>Ga0209824_10001995_pt1 | contig 10872 bp, 10 predicted proteins | sample VDWuncwatermetaG_FD_184124 | JGI IMG/M metagenome (GOLD analysis project Ga0209824, IMG submission 184124) | Wastewater microbial communities from Netherlands to study Microbial Dark Matter (Phase II) - VDW unchlorinated drinking water (SPAdes)... ...
CGTCCCCCCGGCAGACCTTCGTCCTCATCCCGCTGCTCACGGCCGCGAGCGAGCTGCTTCCCCGACGCCGTCCGCGCGTGCGGGGCGAATGGCTCGCGCTCTGCATCGCCGGCTACGCGCTGTACCGCGGCGCGGGCGCCTATCGCCAGGCCGAACGCGCGGGACCCCCGGGGTTCGAAAGGGCGCCGGACCGCCTCGTGACGACGGGCCCGTACGCCTGGTCGCGGAACCCGATGTACCTCGGGCATCTCGTCTTCCTCGCGGGCCTCGCGCTCGCGACCGGATCGCCGGTCGCGGTCGGTGGCCTCCTGTGGCAGTGGCGACGGCTCGGCCATCGCGTGCGCGTCGACGAGGAGCGGCTCGAGCGCATCTTCGGCGACGAGTACCGCGACTACGTGCGCCGCGTCCCGCGCTGGCTGCCGCTGCCGGCCGAGGGCTGAGCGGGTGGACCCGCGCGAGCTCCTCGAGCGCGACCTCGTCCTGCACCTCGTGACGCTCCGGCGCGACGGGTCGCCGCGGATCACCCCCCTGTGGTTCGTTCACGAGGACGGCGCGCTGCGCATGACGAGCGTGGCGGGGAAGCGGCACCTGCGCGATCTCGCGCGGGACCCGCGCTGCGCGGCCATCGTCGCGGCCGAGATCGATCCCGCGCCCGACGGCGAGCGCCGCTATGCCCGCGTGCGCGCGAGCGGCCGCGCGGAGCTCACGGCCGATGCGGACAAGGCCTGGACCCGGCGCATCACGCTCAAGTACGTGACCGGTCCCGCAGGCGTGCGGCTCGCGGACCGCCGCGCCCGCGACGACCGCGTGCTCATCACGGTGCGGCCGGTACGGATCTCCGCGACCGCCTCGCGCCCGCGCCACGCGTAGTGGGGTCGGCGACGGCCCGCCCCGCGGTGCGCCCGTTCGAGCAGATCCGTGTTCTTCTGCTTCCTCGCGCTCGCGCGCGCCGCAATCCTTTCGACCGCACGGAGCCCGTGGTCGCCATGGGGATCCTCGCCCGCTTGACCTCGACCGAGCCCGGCCCCTGGGTCGACGCCTTCGCGGGCGCCGCCCTGCCGCACGAGACCCGCGCCGCCGACGCGGAAGCGGCAGGCGACACGGTCATCGCGCGCGAGCACGCGCTCACCGCATACGGCTACTGGCGCGTCGCACGTTATCCGGCACTGACAACGTCGGCGAAGCGCGAGGCCTATCGGCGGTCGCAGGAGCTCTATCTCCGCGCGGCGGCCGGGTCCGACCCGCCGCTCGAGCGCGTGGAGATCCCCTTCCACGGCCGTCGCGGCGAGGGTCGCACCGTGATCGGCCATCTGCGACGCCCGACGGCCGTGGCGCGACCGCCGCTGCTCGTCATGTGGGGCGGGATCGACTCGTTCAAGGAGGAACGGCGCCCCGAGGCCTACCTGGCGGCGGGGATCGCGACGCTCGCGATCGACATGCCCGGGACCGGCGACGCCCCGATCGCCGGCTCGGCGGACGCCGAGCGCATGTGGGACGACGTCTTCGCCTGGACCCTCGGGCGGGCCGATCTCGACCCCGAACGCGTGGCCGTCATCGGGAACAGCACGGGCGGGTACTGGGCGGCGAAGCTCGCTCGCACGCACCGCGAGCGCATCCGCGCCGCGGTCGACAACGGCGGGCCGGTCCACCGCTCGTTCACCGCCGAGTGGATCGCGCGCTCGCAGGTGGGGGAGTATCCGTTCGAGCTGGCCGAGACGCTCGCTCTCGCGTTCGGTGGATCCACGTACGAGGACTGGGTCCGCATCGCGCCGAGCCTCTCCCTGCTGGAGCAGGGCGTCCTGGGTCGTCCGAGCGCGCCGCTGCTCGTCGTCCACGGCGAGGACGACACGGTGTTCCCGGTGTCCGATGCGCGCCTGCTGGTCGAGCGCGGGGCGTCGGCGCACATCGTCCCGGGCGGGCACATGGGCAGCGGCGACACGACCGGCGCGATCGTCCGCTGGCTCGGCGACCATCTGCGGTGACGCGATGATCGTTCGTGCGTTCTGCGCGATCGCGCTGCGGAAGGCCGAGCGGTATACCCGCGCGACGTCGACCAGCTCGACGACGAGGGCTCCTTCAAGAGCCTGAAGGAGCGCTGCGTCAGCCTCCGCGGCCGAGCAGCGACCGCACCGCCGCGGCGATCGACCCCGCGTCAACGAGGTACGCGTCCTCGAGTGGCGGGCTGACCGGGACAGGCGCGAACGGCGCGCCGACGCGCGCGACGGGAGCGTCGAGCTGATCGAAGGCGTGCTCCTGCACGAGCGCGCTCACCTCCGCTCCGAACCCGCCCTGCGTGACCGCCTCGTGCGCGACGACGCACCGGTGCGTGCGCCGGACCGAGGCCACGATCGTGTCGAGGTCGAGCGGGTGCAGCGTGCGCGGGTCGATCACCTCGATCTCCGTCCCCTCGCGCGCGAGCGTGTCGGCCGCCGCGAGCGCCTCACCGACCATGTGGGAGGTCGCGATCACCGTGACATCGCGCCCGGCGCGGCGTACCGTGGCGCGCCCGAGCGGCACCGGCTCGAGCGGCGTGGCGGGCTCCTTGCGGAAGTAGAGCGTCTTGTTCTCGATGACGACGACGGGGTCGTCGTCGCGGATCGCCGAGATGAGCAGACCGGCGGCATCGGCCGCCGTCGCGGGCATCGCCACCTTGAGGCCGGGCACGTGGATCAGCCAGGCCTCGAGGCTCTGCGAGTGCTGAGCCCCCGACCGCGTCCCTGCGCCCGCGGCGGTGCGGACGACGAGGGGGCAGCGCAGCTGGCCGCCCGACATGTAGCGTGCCTTCGCCGCCTGGTTGGCGAGCTGGTCAAGCGCGAGCGTGATGAAGTCGATGAACATGACCTCGACGACCGGCCGCAGCCCGGCGAGGGCCATGCCGGTCGCGATCCCCATCACGGTGCTCTCGCTGATCGGCGTGTTGCGCACGCGGCCTTCCCCGAACTCGGCGGCAAGACCCTTCGTCACTCCGAAGGGGCCGCCTTCGGCGACATCCTCGCCGAGCACGTGCACGCTCGCGTCGCGCCGCATCTCCAGCGCGAGCGCGCCGTTCAGTGCGGCGAGATAAGTGGTCTCAGCCAACGACGTCCCGCATGAGCTCGGCGACGTCCGGGAACGGCGCCCCTCGCGCGGCCACCAGCGCCGCGGCGACGGCGTCGCGCGCGCGGCTCTCCGCGGACGCGACCTCCTCCGCCGTGAGCCAGCCGCGCTCGGCCGCGGCGCGCGCGAAGAGCGCGACCGGGTCCTTCGCCTTCCAGTCGGCCACCTCGCTGGCCTCGCGGTACCGCGCCGGGTCGCCCTCGTAGTGGCCGCGCATGCGGTAGGTGAGGCACTCGAGGAGAGCGGGACCATCGCCGGAGCGGAGCGGCGCGACGAGCGCCTCGGCCGCCTCGCGCACCGCGAGCACGTCGTTGCCGTCAACGGTCCGCGCAGCGATCCCGTAGGTCTCGGCGTGACGCGTCACGCGCTCGACGGGCGTGTGTGCCGAGCGCGGCGTGAATTCCGCGTAGCCGTTGTTCTCGCAGACGAGCAGGACTGGTAGCCGCCAGAGCGCGGCGATGTTCAGAGACTCGTGGAACGAGCCGGTCTGCACCGCGCCGTCGCCGAAGAAGACGGCGACCACCGCGCCCGTGCCGCGGTCGCGCAGCGCCAGGGATGTGCCGAGCGCGAGCGGGATGTTCCCGCCGACGACGCCGGTCGCGCCGAGCACGCCATGCGCCACGTCCACCAGGTGCATCGAGCCGCCCTTCCCCTTGCAGAGCCCGCTCGCTCGTCCCATGAGCTCGGCGAGCACCGCGCTGGGATCCGCGCCGCGCGCGAGCACGTGGCCGTGCGCCCGGTGGCCCGTGTAGACGCGGTCGTCGTCGCGGAGGACGTCGCACACACCGACCGCTGACGCCTCCTGCCCGGTCGAGAGGTGCACGAGCCCGACGACCTCGCCGGTGCCGACGAGCTCCGAGACCGTCTCCTCGAACGCGCGGATGAGCCACATCCGTGCCAAGAGCTCTTCGCAGGGGGCTCCGCCCCCTTCCACCCCCGTCGCTACGTCGCGCTCCACTCCGGCGCGGGCTCGATCTGCTCGACGTCGTCGTAGCCCATGTGCTTGAACATGCGGTTCTGTGCGCTGATGAATCGGGCCGGATGCGCGGGATCGGCGTTGAAGTGCTGATGCACGGTGTTCGGCGGGATCCACACGAGGTCGCCCTCTTCCCAGTCCCAGCGCGATGGACGGTCCGCGACCTTCCACTCGTACGTCGTGCCCAGGCCGAGTTCGATGTCCCAGTGCAGGTCGTAGCCCTTCCCCTCGAGGACGTACAGGATCTCGTCGGCCATGTGGCGATGCTTTCCCGAGCGCCCGCCCGGGGGCATCTCCTGCATGTACAGGTCGACCGAGTTGACGCGCGCGTCCGTGTGCGCGTTGCAGATGTGCTTCAGCCGGCCCTGTGGTGAGTCCTCCCACGGCATGTCCATGGGCGTGATGACCTTCTTCCGGCCCCTCTCACGCTCCTTGTCGCCGAGCCGCGGTCGGGCATCACGCCCGTAGAAGTCCGCCTTGCCTTCACCTCGGGCCCAGCGGCGCGACTCGCCGAACGGCATCCTCTTCAGTCCTTCGGCTTGAAACCGGTCTCGTGCGTCGAGGCGCGCTTCACGTACCTCTGCTGGAAGAGGCCCATGAACATCCAGAGCGGCTTCGCTTTGATGATGAGGAAGCGGCTCGGACGCTCCGGGTCGTCGTTGCAGTGCTGGTGCACCGAATCGTTGTGCACCACGACGAGGTCACCCGCTTCCCAGTCGTAGCGCTCACCGTCGTGGATGTCGTGGCCCTTCCCCTCGAGCACGTACAGCAGCGCCTCGTTCTGGTGACCGTGGATGTGGGAGAGCCCGCCAGGCGCTTCGGCCTCGATGTGGACCTCCAGCGTCTGGGTGCGGAACGGCTCCATGCTCGGCCGCAGCACGTCCTTGTTCCAGTGGCCCGGGCCGCCCTCCCACGGCAGCTGCTTCGCCTTGATGACGCGCGGGACCTCCAAGCGCCGCTTGCGCTCCTCCTCGAGGCCGTAGTGCTCGCTCGTCACGCCGCGGACGAAGGTGCGGTCCGCCACTAGATCCCCTTGCCGAACGTGATGAGATCGGTGCGGCTGAGCGTGACGGCCTTCGCCTTGAGCGGCTCGTTCTGTTTGTTCGGGAAGCCGGGTTGATCGAGCAGCTGGTAGCGCGCGACCCAGGTGGAGAAGGGATCGCGGGCGGAGATGCCGTCCTCGGCCACGACGACCGTGATGCCGCGCGCGCAGCAGCCGAACGACGTGTACACGACCGCGCCGTTCGCGGCCGTCCCGACCACCACGGCCTGCTGGATCCCTTGTAGCCGCTCGGCGAGGTCTGTGTTGAAGAACTTGTCCGCGCTCGAGCGGACCACCGGGTCGTCGGCCTTCGGATCGAGGTCGGGGAACACCTTCTGCTCCGCCGCGCGCCCGAGCGAGAACACGACGCGCACGCCCGCCGCTCGCGCGCGCTCGATGAGCTTCTTGACCGCCGGGATGGTCGCGCTGATCGCCGGGCTCTGCGGCACGAACGTGTCGCTGAGGTCCAGCACCAGCAGCGCTGCCGCGCCAGGATCGACCGTGACCGCGACGGGGTCGGGAAGCTTCGGGATCTCGGTCATGCCGTCACCAGCTCCTTCGGGCGGGGCTTCCCCGTCCCGTAGAACTCGGGCCACTTCTCCACGTATGCGTCGCGGTACCTCGCGAGGTAGTGGTCCGCGACCTCGACGCACCGCGGGAACCACACCTTGGGCTTGGACGTCGCGTACGCTAGGAACTCGCGGAGCACCTTCGCGCGGAACGGGCGGCCGATGATGAACGGGTGCATACCCATGGTCATCATGCCCGGGCGGCCCTTCTCGGCCTCCTCGTACAGTTGATCGAACTGGTCCTTCCACCACTGCAGCAGCTGACGCGGGTCCTTGCGGACCGAACCGGCGAGCTGGTGGTCGGTGAGCCAGATCCCGTAGCTCATGGCGACGAGGTCGCCCTTTGCGGTCCGCAGCGTGTATGGCAGATCCTCGTTGATCGTCCCCATGTAGTAGCGGTAGCCCATCTCCGCGAGGAGCGGCATGGTGTAGTGGTTCGGCCGCTCGCCCGACGAGATGTACCCGACAGGACGCACGCCGGCGTTCTTCTCGAACGAGGCCACGGTCCGCTCGAGCTCGGCCTTCTGCACCGGGTCGGTCTGACGCCCGACGTACTCGTGCCGCCAGTTCTCGGACGCGAGCTCGTGTCCGGCGGCGAGGATCTCCTTCGCGAGCTGCGGGAACGCCTCGGCTCCCGCGCCGTTCAGGAACCAGGTCGTCTTGACGCCGAACTCGTCGAGGATGTCGAGGACGCGATACGCGCCGCAGCGCTCGCCATAGAGGCGGTCGGTGATGAGCGCGATATCCGTCGTGAAGAGCGACCCGCTCGGGAAGTCGTGACGGAACGACGCCTGGGCCGAGCCTGGCTTGCCGAGCTCCTCCTCCGGCCACGTCTCGAGCACGACGCAGGGCATGACGGCGACGCGCGCACCATTCGGCCACTCGATCGGACGGCGAGGCATCCGCATGCGATCTCCCCCTCAGCGAAATACGTCGCGCGGCGGTCGGCCGCATCCTAGGGCAGGTCCGCGCGTGCGAGGCTGCGGCGGGGGAGCGGGGCGGCCGCGCTCAGCGGTAGCGGCGCATCGGCCGCCTGCGGACGATCGTGTCGACCAGCGCGGGCTTACCGTCCTTCACCACGCGTAGCGCCCGCTCGAGCGCGGGCCTCACCATGCGCGGGTCCTCGATCGGCCCTTCCGCATGCCACCCGAACGATCGCGCGAGCATCGCGAAGTCGGGGGCCGGTTCGCTGATGTCCATGCCGAGGAAAGCATTCTCCTCGGGCGTCCCGCGATGCCGCGCGACGCGGATCTGGTGCTCCCAGTCGTTGTAGTACGCGCGGTTGTTGTACATGACGACGAGCATCGGCAAGCCGTCGTGGGCCGCGGTCCAGAGCGCGCCGGGGTCGTACAGCAGGTCCCCGTCCGGCTGGATGTCGACGACGAGCTTGCCGGTGCCGCGGTAGGCGAGCGCGACGCCGAGCGACATCCCGATCTGGGTCGCTGTCCCGAGGCCGCGACCCGGGTGCCGTGACGGCGCGTCCATGTCCCAGAGGCGTAGGGCCCAGTCCTCGAGCGTGTTCGCGGTGAGCACCCAGTCCTCGTCCTTGATGACGGCCCAGATCTCGCTCGCGAGCCGCGCCGGTGTCATCGGGATGTCGTCCCAGCCGCGTTTCGCGTCCTCCGCCCAATGCGCGTGGATCTCGCGGTGCACGGCCGCCACCCGGTCGCGACGGCTGGATCGCGCCGGATCGTCCGCGTGGCCTCTTTCGCGGATCGCGTCGGTCAACGCCGGGAGCGCGAGCGTGGTGTCGGCGACGATGGAGAGGTCGACGGGCTGGAGCGCTCCGAGGTCCTCCGACCACTTGCTCGTGCGCAGCTCCGACAGCCCGAGGTCGATCACCTTGCAGTCCGCCGGGATCCGCGGCTTCTTCGCTCGTGCAACGCTCTCGCGGTCCAGCTCGTTGAGCGCGCGCTCGAGGTCGCCCACGTCGACGGCGAGCACCACATCCGCCGTCGCGAGGGGGTTGCCGCCGGTGAGGTTGAGCGGGTGCCGGGTGGGGAAGCTCATGCGGCCATTGAGGTCGATGACCGGCGCGGCGAGCAGCTCGGCGAGCCCGACCAGTGCCGTGAACGCCTCGGGATGCCGCCCGGTGAACTCGGTGACGATGACCGGCTGCTGCGCCCGGGCGAGCAGGTCGGCAGCGGCGTCCAACGCACGCGGGTCCGCCTGGACGGGCGTGGGAAGCGCGCCCTTCAGCACGCCGTCCACCCGCACCGGTCCGTCGAGCGCCTCCTCCTGCAGCCCGGCGTCGTAGCAGAGGTACACCGGGCCGGCCGGCTCCGTCGTCGCGATGCGGTAGGCGCGCGCGAACGAGGCGGGGAAGTCCGCCATCGTCGCGGGCTGGTCGTCCCACTTCACGTAGTCGCGCACCGCGTTGCCCTGGACGAGCGCGCTGTGGATCCAGTCGATGTACGGGCGGCGCTTCGTACGATCGAGGGGGCCGGTGGCGCCGATGAGGATCAGCGGGACGCGGTCGATGAACGCGTAGTAGATCGTCATCGCGGCATGCAGCAGGCCGACGACGTCGTGGACGATCGCGGCCATGGGCTTCCCGGTCACCTTCGCGTAGCCGTGGGCGATGGAGACCGCGATCTCCTCGTGCGTGCACAGGATCATCTCGGGCTTGTTCCCGCCGTAGTTCACGATCGAGTCGTGGAGTCCGCGGTACGTCGCGCCCGGGTTCAGCGCGGCGTACTCGATGCCGAAGCCGCGCAGCAGATCGACGATCACGTCGGAGCCGTACCGTTGCTTGCCGTACGAGCCGGGGACGAGCGCGGGGCTGGCGGCCGGCCGCGAGAGCAGATCCGTCATGCTTCGTCCTCCTCCATGGTCCGTTGCAACGCTCGCGGACGCCAGCCGTCGTCGTGCATCGCAACGCATTGGTCGAGCGGGAACTCGACCCACACGTCCTGGCCGCGCCGCAGTTGCACGGACGGGTGCGCGCGCGCCCGGACGAGCGTGTCGCCGATCGAGACGATGCAGTCGAGGTGGTCGCCAAGGAACGCGGCGATCTCGAGCGTGCCGCCGAACTCGTTCACGCGGTGCTCTGGCGCGCCGCGGACCATGACGTTCTCGGGGCGCAGGACGAGGAGCCCCTTCTCGCCGGGCTTGAGGTCGCTCGGGATGGAGCAGCGCACGACACCGCCGAGCGCGCTGATGCCGCCCTCGGTGACCTCGCCGGCGAGGAAGGTCGCGCTCCCGACGAAGTCGGCCGCGAAGCCCGACGCCGGGTCGCGGTAGATCTCGCGCGGCGTGCCCTCTTGCACGATCTTGCCGTCGTGCATGACGGCGACGCGATGCGACAGGAAGAGCGCCTCGCCCTGATCGTGCGTGACGTACACGGTCGTGATGCCGAGCCGGCGCTGCAGCTCTCGCAGCTCGATGCGCATCCGCTCGCGGAGCTTCGCGTCGAGGTTCGAGAGCGGCTCGTCGAGCAGGAGCAGCCGTGGCCGGCGCACCAGCGCGCGCGCGAGCGCGAGGCGCTGCTGCTGTCCGCCGGAGAGCTGGGGCGCGGGACGCTCCTCGAGGCCCTCGAGGCTGACGAGCGCGAGCGCCTCCTCGACCGCCTTGCGGATCTCGGCCGAGGACGGCTTCGGGCGCGCCACCTCGAGCGGGAACGCGACGTTCTGGAACACCGACATGTGGGGCCAGATCGCGTACGACTGGAAGACCATCCCGATGTCGCGGGCGTGCGGCGGCACGAAGCGGCCTTTCCCGGAGAGCGTTGCGTCCCCGAGGCGGATGGCGCCGCCCTCCGGCCGCTCGAGCCCGGCGATGCAGCGAAGGGTCGTCGTCTTCCCGCATCCGGATGGCCCGAGGAGCGTGTAGAACCGCCCCTCCTCGACCGTGAAGCCGATGTCCTGGACCGCGCGGACGCCGCCGCGATCGGTGGTGAACGTCTTCCGCAGGCCCTCGACGACGAGCGTGCTCATACCCATCTCATTCCCTGATCCCGAACCGGCCGGTCAGCCGCTGGACGACCGCCACGACGACGATAAGCGACACGATGAGCATGACGGCGAGGGCCGCCACCGCATTCGACTTCCCGCTCTCGAAGAGGTCGAACATGACGAACGCCAGCGTGACGCTCTGCGGCGACACGAGGAGCACCGACGCGGACAGCTCGCGCACCGATACGATGAAGACGTACAGCCAGCCGGCGACGAGGGCCGGCCGCAGGAGCGGCAGCGTCACCCGCCGGAACGTCGTCCACCACGAGCCCCCGGCCACCTCGCCGGCCTCCTCGAGCTCGCGGTGGATCTGGACCATCGCGGCGCTGTTCGTCCGCATGCCGTAGGGCATGAAGCGGGTCACGTACGCGATGACGAGGATCCACAGGGTCCCGTAGATAGGAAGGACCCGCAGCGCCGGCGAGAGGTACTGGAAGATCATCGACACGCCGAGCACGAGCCCCGGCACCGCGATCGGGACGAACGCGAGGAAGTCGAGCGCGCCGCGGCCGGGCAGGCGCGTCTTCGTGGTGATCCACGCGATGATCGCGGTCAGCAGCATCACCAGCGTCGCCGAGGCCACGCCGAGGATGAAGCTGTTCACCACCGCGCGCTGCGCGGACGGGTGCTCGAACACGTATTGGTAGTTGGCGAGCGTGACACGGGAGAGCATGTCGAGGCTCGGCACGTAGAACGGCAGGACCGACGCGAACAGCATGACGCCGAACGGCAACCCGACGATCAGGAGGAAGTACACGACCAGGACGGCGAGCGCCGCGTAACGCCACCTGCCGAGGTCCAGGACGCGTGGGCGGAAGGCCTTGCCCGTCACCGTCGCGTAGCGCTCGGCCCCGCGGACCAGACGCTGGTACAGCTTCACGCCGATGGCACTAATGACGAGGAGGCCGACCGCGAGCGCCCCGACGCGGCCGAAGTCGGGCGGGTACTCGGTGAGCCCGGCATAGATCTCGCTCGTGAACACGGGCACGCCCGCCGGCGCGCCGATGAGGCGAGGGACCTCGAAGGACTCGAGTCCCCTCACGAACATGAGCAGGAGGGCCGCCGCGAAGGCCGGCATGAGGACGGGGATCGTGACGCGCCGCAGCGTTGCGGCGGTGTCGCCACCGCTCATCATCGCGGACTCCTCGAGCGCGGGATCCATCGCGCGAAATGCGCCGACGTTGAGTATGAACGCGTACGGAATAAAATAAAGCACCATCACCCACACGATACCCG
>Ga0209824_10001996_pt1 | contig 10871 bp, 5 predicted proteins | sample VDWuncwatermetaG_FD_184124 | JGI IMG/M metagenome (GOLD analysis project Ga0209824, IMG submission 184124) | Wastewater microbial communities from Netherlands to study Microbial Dark Matter (Phase II) - VDW unchlorinated drinking water (SPAdes)... ...
GGTCGCGATTTCCTTCTGAGCCTGCTGGAGCGCATTGCGCACCTCTTGCAGGTTCACCCGGGACACAACGTCAAACGTATGTTCCTGCGCCATCCGCCCCTCCCGTACGCCGCCTTAGAAAAATAGGAACGCCTCGTGATGTTCCCTACTTCGTCTTCGTGGTCGTGGTTGACGTTGAGGACGATGTGGTCACCTGGGGAATCTTTTCCTTTGGCCGCAGGACCCGGCTTTTTGGAATGACCCGTCGCGGCGGTTTATACGCGCTCGCGCTGTCTGCCCCCAGCGTCAGAGCCGCCCCCACGAACATCGCTCCACACGCCAGAAGAGCTCCCGCGAGACGTTTCATTGTTGCCCTCCCCTTCTTATCCATTCGGCACCCGGTACGGTTACCGAGAGCTTTCAAGCGAGGCGAGGCGCTGGCTGCCGGCGAACACATACGTCGTTTGCGCGCCACCCGGCTTGACTTCGAACAGCTCACCTAAGAGGAGCGTTGTGCCGAGCGGAGTGATCTGCTTGACTTTGCCGCCGTCACCGTCATAGAGGAAGCGCGTGGTGGGATCGCGCGGCAGTGAGGGGCTGAAGGTGCCGGTATTCCGCACGTGGACGAAGTAGGCCTGGGCTGCCGCAACGTCAGTGGCAGATTCAAGGGCTGCACCCGTTGTATTGTAGGCCAGAACCTGGTCGTAATCCAGTCCGCCGAAGACTTGACTCGCGGCACGCGACTCAAGACTCACGGAAGGTAGCAGGTGCCAGCCTAACGCGAGTGATCTCCCAAGCGTTCTCGTCGGGAGTTTCCCTCTCAGCGTCACCGTGACCGGGCTCGCCGCTTTGCAGTAGACCTCGTACCCTACTCCATACTCGAAGCTCGAGAAATCGTCGAACGCCGCGTTCCCCACGTAATACCGGAACTCATTCGCCGCGGAATCGAATCGTCCGACCTGCTCGAAGTTGGCGGAGAAATCCGGCAGAACCGCAGCGATGCTCGCGTTGTCCGGCATGACCGGCAGGGAGAAGAAGTTCCAGCCGGGCTGGAAGGTGACGGCGACGGTCTCCTCGGGTGCCGTCTTAACCTGAGCCAGCCGGTTCTCCGCGTCATACGAAAACTGCTGAGCCGCGAAATCCATGATGGGCGGGTCGACCACTCTCGCCTTCTCGATGAGGTTGCCGTTCAAATCGTAACGAAGCTGGAGGCTTGAAGCTGAAGGCTCAAGGCCGGACACTAACGTGACGGCATGGGGCTTCGAGCCATCGGCAAGGCCGTACGTCATGGCACTCCCCTCTTTGGAGGTCATGTTCCCGATCGGATCATACGCATAGGTCAGCGTCCCATAAGCGCCGACCGCTTTCGTAAGCCGATTGAGGGCGTCGTACTCGAAGGACTGCGTCGCCGTGTGGACCCCGTCGGCGATCGCGGTGACGTTCCCGATGGCATCGAAGGTGTAGCGGAAATTCTGCAGCGTCCCACCGGCCCCCGTTGTCCGGAGCTGGTCCAAGCGAAGCGTCTGCGGGTTGTACGTGTAGTCGCTCACGGCGCCATTGCCGTAGACAATCTTCGTGAGCTGGCCGGCCGCGTTGTAGCTGACATCAGTGAGTAAGTGAGTGAGTGATTGAGTGAGTGAGGAAGACAAATCGACGGTTTCGAGGCCGCCCTGGGCGTTATAGGTGTACGAGGCGACGTTGGTGTTGGGGTAGGTCAGCGACGTGAGGCGGCCTAACACATCGTACGAACGGCGGACGGTGTACTGCGTCCCATCCACGGATCTGTCCTCCGTGGTGAGGCGGCCGAGGTTGTCATACTCGAAGCTGGATGAGCCGGAGCCATCCGCGATCTCGGTGAGCTTGCCGATGCTGTACGGTTTGGATGAATTATCGTACGTGTAGGTGACCGCACCGGGATCTTGGATGCCGGAACCGTCGGGGACGGTATGGGATTTCTGAGTCAGTCGATTGAGCGCGTCATAGGTGAAGCTCGTGATGACGCCGCGCGCGTCGGTCTGGCTGGTCAAGTTGTCCACAGCGTCATACGCGTACGTCCAATGCCCCATGTCCGGGTCGTCCATGCTGAGCTTGCGGACGAGGCTGTCATATTGGATGAGGGTGCGGTGGCCTCTGGCGTCGACAACCTGGGTGAGGTCGTTGAGAATATCGTAGGCATACGTCGTGACGGCGCTCTCCGCGTCGGCGAACTCCTCCACCGCAGCCAGCCTCCCGTAGGCGTCCTGGGTGCGGCTCGTCTTGTGCCCTTTGGCGTCGGTGACCGTGACGGTCCCATCGTCATAGTGGGTGGATGTGCTGGAGCCATCCGGATCGGTCGTCTGGATGAGGCGGCCTACCGCATCGTAGGTGTATGTCGCCGAGGCGAGCGAGGAAAAACCGCTCACCGAAGCGGGTGCCACATAGCTGGTCGAAGCCGCATCAAGATACGGCACCCATTGTTTCGTCACGAGGCCGCGGCTATTGAGTTGGACGGCGCCAGAGACGACTTGCTTCGCGGGATCCTCGGCCGGGCTCCGGGTCTGGATCGTGCGGCCGAGCCCATCCGTAAACGCATACGCTGCGAGCGTCTCTGGCTGGCCGCTTTGAATCCGCGTGCGCGTGACGGCCTTCGCAGGGATGGTCGAGAGGTCGTACTCGTGGCTGATAGTCGGCAGGGCGACCGTATCATTCGGTCCGATCACTTTTGATGCCCGTCTGAGCGCATCGTATTCGGTGGTCGTCGTCATGCCGTTCTGGTCGGTCGAGCTGATCACCTGGCCGAAGCGCGCGTCATAGGCGAGTTGGCGGCTGTGCCCGAGACTGTTGGTGATCTTTGTGAGGTAGGTCCCGACTGTGTCATAGGTGTTGGTCGTCGTGCGGCCGAGCGCATCGGTCACGGTCTTAACGTTGCCGTACGCGTCATACGTCAGCGTGGTGGCCGGCCATTGCTCACTCGGCAGGTTGAGCCACTCTTCCTCCTTCGTGAGGTTGCCAACCGTCGGCGGCGCATCGGGTGAGGCGGCCCCGTCATAGGTGAACCGGCGCTGGGCGGCAATGACGCCCGCGGCATCAAGCGTTTGTGTGAGGTTCGGCTTGTTCAGAACCCAGGCGTTCGTATTGTAGGAGAAGGTGGCGACGGCACGCCGCTCATCCCCGACGATGGCCACATCGCCGTCCTCGTCGGCCCGGATCACGTTGCCGTACTGATCGTAGGTCATCCGGGAGCGCACCTGATGGAACGTGTCGTTGCCGTCATAGACGAAGCCGTCGGTCTGATCGAGCTTGGCGAAGTGGATGCCGGGGTACGGCTCGGTGCAACTCCACGTGCTCGCGGTCTTCGCAAAGAGACGGCCCTGGGCGTCGCGAACTCCCGTGCTGAGCGGACGGCCCTTCGTGTGGAGATCCTGGGAGAAGGACGTCTGCGTCGTCATCCTCTCGGCATCAGCAACCGTCGCGGTGGCAAAGCCGCGGAACTCCCGGGTGGACCCGTCATACTTGCCGCCGCTGTAGTTGTAGGTGGTCGTGACGGTGTTCCCCATCCCATCGCTCACGTCGACGGCGGTGACGACCGGGATGGGGAACGGCAGGTCCGGCACCCCATCCCCGCCGGTGTTATCTGATTCGCTCGAGGGCCGGTAGGTGATCGCGGTCGAACCGCCCAGTCCATTCGCCAGCCCTGTGAGGAGATCCGGCGGCGTCCCGAGGACGTAGGCGATCTCCACCGCCCCCGAAACCGGATTGAATACGCCGAACCCGCTGAGGCCGTTGCCGCGAAAATCCCCAAGCTGAAAGATGTCGTCCGCGCCCCGCAGATCGAAGGGGTGCTCGGACAGGAGCGACTGAGACGGCCCGAACCCTTGGCCGGTCGAAGGGATATAGACGATCGTGCCATTCGACTTCTCGTAATAGACGAGATCGGTGAGCCCATCCCCATTCATGTCGGCTGAGGTAACTGGCTGCCCTGCCCCGAAACCGGTCGCCCAGGGAGCCGCCTGCGCAAGGAGCGCATGGCCATCCGAGAGGGCGACGGAGATGACGCCGCCTGAAACGACCGCGACATCGGTGAGCCCATCGCCGTTGAAGTCGCCGGTCACAGGGGTCGAACCCGCGCCGAATCCGGAGAGCCACGTCGCGGGCGCACCGAAGCCGCTGCCGGTGGATAGCGCGATTTGCCACGTCCCGCTGGAGAACGTTCCCACATCGAGAAGTCCGTCGCCGTTGAAGTCGCCCATGAACGGGGTTTGGCCAACCCCGAAGCCGCTCTGCCACGTCACCGGGTTTGTGAAGTTCGTACCCGTCGATCGCGCGACCTGCCATTGGCCGCTCGAAGAATTCCAGAGAATGAGGTCGGCCTTTCCGTCCGCGTCCACATCCCCGACGAGCGGAACCGTGTCAGCCGGGAGGGTCGTGTTCAACCACGTCTGCTCTTGCCCGAAGCCGTTCGGCGAGTTGAGGGCCACATGCCAGTGATGGGTGGAAAGCTCGAGGTGGGCGAGATCGGCGAAGCCATCGCCGTTGAAGTCGCCGGAGAGGCCCATCGGGCTAAACTGCGCATGGTTCATCGCGCTGACCTGATTCGCGAGGTTCGCCCCCATGCCGAGGCTGAAGCTGCCGGTCTCGTTATAGGCGGTTACCGCCACAACCGTCCAGCCGGGGTTGAGGGGCACCTGATTGCCGGACGCCGCGGACCACGTGCTTCCGCCGGGGGAGACATAGAACACATCCGCGCGTCCGCTCGCGCTCAATCCGGAGAGCGATACGGTCTTGCTTGTTGGCGTGTAGAGCCACGCCATGGCCAGGACATGGCTATCCGTCGGGCCGTTCACGGTGAGGTTGCCGTTCGAATCGGTCGACCAACTCACGCCGCCGCGAGAGCCGGAGGGCTCATCGAGTACCGGGCTGCTCCAGCTCACTTGAGGGATCACGCTGCATTGGGTGACGGTCTGACAGACCGTTTGATGGTCACAGCAGGTGGAAAAGAGAAAGCAGCGGTGGCAGGACTTCACGTCCTGGCAGGACTGTTCCTGCCAGCATTTCTGGCCAGGGTCAAATGAGCCCGAAGGCCACAGCCGCTGGTCATTGCCGCCGTCATCCCGGGGAAAGAGATTGCCCACGTGATATTGGAGCTGCCAATCGTGGTTCCCGGAGGACACTGACGGGACACAGTTGTCGCACTGCAGGTAGGTGGGGGAATCCTGGCTGTAGCTGAACGTTGCCGGTGGCAAACTCGTTGTGCCGTCGGAGCCAAACTGAGTGACGGAGGTGAGGAGCGAGCGGCCGGTGCGGGGGCTCGCGGTGTAACCCAGCGCAGAACGGTGGGCCAGGCTCGATGCGCCGCTGATGATCGCCTTGGCCTCAATCGTCTTGAGGCGCTTCGCCGTCGTGACCGCAAATCCGCTCCGATAGGTCGTCTCAGGATCCGGCCGATCTTCAAGGATGAAGTCCACTTCGTTCGCCGAATCCAGATTCGTCGGCTCGTGCCCGGTGTAGCGGATCTGCGCGAGGTAGAGCTGCCCGCGGTCTTTCGTGTACGCGATCGAGAGACTGTTGCCGTTCGTGTCGATGACCTTATCGAGGCACCAGCGGAACGCGCGGCCGCCGGACTCAATCTGCGAAGTGACGTCTTCGCCGAAGAGATAGCGCGTGCCGGATTTATCCCGCACCTCCCAGCCGGAGACGCCGTGCGGGATCAATTGCAAGAAGAGCCCTTCGTCCTGCGCCCGATAGGTGCCGTCCGGCACTTGGACGAGGTCGGAGGTCACCCCCTGGAACAGGAACGTGTAGGTATCCGAGCTGTCATATTTCGGAACGCCGTTCTTCGTGGAGCGCTCGATGTAGCCGACGTCGAGGCCCCAGCCGACGCCGACCCAGCTGTTGCGTCCTGAGGAAGAGTACGCGAGGGCCAAATTCGGCTGGATCCCTTTGCGGCCTGGCGGGACGGCGAGCGGGATCGAGGTGGTGGCGCGCCCAGTGAAGAGGTCAGGCTGGAAACTCTGGATGGCGCTGACCGACGGCGGCGGCACCGAGCCGGCCGAGGCGGTCGTCGAGCCCAAAGCGGCCGCCTCCGCTCGCGTCGGCAGCGAGAGTTGGGCTACGACCAGCGCGACTGCGAGAGATCCTGCAAGTGCACGCTGGGATAAACGCGGGGACTTCGCCATTGCCATGATAGCTACTCAGCTCCACGAAAGAGGTACGGTCATGGGTGGCAAACACAACAGCTACCCATCGGTGGAGCCTCCCGACCGCTGCGGCATGAACCCGTATCGGAAGTAACCGTGCAAGGCGAGCTTACTATCGTAACCAGTCTGCCCGAACCACAGCCGCAGCTGCCGAAGTCAGTGCACACAGCGCTGGTGTGAACAGCTGACCCTGGCGGGCCTTGGGGACCGGTCGGACCCGTCGGGCCAGATGGTCCTTGAGAACCAGCTGATCCGGTCGGCCCTGGGGAACCAACGGAGCCTGGGGAACCAACGGAACCTGGGAGACCAACGGAGCCTGTGGGACCTTGCGGCCCTTGAGGACCGGTTGGACCAATCAGTCCTGCTGGACTTCCCACCCAATTGCCTTCCCGATCGATCACAGACCTCCCGTGGATAGCAACACCCCCATCGATATCGAGTTTGTCTGCAGGCATCGGCATGCCGATGCCGACGTTCTGCCCGACAATCTGTAATGGGCCGTCCAGTTGCTCAGCCCTCATGGCGAATGGAACGCTGGTGATGGACTGCAGAGGCGTGAGTTCTGGATCGGTGCCGACTTGGACGCCGAGCCAGAGCGATTTGCTCCAGTCGGGATTGAGCGGCGTCACCTGTCCCAAGAGCACGCTGAAATGGCCGCCTTGCAGCGGCACGTTCGTCTGGATCTCTTCCCAGACTTTCGTCCCGCCGGTGGCCGCATCGTAGAGCCGCAGCGTCATCGTATAGGGGCCTTCGAGGGGTACCCCTTGGCTGTCCACGGCTTGGCCCTGGTAGCGGATGAGGTGGGGAACGGCGGCGGAAGCGAGCGCCATGCCAACAATCCAGCACCCAATGACCCATAGAGTCTGAGAAAGCGTGCGACCCATCATTGGCTTCTCCCTCGTTGCTTGCGTCATGAAGTGCCTCCGTAGTTAGGGATGTTGAACCGGACGGCGTAACACAAAGACGTTCACATCCTGCGAACGCGATCCCCCGTCATTGTCTCGCACGTCAATCGTCAGAGTGTGGGGGCCGCGTTGAATGAGATCCGGCGTCCATGTCTGCGTTGATGCAAAACCCCAGTCGCTCAGCACCGACCCATCCACGGCAAACCGGTACGCGATCGGATCCCCATCGCTGTCCACCGCCGTTGCCTGAATCCTCACCGGGGTGCCGGCATACCATTTCGTACCGTTGAGTGGCTGGACGGCTTGAAGGGCCGGAATCGTGCCAAGCGTCACCGTGTAATCGGCTTGGGTCACGTAGCCGTTTGGGCTCGTCGCCACGAGACGGAACGCGTTCGGACCGGGCGTTAATGGGACGGACCGTTGGAAATTGCGTCCGGTCCGCGTCGCAGCGATTCCGTTGATCGTCACCGTCGTGAGATGATCGTCCACACTGCCCGTCAGGAGCACAGGAGTGATGTTGGTCTTGGTCGGCGGAGTGCACGTGACGACGGGCGGCAGATCGTCAACGATCATGGTGACGGTGACGCTCGTGCTCGTATTCCCAGTCGCGTTCTTTGTCACGATAACGAACGTGTTGTCCCCCTCGGTCAGCGGCATGGTGGCGGTCCAGATCGTCGAATCGTTCAACGGTACGATCTCAACGCCATTTCCGCCAGAGGCGGATCCGCCATGTCCTGTGGCGGAGACCCACACAGAGGTCCCAGGCGTTTTGGTGCCTGTGAGCGTGTGCGTGGCGTCGGTGGTCACGGCGGACAACGCTGCGATGGTGGGGCGGGCGGGCGGATGGGTATTGAGGGTAACCGTGAGCGGCTTCGTGGCGGTGTTCCCTGCTCCATCGACGGCCGTGACCGTGATCGTATTGAGCCCTTCGACGAGCCGGATGCCCTCCGCTCGAAACAATGTGCCGGCGACCGTCGCCGGCACGCCGTTGACCGATGCCGAGGCAACCGGCTCATCCGTCGTTCCCTCGACGGCGATCATTCGGCTGCCCGGCGGAAGAGTCGACGGGATTCCCTGGTAACCCGGATGGATCGTGTATGTTCCGAGGAGGGCTGGACCTCCGATCGGATCACCGAGAACTGCCATGAGGCTGGCTGGACCGCCGGTTCCTATGCGTCCAGCGGAAGCGGCCAGCGTCTCTTGGACCAGTGCGACGATGCCATTGGAGGATTGCGCGCTAGCCGTGCGGCCGGCCAATGCCATGCCGGCGAGCAGAAGCCCCGAGGTCGCGAACCCTGCAACCGGCGGAATCCGCTTCAAGTAATAGGGCATCATCCTACGGCTTCCCCAGCAGTGACCCATCTTGAGGAAACGCCACCGTGATCGTCGGCGGCGTCATATCCAGCGCGATCGAGGCGCTCACCGGGCTCGACCAGTTGCCGGCCGGATCGCTGAACCTCACATAGACCGTTTTCGCCCCCTCCCCGCTAGACAGGCTCCAGGTCTTCGTCGTCGCATACGGCTCCGGGGCGGAGTACGTCGCATCGTCGTTGGAGAACTTCATCAAGGAGACTATCCCGGAATCGTCGGTGGCCGAAATCGCAAGGACGGCGGATGGGACATTCGTTGCGGCCGCCCCGCCACTAATGACCACGGTTCCCGTTGGGGGTATCGTGTCGGAAATTCTAATCCCATCGGAGTATCTCGTCGCTGAGTACAAGCCGGCTGCGTTCTTCGCCCGGACGCCGATGAAATACGTCGTGCCATAGGCGAGGCTCAGATTACTTCGTGTCGCTTCGGTAGTAAGCCCAACTGGGGTATAACCAACCACGAGTGTCTTGGTCTTCGCCAGGAACGCTTCAATTCGAGTCTGGGAGTTTCTAATCGTTGCCTTTTGTTGAATGCAATACTCATAGGCGACGATACCGGACTCTGGATCGCGGGCCGCCGTCCAGGTGGCATGGAGGGTAGTCGCCGAGGGCGTCGTCGTGCCATCATCCGTCACGGTGACAATGCTAGGCGCCGTCCTGTCCACCGTGATGCCGTTGGAAGAACCCACTGCGGACCAGAGACTCGTCCCGTTTCTCGCCTTGACGTTGACGAAGTAGCTTTTGCCTTGGCTGAGCTTCAGACCGGTCCTGGTCATGGCGGCGGTCGTGCCGGTCGAGGTCCAGGGGACAATGATGGGGCCGGTAGCGGAGTCCTGCCGGATCTGATACTGATACCCCGAGATGCCGCTTTCCGGATCGCGGCTCGTCCACGTCGCATGGAGGCCTCTGGAGTTTGACGTATAGGTCCCGTCATCGGTGATGACCGGCGTCGTGGGCACAGTCGTGTCGGCGGCCCAGCTGGAGTACGGAAGAGCGAAGAACAGTGAGAGCATAATCGCCAATCGCGGTAAACGCTTGTCCATGGTGTTTCGGGGCCTGGTGTTGTAGTACTTTTAAATCAAAATTAATTTGTAAATTATTCATATCATATCCTAGCAAGGTTGTCAAGGGTATTGAGAAAATAAGTGGTGGATTACGGGATGGGGCGGGCGCCGAGATGCGAGCGGGCGAGGGCGAGTGCTTCGTCGGCGGTCTTGATCTTCCCTTCGGCTTGGGCTTCCTCGATCAGGGCGAGGAGCTCCCCGATGAGCGGGCCGGACTTCAACTGAAACGTCTGCATGAGCTGCCGTCCATCCACGAGCCGGGGCGGCTTGACGACTTCTTCCGCTTTGAAGAAGTAGGCGTTGAGCATCTCTTCGAGCCGGGCGCGCTGCTGATCGACTTGATCGAGTCGAGACTTCGGCCCGCGCGTGGCCATCCGGTCGGCCCACCACGTGAGCAGGCAGGCCGGGCCGTCCTCTCCGAGATCTTTGAAGAAGCGGTAGATGGCGCGGCGCGTGAGCTGCGGCTCGCGGCTCAAGAAGCCGGGCCGCAGATGATGGAGCACGAGCTGGCAGACCATCTCCGACTCGCGGTTGGAGAGCCGCAGGCGCTGCGTGATCGGGGCGGCGAGCTCGGCACCCGTCTGCTCGTGGCCGAGGAACCAGATGTCGCCGTCGGCCGCCACGGTGCGGCGGGCCGGCTTGCCGATATCATGGAGGAGCGCTCCGAGTTTGATGAGCGCCTTGCGCGAGTGGCGATCAACCAACTCGCTCTTGCAATGCGCGGCGAGCGGCTCGCGCAGCGGCTGGGAAAACTCCGCGAAGTCCGAGAGCATCCGGTCGGCTTGGGCGACCGCCTCGAGCTCGTGGCTGAGCACATCGAGGTGATGGTAGCCTCCCTGCTCCACCCCGCGCCCCACGATCAGTTCCGGGAAGAGCACATCGAGCACGAGAAGCTCGTTGAGCGACCGGAGGGCTTCGGCTGCGCGGTCCGTGTCGCAGATGGCGAGCAGTTCATCGCGGATGCGCTCGCCGGAGACCGTGGTGAGCCGCACGCGGGCTTTCTCGATGAGGGGGATGACAGAATGATCCACGGAAAAACCAAGCTGAGACGAGAAACGAAACGCCCGGAGAATCCTGATGGGATCCTCCTCGAACGTGCGAGGAAAGCACGGGGTGAGGCGTCGCTCCGACAACGCTTGCAGTCCATGCAGCGGATCGGTGAGCGGAGCAAGCGGGTTCATGAGCCACGCTTCAAGCGAAATCGCCATCGCGTTGATGGTGAAATCCCGAAGGGCCAAGTCCTGCTCAAGTGTTGGGCCTCTGAAGTCGCTCACATCCAGCTCGATGCGCTGATGCTCAGCACTCACGATCACCCGCGCTGATCCCAGCGCTTCATCGAGCGTGACATAGGCGCCGCCAAGTACCGCGGCCAGGTCG
>Ga0209824_10001997_pt1 | contig 10868 bp, 9 predicted proteins | sample VDWuncwatermetaG_FD_184124 | JGI IMG/M metagenome (GOLD analysis project Ga0209824, IMG submission 184124) | Wastewater microbial communities from Netherlands to study Microbial Dark Matter (Phase II) - VDW unchlorinated drinking water (SPAdes)... ...
TCGAATTCGAAGTGCGCGTGGACGGCGAATATGTTTACGCGCTGCGCGCCGATGGCTTGATTGTCGCCACGCCCACCGGCTCGACCGCTTACGCCTTGTCTGCGGGTGGGCCTATTTTGCATCCCGGACTCGATTTGATCGCGCTGGTGCCGGTGTGCCCGCACACTTTCAGCAACCGCCCTATCGTGGTGGGGCCGGATGCGGTGGTGGAAATTCTCATGCACCGCAGCGATGGGGTGAGGGTGTATTTTGATAGCCACGCCCATTTCGATACTCAAGCCGACGATAAAATAGTGGTGCGACGCGCCCCGCACAGCGTCACCCTGCTGCATCCAGAAGGCCACAGCTACTACCGCATGTTGCGCGAGAAGCTAGGCTGGAGCGGGTTCGCGTAGAGCAGGCCCAGTGCTTAGCCACGAATGCCAAGAAAAATCAAACGCTGTATCACGCGGAGACGCGGGGGACGCGGAGAAATTCAAACACGGCGACCAAAGCAAAATTCTTTGTTGAATCATTTTTTCCACGGGAATGGGTTAGAGTTTGATTTTTGTTCTCTCCGCGCCCTCCGCGTCTCCGCGTGAACTGATTTTGACTTAGATTCTGTTTTTATTCGTGTCATTCGTGGCAAAAGATTTTGACTTTTCGAGCTTACGACCAATACCACAAAACTCATGCTACGTTTCCTGAGCATCCAAAATTTTGTCATCGTCGACAAGCTGGAACTGGAATTTTCGGGTGGCTTCACCGCGCTTACCGGCGAGACCGGCGCGGGCAAGTCCATCCTCATCGACGCGCTGTCGTTGACGCTCGGCGAGCGCGCCGATGCGGGCGTGGTGCGCGAAGGCACCGATCGCAGCGACATCAGCGCGGAATTCGATGTTGCCAATTTGCCGGATTTGCAAAGCTGGCTGCGCGAAAACGACCTCGCCGGTGATGACGGCGTGTGCCTGTTGCGGCGCGTGATCGACAGCGGCGGAAAATCGCGCGGCTATATCAACGGCAGCACCGCCACCTTGCAACAAATGCGTGGCGCGGGCGAATACCTGCTCGACATCCACGGACAAAACGCGCACCAATCTTTGCTGCGCGGCGACGCGCAACGCGGATTGCTCGATGCCTACGCCGATCAGTCCGCGTTGGCGCAGCAGGTGGCGGACGCTTGGCGGCGTTGGCAAAAACTGCGCGAGCGGCGCACAGCGTTGGAAAAAAACGCGGCGGCGATTATCGCCGAGCGCGAACAGCTCGACTGGCAAGTGCGCGAGCTGGACGCGCTCAAACTGACAGGCGACGAATGGGGTAGCCTGCAAGCCGACCACAGCCGCCTGGCGCACGCCGCCAGCTTGCTCGAAGCGGTGCAAGCGGGCTTGGAGAGTTTGTCCGAATCGGACAACGCCGCGCTGGCGCAAATCAACGCGGTGATTTCGCGCCTGCAAAGCGGTTTGCAGCACGATGCAGGTTTGCAAAATGTGCTGGATTTATTGCAGCCCGCGCAAATCCAGTTGCAGGAAGCCGTACACGAACTGACGCACTACGCCGAACGCTTAGACCTCGACCCCGCCAAGCTGCAAGCCCTCGAAGAACGGCTCTCGGCACTCCACGCCGCCGCCCGAAAATACCGCGTCGCCCCCGCCGCCTTGCCGGAACTGTTGGCCACATGGAAGCTGCGCCAGGCGGAATTGGGCGGCGATCTCAGCGGCGAAGCTCTCGCGCAAGAAGAAAAAACCGCGCAAGCCGACTACGCGACCCACGCCAAAAAATTGAGCGCGGGCAGAAACAAAGCCGCGAAAAAATTATCCGAACAAGTCACCGCCGCGATGCAAAGCCTCGCCATGAGCGGCGGCGAATTTGCCGTTGCCCTGACCCCGCTGGAAACCGGCAACGCACACGGCCTCGAACATATCGAATTTCAGGTCGCCGCCCACGCCGGCACCACGCCGCGCCCGCTGGCAAAAGTCGCTTCCGGCGGCGAGCTGTCGCGCATCAGCCTCGCCATCCAAGTTATCACCAGCCGTGTCGCCGCCGTGCCCACGCTCATTTTCGATGAAGTCGATGCCGGCATCGGCGGGCGCGTCGCCGAAATCGTCGGCGGCCTGCTGAAAAAATTGGGCGGCGAACATCAAGTGTTGTGCGTGACACACCTGCCGCAAGTCGCAGCCCGCGCCGACGCGCAATGGCAAGTGAGCAAGGCGCAAACCAACGGCAGCACCTTGAGCCAGATTCGCGTGTTGAAAAAAGACGAACGCATCGAAGAAATTGCGCGCATGTTGGGTGGCATCAAAATCACCGAGACCACGCGCAAACACGCGGCGGAGATGCTGGGTTTGAAGTAGGGGCAGGCTGCTAGGCTTTATCCAGCCGCCGATACTGCACCGCCTCGGCGATGTGCGCGCTGCCGACTTTTTCCTTGCCCGCCAGATCGGCGATAGTGCGCGCCACTTTTAGCACGCGGTGATAGGCGCGCGCGGACAAATTCAAGCGGCTGATGGCTTGCTTGAGCAGGTTTTCGCCCGCGCTGTCGGGGGCGCAATATTTATCTATGCTTTTCACCGCGAGGCGCGCATTGGTTTTGCCTTGTCGCGCCAGTTGCCGCTGGTGCGCGAGTTCCACGCGGTCGCGCACGCTTTCGCTGCTTTCGCCTTGCCCGTGTTTCATCAAATCTTCCTGCGGCACGGCGGGGACTTCGATTTGGATGTCGATGCGGTCGAGCAGCGGGCCGGAAATTTTGCCGCGATAGCGCGCGACTTGGTCGGGTGAGCATCGGCATTTGTTGCTGTAGTGGCCGAGATAGCCGCAGGGACAAGGGTTCATCGCTGCGATCAACTGAAACCTTGCCGGAAAATCGGCTTGCCGCGCGGCGCGGGAAATGGTGATGCGCCCGGATTCGAGCGGCTCGCGCAGCACTTCCAACACCTTGCGATCAAATTCCGGCAGTTCGTCTAAAAACAAAACGCCGTTCAAGGAGAGCGAAATTTCGCCGGGGCGCGGATTGCTGCCACCGCCGACCAAGGCCACGGCTGACGCGGTGTGGTGCGGGCTGCGGTAGGGGCGACGTTTCCAATTTTCCAGTTTGAAGCCGCTGCTGCCGAGCGACTGCATCGCGGCGGACTCGATCGCCTCGTCTTCCGTCATGCTCGGCAGGATGCCGGGGAAACGCGCTGCCAGCATGGATTTGCCGGTTCCTGGCGGCCCCACCATGAGCACGCTGTGCCCGCCCGCAGCGGCGATTTCGAGCGCGCGTTTGGCGTGGGATTGGCCTTTGACATCTTCGAGGCCGGGGTAGTCTGGCAGGTGCGCGACCAGCGTTTCCGGCGCGACGCGATACAGACTTAATTTCTCGTGTCCCGCAAGGTGCGCGCAAACTTGCAACAACGAGGTCGCCGCATACACGCTGGCTTCCTTGACCAGCGCGGCTTCGGCGGCGTTCTGCGCGGGCAGCACGAAGCTGCGCCCGCTGCGCTGCGCGTTGTACGTCATCGCCAGCGCGCCGCGTATCGGGCGCAATTCGCCGGTGAGCGCCAACTCGCCCGCCCATTCGTAATCGCCGAGTTTGTCTGCGGGAATCTGCCCGGTGGCGGCGAGGATGCCGAGCGCGATGGGCAAATCGAAACGCCCGCTTTCTTTGGGCAAATCGGCGGGGGCGAGGTTGACGGTGATGCGCTGCGCGGGAATTTTGAATTGTGCGTTTTGCAGCGCGGCGCGGACGCGGTCTTTGCTTTCTTTGACTTCGGCTTCGGGCAAGCCGACGATGGTGAAGTTGGGCAAGCCGTTAGCGATGTGTACTTCCACCGTCACCAGCGGGGCTTCCATGCCGGTGAGGGCGCGGCTATAGAGGACGGCGAGCGACATGGTCGGGAATCATTAGCCACGGATTGACACGGATTAACACGGATGAAAGCGGAAAACCAAACCAGATTATGGCTGCGGTAGATTGCTCCTCAAAAGATTTTGACTTCATCCGTGTTAATCCGTGTCAATCCGTGGCGAAAGGTTTTGATATTACTTTACGCCCTTCTCCAATTCGGCGACTCTGGCTTCGAGCGCGGCGAGTTTTTCTTGGGCGCGTTTCAGCACTTCCTGCTGCACGTCGAACTCTTCGCGCGTCACCAAATCCAGCCGCGTGAACAAGCCGCCCAACAACACGCGCAGATTTTTTTCGATGTCTTGCGCGGGGCTGTGGGCGAACAACTCTTTCACTTTACCGCTGACTTCGTCGATGATTTTCTGATTTAACATGTGTGCTCCGGTGATGGGTTGGATAGGGCGGTGTTAAAATCGCACAGATTCTAAGTTTAAGCAACAAAAAAGGACATCATCAACAACACGTTATTCCCGCGCAGGCGGGAAGTAGGGCGGATTATGGGCGCAGCCCGGTATCCCGTGGAGTGCCGAAGGCGTTTCCACGGGATACCGGGCTGCGCCCATAATCCGCCGAATGACCGCACACATACGGCGGAAGGCGCTACGCTTTTCCGCCCTACTTCCCTACTTCCCGCCTGCGCGGAAATTACGGCGGGGGCGGCTTGTAATGCCACTTAAATCGGAACCCACTTGGATCGCATCGCCCTACTCAAAACCTGGCTGGAAACACAATTCCCGAATCAGCCTTTCAGCCTCGCGCCCGCATCGGCGGACGCGAGTTTTCGCCGTTATTTCCGCGCCAGCTTTGCCGACCCGTCACGGCACAGCCTGATCGTGATGGATGCGCCGCCCGCGCACGAAGACTGCAAACCTTTCCTGCACGTCGCACAAGTATTTGGCGAGGCGGGGGCGCATGTGCCGCAGGTGCTGGCGCACGATTTGGCGCAGGGGTTTTTGTTGCTCACCGATTTGGGCAGCACCACTTATTTGCAAGCCCTGCAAGAAAATCCAGATCAAGCGGACAGCCTGTATCGGGATGCGGTCGCCGCGCTCGTCCAAATTCAGTGCGCCAGCCAGACGGCTGTGCTGCCTGACTACGACGAAGCTTTGCTGCGGCGCGAACTCGATTTGTTTCCCGATTGGTATATCGCGCGGCATTTGAACATCCCTTTAAGCCCCGCGCAAACCGCCAGCTTGCAACAAGTGTTCGCCACGCTGCTGCAAAACAATCTGGCGCAGCCGCAGGTGTACGTCCACCGCGATTACCACTCGCGCAATCTGATGCGCATCGCAGCCAACGCCGGTAACCCCAACCCCGGTATTCTGGATTTTCAAGACGCGGTGTTTGGGCCTGTCACCTACGATCTGGTGTCGCTGTTCAAGGATGCTTACATCGCTTGGGACGAAGAGCGGGTGCTCGATTGGAGCATACGCTATTGGGAAAAAGCCAAGCGGGCGGGCTTGCCGATACAAACCGATTTCGCCGATTTCTACCGCGATTTCGAGTGGATGGGGGCGCAGCGCCACATCAAAGTGCTGGGCATATTCGCGCGGCTCTGCCACCGCGACGGCAAGGCGGGGTACGTGCAGGACATGCCGCAGGTGATGGATTATTTGCGCAAAACCTGCAAGCGCTATCAGGCCTTGCACCCGATGTTGATTTTGCTCGACGAGCTACACGGTGTGGAGAAAAAAGTTGGCCACACTTTTTAGATCCATATCGGAAAGGCAGAAAAAAACGAAGCAATAAACACAGAGGTAACAGAGGTAACGGAGGAAAGCCTCGCGCAACACGCAAGCTCCCCGATTCCTCTGTTACCTCTGTTACCTCTGTGTAGAATCGACTTTTTTGAATATTTTCGGACGATGGAAAACCCCGCCCCATGAAATTCAAAGCCATGATTCTCGCGGCGGGGCGCGGTGAGCGCATGCGCCCGCTCACCGACACCTTGCCCAAACCCTTGCTGCGCGTGGGCGGCAAGGCACTGATTGTGCATCATCTGGAAAATCTGGCACGCGCGGGGTTTGGCGAAATCGTCATCAACCACGCGCATCTGGGACAGATGATAGAAGCCGCGCTCGGCGACGGCTCGCGTTTTGGGGTGAACATAAACTACTCGCCTGAAGCCGTCGCGCTCGAGACGGCGGGCGGTATCGCGCAAGCCTTGCCGCTGTTGGCAAATGGAATAAATGCGGCGTCGTTTGTGGTGGTCAACGCCGATATCTATTGTCCGTTTGATTTTTCGGCCTTGCTCCCCGTGCTGGTGGCGTTGGAAAAAATGCCGGATGAGGGGCGGGCGCATCTGCTGATGGTGGAAAACCCGCCGCATCACGCTGACGGCGATTTTGCCTGGGCCGATAACAAGCTGCGATTGGTGGGCGAACACAGGTTGACCTTCAGCGGTATCAGCGTGTTTCAACCCAGCTTTTTTAAGGAAATCGTCCGGGGCGACAAAGCCAAGCTGGCACCGCTGCTGATAAAAGCCATCGCCGCCGAAAAAGCCAGCGCCGAGTATTACCGGGGACAGTGGGTCGATGTCGGCACCGTTGCGCGCTGGCGTTCGCTGAACGAGCAACTTGCAGGCGGTGCGGAGTAGGTCGGGCTTTAGCCCGACAGCGGTGGAACGTCGGACTAAAGCCCGACCTACGGGGAAATTAATTTTGTCGGACTACGCCCGACAGCGGTGCAAGTTTGTCGGCCATAATGATTTACAATTCTCCCCATGATCGCCACAACTATTTATCAGCAGCGCCGCCAGGACCTCGTCAACGCCATGCGCGGCGGCGTGGCGGTGGTCGCCACCGCGCCCGAGCGTATCCGCAACCGCGATTCGCATTATCCGTATCGCTACGACAGCTATTTTTATTACCTCACCGGCTTTACCGAGCCCGAGGCGGTGGTCGTGATCGTAGCGGGGGCGGTCGGGGAGACCCGAAATATTTTGTTCTGCCGCGACAAAAACCTGGAGCGCGAAATCTGGGACGGGGCGCGTTATGGCCAAGATGCGGCGCGCGCGGCGTTCGGTTTTGACGAGGCGTATTCGATCACCAAGCTCGACGAAATGATGCCGCAACTGTTGGCCAACCAGCCCGCGGTGCATTGCGTGATGGGGTTGGACGCGGCCTGGGATGCGCGGGTAATGGGCTGGGTCAACCGGGTGCGCGAGCAGGCGCGCAGCGGCGTGACCGCGCCCGCCGAGCTACACGATGTGCGCCAGGTTCTGGACGAAATGCGGCTGTTCAAATGCGAGCCGGAGCTGGCGATGATGCGGCGCGCCGCAGAAATATCGACCGAAGCGCACAAACGCGCGATGCAGGCGACGCGCCCCGGGCGTTTCGAGTTCGAGATCGAAGCGGAACTGCTGCACGAGTTTCGCCGCCACGGCGCGGATGCGCCCGCGTACAGCCCCATCGTCGCCAGCGGCGCGAACGCGTGCGTATTGCACTACACCAGCAACGGCGCGCAGCTGGAAGCGGGCGATTTGTTGCTGATCGACGCGGGTTGCGAGTATCGCGGTTACGCCGCCGACATCACCCGCACTTTTCCGGTGAGCGGCAAATTCGGTGGCGCGCAAAAAGACGTGTACCAACTGGTGTTGGCGGCGCAGGCCGCCGCCATCGAAAAAATCACCCCGGGCAACACTTGGGATCAGCCGCACGAAGCGGCTTTGGCGGTGTTGGTGCAGGGCTTCATCGACCTCAAGTTATGCCAGGGCACAGTCGCCGGGGTGCTCGAATCCGGCGATTACAAACGCTTCTACATGCACCGCACCGGTCACTGGTTGGGGTTGGACGTACACGATGCGGGCGAATACAAACAGAACGGCAAATGGCGCGCGTTACTACCCGGCATGACGCTGACGGTCGAGCCGGGCTGCTATATCCGTCCCGCAGACGATGTGCCGGAAGCGCTCTGGAACATCGGTGTGCGCATCGAAGACGATGTGCTGGTGAAAAAAACCGGCTGCGAAGTGCTGACGGCGGCGGCACCGAAAACCGTGCTGGCGATCGAAGGGTTAATGCGTTTTTATGTCGCCGACTGATTCCGGGCACCTCTATAAATCCAAATTTCGTCGCAACACTTCGTTGCTCTCAAAAAATGTTTCCTTACATATCAGACATATGCTGCGTCAACATTTTTTGCTCGCGCCTCGTTTTGCTTAGAACTTTGAATTTATAGAGATGCCCTTCCTTTCCGCTGAATACGATCTGATTATCGCCGGCGGCGGACCGGTGGGCGCGGCGTTGGCGCTGGCCTTGGCGCGCAGCCCGCTGTCGGTGTTGCTGCTCGAAGCGCGCGCCGAGCCAGTCTCCGCCGATCCGCGCCCGCTGGCGCTATCGCACGGCAGCCGTTTGATTTTAGAGCGGCTGGGCGTGTGGCAAACCTTGTCGCCCGCCACCGCGATAGGATCCATCCATGTTTCCACGCGCGGCAATTTTGGCCGCAGCGTGCTCACCGCAAAAGATGCCGGCGTGCCCGCGTTGGGCTATGTGGTGAATTACGCGCAGGTGTTTGCGGCGATGCGCGCGGCGGTCAAAAATGTAGCCGCGCGCGGCGCGGATACAAAAACTTCCGCGATTACTTTTCTCGAAGCCGCGCAAGTGGTGAGCATCAAAAACCGGCCCGCCGACAGCGACACAGCACAGATCGAATTTCAATTTGCGGGCCAGCGCCATCACGCCCAAGCAAAATTGCTCGCGCTCGCCGACGGCGGCGCACTTGCCGAGCAAGTCGTGGGCGTGACGCGGCACGAGCAGGATTACCGGCAATGGGCGGTGGTCGCGGAAATCAAAACCGAACACGAGAGTGAGCCAGAAAGTGAGCTGCGGGCGGCGAGGGTGGCGTACGAACGTTTCACCGAATGGGGTCCCATCGCCATGCTCCCCACGGCTGCGGGATACTCGCTGGTGTGGACGCTGCCCACGGTGCTGGCGCAGGAAATTTTGCAACTTGATGACGCAAGTTTTTTGGCGCGCTTGCAGCAACAATTCGGCAACCGTTTGGGGCGTTTGTTGTACGCCGGCAAGCGCGGCGGCTTTCCGCTCGCGCTCAAATACACCGAGCCCGCCATCGCCGCTCACACCGCGTTCATCGGCAACGCCGCGCAAACCCTGCACCCGGTCGCCGGGCAAGGGTTTAATCTGGGCTTGCGCGATGCCTGGGAATTGGCCGAAGACCTGCGCCAGCAACCCGAAAGTCTGGGCAGCGCGGCGCAGTTGCAACGTTATCAACGCAAACGCCGCATCGATCGCAGCGGCGGGCGTTGGTTCACCGACGGCCTGGTGAAAATATTTTCCAACGACCTGCCGCTCGTCGCAAGCGGACGCGGCGTGGCGCTCGGCCTGCTCGATTGTCTGCCGCCCGCGCGCCGTTTCGTGGCAAGGCGCATGATGTTTGGCGCACGGGGGTGAAGGATGTTCGTGATCGGTGATTGGTGATTGGTGATGGGCGAGGAAACGTGCCTGGGTTTGTTCACCGATCACTATTCACCGATCACGGTTCTCAAAAACCGCTTTCCCTCCATTGATGCCAGGTTTATAATTCGCGTCCTCCACCCCGCCGCTTGAAAACCCAACGCTGGTTTAATTTCATCCTTCATCCTTAAAACCAATCCCTCCTTGATGTTAATCGGCTCCCATCTTCTCAAAAATAACCTCATCGTCGCGCCCATGGCCGGGGTGACGGACAGGCCTTTCCGCCAACTGTGCAAACAGATGGGCGCGGGCATGGCGGTGTCGGAGATGGTGTCGAGCAATTCGCTGTTGTGGGGGTCTGAAAAAACCCGCCGCCGCGCCAACCACGAGGGCGAGGTCGATCCTATTTCGGTGCAGATCGCCGGCGCGGATCCCGCCATGATGGCGGAGGCAGCGCTCTACAACATAAACCAGGGCGCGCAGATCATCGACATCAACATGGGTTGTCCGGCAAAAAAAATCTGCAACGTGATGGCGGGTTCGGCGCTGTTGCAGGACGAAGCTCTGGTGGGCAGAATTCTCGACGCGGTGGTGGCCGCAGCGAGCAAAAAAAACATTCCGGTCACGCTGAAAATTCGCACCGGCTGGGACAAGGAACACAAAAACGCATTGCGCGTGGCGCACATCGCCGAAGCTGCGGGCATCCAGGCATTGGCGATCCACGGCCGCACCCGCGCTTGCGCTTACCTCGGCCACGCCGAATACGACACCATCGCGGCGGTGAAAGCGGCGATCAAAATTCCCGTCATCGCCAACGGCGATATCACCACGCCCGAAAAAGTGCGCGAGGTATTGCGCTACACGGGCGCTGACGCGGTGATGATCGGCCGCGCCGCGCAAGGCAGACCCTGGCTGTTCCGCGAGATCAGCCATTTTCTGGCGACCGGCACGCACTTGCCGCAGCCGGAAGTGGCCGAAATTCATCGCGTGCTGCTGGCGCACTTGGCCGATTTGTACGGTTTTTATGGCGAGTATTCCGGCGTGCGCATCGCGCGTAAACATATCTCCTGGTACACCAAGGGGCTGACTGGCTCGGCGGCGTTTCGCCACGCCATGAACCAGTTGCAGACCACCGCAGCGCAGATACAGGCGGTGAATACTTTCTTTTTTGAATTGGCCACCTACGGCCAGCGATTGACCTATACCGATCTGGGGCGAGAGGTCGAGCCAGAAAATATGAGAGAAGTTTCCGTCAACCTTTACGCCGAGGCACTCGCCGCATGAGCCCCATCAACGAAAATGAAATCAGCCGCTGCGTGCGTAAAGTTATGGAAGGCTATTTCAAGGATTTGGACGGCGAAAGACCGCACCCCATTTACGATTTGGTCATACACAGCGTCGAAGTCCCGCTGATCGAGCAGGTGCTCAAATATACCGAAGGCAACCAGACGTTGGCGGCGCAAGTGCTGGGCATCAACCGCAACACGCTGCGGAACAAGATGAAGCAGTACAAAATTAAGTAGGGGCTAGGGGTTAGGGACTAGGGGCTAGGAGAAACCCTGCTCTTTAATTCTCTAGTCTCTCATCCCTAGCCC
>Ga0209824_10001999_pt1 | contig 10864 bp, 12 predicted proteins | sample VDWuncwatermetaG_FD_184124 | JGI IMG/M metagenome (GOLD analysis project Ga0209824, IMG submission 184124) | Wastewater microbial communities from Netherlands to study Microbial Dark Matter (Phase II) - VDW unchlorinated drinking water (SPAdes)... ...
AATATTAGTTGCATTGTATTGTGATCTGTCTAGAAATTTTGGTGATACTACATTAATTGCAGAATCTGCCAGTAACATTTTGACATAGTCATTTCCGCTATACACTTTATCAAAATGAGGCAGCGCCGCTTTGAGATAAGATGCCCATGTTGCAATATTGAATTGGTTTTCAATGGATATAATAAAACATCGAGATAAATCAATAACGGATTCTTTTAACGAGTCATGTATCATTTCAATTCTTTCTCCAGCTGTGAAAGGATCTTTTTCCAAATAATTGAATTGAGAACTAGTTATTGCAATAATTACCTCATCGCATTCATCAAGAATTTGTTTTACCAAATCCAAATGACCCAAATGGAATGGCTGAAACCTGCCCATCATTAATCCGCGCATAAAATATGATAAATTTTGATTTAATTAAATCAGCCTATTTGATTGGACCGCTACCCAGAATTCTAATGCTAGTTGATTCAGGTTTTAGAATTACTGCAATATCACCAGAATTGCAAACTATTGGTTTTTCAAATGTTAGTTTTAGCGGTGTGATAGATGAGAATTTTGCGGCCTTTATTTGCAGACCAACACTTACAAGACATCCTTGATTTTGAGCAATGTCAGTTTTATAAAATGGACTCTTTGTAAAATCAAGTTCAATTTCAGATTTTACATCAACTGTACCTGTTTGAGCAATAACATCACCCCTTCCAACCTCATCAGGTTTTGCACCCTTTACTGCCAAGCCAACTCTTGCAGGGCAGATTGATTCCTCAACAGGATCATCATGCATCTGAATTGATTTTATCATTACATCTATTCCTGCAGGATACAATTTGAGATTGTCATATTGTTTGATTTTTCCGCATGTCACTTTGCCCAGAATCACAGTACCGACACCTTTAACGTCAAAGCAGTGGTCAATTACCAATTTAGGAGGATCATTATTTGAGATTGGTTGAATCTTGTCCATTTCTTCTTTGAGTTTATCTTGTTCTACTTTGAGGTATTTTTCAACAACTGTTCCCTTTATCATGGAATTTAATTTTGATTCATCGACATCAAAAGTATGAGATAAAATTCCTTTGTCTTTTTTGAGGGTATCAAGTGCAATGATTTGCTCTCCAGTAAATTTATCAAGTTTATCAACATGAAATATTACAAATTCTGCAAGATTGATTGCCTGCAAAAGAGGCTGGATTTTGTCAGGAAAGCCGCTAGGTGTCACCCATGTTTTGATAATGTCTGATTCTTTTCTATCATAAAGTGAAAGATCAGTCACGGTTCCTTTTTTACCAAATTCTGCTGCAATGTCTTGTTTTCCCAGAACTACAAAATTTATGGACTTCATTGCTATTAGTAAGTAAATTTTGACTTTATTTTAAGCCTGTTTTGGGATTTAGACACAAAAAGAGTTTAGAATCTAAGATTTGCGTTCCAGATATTCTTTGAATTTTGGAAGTGTTTGTTCTTGATACCATGTAATTACATTGTGACAATCATCACATACCATCATGATTCTATTATCAAATTCTTTGACATGATGTTCAGTAAGGTTATCCTTGATTTTGTTACAGACTAGACAGTTGCCTACCTTTGTTATTACCATGTCAAATCATAAATTTTCCGATAAATTAAGCATTTAGGAATAGAGTTTAGAATCTAACTAGCAATCATATTCTTCTAGGTCTTTAGAATTAGTTTCATCATTAATGATATTGAGGTGTAATAGAATTTGTCTTGCTTTAGTCATTTATGTCGTTTCCATGCATTCTTTTGAAAATTGGTATTAAGCGATTACGTATCAATGATAACTAAGTCATGCGTAATACTGAACAATAATTCATGCATGAAAAGAGTTTAGAATCTAATCTTTAGATTCATCATAGTTTTCATCTGCTTCATAGTTTTCTTTAAGATCAAGCTCATGCTGTTCTTCTCTCATCTCTTCTTGCTCAGATGCCCTATTCTCAGAATCGAGTGATTTCTCTTTGACTTTTTTGAATCTATCTAATAATCCCATACTTCTCTAAATTTTGTATTAACTTAAGGATTTAGAAAAAAAGTTTAGAATCTAATCTTTGTTCCTTTCATTATCTTTTAGCGTCTTATCTAGAGGCACAGTAATTGTTCTATCTGAGCCTTTACAATAATTTTTTCCTTTGAAATGCTTGTGGATTTTGACTTTAGCCATCATAACACTATCTATTCCATAGTTTCCATGATGATCTGTAATTTCTTGACTAACAATATGACAAGTTTCAGAAACATTACACCATTTACATATAATTTTTATTTTTTTCTCATCAGTCATGAAGCTTCTGCAAGAATTTGAAACTTAAGGATTTTAGGCACGAAAGAGCATGATTTTAGTTTGTTCATATTTTACGAATACAATTCCCATTAACATCTAGTGCATCATTAACTCATGCAATCTGATTATGGATTTACAACTAAACGCGCGTTAAATAAAAGATGTGATAGATGTGATTTTCCACTTCATATCTCAACTTACAAAGAGGTTAGGGTTGTTTATAGCAAATCAAAATATAAAAAGACTCACTATTAATGGCAAAGGTTATGGATTTTACCAATAATGCAGAAGCAGCATTACGATGTAAAAACCATACTAAACAACATGGTATGAAAACAAGAGGTACTTTTAATCAGCATGGATATTCAGATAATTCTTCAGAATCGTCAGTTTTTTTATCAATGACATTCAAATGATATAGTATTAATTTTCTATAAGACAATCATATCATCTGGGCGTAATAAGATACGAATTCAATCGTAGATATAAAAGAATGACGAATGAATCACACTAATGCAGCAAAACAAAATTTACGGAAACGATTTCAATACTGCAGCATAGCTTGCAAATCGATGATTTTTTGGACTAACTAATTTTTGATGATATTTTGAAATGGTTTTACCATCTGCACCATTTAGTCCAAGTGGTCCTTTAACAAATTTCTCATTATTTGCCCAATTCAAGACCTCATCGGTTGGACTAAAATAATTTACAATTTTTCCTCTAATGACTTTGTCAAGTAATTTTCCATATTTTTTTGAGGATGGTACATCACTTGTAATAGATGCACCAAAAAAGTAAACACTTTCTACAATTCCATTGTTTTGACTTTTTTTTGCCAAGTGCTCTACAGTGCTTAGAATTACCTGTGACCCCAAAGAGTGACCCATAAGACGGATCTTAGTTTCAGGACTGCTAGATTTGAAATCCTCAATAAACATAGCAAGATTGCGGCCATTTTTCTTTGCAATTATTTGACCAGTAGATAGTGCACGTTTAACATATTTTAGCAGATGAGCCCCAGCAGTATTGGAATCATAACTAAATCCAATCACTGGAAAAGTATACCCCAGTCTAGATAACCGATTTTTTGCCAGAATAACTTTTGCAATTGCTCCAGCATTATCATTTCTCAATCCATGAATCATTATAACGAGTTCTTTGGAACCAATAAATCCCTCAAAATCTTTTTTCGGGTATAAAAAATATGAGTCCTTTTTGATTGTTTTACCGTATGTCAAATCATAGTATCCCCTGGTAGATATTCTTGGGATGATTTTTGTCATTCTGATGGGCCTAGTTGTTTTTTGTATTTTGCAATGTCTTCTTCTTCTACTTTGACAAATAACGGAGATGCGTCACCCAAAGTATGCCCAGATTTTACACCGATATCAGATATTGAATCCCATTTATTGTTATTGACTTTACCAGTTAATCCAATCTGATCCCAAATCTTTTGTGAGGATTCTGGGAGAAATGGAAAGAGAGCTATTGCCATGCTACGGGCAGCGTTCACTGATAAAAATACACAGTTTGCAGTTCCAGGTCCTTTCTTCCAAGGTTCCTTGTGTTGGAAATACTGATTGAAAAATGACGAAAATTCCATGATTTTCTTTAGAGATCTATCCAGATGATTTTGCTCCATCAGGATTCCAAGTTCGCCAGAAAGATTTTTTATTTTGGTTTCTGCCTCAATATCTTTCTCATCATAATTTTCAGTTTCTGGAATTATTCCATCAAATGCCTTTTTTGTAAATCCCAATGCACGATTAACAAAATTTCCAAGATTACCAATTAATTCAGAATTGATTCTATTGGTAAATTCATCCCAATCAAAATTCAAGTCATCTTGAGAGTAAGGGTTTATTGCAACCAAATAATATCTCAAATAGTCTGCAGGATAGTATTCTAAAAATTGTCTCAGTCCAATGTACCAGTTTCTGCTTTTTGAGATTTTCTTTGATTGTAATGTAAGATGACCTCTAGTTGGAATAAAATCAGGAAGTTTGTATTCACTGTTTAACCCTAAACGCATTGCAGGTAAAAAGAGATAATGATGATAAGCAATATCCTTACCAATAAAATGGTAAATGTCTGCGGAATTCCAAAACTCTTTTCCGTTTATGCCTTTATCGTCAAGAAATTTTACTGCAGTTGAAATGTATGCCAAGTGGTTATCAAACCAACCATAGAATACCTTGTCTTTAGCACCTTCAAGAGGCACTGGAACACCCCAAGAGATATCACGTGTAATATCCCAGTCAATTAAGCCAGATTTTATCCAGTTTTGAACGTATTTTTTAACATCTTTTTGCAGATTTTCATTTTCATCTAGCCATTTGGATAATGAATCGCCAAAATTTTTAAGCTTGAAAAATAAATGAGTTGTCTTTTCTTTAGTGGGAGTTTGCCCACAAATAGAGCATTTTGGATCAGATATTTCTTCAGGAACCCGTCCACAACTTTCACAAAGATCAGAGTATTGATCAGCCGCATTACAATAAGGACAAACGCCCTTGACATATCTATCAGGTAGAAATTTTTTATCATTGTTGCAGTAAAATTGAATAATTTCTTTTTCGTAGATATGACCTGCATTATTGAGTTTTTTAAATACATCTTGAACAAACGCAATATTTTCAGGAGAGCTTGTTTTGTAAAAAAAATCAAAGTCAATACCAAATGCAGTGAAATCATCATAATCACGTTTATTCCAATGCGCTACATATTCAGAAGGTGTCTTTCCTTCTTTTTCAGACTGTATCAAAATAGGAGTACCAAAATCATCAGATGCACAAATATAGTAAGCTTCAACGCCCTTTAATTTCAGAAATCTTGTAGTAACATCTGCAGGTAGATATGTGGATGCAACGTGTCCCAGATGGATTTCTCCATTTGCATAAGGTAATGCACTAGTAATGATTGCTTTATTTTTCATCAGTTATAGTTTGGAACCTAATTGGGGTTAAGAAGTTTTACCAGCTATGTGCATATTTGACTTGTTCTGGTGTAAGCTTGTCAATTTTTACATCCATTGCCGTTAGTGCATCAACTGCAACTTGTTTATCAATTTCTTCTGGAACGTTGATGATTTTATTGCCAATCTTTGCATGATTTTTAAGAATATACAAGACAGATAGAATTTGATTAGAAAACGACAGTGCCATTACTTCTGGTGGGTGTCCTTCAGCTGCAACAAGATTTGCCAATCGTCCCTCACCAATCAGATAAACGCGTTTACCGTTTTTGAGTGTGCATTCATCGAGGTTTGCTCGTACTCTTTTTACTGATTTTGATTCTTTAAGTAAAAATTTGCTATCAATTTCAACATCAAAGTGTCCCACATTTCCCATTATTGCGCCATTTTTCATTTGTAAAATGTGTTCTTTTCTAATCACACTAGTCATTCCAGTACATGTGATGAAAATATCGCCAACTTTGCAAGCTTGTGCCATTGGCATTACGTCAAATCCATCCATATGAGCTTCTAATGCTTTTACAGGATCAATTTCAGTTACTATTACTTTGGAACCCATACCGTCACAACGAGATGCAACACCACGTCCTACCCAACCATATCCTACAACTACAACTCGTTTAGATGCCAAAAGTAAGTTCATTGCACGCAGATATCCATCAATTGTACTTTGTCCAGTACCATATCGATTATCAAACATGTGTTTTGTGTATGCCTCATTTACTAAAATTACAGGATAACGAAGCTTGCCCTGATCTTCAACAGCTCTGATTCTAGTAACACCTGCAGTTGTCTCTTCAGTTGCACCAATAATTTTCATATTTTTGTATCTATCATCAAAGTGTGCCTTTACATTCATGTCAGCCCCATCGTCAGTCAAAATAGTAGGCTTGTGATTTAAGACTTGATCAATACACCAATCATATTCTTTTACAGATTGTCCATGCCATGCATAAACATGAATTCCTTGTGATGCCAAAAATGCTGCAATATCATCTTGTGTGGTAAGAGGGTTTCCACCACAGCATGCAACAGTAGCACCGAGTTCCTTTGCACCCATTAAAAGAACAGATGTCTCCTTTGTTATGTGTAAACAAAATCCCAGAGTAATACCTTTGAGAGGTTTTGATTTTTTAAATCGGTTAATAGTATTGTCTAAAATTTGCATGTGAGATCTAGCCCATTCATAGGATAGTTTACCATCTTGAATCAATTTTGCGCTAGACTTTACCTTGCTCAATACAATTTGGCTTCAGAAAGAGTATAAAATTCTATCATGCGAATCTAAATAAATGACAAAATCGTGAAATTAACAGTATGGCTTGGAAGAAAATTGCTGAAAAAGGAGAAATTGCAATAGGCAAAGGAAAAGCATTTAAAATTGACAATAAACAAATTGCGATATTTAACCAAGACGGGTATCATGCAATAGATGATCTTTGTGTTCATCAAGATGGATCAATTGCACCAGGAAAACTTGAAGGAGACATTGTAGAGTGTCCATTGCATTTTTGGCATTATAATATTAAAACAGGAGAATTGAAAGACTATCTTAAAGATGTAAAATTAGCAACATATCATGTTGAAGCAAGAAACGACGGAATTTACGTAGATATTTAAAATTTAAAAAAAAGACATTATGTTTTTTGAGGGTAGGTTGAGCACAAACGATCTGATATTTACAAAATTGGTAGAGTATCATATGTTCAAAATGAACTAAATCAGATTTGAGACTTGGTACAACTTTTATTCTGACGATTTCTAAAAATAATCTATTGAATCAGAAGATTTTAGATGAAATAATTCATCAAGATTATGCTGCCATCACAAATGCGATTGAGGAATTTCTATTAGAGCAGATTGAAAAAAACAAAGCAAACGGATTGATTCTCGGTCTAAGTGGGGGGGTAGATTCTGCAGTGTTGGCATATATTTGTAAAAGAATACTCAAAGAAAAAACACTTGCAATCATAATGCCAGATACACAAATCACACCAAGTATAGAGACAGAAGATGCAATGAAAATGATAGCACTTACAGGATTAGAATACAAATTAATCGATATCAATCCAATTGTAAATCAATATTCGCATTATCTTGAACCAAATGAATGGGCCAAAGGAAATCTCAGAGCACGTGTAAGAGCAAATATTTTGTATTATTATGCAAATGCAAAAAATTATCTGGTGTTAGGATCAAGTGACAAAAGTGAGTATTTGATCGGATACTTTACAAAATATGGAGATGGCGCATCAGATATAGTCCCAATAATTTCATTATACAAATTACAAGTAAGAGGGATTGCAAAATTTTTAGGGGTGCCTCAAAATGTAATTGAAAAAAAGAGTAGCCCACATCTGTGGAAGGAACATGAGGCTGAAAAGGAATTAGGAATGTCATATGAGGAGATAGATTCCATACTGTATTGCATTTTTGAGAAAAAACTTTCAGTTGAAAAAACTGCTGAAACATTACAAATTGAAAAACAAATTGTGGATAAAGTGTACCAATTACATCTTAACAGTATACACAAGAGAGAAACACAACAAAAACCATTTGAGGACAAGTAATGAAACTACAAGATACCCTTAGTAACTCAGAACAAGTATTAGATATTTCAAAAAAGGTAAAAATTTACTTGTGCGGAGTTACAGTTTATGATGAATCACATATAGGACATGCAAGGACAATAATTGTTTTTGATGTTCTAAGAAAATACTTGGAGAGTAAGGGAATAGAGGTGGACTTTGTTCAAAATTTTACAGATGTAGATGATAAAATAATAAATCGTGCAAAATTAGAAAATACAACAGCAGAACAAATTAGTTCAAAGTACATTCAAAACTATTTCATTGATTTTGACGGGTTAAACGTAAAGCGTGCAACAAACTATCCCAAAGCAACTGAGCACATAGATGATATCAAGAATTTTATCAAAAAACTAGTTGAAACAGACATAGCATATGTGACAAAAAATGGAGTGTATTTCTCAGTATCAAAATTTCCCCAATACGGTAAATTATCAAAAAAGAAGATAGACGAGCTGCAATCAGGTGCAAGAATTGAAGTAGATGAGGCAAAAAAAGATCCCCTCGATTTTGCATTGTGGAAATTTTCAGATATCAACCCACTCTGGGATAGCCCATGGGGCAAAGGCAGACCAGGATGGCACATAGAATGTTCTGCAATGAGTGTAAGATACCTTGGAGAAAATTTTGACATACATGGCGGTGGCAGGGATTTGATATTTCCTCATCATGAAAATGAAATTGCACAATCAGAGTCATTTACATCAAAGCAATTTGCAAAAATTTGGATGCATGTGGGAATGGTTACAATTAGCGGTGAAAAAATGTCAAAATCACTTGGAAATATCAAATCAATAAAACACGTTTTAGATAATTGGGGGGCAAACATCATTAGATTATTTTGTTTATCAGGACATTATTCAAAACCAATAGACTATTCTGAAGAATTATTAAAAGAAAATCTCACAAAATGGCGCCAAGCTGAGATATGCTATTATGAATTAATTCATGCAAATAATGAAAATCACAATAGTGAAATTAAATCAATAATTGAAGAAACAAGTAACGAGTTTGATAATGCATTAGAGTCTGACTTTAATACGCATCTTGCACTATTGGCATTTTTCAAACTTGTAAAGGAAGTAAATTATTTAGCCGCTGAAGAAAAGTTAAACTCAAATGATGCTAAAATTATTATTCCTGAATTTGAAAGAATGCTTGAAATTTTAGGATTGATAATCCCCAAAATAACTTTAGATAAAAAACAAGAAATTGATAATTTGATCACAACAAGAGAACAATTAAGAAGAGAAAAGAAATTTCAAGATGCAGACAAAATTAGAGATAAACTCAATGAAATGAATATAGAGTTAATTGATCACAAAGGAAAAACAATTTGGATGAAAAAAGAAAAGATTAGAGCGGATATTCAATAATACATTTATCAACTCAGTTATTTGGAAATTTTAGGCACAAATCACAGTATTGATGTACAACAAATACAGTGCAACGCCAGTACAAATAGAGGAAGAAATAGAATAAAACATGTCACTATTTTGTGAAACATGCAATAATAGAAGACTGCCAAAATGGATAAAAGAAGAAAACAAAACACAGTGGCTTTGTGAAACCTGTTGCAATTATACAGATGATAAAAATAGTATCATTCGCCAAAGCATAAAAGAATTTTAAAAATATACACTAGTAAAACAGCAGACTATTTTTTTGAGGCACTAACTAGAGACACTACATCTCTATCCCTTAGCTGATAGTCCACAGGCAATCTCAAATTATATCTCAAGTCTTTTCCATAAAGCAATCCTTTGGTAAGATCAGTGTGAATCTCCTTTGCAAGATCAGCAATTGTTGCTCCAGCCTTAAGCAAGATCAAATCAGGCAATACATGTCCTTTTTTATCTGAAAGATGTTTCTCATCAGCTACGGGGTAAATAGAGTTCATCTTTAAAAGTTTGAAGACTGCAACATTTATCGCAAATTGTACACCTGTTCGCATGTATTCTCCCATTATTCCTTTTTTTATGAAATCCAATGCATTGATTTGTTTTTCATTAAGATCAGCAGGGTGTATTATTTCAAATTGTTCCGAGCCTGGAGAGTATTTGATCAATCCTTTTTGCTCAGCTCTCCTTAGACTGAATTCACTATCACCACTAACAGGAATTATAATGGAATCATTGTAACGCTCTCGTAATCTAGCAAAATTTTTGTCCGCACCTTCAACATCTATTTTGTTTGCAACAATCAAAGTGGGTTTTGAAATTTTTCTAATATGTGCAGCGAGTTTTTTACTATCAATCATATCAAAATCATCAAATTCCTTCTCTTCTAGTCCAACTGCAACCAATGCATCTTTGACATGTATTTTATTGACACCTACTCCACGATACAAATCAGTAATAGCGTCAACAGTGCCAGAACCAGTTCGAATTAACTTTGAAACTTTGTCTCTATTTCCTTCCAAAATTTTATGATACCACATGATTAATTCCTCTTCAATATCTGCAAAATCAGATATAGGATCGCCGCTTCCAACCTCACTGATTTTTCCAGAAGAATCTATACCGCCGGAGGCATCAACTACATGAAGTAACGCATCAGATTGTGCTGCAATTGAAAGAAATTGATTTCCCAAACCTTTTCCTTTCCATGCATCCTTGATTAGACCAGGTAAATCAATTAATTCGACTGGGACATATCTCCAACCTTCAACACATTTTGAATTGTTTGGATTATCTTGTACTTTGAATTCCGGATGAACACACAATGTAATTGCGTGTGCAATTCCAGTAACAGATTTTTTTGTTGTAAATGGATATGAAGAGATTTCTTCAGAAGATAAAGTGGCAGCATTATAGAAAGTGGTTTTACCAGTATTTGTTTTACCTATTAGTCCAAGTTTAATTGGCATGACTTGTTTGTAACCTAAGAATATTTATCTCTGCCTAGATAACAGGGTCTTTAATTTTCTCAGATATCTTTTCAAGGGATTGTTTTAATTCCTTTATGGACCATTCAATGTCACTTGCG
>Ga0209824_10002005_pt1 | contig 10852 bp, 18 predicted proteins | sample VDWuncwatermetaG_FD_184124 | JGI IMG/M metagenome (GOLD analysis project Ga0209824, IMG submission 184124) | Wastewater microbial communities from Netherlands to study Microbial Dark Matter (Phase II) - VDW unchlorinated drinking water (SPAdes)... ...
TTCGAGCGGATCGCGCCGCGGTCCGTTCCGGATCCGGTATTCATATGTGCGTCCCGTCGCCGAGAACCGGGCATGGAATCCGTCTTCCACCGGCTCCGGCGCCGAGATCGCGATGTCCGCGGGCAGAAGGGCGTTGACCCCCCTGCCGAGCCGCTCTCCGTCCAGCTCCGTCGCCGTCCGGAAGCTGATCACCTGCCCCGTCGCGTGTACCCCCGCATCGGTCCTGCCCGCGCCGATGACGCGCACCGGCTCTCCGGTGATCTGGGCGAGGGCCCGTTCGAGCTCGCCTTGCACCGTCCCCGCATTCGTCTGTACCTGGAACCCGGCGTAGCGGGTGCCGTCGTACGCGACGAGCGCGCGGTGGTTACGTGCTTCTCTTTGCAGCCGTCCCCTTCTTCGTGGTCGACGTCTTCTTCGCCGTACTCTTCTTCGCCGTGCTCTTCTTCGCGACCGGCGCCGCCTTCTCCGGCTCCGCGTCCGCCTCCTTCGTCCGGGAGGCCGAGCGGCGCGGCAGGCCGAGACGGCGGCGCTTCGGCTTCTTCTCCTCCGCCGCCTCTTCCGCCGCCGCAGACTCGCCGGCGGCGGGCATGAGCTCGAGCAGCGTCATCGGCGCGCTGTCGCCGACGCGATGGCCGAGCCGGGTCAGGCGTACGTATCCCGAGGTGCGATCCCCGTAGCGGGCGGCGAGGTCGGTGAAGAGCTTCTCGACGATCGCAGGCTCGGGAAGGAGCGCGTGCGCGCGACGCCGCGCGGCGAGCGAGCCGTCCTTGCCCAGGCCGATGAGGCGGTCCACGTGGCCGCGGACCTCCTTGGCCTTCGCCTCGGTCGTCTTCACGCGCTCGTACCGGAGCACCGAGAGCGCCAGGTTCCGCAGCATCCCGCTGCGGTGCCCGCTCTCGCGCCCGAACTTGCGCTGGTGGACCTGGTGCGGCACCCGCTATTCCTCGGTCGGTCCGGTCTTGATCTTGTCCTCGGTCGAGCTCGTCTCCTCGTCCTCGGCGAGGTCCTCGGCGAGGTCGTCGCCCGCGAGCTCGTCGCCGGCCTCGGCGGACGGCACGGGCGCCTCGATGAGGCCTCGTGCCGCGAGCCGCTCCTTGATCTCGTCGAGCGACTTCCTGCCGAAGTTACGCATTCGCAGCAGCTCCTCGTCGGGCGTCTGCAGCAGCTGGCCGACCTTCGTGATGCCATGGCGCTTCAGCGAGTTGAACGCGCGCTGCGGCAGATCGAGGTCCTCGATCGGCATGTCCGCGACGCCGGACGGCAGCGCGTTCCCGTTGCCGGGCCGCGCGGCCTGCGCGATCGCCTGCTGCGAGCGGGTCAGCCCGCTGAACAGCGAGAACTGCTGGACGAGGATCTGCGAGCCCTGGGCGATCGCCTCGTCCGGCGCCATCGTCCCGTCGGTCCAGACCTCGAGGATCAGCCGGTCGTAGTTCGTCACCTGCCCGACCCGCGTGTTCTCGACGTGGAAGTTCACCTTCCGCACGGGGCTGAAGAGCGCGTCGATCGGGATGACGCCGATCGGGAGGCCCTCCTTACGGTCGCCGGCGGTGAAGCCGCGGCCCGTCTCGACGGTCAGCTCCATCCAGAGAGACGCCTCGGGCTCGAGCGTCGCGATGCGCGCGGTGGGATTCACGATCTCGATGTCGCTCGTGGCCTGGATGTCGGCTGCGGTGACGTCGCCGGGACCCTCCTTCTCGAGCGTGAGCGTCACGGGCTCGGACGAGAAGGACCGTAGGCGCACCTGCTTGAGGTTGAGGACCATCTGAACGACGTCCTCCTTGACGCCGGGGATGGTCGAGAACTCGTGCGCGACGCCGCGCACGCGCGCCGCGGTGATCGCGGCACCGGGCAGCGAGCTGAGCAGCACGCGGCGGAGTGAGTTGCCGAGCGTCGTGCCGTAGCCGGCGGAAAGCGGCTCGCAGACGAACTTGCCGTACGTCTCGTCGCCTTCGACGCGCTCGATCTTTGGGTATTCCAGTTCGACGATGGCCATCTTGATCTCTACCCCTTCAACGGGTGTGTCCGCGCACTTGCCCTTCGGGCGTGCGCGGCTCCAGATGAGCAGCCATGCTGCTCATCTGGAGTAGTGCTCGACGATGAGCTGCGTATCGACCTGCGCTTCGATCTGTCCTCGCTCGGGCTGGCTGAGCACGCGTGCCGTGAACGCGTCGGGATCGACCTCGAGCCACGCCGGCCGCGTCTGGGTCTTGGTCCAGGCCAGCATGTCCTTGAAGTAGGTCGATGCCCGGCTCGACTCCGTGATCCCGATGACGTCGCCCGCGTTGACGGTCGCGCTCGGGGTCTTCGCCACCCTGCCGTTCAGGGTCACGTGCGCGTGCGAGACGAGCTGGCGCGCCTGCGACCGGGACTTGGCGAAACCGGAGCGGTAGACCGCGTTGTCGAGCCGCGATTCGAGCTCGACGAGGAGCCGGTCACCGGTCGCCCCCGTCGCCTCGGACGCGCGCTCGAAGGTGACCTTCATCTGTCGCTCGAGGACGCCGTAGATGCGGCGCACCTTCTGCTTCTCGCGCAGCTGGAGGGCGTAATCCGACACCTTGCGGCGCCGCTGCTGGTGCATCCCCGGCGGCGAGCTGCGCTTCTCGAAGGTGCACTTGGTCAGGCACTTCTCACCCTTGAGATAGAGCTTCATGCCTTCGCGGCGGCAGAGCCGGCAGACCGGTCCGGTATAGCGGGCCAAAAGGCGCCTCCCTCTTTAGACGCGGCGCCGCTTGGGCGCGCGACAGCCGTTGTGCGGGATCGGTGTGACGTCGGTGATCGCGGTGACCTCGAGGCCGACCGCCTCGAGCGCGCGAATGGCCGCCTCGCGGCCCGCGCCGGGGCCACGCACGAACACCTCGACCGTCTTGAGCCCCTGTTCCATGGCCTTGCGCGCGGCGTTCTCGGCGGTGATCTGCGCCGCGTACGGCGTGCTCTTCCGCGAGCCCTTCCAGCCGGATGCGCCGGCCGAGGACCATGCGAGCACGTTGCCAGCGGGATCCGTCAACGACACGATCGTGTTGTTGAACGACGCCTTGATGTGCGCCGCCCCGCGCGGGACGACGCGCTTGTCGCGCTTCCGACGCGGCGCGGGCTTCGCGCCTTCCCTGTCCGCCTCGGGCGCCGCTGCGGCGCGCGCGTCCTTGCGGTCCGGCCGGGCCTGCTTGGCGCTCTTCTCCTGTGCCACTAGGTCTTCGACACCGCCTTCTTCCTCCCCGCGACCGTCTTGCGCGGGCCCTTCCGCGTGCGCGCGTTCGTGCGCGTGCGCTGGCCGCGCACCGGCAGGCCCTTGCGGTGACGCAGGCCCCGGTAGCTCCCGATCTCCTGCAGGCGCTTCACGTTCAGCGCGATCTCACGCCTCAGATCGCCTTCGACGGTGTACCCGCGGTCGATGAGCTCGCGGATCTTGGCGACCTGCGCCTCCGTGAGATCGCGGACGCGGATGCTCGGCTCGACGCGAGCATCTTCCAGCACCTTGCGTGCGGTCGTCGCGCCCAGGCCGAAGATGTAGCGGAGCGATACGTCGACACGCTTCTCGCGCGGGATGTCGACGCCGGCGATCCGAGCCATTCCTCTTCTATCCTTGCCGCTGCTTGTGCTTCGGCTCGGAGCAGATCACGAGGATCTGGCCTTCGCGCCGGATGATCTTGCACTTGTCGCAGCGCTTCTTGACGCTCGCGCGAACCTTCACTAGTAGCGCACCCTTCGTGTGATCCGCCCCCGCTTCAAGTCGTACGGGGACAATTCGACCAGGACCTTGTCGCCGGGCACGACGCGGATGAAGTTCATACGCATCTTCCCCGAAATGTGTGCCAGCACCGAGTGACCGTTCTGGAGCTCGACCTTGAACATCGCGTTGGGCAGGGCCTCCGAAACGGTGCCCTCGACCTCGATGACGTCCTTGTTCGGCTTACTGTTCGGCTTGCTGGCCATCAAGCTCCAGACACAAAAAACTCCGCGGCCACGCGCCACGGGAACTGAAACTGTACCAAATCCGGCCAAATGCCGCAACGACGGACCATCACGCCGCGACCGCCGCCTTGTCCTCCGGGGCGGTCAGGACGACCGGTCCGGCGGTCGTGCACCAGAGCGTGTGCTCGAAATGGGCGGAAAGCGAGCGATCCGCGGTCACGACCGTCCAGTGGTCGTCGAGCACGCGCGTCGGGGCGCCACCGAGATTCAGCATGGGCTCGATCGCGATGCACAGGCCCTCCCTGATCTGCAGCCCGCGATCCGCAGTGCCGTAGTTCGGCACCTGTGGCTCCTCGTGCATCGCTCGGCCGATCCCGTGGCCGACGTAATTGCGGACGACCGAGTAACCGTGCGCTTCCGCATGCTCCTGCACGGCCGCGCCGATGTCCCCCAGCCTGCCGCCCACCCGCGCCGCGGCGATGCCGCGTCGCAGCGCCTCCTCCGTCACGGCGATAAGGCGCGCCGCCTCCGCCGAGACCGCGCCCACCGGCACGGTGATCGCGGCGTCGGCGTGCCACTCGTCGACGATCGCGCCGGCGTCGATGCCGACGATGTCGCCTTCGCGCAGCTGCCGCTTTCCGGGGATGCCGTGGACGATCTCCTCGTTCACCGACGTGCAGATCGTCGCCGGATAGCCGTAGTAGCCGAGGAACGAGCTCTTCGCGCCGTGGTGCCGGATGACCTCGGCGGCGATGCGGTCGAGCTCCGCCGTCGTGATGCCCGGGCGTACCGCCTCGCGGCAGCGTACGAGCGTCTCGGCGACGACACGCCCGGCGGCACGCATCTTCGCCGTCTGCTCCGGCGTCTTGAGCTGTATCATTTCGCCGCCTCGAGCACGCGCTCGGTGATCTCATCCACCGCGCCGACGCCGTCCACGCGGCGCACGAGGCCGCGCCGCTCGTAGAAGTCGATCACGGGACGCGTCTGCTCGTCGTACACCTCGAGGCGCTTGCGCACGACCTCCGGCGAGTCATCGACCCTCGCGGTCGACACGACGGCTCCGCCGCAGCGATCGCAGACGCCCGCGACGCGCGGCGGTCGGCTGTCCGTCGAGTACACCGCCTGGCAACGCGAGCAGGTCGCGCGGGCCGCGAGGCGCTCGAGCAGCTTCTCGCGCGGGACGTCGATGAGCACGACGGCGCCGATGCGCCGGCCAACGTCCTCGAGGAGCCGATCGAGCGCCTCGGCCTGCGGGAGGGTGCGTGGAAAGCCGTCGAACATGATGCGGCGCTCCGCTCCGATCTCCTTCAACCGCTCGCGCACCATCTGGATCGTCACCTCGTCGGGCACGTACGCGCCCTTGTTCATGTAGCCCTCGGCGAGGACGCCGAGCTCGGTGCGCATGCTGAGGTGCGTGCGGAAGAGATCGCCGGTCGCGAGCTGGACCCAGCTCGCTCGGTCCGCGAGGAGCCTGGCCTGCGTGCCCTTCCCCACGCCGGGCGGACCCATCAGCACGAGATCGCCGGCGCGGCTCACTGATGGAGCGGCGGATGCCGCTCCAGAAAGCCGGAGCGAAGCGGAGGTCACTAGCGGATGAAGCCCTCATAGCTGCGCATGAGCAGCTGGGCCTCGAGCTGCTTCATCGTCTCCACGACGACGCCGACGACGATGAGGATGCTCGTGCCGCCGAGCCGCAGCGTCTGGACGCCGGTCAGGTCGCCGACCAGCGTCGGCATCACCGCGACGATGCCGAGGAACAGCGCGCCCGCGATCGTGATCCGCGTGACGACGCGTCCGAGGAACTCGGCGGTCGGGCGGCCCGGGCGGATGCCGGGGATGAACCCGCCGTAGCGCTTGATGTTGTCGGCGACGTCGTTCGGCACGAACGTGAACGCCGTGTAGAAGAACGTGAACACGACGACGAGCAGGAAGTAGAGGCTGTTGTAGAGGAAGGCGTTCTGGAACGCCGCCACGATGCCGGTCGAGAGCCCGCGCAGCCAATCCGTCTCGCTCGTCGTGAAGTACTGCGCGATCTGGGTCGGGAGCAGCAGGATCGAGATCGCGAAGATGATCGGGATGACGCCGGCGCTGTTCACGCGCAGCGGGATGTGCGTCGATCCGCCCGAATACATCCGCGTGCCGCGCACCCGCTTCGCGTACTGCACCGGGATCCGCCGCTGGCCCTCCTGGATGAACACGATGGCCGCGACGACGCCGACGCCGATGACCCCGTACACCACGAGCGCGAGGTAGTTCGTCTGGACCTGGAAGGTCTGGACGAGCGTCTGCGGCAGGCGACCGACGATGCCGGCGAAGATGATCACGCTGATCCCGTTGCCGATGCCCTTCTCGGTGATGAGCTCGCCGAGCCACATCAGGATGAGCGTGCCGCTCGTGAGCGTCGCGAGGATCGCGATCGTCAGTCCCAGGTTCGACGGCCCGAATCCCGGCAGCGCGCCCGATCGCTGCATGAACACGCCGATGCCGATGCCCTGCAGGACCGCGAGCGGGACGGTCAGGATACGGGTGTACTGGTTGATCTTGTTGCGCCCGTACTCGCCTTCCTTGGAGAGCTGCTCGAGCGCGGGGATCGTCTGGTTGAGCAGCGTCATGATGATCGAGGCGTTGATGTAGGGGTTCACCCCGAGCGCGACGACGGACAGCCGCGCGAGACCGCCGCCCGAGAACAGGTCGAGCAGGTTCAGCAGCTGGTTCGAGTTCATGACGCTCTGCAGGGCCTCCTGGTTGACGCCCGGCAGCGGAACGTGCGCCAGGAAGCGGAAGACGATGAGCATGCCCAGGGTGAACAGGAGCTTGTTGCGCAGGTCCGCCGCGCGGAAGGAATCGCGGAAGGTCTCGAGGGCTTTCACTCGTTGCCGATCAGGACGACCGATCCGCCCGCGGCCTCGATCTTCGACCGCGCCGTGGCGGAGGCGGCGTGCGCGTGCACGCGATACGCGCCGCCGGGCTCGCCGTCGCCGAGCAGCTTCACCCTCGCATCCGCGGCGATGAGACCCTTCGAGGCGAGCGTCTTCGGCGAGACCTCCCCGTCGATCGCGTAGGTGGCGAGCTGCGACACGTTCAGCGCGACGTACGGCACTCGCGCGCGGTTCTTGAACCCGCGCAGCTTGGGCACGCGCATGTGCAGCGGCGTCTGTCCGCCCTCGAACCAGCCCGGGATCCCGGGGCCGGTCCGCGCGAGCTGACCCTTCGTGCCGCGCCCCGCCGTCTTGCCCTGGCCCGCGCCTGTGCCGCGGCCGAGACGGCGCGTGGGCTTGCGCGAGCCCTTCGGCGCTCGCAGGTCGTGCGTTCTCACTTCGGCTGCTCCACGTCCACGAGGTGCGCGACGCGGCGCAGCATCCCGCGCACCGTCGGCGTGTCGGCCTGCCTGGTGCGCTGGCCGGTCCGGCGGAGACCGAGCGCCGCGAGCGTCCGCCGCGCGCCCTCCTTCTCGCCGATGGCGCTGCGCCGCTGGGTGATCACGAGGTCGCTCACCCGCTCACCGGCTCGGTCTGGGCCGCGCGCTTGCGGCCGATCCGCACACCGCGCATCTCTTCGATGGTCTCGACCGAGCGCAATATCTGCAGCGCCTTCATCGTCGCCATCACGACGTTGACCGGGTTCGAGCTCCCGAGCGACTTCGAGAGGATGTCGTGGATGCCGGCCGACTCGACGACCGCGCGGACCGAGCCGCCCGCGATCACGCCCGTGCCCTTCGATGCCGGGCGCAGCAGGACCTTCGCCGCGCCGAAGTCGGCGCTGACCGGATGCGGGATCGTGCGGTCGACGAGCGGGATGAGCACGACGTGCTTCTTCGCGTCGTCGCGGCCCTTCGTGATCGCGGCGGGCACCTCGTCCGCCTTCCCGAGGCCCACTCCGACGTGGCCGCGGCCATCACCGACGACGACGATTGCCGAGAAGCTGAAGCGCCGTCCGCCCTTCACCACCTTGGACACGCGGTTGATCTGCACCACGCGCTCGGTGAGCTCGAGGCGACTCGCGTCAATACGGCTCAATCTCTTGCCTCCGGCAAGGTCCGCTTCGCGGCATCGCAGGCAGCTCGCAGCCTGCAATGAGAGACTCGCCGCAGGCGCCCCTCGCTTCGCTCGGCAGGGGCCCCTGCCCCTGCGCTCGTCGCGGCTGAGCCGCTCCTCGCTCGTCTTGAATTCACCACTAGAACTTCAACCCTCCCGCACGCGCCGCGTCGGCCAGTGCCTTGACCCGCCCGTGGTATCGATAGCCGCCGCGGTCGAACACGGCCTCGGTGACGCCGGCCGCCTTCGCCCGCTCGGCGAGCAGCGTGCCGACCGCCTTGGCGCGTTCCGACTTCGGCCCGCTCGCGCTTTTCGCGTCGAGCGTGGACGCCGCAGCGAGCGTGCGCCGGCCACGATCGTCGATGAGCTGGGCGTAGATGTGCGTGAGCGAGCGGAAGATCGCGAGCCGGGGCCGCGCCGCCGTCCCGCTGATCGTCTCGCGCACGCGCTCGTGCCGGCGCGTGCGAGCCGCGGCTCGTGCGTTCGCGGTCATGCCTTCGCGCCCACCTTCCCGGCCTTGCCGGCCTTGCGGCGGATGTACTCGCCCGCGTACTTGATGCCCTTCGCCTTGTACGGATCGGGCACCCGCAGCGCGCGGATCTTCGCGGCGACCTCGCCCACCGCCTCCTTGTCGACGCCCGACACCTTCACCTTCTGCGGTGTCTCGAGCGCGAACGACACGCCCGCCGGAGGATCGATCTCGACGGGATGCGAGAAGCCGAGCGCGAGCTGCAGCTTCTTGCCGGCGAGCGTCGCGCGATAGCCGGTACCGCTGATCTCGAGGTCCTTCGCGTAACCCGTGGTCACGCCCACGACCATGTTCGACAGCAGCGAGCGCGAGAGCCCGTGCAGCGCGCGCGCCTCCTGCGTCTCGTCGGCGCGCGACACGGACAGCTTGCCGTCGTCGCGCGCGATCGAGACCTTCGCGTGGAACGTGCGGGCGAGCTCGCCCTTCGGGCCCTTCACGGTCACGCGCTGCCCGTCGATCTTCACGTCGACGCCCGCGGGGATCGCCACGGGCTGCTTCCCGATGCGACTCACGAGATCACCACACGTACGCGAGGACTTCGCCACCGAGGCCCCGCTTTTCCGCGTCGCGCCCGGTCATGATCCCGGACGACGTCGAGACGATCGCGATGCCGAGCCCGCCGAGGACGCGCGGCATCTCCGTCTTGCGTGCGTACACGCGCAGGCCCGGCCGGCTGATCCGGCGGAGGCCGGAGACGGCCGGCACCTTGCCGCCGACGTACTTCAGCTTCAGCACGAGCTGCCCCGGTGCCGGCTCGTACCCGCTGATGAACCCCTGGCTCTTCAGGATCCGCGCGATCTCGACCTTCACCCGGCTCGTGGGCATGGACGTCGACTCGTGGCGCGCGCCCACCGCGTTGCGCACGCGCGTGAGCAGGTCCGCCACCGGATCGTTCACCACGATCCCGCGCTGACGCCGCACCTTCTGCGCCGCCGGCTTCCGCACCGCGCGGTCCGGCGGCGGGGCCGTGGCCTCTCGATCGACGGTCGTGGTCGTCGTCTCGTCCGTCATATCCCTCCTCCTACCAGCTCGACTTCGTCACGCCGGGCAGCTCGCCGGTCAGTGCGCGCTCGCGGAAGCAGATGCGGCAGAGGCCGAACTTCCGCATATAGGCGCGAGGGCGGCCGCACACCTGGCAGCGGTTGTAGTCCTGCACCTTGAACTTGTGCGGTCGAGCCGCCTTCAGGATCAGGCTCTTCTTCGCCATCAGCGCCCCTCCGCCGCGCGGAACGGCATCCCGAGCGCGCGCAGCAGCGCGCGGCCCTCTTCGTCCGTCCTCGCCGTCGTGCAGATCGTGATCTCCATGCCGCGCAGCCGGTCGATCTTGTCGTACTCGATCTCCGGGAACACGAGCTGCTCCTTGAGGCCGAGCGAGTAATTGCCGCGGCCGTCGAAGCTGCGGTCCGGAAGGCCCTGGAAGTCCCGGATGCGCGGGAGCGCTACGTTCAGCAGCTTCTCGACAAAATGCCACATGCGCTCGCCCCGCAGCGTGACCTTGAGGCCGATCGGCATCCCGATGCGCAGCCGGAAGTTCGAGATCGCCTTCTTCGACTTGGTCACGATCGGCTTCTGGCCGGTGATCGTCGACAGATCGCCCGCGGCCGCGTCCATTGCCTTGGCGTTGCCGATCGCCTCGCCCATGCCGATGTTGATGACGACCTTCTCGAGCCGCGGGATCTGCATCACGTTCCCGTAGCCGAACGTCTTGCGCAGCTCGTCGCGGACCGTCGTGTCGTAGCGCTGCCGCAGGAAGCTCTTCTCGGCAGCCATCAGGCCTTCCCCTCCACGACGATCGCCTCTTCGCAGCGCTTGCACACGCGCTCCTTCGTGCCGTCCTCGTCGATGCGGTGGCCGACGCGGGTCGGCTTGCCGCAGTGCGGACAGACGAGCATCACCTTCGCGATCGCGAGCGGCGCCGGCTGCTCGACGATCCCGCCCTTCACCTGGCGGTTCGGATTCGGCTTCGTGTGGCGCTTCACGATGTTGACCCCGGCCACGACGAGCGTCCGGTGCTTCGGACGCACCTCCTGGACGGTGCCGCGCTTGCCGCGGTCCTTGCCGGCGATGACCATGACCTCGTCGCCCTTGCGGATCCGGGTGGGAAGCATTGCTAGAGGACCTCCGGTGCGAGCGAGACGATCTTCATGAAGTTGCGCTCGCGGAGCTCGCGCGCGACCGGTCCGAAGATGCGCGTCCCGCGCGGCTGGTTCTGCGGATTGAGCAGCACGGCCGCGTTGTCGTCGAAGCGGATGAAGGAGCCGTCGGTCCGGCGGAACTCCTTCGTCTGCCGCACGACGACCGCCCGCACGACCTCGCCCTTCTTCACGCCGGCGTTCGGGATGGCGTTCTTCACCGTGGCGATGAAGACGTCGCCGATCTC
>Ga0209824_10002006_pt1 | contig 10848 bp, 3 predicted proteins | sample VDWuncwatermetaG_FD_184124 | JGI IMG/M metagenome (GOLD analysis project Ga0209824, IMG submission 184124) | Wastewater microbial communities from Netherlands to study Microbial Dark Matter (Phase II) - VDW unchlorinated drinking water (SPAdes)... ...
GGATTATCGTCCCAAATTGCAATTGAAGAGGGATGATCCTCTGGCGGACTTTACGCCTAAACCCGGCGCCGAGAATAAAAAAAAGGGGCCGTGGGAGCCCCTGTTTTTGATAACGGCCAAACTGGCCGTATTTAACAGGCCCCTTGCTGCCTCAGCACTCGGGCGGCGCATGTACAGGGATTTGAGGATAGCAAAATCCAGGATAACCGTCGAAGAATTCTTCCTGATCAAGGAGATCCTGGCAGTGGCTTTTTTGTTATTGGTTTTAAAATTCAATAACAATGCCGATCTTTTCCTGTTCTGGATTTTAATCAGTTTTGCTGCCGGGTATATGCTGCCTGAGTTTTGGTTGTGGGCCAGGATCAAGAAGATCAAAGAAAATATTTTAAAGCATTTGCCGGATACCGTGGATCTTTTAGGCCTTTGCGTTAATGCCGGTTTGGATTTTATGATGGCGCTTAAATATGTGGTGGAAAAATCAACCACTACCGTGATCACTGATGAATTAAAGAACATGATGCAGGAAATCAATGTGGGCAAGCCCAGGCGTGACGCGTTGAGGGATTTGGCTAAAAGGTACGAATTGCCGGATCTCTCCACTTTTTCCCGTACCCTGATTCAGGCGGACCGCATGGGGACCTCTGTGATTGAAGCCTTGAACATCCTTTCTGAAGACATGCGTGAGGCCCGTTTCAGGAGAGGTGAGACCATGGCCTTAAAGGCGCCTTTGAAGATGTTGATACCCCTCTTGTTTTTCATTTTTCCGGTGGTTGCTATTTTGGTTGCCGGGCCGGTCTTCCTGGAATTCTTCCAGAACAATCCGCTTAAGAACCTGGGGCATTAATTTTACAGACAGTATTCAAAAAAATCGAAAAGGATTTTGCTATGCAAATGGTGTTTTATAGCTTCAGAAATATATGCAGAATGATGTTGATTATATCTGAAATATATGTAAAATGAAGCCATGATAATAAAGAGAATTCTCAATCCAATCAATACACAAAGTTTTTTCTTGTTTGGACCGCGGGGAACAGGTAAAACAACGTGGGTTCACACGCATTACCCAGAAGCGGTTTATATTGATTTGTTGAATTCGGACATTCGAGATCAGCTTACCGCGCACCCGCAACAGCTGGTGGAGTTCATTCCTAAGGGGAATAAGAAGTGGGTTATTATTGACGAAATCCAGCTTGTCCCGGAACTCTTGAATGAAGTCCACCGTCTTATTTTTGGCCAAAAGCAAAAGTTTATTTTAACTGGTTCAAGCGCCCGAACGCTGCGTCGTAAAGGCGTGAATTTATTGGGGGGTAGGGCATTGACGCGGACGTTTCATCCATTAACAGCAACGGAATTAGGCAGTCGCTTCGATCTTCCGAGGTCTTTGCAATATGGACAATTACCGTTAGCGTATTTGGGGGAAAATCCTAAGGCGTATTTAAAGAGCTTTGTTATTAATTATTTGAAGAATGAGGTCAAGCAGGAGGGGTTGACGCGTAATATTGGCGGATTCTCACGTTTTATGGAGATTGCCAGTTTTTCTCAAGGAGGAGTCCTTAATTATACAGAAATTGCCAGGGAAGCGAGCATTGATCGAATGGTTGTAATGAATTATTTTGATATTTTAGAAGATCTTCTTGTGGGGATACGTTTACCGGTTTTTACCAAGAAAGCGAAACGACGCCTAGTTTCACATAATAAATTTTATTATTTTGATGTTGGAGTTTATCGTACGGTGCGTCCTATAGGGCCATTGGATGCGACGGAAAGTATTCCCGGAGCAGCATTGGAGACGTTGATTTTTCAGGAATTGCGCGCGATCAATGATTCGTTAGATTTAGAGTATGAGATTTTTTATTGGAGAACGGCCAATAAGCTTGAAGTTGATTTTATCCTGTATGGATCCCGGGGGATAATTGCCATAGAAGTCAAGTGCGCCCCACGTGTAAAATTGGATATGTTTAGCGGCTTGCGCCATTTTAAAGCAGATTACCAAATGGCAAAATGTATTCTTGTCTATGGCGGCGAACATCGAGAATACCATGATGGCATTGAAATAATCCCAGCGGCAGATTTTCTTAAAACACTTCCTGAAGTCTTAAAAGGACAAGGGTGAGCATTAATTTTCCATTATTTCCAGGGATTTATTATTAACACTCCAGTAGAAATAAAATCCACTGTATTGCGTGTTACAAGATGCAGCCCATGTTTTAAGGCGGTTGCTGCAATAAGCCCGTCGCAGATAGAAACGGTATTTCCAGTTTTTTGTGCTTTGGCCGTGATTTCACCCCAAATATGAGCAGTCTCGGGATCAATTTGAAGCATACCTTCAGTAAACTTAGCTTTAAGAGAGTTAATCCATGATGAAAGTTCATGCCTGAGTTTGCCTTCATTTAGAAGCGCCATGCCTTTTACCAATTCTCCCAAAGAAACAACACTCACAAACAAATCTTTTGCGTCGGTATTATCGAACAACTCTTTAAATCCGGGATTTACGGCTGATTTGCGTAATTCCGATAGGACGCAAGTGTCCAGGAGTAATTTCATAAGTCCACATCCCTCATTGGTGATTTGTCTCTTGTTAAATCCACTCCCTCCAAAGAAGGGATAGTCAATAAGAACTCTTTAAAATCTTTGTTCTTTCCGCTAAGACGTTCAAAATCTTTAAGGGCGATCACCATAACCGCATTGTTTCGGCGAACAATTTTTTGCGGCCCCTCTCCCAAGGCCATGTCAACTACTTTACTGAATTTGTTTTTGGCATCCGCCAGTTTCCATACCATATTATTACCTCCTTCAATTAATCTAGCTAATCTAGACAAATTATAACATTTATTTAGATTTTGTCAAGCGGATCGTTCTACTGTCATTCCCGCGAAAGCGGGAATTTCCGCCAGCAAAGCTGGCGAGACCTCGCAAATCCAAAGGATTGGCGGGCATACACACATGTCAGAATGGAAATTATTAATGTCCATTCTGGTTAAACTAATGTCCAATCTGATTTAATGTCCATTCTGAGCGTAAACATCCTGTCATCCTAAGCCCTTCGCTTCACTCGAGGGCAGGCTCCGTGAAAGATCCTTACTCCTGTCTCTTTACCACTGTCATTCCCGCGAAAGCGAGAATCCAGACATGAGTTCCCCCTCTTTTGTACAAAGAGGGGGTTAGGGGGAGTTCAAATTTCAACATTTTCTTAAATCTAAATAATAAGAACCAAATTTTCAATAATAAATAATTATTTTTTCATTAAGTACGTAAGTCTATTATATTCAATTACTTACGTCTTTAAATAAATTTGCTAAAATTTGTTTTCTGTATATAATATGATATACTTTAAGTGTTCACAATAAATTGACTTAAAAACAGTAAAAACCATGGGCCAACACTTGAAAAACACATCTGAAAAACCCAATCAAGGGCAGAATTTTTCATATGCCCAAGAAATGCCTGTGAATTCTTTTGTTTCAACCCCTCTAATTCCCGCAGCAGATTCACGCCCTTTTGTAAGCCGTTTCAATCAATGGATGAAGGTAATTGCCATTGTGGTTTTAGCCACCTTTATCCCGGATCAAATCAGCTGGGCTTTTGGTTACAATCCGACTGTGCTTTACAAGAATTTGCCGCTCTCAGCCATGCAGGATGCAAGCATGCCGATGCTAAAACCAGCTCTGCAGGTCGCCGGCAGCTTGGAATATTTGCTTAAGCAAATTCAAGACAAACCCAAACTTCGTTTGCAGTTAAACCTGGATCCTTCAACTGTCATTCCCGCCCCTGCCGCTTTGCTTCGCAAAGCGAAGCTGCAGGGGGGAATCCATACTTTAGAAATCGACACCAAATCCATTTTCACCGCGGAAAAAATCCGTCAAATCAGCCAATGGCTTAAAGGCCCAAATCTCAATGTCCTTAATTGCGGCGTATATGCCCTGAAAGACATATTAGAAGCCCACGGCATCAAACGCTCTTTGCCCGAAATTTCAGTGATGACCTTGTCCGTGGATATCATGGCGGACATCATCAAGGTCGGCGAGCCGAAATTAAAAACCACGCTTTTTGCCATCAACAAAACCGCCAAAGCCCTGGGGCTTGATTATCAAAGCTTAAAAGTAGCGCCTGAAGATGAACTAAAATTAAAAGTCCCGTTTATCGCGCATTTTAAGAATGAACATTTTGTGACGGTGCAAAAAGCCGTTGGCGGGAAAGTTTATTATACCGACCTTGATTATCCGCGCATTGTTGAAGCCCAAGATTTCCTGAAAAACGCCGACGGCTTCGTCTTCGCGCAAATTCCTTCCTTGTCATCCCCTAATGGAAAAGAATTGTCATTCCCGAATGTTTCTATCGGGAATCCAGACACTACTGTCATTCCCGTTTCTTCCACTGTCATTCCCGCGAAAGCGGGAATCCATTACCAAATCGTCCCCGAACCTCTCCAAGCCTTTGTCTGGGGCGACAAATGGCGCGACCTTTCCAAAACCTTGCCGGGGCTGATGACCGGAAGCCAATTAACTTTTCAGTTGATTATTATGGTGGCATCAATAGCTTTCAGCGCTTTCGGCGGGTTTGGCGCTTTAGGCAATGCAATAGGGATTCCTGCTATTAACTTAGGTCCTTTAGGCACTATCTTTGGCAATGGTTTTGGTTTTTCGATTTCTAATCTGGTCATGGGCATTTTTACCCAGTCACTCAGCCAATTGATGGGGACATTGACGACCATTTGTATAATGAAGAAAGCGTGCAGCCCTGACGAAGCGTTTATTTTGAACACAGCATTAACCACGGCAATAAGCATGGGGGTTGGAGCTTTGAAACCTGGGGACGTTGCGAGTACTGCTCCTATTGATGCTTTTGGAGATATCCCTGGAGTCACCTCTGGTGTGGCGGCGGGTGCTGCTACGGCCAGCGGCTCCTGGTTCAGTTCTATAGGGAATTGGTTCCAAACTAATATCATATCTCCGGTACAAAATTTTTTTGGTGGTTTATTCGGCGCAACGCCTTCAGTAACAACGGCACCAGTGACACCAGTATCTGTAGAAACGTTACCACCGTCTGGAGCAGTACCAACACCAGCGACCGCTCCTTCGCTACCAGCTATACCCACTAATCTATCTGCGTTGGATTGGACAGCAGCTGCCAAAGCATTTGGCACCGGGCTTGTGTTCGGTGCAGCTAAAGGCTTTGCGGAATTAGAAGCCACCAAGATGGTCAATAATATGTTTTGTCCGGCTACTTCTTCCGGGGCCACTTGCAGCGATACAAACCAGATCATCGAGCAGGGAGCAAGCGCGATCGCCAGCGCGGTAATTGCACAGTTGGTTGTGACTGGGGGGGCTTTGTTGGGGGACCAACTTTTTCAAACGAATTATTTTGGGCATATATTCAATTTGGGGCAAACTAATGCGCAGCAGAATGCAGTAAACGTAGGTAGAACAGATCAACTGAATGCGGCTACAACTTATGCAATACAGCATGATCCATTAGCTAATGCAGAATATAACATTGCTATATCAGATCCATCTATTGAAATACAAGCAGCAGACCAAATAGCGATTTCTAAATTTAACGCAGATTATTCTGACAACAACCCACTGACGAAGATCGAAGCAGCAGCCATACCGAATTCTTCAGATATATCTAAAACAGACACACTTAGTGCTGCTACAACTTATGCAATACAACATGATCCATTAGCTAATACAGCATATAACAAAGCGATATCAGATCCATCTATTGGAATACAAGCAGCAGACCAAATAGCGATTTCTAAATTTAACACAGATTATTCTGCCAACAACCCACTGGCGCAGATCCAAGCAGCAGCCATACCGAATTTTTTAAAAGACATTAAAGATTATGGTGCCAATTTATACGCAGCCAATGCAGCAGCGAATAATCCGGGGGGTAGCAGCAGCGATGAAAAAGTAAACTTTTTTAAAGCCAATACCGACGTTAACCCGCAGGGTCAAATTATTATTAAGGGAAATCTGAATGATCCTTCTCTTAACCAAGCTGTTAATCAAGCCAACAGTATTAGCTTGGGGAGTGCCATGGATCAGCTGGAGAAAAGTTTGCTTCCATATATTGCCGGCCAGGCAGCCGGCACAGTGGCAAGACTTGGGGCTTTGCAATTTGGCATCAAAGCTACGAACAGTGACTCCAACGCTATCGGTGTTGGTGTTAGTGGATTTGCTTCAGGGGCTGTTCAAAAACTTCTTTCGCCCCCGCCCTCGGGCTCTCCACAAGATACGAGTTTTTTACAAGATATTAAATCAGCCATTGCCCCTGCTATTTTAGGCTTTGCTATGGGGAAGCTGACAAATATGGTGGTTGGCAAATACGACCCAGCCCAAGCTCAAAGTAATCCTGCCTATGCTTATAACTATACTTACAAACTGGCCGAGTTTCAGGGCCTGACCTTGATGGCTTCCAGCTTATTGTCTGCTGGGATTGTGGCGTCCTTTCCCGAGGCATTCGGCGGAAAAAATTCCCCCGAGTCGGATAGATTCCTGTTAGCTTTATTTCCCCCATCCCCTGACTCAGTAGGCAGAGTGGGCACCTCATTTTCTCCCGCAGGGGTCCCTACAACAACGCTGGGCTCCTCAGGCTATTCCCCTTCAGTGCTATCGGATTTCGCCAAAAGTTTTGGAGGGGCGTCGTATTTGAACAATTATATTCAAACCGGGTCCTGGGGCTCAGTTGCAAATTTTGTGAATTATTCGGACATTCAGGGCCAGATGACCGGCTATACAGCCGAGTTTGCCGCTTCAGCCGATACTCAGTGGAAGCAAATGCAAATGAACAATAAGCCGCATTACGGCCCTGCTCAACGCACTATTGGAGGATTTATTACGGCAGGGATAGCCACCCCAGCAGTTTCCCAAGACACATTATATGACCAGTTTCTTCTTTCAATGCTCGAATCGCGTACGATAGGAGCGCCGGGTATTAACATCAACTACCTTAGCGGAGTATTGGGAGACGCCGAGAACAACAGCGTTAAGAATTTGGTGGGAGAGATCCTCAATCCTTTGACCGGCAACAAATTGATCCAATTCGGCCTGCCGTTTTTCCGTTACCAGGAAACGCCTGATTTTTTAAATGCGTATTCAGTTAAAACAAATCAGAAAGCATATCTCTTCATAGGTAATGTCAATGAAAAAGATGATTTTACTGGTGGGCGCCTTAATGGGGACACCCTTAATATTGCTGGTGGCAAAGTCATATTTCAGCACACCGATATCAATCAAAATGGTGTTCATGAACTAACCAGAGAAGCGATGGCTGAAGGGGAATATAGTCCAGATGCCAACAGTGTAGGAACCGGAACTTTTGGTATGCAAAAGTATCAATTAGGGGCTAAGTATTTTAACAATGATGATGCATCCACACTGGATGCGCGACAGTTTTTGGCTCATATCAACCGAGACCTTTTGAATAATCTAACAAGCTCCTCACAACTTACCCAGAAATTATACGGCGATGTGTTTGGTGATGATAATTCCAATAAAGAAAAAACAATGGAATTCCGAAATTTGGGACTCGACTTGGCTCTACAAGGCATTACGGTAGATTTTAATTTAGGAGCATACAATCATGCAGGGGACCAGCAGGGGTATTTTTTTGAAGATACCAAATTTTCTACGAATAAAGTTATGCCGATGCCCGGTGGCAAAAACGTCGGCCCTCAACGCATGACCGGAACAACCTTATATAGTTTGCCTATTGCTGATGGACAGATGAACTTTATTAATGAAGTATTTGGCCTTAACGAAAAAGCCGGTACAGGCATGTTTACCGGCCGCACCTATAACTTTTCACCGGTTGCGGCAAATGGGAAAGCTGTAGCGCTTGCAGACGGTAACATCAGATACAATGCGATTTTTACAGACGAGGCAGGGAATATTATTGCGCCGGTGGAGAGTGCGGCATACGGCCATTATGATCCCAATGCCAGGATAATAGACCCAACAAAATCATTGTCCATTACTCCCTCAGGACAAGCGTTGTTGCCTTCCACATTAACGATCAGCTCTGATAATGGCAGAATCACAAATATCAATGTCCAAGGGGACATTGTAAAAACGGATGGATTGACCAATCGATACGTGTACCAGCACATTATTCCTAATTTTGGCTCCCCACCGGGGGAAAGCGGGGAAGGGGTGACGCTTGCCGCTTTTGGAAGAGTGAATAAAGCTTTGTTTACCAATGATTCCAGTTTAAGGGTCCTGGATGTCAACGGCCAGGGGACACAGATTGCGATGAACAATTTCAATCCTGTTTTCGGTGCTGGCTCTGTATTGTTTTCCGCGCCCGGCGGCGGTATTGATCCGAACAATTATTCATTTAATGGGGTAGCTTCCGTATTGTATAACGCCTCCGTTAGTTTCGTAAAAGATCCAACCACCAAAAAGCTGATGACATTCTATAACGGTACGGAAGGCAAACAAGCAACTGCCTCCAGTTTAGCGAATGTTACTGATCATGATGCAGACCAGATTATCAAAACAGAAAACGGTACGAATAAAATTGGCCTTTTTCATGATCGTACCGGTTATGATTTAGTGGCATTGGGCGCTGAAGAAGATCCTAGCAAAAGATTTGTATTGGGAAAAGATGGTAATTGGGAACAACCTAACGGACAGGTGACGGGATATAGGGCAGAATACATGGTGACAGATCAGGACCTTTTGATAGGCGGTAAGGGCAGTGATGCTACCGCAAAAGCCATACGGGCCATTCTGGATTATAAAGGTTTGAAAAATGTACCTGTGCAACTATTGGATCAGCCGGTAGAAACTTTTGCAGAGTATTCAGGAGTCAGAAAATTAAGCGACGGCACTATTGTCTCTTATGCAACAGGTGATGAGGCAAATACTAATCAAATTTTGGCGTTTAGGACATTGACCGGTCTTACCCAAGGAATGTTGGATAATCCAACACATCAATTTGGACGAGATTCCATGGTTTCCGAATCAACCGGGGAAGTCAAATTCGGTCCTTCGATATTCGGCAGTTGGTCATCCATATTGGATTTAACGAAGAAGGAAGTTTCCGAAGATGTGCAGACCCAAATCCAAAAAAACAGCGCACAAGCACACTATAAAAGAAATCCTTTATCTAATCAAATGATTCCCACGGATTCTCAATTTAAGGTGACGCCGGTGGTCAATGGCTTAGTCAATAAACTTACGGGTAATGTGGAAGCAGTCTTTTCTGCCGGAGATTTCATACCATTGGCTGGTAATGTTAAGAGCGGCAATATGATAGTAGATGGCGCTATCATCAGCAATCTTGTTAATTATAGTAATGGCAAGGGAAGCTTTAGCGGGAGCGTGACATACGCGCCCCAAGGTGTTGTGTTAATAGGCGGCAATGGCCCACATGGTTTTAATTTAGGTCAGGCCATTAATCCTGGCATTTTTTCTTCCCAAGCCCTGAATGATCGCGGGGTGGATACGATTAATGTGACTGGCATTGAACGCGTGAAGGGCCCCGGTGGCGTCATTAAAATCAGCCAGGGAGTTAATGCTACAGTCAACAGTGGCGATGTGGGATCTTTGGGTGTTAATAATGGTGAAGTTTTTGCAAAAGCAGGAACAACCAGTGCCGATTACCAGGTCGGGGAGGGCAGTGGGATTCAAGGATATGAGAGGAATTACAGTGATATCAGCAACCCCCGGCAATTAGGTTTGGACTTTAATCAAATTACGCTGGCCAATGGTAATAAAGTATATTTTACCGCGACTTCTGAAGGCAATCCAGAAGGCGGAAGCTACGGCGTAGCAAGTGATTTTCTTTCTAATCGGGGCGGTGGTTCGGCACAAAAAGTTGCCAAGGGATCTGGGGGCGGTGGCATCAGTTCTGTAGCTCAGACAGCATTGGCGTTGATGTACAAAGGAGGCGTAGGAATACTTAATATTGGTCCTGAGGCAGATGAACAAACAGCAACAATAAAAGATAATTTAGGTGCAGCCGGTAATAGAGTTCAGAATGTACCGACATCGACTGTATTGAACTTTCAGCTTACGGCGAACGGGTTAAAGTTTAATCCTTCGGAGACCGGTTCTGCGTTCTATTTCCTTGGCGAGGGCGAAGGCGCTTTGGATGCCGCCAATGGATTCAGAAGTTCCAGCGGTGGAAGCAAAGTTATTCCGATTAAAGATGGTACGACTGAAACTTCCAGCATGAGCCGAAACACTAATACATTTGTAGCTAATCCCCTCGGTGGCATTATCTATTATGCACCGAGCGGTCAGAAATGGTTTAATTTTTATCGCAGTATTGTTACCAACGGCAAGAATCTGCAGGATCCCAGCGGCCGAGGGGATGGCGACACCTATTTGGTAAGTTATAATGCAAAAGGGCATCAAGTTACCAATGCCAATGGCAATTGGGGTGGGGTCGTGCAGGATAGTCAATCCTTAGGAAATTTGATCGGTAATTTTACAAAAGAATACGGCTACGATCGATGGGTCAGCTATTTTCAGGGATATAAGCCCGTTCTCGATGAAAAGACCGGAAAGGTGATCGGCCAGGCAGCGATGTATGGAGGTAAACTTTTACCTGATGGAACATATGTCGATGGGAAAATGGGCTTGAACCAATTATTTAAAGAAGGCAATGGATTGCCATTGCCGGCAGTGCAAGTTGGCGATGCTAAAAATCAAGGATTCACTTCATCAACACCAGTTGCCTGCAAAGCAGGGGATTGCGATTTAGCTGTCATTGGCTCTGGCCTGGCGATGCCGGTGCTTTTGGGAGGCGTTGGATTAGATAAGAATGGGGGGCTAAAGATCAGTCCGTTCAGTCCGTATATTGATAAAGGAGGAAACCCCTCTATTAATATGGACC
>Ga0209824_10002007_pt1 | contig 10848 bp, 10 predicted proteins | sample VDWuncwatermetaG_FD_184124 | JGI IMG/M metagenome (GOLD analysis project Ga0209824, IMG submission 184124) | Wastewater microbial communities from Netherlands to study Microbial Dark Matter (Phase II) - VDW unchlorinated drinking water (SPAdes)... ...
GTGGTAGGGGGAGCCAACATTGTTGTTAATGACGAAACTCAAACTCGCGCGTTTCGCTGGACCAGCGCGGGCATGGTTGATCTCGGCACCCTCGGCGGCAGCTACAGCACCGCCGTCGCCGTCTCCGCCAACGGTGGCGTGGTGGCAGGAGATAGCTATACCTCTGTAAACCATATCCATGCTTTCCGCTGGACCCCTGGCACGGGCGCGGGGACCGGCATGGTCGATCTCGGCACGCTCGGCGGCACTTACAGTTCTGCCGCCGCCGTCTCCGCCGATGGCAGCACCGTGGTGGGATATAGCAATCTCGCTGGCGATAGTACCAGCAGCGCTTTTCGCTGGAACGGCGGCACTATGACCAATCTCGGTTCTTTGGGTGGCAGCTACGGCGGTGCCACCGCTGTCTCCGCCGACGGCAACGTGGTGGTGGGGTGGAGCTATAACTCTGGCAACGCTAACCAGTACGCTTTCCGCTGGACATCCGGCACGGGAGCAGGTACCGGCATGGTCAGTCTCGGCAATCTCGGCGGCGGTTACAGCTATGCCGCCGCCGTCTCCGCCGACGGCAGCACGGTGGTGGGGCAGAGTAACCTTGAGAGCGGTGCCCAGCGCGCTTTCCGCTGGAACAGCGGCACCATGACCAATCTCGGCACCCTCTCCGGCGGCACCAACCCGAGCAGCACCGCCACCGCCGTCTCCGCCAACGGCAGCGTGGTGCTGGGGACGAGCAGCGCGCAAGTGCAAATAGAGGGTGGGGAGGGTCAGGGTCGTTCCACGACGACCAACACCTTCTTCCGCTGGACACAAACAGGCGGGATGCAATCGGTCGGTGCTTGGCTCGAGGCATCGGGCGTGACCGTGCCGCAAGGTTTTAATGTGACTTCCGGCTACGGCGGCAACGTGATGATGAACGACGATGGTTCGATACTGGCGGGTACCGGCGTAGTCAACGGCCAGCAACGTGCTTGGCTGGCGCGCGAAGGCGGCCTCATCACCGACATGGATGCGTTTAATTTCACCCTCGGCGAAGCGGGCGCGCGCAGCATCCAGGGCGGCGTGGGCGTGACCAATCTCGCGCTGTTCGGCTCGCACCACCGTTCTTTGTTGGATTCGGGTTTAACCCGCAGCGACGGCGATGTCTGCGCCTGGGCGACGGCGGATGCAGCTAAACAAAACAACACCGACACGCAAATGGAATTGATCGAGGCGGGCGCGTGTAAAGATTTGGGCAGCACCCGCATCGGCGTGGGCGTGGGCGCGGCGCAAGCGCGGCAAGGCTGGACGCTGGGCGGCGGCGCGAAATTTACCGGGCAATACGTGTTGGCGGAAGTCGCCAACGCCTACAGCAACGGCATGGAAAGCAGCCTGTTCGGCTACTACGCGAATTTCGACACCTCGCTGCGCCGCAATTACATGAACGGCGCTGTGGTCGATAGCTCGACCGGCAGCCCCAACGCTGCCTCATTGGCGGTGCGCGCGCGGCTCGATTGGAAAGATGTGACCAAGCTCGGCAATTTCAACATCTCGCCCTATGTGGCTTACACCTGGACCGAAACCGAGATCGACGGCTACACAGAAATCGGCGGCGGCTTCCCCGCGATCTACAACCCCACCACCACCCGCACCACCGATGTGCGCGTCGCCGCCGCAGGCAAAACCGCGCTCTCGACCGCCACCGATTTGAAAATCACCATCGAAGCCGCGCACCGCTTTGAAAGCAACCTCGGCAGCACCAGCGGGCAAATCATAGGCATCGGCGCGTTCAGCTTGCCCGGCTTGGCGGTCAAGCAGGATTGGGTGCGCGCCATCGTTGACGTGGATCACCGCCTCGGCAAAAAATCCGCGCTCACCGCCAGCATCAATTCCGCCACCACCGGCGGCGATTCGAGTTGGGGCTTGTCGGCGGGATACCGGATGGCGTTTTAATTGTGGGCGGATTATGGGCTACGCCCATAGTCTGTCGCCCACTCTGGTGAGCGTAACGTTATCTTCCTCGCGTTCTCATTCGGCGGATTACGCTACGCTAATCCGCCCTACGGGGTTGCAACGACATCGGTGGCTCGCGAGCAAGATTTCCTCCCCTCCTGCCAAGGAGGGGTGTCCCGCAGGGGCGGGATGGTCAGACTCCGCGAGTTTGTCGTGCTTTCTGCGTCGCACAACCTACGGAATAAAGTTACACTCTTCCGTATGCAATCCGTCCCCCGCTCCACTATCCCAGGTATCGCCTGGCCCGCGCTCCCCTCGCCCCACGGCGCGCAGCTTCTGGCGTTGCAATTTCAGTTCGAGCAAAGCCAGTGGTGGTCGCCGGATGCGTTGCGAGCCCGCCAGATGGCGCAGCTTGCAACGCTGCTGCACTTCGCCCGCGATACCGTGCCGTATTACCGCGAGGCTTTGCCGGAAATTGATCCGCGTCAGCCGCTTGCCCCGGACGACTGGCTCAAGCTGCCACGCTTGACGCGGCAAAATGTGCTGCTCAAAAAAAACGATCTGGTCAGCCGCGATATTCCGCCGTCGCACGGCGCGGTGAGCGAGACCAGCACCTCCGGTTCGTCGGGTCGACCGGTGGTTGTTTTGAAAACCGAATTGGCGGGGCTGTTCTGGCAAGCGATCACCTTGCGCGAGCATCTTTGGCACAAACGCGATTTTTCCGGCAAGCTGGCGTGTATCCGCAACGTGCAATCGCTGTCCCCGGGCACCCCGGCGAACACCGAAGGGTGGGGTGCCGCGACCAACGCGGTGTACGCTTCCGGCCCCGGCGCGTTGTTGCACATCAACACCGACACCGCGCAGCAGGCGCGCTGGCTGGCGCAGGTAAACCCGCATTACCTGCTGACCTTTCCCACCAATTTGCGCGATTTGTTGCGCCATCTCAAACACAAGCCGAGCAACTTGAAGCAGGTGCTCACCTTGAGCGAGTCGCTGCCCGACGACCTGCGCGAGGTGTTGCGGGATACTTGGGGCATAGGTTTGGCGGATATGTATAGCTCCCAAGAAATCGGCTATATGGCGCTGCAATGCCCGGAGAACGATCACTACCACGTGCAGTCCGAACATGTGCTGGTCGAGGTGCTGCGCGCGGACAACAGCCCTTGCGCGGTGGGCGAAACCGGCAGGGTGGTGGTGACCGCGCTGCACAATTTTGCGATGCCGCTGATCCGCTACGAAATTCTCGATTACGCCGAAGTCGGCGCGCCTTGCTCCTGCGGGCGCGGTCTGCCGGTGCTCAAACGCATTTTGGGGCGCACCCGCAATCTGCTGAGCTTGCCCGACGGCACACGCCACATGCCGTCCCTCTCCGCCGCGATGGTGCGCGCCACGCAAATCGCGCCGGTCGAACAGGCGCAACTGATCCAGCATAGCGTGGAGCAATTAGAATTGAAGCTGGCGGTGACGCGGCCGCTGCTCGCCGCCGAGACGCGGCAGTTGACCGAAGCTTTTCAGGCGGCGTTGAACCACCCTTTCCAGATTCAGATTACCTGCGCCGACCATATTCCCAGAAACGCAAGCGGCAAGTTCGAGGATTTTATTTCGCACGTGGTGCCCTCGTGAAAATCCGCCAGGCCACCGTGCAAGACGCGGCTGCGGTCACCGCGCTGGTGATTGAGTTTCGGGATTTTCTCGAACGTCCAGCACCGACAGATGCCGAGATCTCGCAAGGTGTGCGGACGCTGCTCGAGGCGGACGATACGCAAATTTTCCTGGCGTGTGACGGCGAGCAGACGATGGGTTACGTGATCCAGCGGTATCGCTGGTCGATGTGGGTTGCGGGGATAGAAGCGAGCATCGAAGACCTGTTCGTGAGTGCGGGTTGTCGGCGGCGCGGTGTCGGCAAAGCCCTGACCGATTTCGCTATCGCCGCTGCGGCTCAGCGGGGGTGCAAGGCAATCTCGCTCAACTCGAACGAATTCAATGACGCGGCCAATAAAATTTACACCCGGCGCGGGTTCAGTGCGGAGTCAAAACGCTGGCAAGGCAGGCAGATTTTCAGCCGGAAATGGCTCACACGGTAGGTTGTGCTGACGCAGGAAGCGCAACTCAACTGCCTCAGCCTAATCCCAAAACTGTGATTGAGACACCCAGTCTGCAAGAGCACCAAGATGCACCAAGATTTGTTGATACGGCACGCATAATGTTTTTTGTAACGCCGATTAAAACCTAACCACCCCCCCGCTGCGCTCCGCCCCTCCTTGGCAGGAGGGAAGTGGCTTGCCCCTCGCTACCGAGGGGGTTGTTGACGCTTCCCCGCCTGTCAAGGAGGGGAGGGAAACCACCCCGTCACTTCGTGCCACCCCTCCTTGGCAGGAGGGGAGAGCGGAAGGGGTGGTGCTTTTGAATTTGTTGTTTTTCACAACCTACGGATAAAACAAAAACAAACGATACCCCGCAGCGCGCAAATCGCCGCTGTCGAAACGTACGCGCACGTTGATTTCTTGGTTGGGAAGGATGCCTTGCGCGGTGTCTTTGGGGGCAGGCAAATACTCGGCGGCGGCGAAGCTGCGCCTCACCAGCGCTTCGTCTTGCGCGTCGGTGAGGGTCAACTCGATGGCCGGATGCGCCATCTGATAAGCGGCGCGATTGCGCACTGCGGCGACCAACGTAATCACGCCTACTTGTTGCGGGTCGGCCTCGAGCGCGGACGCGCTGATGATGAGATGATCGACATCACGCGCCAGCGGTACGGTGCAGCCGGCCCGCTCGCAAAATTGTTCGAGATAAGGCTTGCTCGCGGGCACGCTGTTGGCCAATTCGGTGCGCATGAAAAATGCCCATTGCCCCGCGAGCGTTACCAAGAGTAACGCGCTGCCGAATAGCCATAAAGGCGAACTGGATGTTTTTGCAGGGGGCGCAAAGCTGCCTGACTGCGGCACAAAATCAATCTGCGCGGCGCGTTGGGACGGGCTATCCGCAATTAAGGGCGATGCTGCGGAGGGGGCGTTGAACTCGGCAACGGCGGGATCGAAAAACGGCACGGGCTGCGCTGGCACGGTCGTGAACGGAAACCGCAGTGCCAGCGATTCGCTTTCTTGCGCTTCAAACAAATCTGCGGTTTCGGGTATTTCCACGGTGGTGAGCGTGGCAAATCCATCGAACACCTGCGCGCACTTTCCGCAGCGCACCTCGCCGCCACGCGCCTGTAGTTGCGGCGAGGTGACTCGAAAAGTCGAATTGCAACTCGGGCAGCGAGTGACGAGGGCCATACCTATAATCCGTGAATGGTGAATGGTGAAAAGTGTAAGGTGATCGGTGATCGGTGATCGGTGATCGGTGGGGGTTGGTTTTATTCACCATTCACCATTCACCATTCACGATTCCCGCCTTTAAGAATTTAGCTTTTTTCCCGCCAGCAACACCCAATCGCCCTCCTGCTCGGCGAGGCACATCTCGAACCATTGTTGATAGACGCGCAGGACATCCGCCGATTGTTCGACGAGTATGCCAGATAGCACGATCTGCCCGCCGGGGCGCGTTGCTTGTGCCAGTATCGGTGCCAACACGATCAACGGGTTGGCGAGGATATTGGCGACGACGATATCGGCCACCTCGTTCAGCGTGCCGCCCGCGCTCACTTGTGGGGTGTCGAACGAAATTTTACGCGCATCGCAATCATTGCGTCCGGCATTGTCGCGGCTGGCGGCGATCGCCTGCGGGTCGATATCGATGCCGATGACCCGCGCCGCACCCAACTTGAGCGCGGCGATTGCGAGTATGCCAGAACCGCATCCGTAATCGAGCACCGTTTCGCCGCCCTCCACATGGCGGTCCAGCCAGCTCAAACACAAGCGCGTGGTCGGATGGCTGCCGGTGCCGAAGGCCAAGCCGGGGTCGAGGATCAAATTGAGGGCCGCGCTGTCCGGCGCAGTATGCCAAGAGGGCACGATCCACAAGCGTTCCGATATTTGGATCGGCGCGAATTGCGCTTGGGTGAGCCGCACCCAGTCTTGTTCTTCAACTTTTTGCACGACAAATTCTGGGGGCGCATCGAGCCCCGCTGCCGCTGCCGCCGCCCGCACGATGCCCGCTATTTCGGCATCTGCTGCAAACAGCGCGGTTATTTTTGCATCCGCCCAGATTTCCCCAGACGGCGATCCCGGCTCGCCAAACAAAGGCTGTTCGGCGGCGGTGCCCGCGTGCGCATCATTGATATCGACGGACAGCGCACCCAGTTCGAGCAGCGCGTCGGATAAACATTCGGCATGGTACGCGCTGGCGTGTAGCGAGAGGTTCAACCAACTCATAGTTAAGATGCGCCAGCTTTTATAGGGTGCGCTATGCGCACCACGGGTGTGAGTTGGTGCGCATGGCGCACCCTACGGAGCTGCACATATACGGCGGAAGGCGCTACGCTTTTCCGCCCTACAAAACTCATGCCGCTCATTTCGCCAGTTTCAAATTCGCCAGCTTCTTTTCGAGATAATCTATGCCGGTGCTGCCGCGCACGAACGCCGCATCGGTGAGCAAATCGAGGTGCAGGGGGATGTTGGTTTTGATGCCCTCGACCACCATCTCCGACAGCGCGATGAACATGCGCGCGATCGCCTGCTCGCGGGTGTCGCCGTGGGCGATGACTTTGCCGATCATGGAATCGTAATAAGGCGGCACAAAATAGTTGTGATAAACGTGCGAATCAACGCGGATGCCGGGGCCGCCGGGAACGTGATATTGGGTGATGCGCCCGGCGGAGGGCGTGAGTTTGTAAGGGTCTTCGGCGTTGATACGGCATTCGATGGCGTGTCCGCGCATGATGATGTCGCGCTGCCGCCAGCGCAGTTTTTCGTTGAAAGCGACGCGGATTTGCGCCTGCACCAGATCGATGCCAGTGACCGCTTCGGTCACCGGATGCTCGACTTGCAGGCGCGTGTTCATTTCGATGAAATAAAATTCGTTGTTTTCATAGAGAAATTCAAACGTGCCCACGCCGCGATAGTTGATGCGTTTGCAGGCATCGACGCAGCGGCTGCCGATTTTGTCGCGCTGCCGCGGGGTGATGCCGGGCGCAGGCGACTCTTCCATAATTTTTTGGTGGCGGCGCTGCATCGAGCAATCGCGTTCGCCCAGATAAATGGCGTTGCGGTGCTCGTCGGCCAGCACTTGAAATTCGATGTGGCGCGGATTTTCCAGAAATTTTTCCAGATACAAAACCGGGTTGCCAAACGCCGCCTGCGCCTCGGTGCGGGTCATGGTGACGGCGTTGGACAAGGCCGCGTCGGTATGCACCACGCGCATCCCGCGCCCGCCGCCGCCGCCCGCCGCTTTGATGATGACCGGGTAGCCGATGGTGCGCGCGATTTTACGGATGTCGTCGATGGATTCGGGCAACGCGCCATCTGAACCGGGGACGCAGGGTACCCCGGCTTTTTTCATCGCAGCTTTGGCGCTGACTTTATCGCCCATCAGGCGGATAGTTTCGGGGCGCGGCCCGATGAACACGAAGCCGCTTTTTTCGACGCGCTCGGCGAAATCGGCATTCTCCGAAAGAAAGCCGTAGCCGGGGTGAATGGCCTCGGCATCGGTAACTTCCGCCGCGCTGATGATCGCGGGAATGTTGAGATAGCTGAGCGCGGGCGAGGCCGGGCCGATGCACACCGACTCGTCCGCCAGCTTCACGTATTTGGCGTCGGCATCGGCCTCGGAATGCACCGCCACCGTTTTGATGCCCATCTCGCGGCAGGCGCGCTGCACCCGCAAAGCGATTTCGCCGCGATTGGCGATGAGGATTTTTTCAAACATCGGTCACTTCCGGGAAGGGGGAAGGGGGGAGAGAGAAGGGTAAAAGCAGCGCGTACGCCGCCCCTCCCCTTTACCCTTCTCCCTTCCCCGAATTATTATTCGATCACAAACAACGGTTCGCCAAATTCCACCGGCTGACCGTTCTCGATTAAGATTGCTTTAACGATGCCGCTCTTGTCGCATTCGATTTCGTTGAGCAGTTTCATCGCTTCGATAATGCACAGCGTCTCGCCTTCCTTGACGGTTTGCCCCAACTCGACAAACACTTTCGCGCCGGGTGCAGAAGAACGATAGAAAGTGCCCACCATCGGCGATTTGACGATATGACCCGCTGGCAAGGCGGGCGGCGCGTTCTCGGCGGGTGCGGGGGCGGATACGGGTACGGGTGCCGCCGCCAGCACGTTCATCGTCTGCGGCTGCATCATTTGCGGCGCGGCATAAACGCCGGAGCCGGTCTTGCTGATGCGGACTTTTTCTTCGCCTTCGGTGATTTCGATCTCGGCAACCGACGACGCTTCAACCAGTTCAATCAATTTTTTGAGCTTTCTTAGATCCACGATGTCCTCCCTGAATTGATGCCTTTTTTCTGCGACTGTTTGGCAGCCTGTTGGCGTTATGCAGTGTGCGGGACTGATGCGCTTAAAAAATGGCGGGGTGCGCCACCAGCCGGGATTGGATGAGAAGTTTCTTGTCATCCATAAAATGACAAGCAAACTTTATACGAGCATCTTCGGCTAAATTCCGCAAACAGCCGTTAATTTCATTGAGATGGGTCAAGCCGAAATGGCCTGGCTGACCGAGACCTAGTGCAGTGTCTCTGAAATAAGTTGACCAATAAAAATGCCCACAATTTTGACAGGCAAGGCGCGAGGATGGCGCATAGTTATTCATATGCAACGACGAGCAACGCGGCATGGCGAAATTGTGGGCATTTTTAGGTTAAGTTATTTCAGAGATACTGCACTAGGGTGACTGGTCTTGAGTAGCAAGGAGCGAGGGTGTTCTTCGTCACGATGATTTGCGCTGATTTCACGGCAACATTCTGCCCCAAAACCAAAAAAAAGTCCAGTGCCTCGTTAAGATAGACCTGTGCAATTCATGACAATTAACAAATTGAATGGAGTTAACAGAAATTAAGCGGAAATGACAGAAAATGCGAGGTGAGCGAACCCAGCTGCTACAGCAAAGGCTTAACCATTGCATCAAGTTGCGTTTGGTTCAGCCCGCCCAGATGGGTCGCGCTGATGTTGCCGCTTTTGTCGAAAACCACGGTAAACGGCAGCACCGACTGCGCGTTGCCCAACCCCTTCGCCAGCTCCAAGGTCTCCCAACCACCCACCAGCACCGGGTAGTTGATGCCCATTTCTTTGGCAAAGGCGGCGACTTTTACAGGCTGATCGAGCGCGATACCGACAAATAGCAACCCTTGCCCGCCCAACGTCTTTTGCATTTGCACAAACTCGGGAATTTCCTTGCGGCAGGGCGCGCACCAGGTCGCCCAGAAATTCACCACCAACACCTTGCCGCGCCATTGCGACATCGCCTGCGGCTTATTCTCAAGATCGGGCAAACTGGTCGCAAAAATCGCCGCCGCACCTTTTTGTGCGGCTTCGGCGGTCAAGGCATTGCCATTGCCGCCGACAAACACACTGCGCCCCAAAAAACCGGCGGCAAGTGCCACCGCGGCAACAACGATGTAGAGGGCGATCTGCTTGGGTTTGGTCATAGAGGGAAATTCTCGGGTCGGGCTACGTTCTCTTGTTCATGTGGAAATGAGACAATTTGCGTGAACCACCCAGAGAAGAAATGCAGTAGGCCAGCCCAGATTTCTCCATCTGGCAAGTCGATGTCAGCGGCGGGCGAAGCGGGTCTGCTGCAATGCCGAGCCAGACAAAATGGGGGACGCGGGCGGCTCGACGAAAGCGCGCCCGTCCGCCAGATGTTCCGCCTCAGATTTTTTGAGGTCTGCAAAAATCGCGCGCAAGTCAAAGTTAAATTTTGCAGCGTGGGCTTCTCGGATGGCTCTGACTTCATCAACGATTTCGTCATTCAACATTTTCGTCTCCTAGAAGTTCTTCCGGGGTGCAAATGAAGGGAAGAAATAGGCCGATCTGCGCGAGATAGACCGCGATATTTCTCTGCAAATCTGGTTATGTTGCATCGCTCAAATCCCGCTCGGCTGCCGCTTCTTTCCGCAGATTGCCAAACCCTCGGTGACCAAGCTTTTTCTCCATGCCCTTGCCGAGCTTGTTCGGCTTACAAAGCAAACATCCAGCCCGCCTTTGTTTGGGGCGATAGCGTTTGTGGTTCATGCCGCAGTCCTTTTTAGCGAGTAGCCCGGATGGAGCGAAGCGTAATCCGGGAAGGCTGAGATTTTAATGCTGATGACCGATGTTTCAACGTATATTTTTCGCATCATAATTTCGGCGTTGATTCAAAAAAACCGTGGTCTGTCCCCAAGGCACGCCCACGATCGCGCGGTTAGAGCGCGGGTTCGACCGAATACGTCTGTTTATGGCCACGGTTCTCGTACACATTAGCAACGTGCTCAGCAACGTCGCGCTCGCGAAATAGCGACATGAGAAAACGGTTTCCGTTATCATCCAACCGGTAGAGAGCCCACGGTCTGGGGCTAAGATCTGGTTGGATCCATATCAGACCCTCGCGAGCGATGCCTACCACTTCACACAACCGCGTGATCAATCCCTCCAGATCTCGAACATCACCGCGTGCGGCAACCGTAACAAACGCGCTCTCTGGCGGCCCAGCACCTTGTGGCCGTGCATGGAATAACACCACATTTCCGCCAACGCTGCCGACTGCGATATCAGTCTCGCCAAGCTGGTCGAGCTCGCGTGAAAAACGCACTCCGACACGGGAGCCAAAAGAAGCAGGCTCGTACGGAAAAGTGCAAAGCCACACCTCGCCACGATCTTCGCGCCAATTGTGAAGCGGAATTTGCCGAATGTGGTCCGCCATGAGCGCTCTAACGCGGATCGAGTTGAGCGTCAGAGCCGCGCAGCGGCGAGTGTACGCTCCAACGAGGCGTTAGGCGCAGATGGTCACGCTCAGACTCGCCGCTTTTAGCCAATCTATCCTCTCCGTTTTGCCGCGCCCAGC
>Ga0209824_10002008_pt1 | contig 10842 bp, 9 predicted proteins | sample VDWuncwatermetaG_FD_184124 | JGI IMG/M metagenome (GOLD analysis project Ga0209824, IMG submission 184124) | Wastewater microbial communities from Netherlands to study Microbial Dark Matter (Phase II) - VDW unchlorinated drinking water (SPAdes)... ...
AATTTTACCTGTCCCGGCAGGCCGCATCCGGTTATTGGGTCCTGGGCGGAATCGTTGATGCCATAATATACGGTTTGCACACTTTGACCCAAAGCGTTTGTCACCCGGACCGGATAAGAATAAGACTTGTCGTAAGTTACAGCCACCTTCCTGCCCAGAGCATCGGTTGTAGAAATGATGCTGCCGTAATCATCATATTCATAGAAAACGGCAACTTTTTCCTCGCTGCCGGTCAAGGGATTACGCAGGAGAGTTTCTTCTTTAGTCAGCCTGCCTTTTGACGGGGTTCCGTTATGGCTTTCATTGCTGTCGTAGTAAAGCCATTTTTCCGAAACTTTTTTGCCTGTTGCATCCAGCAAATAGACATACTTAGGCAAGCCTAATATCCAATCTGCGGTATTAGAAACATATTCCGTAACCTGGGTTTTGTCGTCTTCGGCAATATTGACATCCCCGTAGGAAATGACTTTTAAGGGGTTACCGTATTCATCATATTCGTATTTCAATTGCGTCTGCTTGAAATTATTGGCGTTGGCAGGGTCGTAAATAAAATTGTCGGCCTGCGCTAAGCAAGGGAAATTTACGCCGGGATAAAGCTGCGCCGACTTCCAGGTATTTTCCACCTTGCTCAGGATATTGCCGGAGGCGTCTTTTTGCTGTTGCCTGAATAAACGGCCCTTGCAGATGTTATCCTGTTTGAAGTAACTTTCCGTATAATTACCTTCAACGTCAATTGCTTTTACATAGCCAAAACCGCGGAATTCCCGCTCTGCCGCGTCAAAGTATCCGTCGCTATAGCTGTAGCTAGTGGAATAAGAGTTGCCCAGGCCGTCTGAAGCGGTGATTTTTGAAACCGTCTGCACCGCAAAGGGCAGTTTGCCGGTTTTATTGGGATAATAATTGTAATATCTAGTTGAAGGCGTATATTCAATAATGGATTCTCCGCCTAATCCGTTAGCGGCCTTTATCAACAGGTCCGCCGGGCCGGCCAGACTAAGATATGCCTTTTTGTAATCGTCTTTGGCGATACAAATATCAACTACGCCATCACCGTCTAAATCCGCTAGATATCTTCCCTGGTCGCGGCCGTCGGAATCTACAAAATCACCATCCGGGATATTAAATGAGTCATCTCTGCGCCAGCCGGAGCCGATATTAAGGTAAACCGCGTGATAACCGCCGCGGGCAATTACAAGATCCGCAAGGCCGTCACCGTTTATATCCACCAGCATCCTGCCCTGGTCGCGGCCGCCGCTTGAAAAATCACCATCCGGGATATTAAAGACATCATTCCTTATCCAGCCTGAGCCGGTATTAAGGTATGTAGCTTTATATCCGTCACAGGCAACCAGCCAGTCCGCAAGGCCATCACCGTTAATGTCGGTCAAGCGCCTGCCAGCATCGCCCGACGCAGTTACAAAATAGCCGTCGGGAGAATTCCATCGGTTATCCTGCTGCCATCCGCTGCCGGTGTTGATGTAGGTATTGACGCTGCGGGGAGTGGAACGCGAACCATAATAGCCCCACCTGACGTTATCAATGGCAACGGATAAGTCATTCAGGCCGTCGCCATTTAAATCCGCAAACCTAATACCCCCATCAATTTGATTTCCGTATACAAAGTATCCTTCAGGAAGATTCCAATGTTCACTCTGGGCCCAGCGAGGGTTAACTTGGTCTATATATTTGAATTCATAGGCGTCTTTGTATCTTCCGGAAGAACCAGTATAAGGATCCCAAAGAGAAGCGGCCAGCAATTCCGGAATGCCGTCGCCGGTCAAATCCACTAGCCTCCTGCCGTCATCCCAACGATATTCACCTCTAGATGTGTTATACGTAAAATAACCGATAGGCACGGGCCACCAGTTGGGCTTCTGGCTGAAACCATCTTTTGAATTAAGATGAGTTTCTCTAAGCCACTGGCGGTCCGCCGATAAATTAACATCGTGGCAGGAAACCACAAAATCAAACATCCCGTCGCCGTTTAAGTCATATACGCGCCTCCCCTGATCGTAACCGGATTTCACAAAATCACCGTCAGGGATATGCCATTTTTCCTGGTCTGCAGACCAGCCACCGGTATTGGAACGGTAAGTAAAATTAAGGGGCGGGGAGGCGGTTTGGCCGTCGGAGCCAACTTCAATAACCTTATTTAAAAGGCTTTTGCCCGATGAAGGGCTCTGCGCATAATTAAAAATATACTTACGCATAAGCCGGGTTTGTTTAAAAAGGACTTCGATCGCCGAAAGCCGCCGGCTCAACTTGATCTGGTCTCCGATAGAATAACTTGAAGAAACGTCGTTCCTGTCTTCATAGCTAAAGACTGCTTTGTAGTCGGCTGGCAAATTTCCTTTGTCGTTTGCGGTATAGGATATGCTTTGCGGATAAAGGACATTATCCTGCTGCGGATAATAGGTAACGAACAAATAATTTCCGTGCACATCGCAAATCTTATCCAGCGCCCATGAAAAGGTGCCGCGTGAAGTGTTGAGACGGGAATTATCGGTTGTGCCGAAATAATATTTCCTTCCCGCTTTGTCAACGCCCTCCCAGGAATTACCGCTAAACTTATATTTGACAAAGCCGCTTTCGATCTTGCTGTGGTATTCGTTTGCGCCGGTATTAACCAATTCATCCGAAAGCGCCACAAAGGTATCATCAGTGCCATATTTGGGGACGCCTTTTTTAGTTGAGCGGCTAACCGCCCCCAGGTCCATAGACCAACCTACGCCTAAGAGGCCGCTTCCTGAACTGCTGTTATAAGTAATGCCGAGAGGCGGTTTTATATCCCTCCTGCCTCCAGGCAGATATATAGGAATATTCATTTGCGCCCTACCAGTGAAGATATCCGGGGACACGGATTCTAAGATACGGTTGAATTTATCACTTGCGGTCAGGTTGTCTTTCTGGAAAAAACTCGCCCCTGCTTCATCTGTGCCGCCTGTGGAAACCGCACCAAGCGCAAATTTTCTTATTTCTGAGCCTTCCGGCGCGGGCCCGTGGCCGATGGTATCGGGGACCCTGCCCAACTGTTCAAAATCAACTCCTTCGGGTACAGGCGGGATCTGCTGTACCTCTTCGGCAAAACCTACGTCCCTAAGGCATACCGCGGAGAGATGCGCAAAAATCAAAATCAGGCTTATAATTTTAAACAACGCTTTTTTCATATCAGTTACGGCGGAGAAACGGGTTTTCTATAAACATAGACTTCGGCTTGCTTTGAATCGTTTCCTTTGGAGTTTTTTACTTCTATTTTTATGGTATGCTGGCCGGCCTGGGCCGTCCATTTATAAACAGGATCTTTGGACCAAGCCTGCTTTACAGTGCCGTCTATGGAGAATTGATATTCTACGGCAGAAACATCATTAGTGACCGTTGCCGAAACACTAACGACTTCAACTTCATTAAAACCTGCCCCGTCCTGCGGGATAAAACTGATAATTCTTGGCGGTTCCGGTTCAGGTAAAGTACCGTAGACCTTGATTTCATAAATGATTGGAGGAGGTTTTGCGGCCTTGTTGATATTAATACGGACATAACGGTACGCGCCGCTTAGGGCATGCTCTTTCGTCGTGGCACCTGCGGAGGATTGGCCTGTTTGCAAGTTAACCCAGGTAGAGTTGTTGGTTGACCCTTGGACGGCATAGTCAGTGCTGCCGTAGGCGACGTCCCATAGGATGGCGGCCTTGGATAAATTGCCGGTTTTTCCCAGGTCCACGGACAACCACCAGGTGGGGATGGGAGGCGGAGGCTTAGGCCTGGAGCCCATGCCCAGAGAGAAAAAAGCCAGGAAAAGCAGGCAAAATAAGAATCCGCAGTGAGAGTTTAGGCTTTTTTTCATGTTTTAATTCCCCTGCCAGTAGGTAGAGGTGTTTTTATCTACGGCTGCTGATGCAGGATGGGATGCATTTGAACCGGATGCGCTGATTGAAGAAACGGTGAATTCAGAACTGTCTGGCGGTGGTGGAGGCGGTGGCAGAGTGGCATTGTTTACAGTGGCATTGATCTGCGCCTGTTTGGAGTTGTTTTTTGCATCATAGGCAATTACTTTGAGGGCGTGGCTGGCGTTTGTGGCTTTTGTGGTATCCCAGGAGTAGGCGTAAGGCGAAGCAGTATCAGCAGATTGTAGGCTGTTATCCACATAGAACTCTACCTTGGTTACTCCTATATTATCCGTGGCTGTAGCCTGGATATTCACAGTTCCGGAGACGGTAGAGTTGTTTGCCGGGCTGGAAATGGAGACTTGGGGAGGGGTGGTATCACCGGCAGGCGGCTTAGGGGCCATGCCCAGAGAAAAGAAAACCGCTAAAAGCAAAACCAGGGTTGATTTAGGCCTTATCATAAGGTTTTCTTACGGCGAAGAGACAAAAAAAGAGGGTCATTAAACTGACCCTCTGGTTAACCTCCATTAACCGCGAGTATCGCTATCGGCATAAGACGTCCCTGTTGTTATACGTCTAAGCTGCTGTAGGGGCGGGTTTGAAACCCGCCCCTACAAATCTTCAAAGGGACAGCATACTATGCTGTCCCTACACGACAGTAAATATACTACATAAGTACTTATCTGTCAAGATGTTTTATGCCTGTAAAAAAGCCGCCTATTCACTGGCTATGTATCCGTACGTTAGAATTTAGCCCCTACCTTAACGCCGTATTCCGTAGTATTGTTTTTTGGCTCATATCCATAGTCGACAATCGCTCCTGAATACACGACATCCGAGTCGTTTGATTTTGCGATATTCCAGTATCTTACGAAAGGCTCGATCATTAGATCAAAAACCTCTCCATTTTTTTGCAATTTAACCGATCCTCTAAGCCCATATCCCGACCTTTGCGTATTCTTAAGGTCGCTATAGCGGGAATTAGCGTCGCTTAAATTACTTATTTGCCTGCCCCACCAGAAAATATCATACTCTGCCTTTGCCCCAAAAGTCCAATCATCTTTGATACCAATAACACCTTCGATCCCCACAGGACTATATATGTAATTAGACGCTCTTTCATAACCACCCGCGCCCGTCGAAGTTATTTTTCCAGATGAATCATCATTTAAATAGCGATAACCAACCCCAAAATAAGGTGTAAGGACGACTTTTTCTAAAACCGGAAAATCATATCCGCCTAATCCCCTGAATTCAAACGAATAATCCCGGATGTTATCCATTGTGCCTGAATTTTTATAATCTACCCGGCCTATACTCCCTCTTCCTTCCGCCTTCAGCATCAGATCTTTATGATAAGCGTAGGAACCTGTCAGGCCGTACATCATACCGTTCTCTCTCATCACATCCGGCTCTCTATACGAAAAATGATATATTTCGGTAGCTAACTCCCACGGATGTATGGAATTTTTAGTTTCTACGCGCGCTAACTCTTTCGCGTGCTCTTCAGCAAAAATCTGGGCATCGAGCTCCTGCATATCTATAGCGTACGCTAAGCCGCAAAAAATCAACACTATCATCATCGCGCACATTAATTCTTTAAACCATAACCTTGTTAAAAACATTTCTAAACTCCTTTGTTATTCTGCAAAAAAAATATCAGCATTTACACCCTAACAAAAGTTTAATTCTCTAAAAATGTAGGCCTTAACGATTCTGTCTGTGTTCAATCATAATCGTAAATGCCTTCCTGCCTTCTTTTATATCATTAGGGAAAGACGGGAACGGCGCTGAATCCTTAACCGCTTTTATCACTGCTTCCCTCAACGTTGGATCTTCAGACGAATTGCCTAAAATCTCAACGTTATCCAACGTTCCATCAGATAATATGGTAACGCCGGCATTTATAGCGCCACCCGGGGCATCTTTAGCTATTACGGTATTTTTAACGACGGTCTTATATAATAATCGGTAATATTCTGAATAGGAACTGGGCCGTGATAATACATCTATGGCCACAACTTTACCCTCGTCTACCTTTTCTTCTTTCTTTACCTCTTCAGTTTGCTTTTGTTCAGGCTGGCTTTCTTTTTTTTCTTCATAACCTAAAGATCTAAGCGTAACATTTACTGCGTTAGGAGACAGCTGATAAGCGGCACCCGTTGAATAATCAATAGCTATGCCGATAAGTCCGCCTATAAAAAGATTGCCCCATATCCAGCCGTCCGTTGTCCTTATCAGCGTTACTTCTACCGGCTCATAACCGTCTTTCTCAAACCGTAATATAACCATAGACTCTGAACGAGAAAGATTAATTACCCCGGGCGTTTGCACTTTGATCCTGTTTACCGATACGGTCGCGCCGCTAGGCTCGGATTTAACTGGTACTTTCTGCCTTCCTCCATGAATAATGGTCGCGCAACCGGCAAGAACCGCTATTAAAAAAGATACACAAAATATCTTTGAGATTCTTTTTATCACTGATCCTCCATTATTTAAATTCAGCAGTATTCTATCTACTATAAGCCGCATCAGACTCCAGGGCCTGAGCATTTTTCCTGATTTTATTTAAAGCGGCTTGAAAATTGGCATCATTGACAACCTGAAATATCGATTGAGATAAAGCTTTCTTTAAGGTTGGAATTACGCTGCTTGTCGCGTCAAAAATGACTCCGATACCGGTCGATTTTTCTTCAACGTCCACACTTTTTGCCCAAAAAACCTTATCATTATTATCTCTTATGACAAGATCATACCTTACAGCCGCCTTGGCATATTCAGGAGTCCATCCATTGGCAAATTCCCTGGACCAAAACTGTGAAATTTGACCCGTAGTTATTAAATCCGCCGAATTGCGCTCGTCAACGATAACAAACCCCATTTTACTAAATGCGTCCTTTAAAGCATTATAAACGATATCCTGCATCGGAATATCGGAGACAACAACGCTTTTAGAATTAAACATTCCCGTTTTTGCTTCACCAATTATGTGTGGATCTCCAACACCGGCCCCCAAAGAAAACTTATTTAATTTCATGTTAAGGGGCTCTTTCAAATAATAACCGAGGCCGTCATGCAACCAATTCTTATCCGAAAAATCTCCTCTTATCTGGCCCCCTTGGCAGCCCCCTATATTTATCAGCAAAAACAGTGTAATAGCAGCCACAAAACTCCTTTTCATTTCTTACCTCGTTTCAAATGACAGCCACTCTTCTTCAGTGCTGTTATTGTCAAGATTATCAATTATCAAACACAAAGCGAACTCTTTATTTAAAATATCGTCCTTAGGCACTTTAAAAAATAACAGGCCCTGGCCGCGGCCGCCTGGTTCAATAATCCGCGGCCTGAAAGCTTTATGATAAATATCCTCATCTTTAGATTCTTCCACGGAACCTGCTGCAAAGCTCCCGACCGCGCCAAACAACAACGATGGTATCCAACCGGAAGACTGAATGGTCTTAACAGCCGTTTCAATAGGCAAAGAAGCATATTTTATTTGTTCCAATTTGGCCATCAAGTAAACCCCATCAATATTAATTCTTTTAATGTGTCCGCTCTCGTTTTCGATACTCAAAAATACCGGCAACAAATCATATTTTGCGGGAGAAAGATTAAGATACCACGTAGATTTTTCTTTATCGATGACTGGCTCGAAACGCATTGATAATCCATTCTTTACCACATGGTATTTGTTAAATATATCTGTGGTGAATGTCCTATGCCCGTAGGTCGCGCAACCAGCCATGGATAAGCAAGCGATCAGTAAAACTTTTATAATACTTCCCTTCAATTTATTCTGCTCCTCTAATTTTGCTGCTAATAAAAAGGTCGTGAATCTGCGGCCTTGAATATTTTTCTAAAATCTATACATATCTACGGCATAAGCCAAACCGCAAAAAAATATACGGCTTAATTTCCGCTCTTAAACTTAAAATCAATACTCATAGTAAATGTCCTCTTCCCTTCTTTCTCTATGTCAGGAGGAAACGCGGGGTAAGGCACGGAGCTCTTTATGGCATTCAACACCGCTTCCCTGAATACCGGGTCCCCGGAAGAACTCTCTAAAATCTGGACATCATCAATGCTGCCATCGGGCAATAAAGTCATAACTACGTTGACCACTCCGCTGCCGGAAACCGCCGGCCTGACAACTGCCTGAGAAATAGTTTTAAAGAGAAAACGGTTATATTCGGCATAACTCGATACGACAGGCCGCGCCTCCGCCGTCTTTTTTACTTCAACAGTGGCGGCCTCGCTAGACGTAGGTAGCTGCGGCTCAGGCGCTTTCTTTACTTCAACAACAGCATCTTCCCTTGCCACGGTTGGCTGCGGAGACGCGGATTTATCGGTTTCAGCGGGAGGACTTGCCCGAACCTTGCTCAATTCAGCCGCGTCTATGGTTATTTCACCTTTACCCGCGGTCAAAGGAAGATAAAAACCCGCAATCTTGACATCTCTTAGAGAACCGCTGGTTGCGTCTGTTATCATCCCAAGTGCGGTACCAACGCCAAAAGACCACCAACCCCAGGCAGCCGTATTAGACAAAAATGAACCTGCCAGCGCCCCTGAGGTCATCTTAGAAGAAACATTTATATACACGGTCTTATATCCTTCTTTTGAAATGGTAATCTGGTGGGAGGCGCTCCTTGCCAACTGCAGCATCCCGGGAGAGATGAAGGCTTGGTTTCCGCATATCACATTGGCACCCGGCGGCTCGGTCCTGACCGCGATTTCCTGGACCGTCCCCGCTGCTCCGCGATAAAAGGTCGCGCAACCGGATAGAAAAAAAATGAAAATTATGAAAAACGCTGTCTTTATCATCTATTGAACTTAAAATCCATACTTAGAATCAATGTCTTCTTGTCATCCTTCATATCTTCTGAAAAAATGGGAAACGGAAGCGAATCTTTTACCGCCTTCTCCGCCGCGCTCCGTAATGCCGCGTCTTCGGATGAACCATCCAATATTTCAATACTCTCCACATCGCCGTTTGATAATAATGTCAGAGACATATTAACCACTCCGCTCCCACACCCCTGCGGCTTGACCGCCGCCTTAGAAACAGTATTGTAAATTAACCTGTAATATTCCCCGTATGATGACGGCCTGGGACGAACATTGACTTCGGGCGCAGGCGCCTCCAGCTCTTTATTCACTATAGATATATCCTGTTTTGACTGCGCAACTTTTGCGGACAAATCCTCAGCCGGCGTAATCTGCGCGACAGCTATTTGATCCTGATCCGCTTCGCAGATCTCTCTGATTTTCTTGACAAATTTATTATTCGTCTCTTTTAACGCGCGTAAAGCATAGGCTTTTTGACCGTCGTAAAAAGTATCTTTCTCTCTAAACTCATGTTCAATGCTGCCCTGCCATAATATTTTTTTCTTATCGAGATCAATAATCTTGACATCAGCGTATTCTACTTTACCTCCCACTGTCCGGGGATTTGCTATCATTTCCGTCAACGCACCTATAGCGCCGAACATAACGCCCGCCAATACCTCTGCCGGGCTCTGGCTTTGGAAACCGTAAAAATGCTTGAGGTTGCCTATTACGGCTAAATCAACCCCTTCTTTCCTCAATAGCTCCATCTCTTGTGGATTCTTATCCAGGTCATTATCCACATTTCTTAATTCTATAATCGTAAAGGCCCTGGCGGCCTTAAAATGGTCGACTAGCGTCTGCGATATCTGCTTGCCTACTCCGGGCTTGAATCGTTTATCCTGTGTAGTGTAATAGTCATGAGTATTATAAAAAGTCCCGTCGTGTTCAGCCGCAGGCCGTACGTCTTCCACGATATCTACCGCCAACGTATAATCCAGCGGCTTAGCATTCTTATATTGAGCTTTATCAACTTTATACTTTATGCTTGTAGCGCATCCGGCACAGGAAAAAATCAGAATACCAAAAAACATTAATTTCAATATACGCATCTCTTTTCCCTTTTATTTTTCGCTTCCTTTAAAAAGATAAACCACATTCCCTGATTCGTCTAAAAGCCGGCGGCTGGCCGGCTCATATGACGCTACTTTAAGGTGCCGCTTCTCTAATTGCTCACCGTTTTCATACAAAGTAAAATCGGCATCCTCCAACAGTATAACCTTGGCGATGCCGAGTTCAAAAAAACCCACCCGTTTATTCGCGAATTTAGCTTTAGCGGCTTCGATGGAGAAAATTATTTTGCCGTGCTCCACCCTTTCAATAACCAGGCCTTCAAATCCCGCGTCTTCAACTGCTATTGCCCGCAGCGGAAGTAAAGCCAGGCAGATAAACAAAGAAACCGCTAAATTACGTATTCCTGCCATTTAAACCGCCTGTTTTTTTAATTATTATCCGGCAGTATCCCGCCGAATTTTTTATCCGGACAAGTACCGTCGATAAAATTATTATTGCCGTCAAACTGCGGCATAAACGCCCTTATATCCTTGTAGCGCACAAAGAACTCTCCGGGATTAAAATGGAACTCATCGCCTGTTACGTCCGAGCGCGGATCAATCAAAGCATTCTTCATCAAATCCATTTCTTTCAACATCGCCCCATAACGCGCGGCATTAGCCCGGAAACTCTCTTTTACCACAAATATATCGTCTGACTGATCAATATCTTCCTTTTGCAAAAGGTAATCTGAGCCCCTGGTATAACTTTTTATCGCGCGCGAAAACGCGTCACGGGCCAAAACTATGGAATATGGATGGGCCAAATATAATATATGCGGGTCCTTATCCAAAAGCTCCTGAACATGTATCCTCTTGTTACCCGGCACGCCGGGCGCGAACGTTTGCATATCCATTTTTGTATCATAAGCCAGGATACTTAAGAGGGACATCCGGGTTAACTCCAAACCCGTTAAGCTGACCTGCATATCCGCAAAATCAAATTCCTTCTTTTTGCCTTTATAAAATCCGCTGTCCTGAGGAAGTAGTTCAGAGTATCCGGCCTTAACCTTGGACAAATTATC
>Ga0209824_10002009_pt1 | contig 10840 bp, 11 predicted proteins | sample VDWuncwatermetaG_FD_184124 | JGI IMG/M metagenome (GOLD analysis project Ga0209824, IMG submission 184124) | Wastewater microbial communities from Netherlands to study Microbial Dark Matter (Phase II) - VDW unchlorinated drinking water (SPAdes)... ...
CGTCAGCATCGAGAACGCGAAGAGCGAGAGGACGCCGAAGAAGCGGCTGTACGCGTGGTCCTCGGCCATGTAGCCGAGCGAGTAGATGAAGATGGCACTCCCCACGCCGGTGACGACAAGGCTCATCAGGACGGAGAGCCGGTCAAGGAGGATGCCAAAGGGGATTGTGAAGCCTGGGAGCGCGATCCAGGATACGGAGAGCTCAATCGGCAAGAGCGCGTGATCGCGCAGTACCTGGAGGAACACTGATCCCGTGCAGAGGAAGGAGAGGAGCAATCCGCCGATGGCCAGCGCGCTGCTGAGCCGCCGGCGCGGGATGCCGACGAGGAGGATCAGGAACGCCGAGACAAGCGGCGCGAGGAGGATCGTCCAGGCCAGTACTGGGCTGAAGGCTGAAGGCTGAAGGCTGAAGGCCGCGCTTACCATTTCAACAGACTGACTTCGTCGGCGTTGAGCGTCTTGAGCTGTCTCGAGAGCAGCACCGCGATCGCGAGCCCGACCGTGACCTCAGCCGCGGCCACGACGATCACGAAGAAGACGATGACCTGCCCGCCCACATCATTCCAGGCGCGCGCGTAGGCGATGAAGGCGAGGTTCGCCGCGTTGAACATGAGCTCGATGGACAGCAGGATCATGAGGACGTTGCGGCGGGTGAGGATCCCCACCAGGCCGAGCGAAAAGAGCAGCGCGCTAACGATGAGGTAGTGCGTCGTCGTGATCATCAAACGAGTGAGTGAGTGAGTAGGTGATGAAGTGATGGAGTGATGAAGTGATGAGGTGATGGGGTCATTTGCGAGGCTCTTGCTTCGCAAGGGTGACGGCGCCGATGATCGCAGCCAGGATGATGAACGAGGTGAGCTCAAAGGGCAGGAGGTAGGTGGTGAAGAGGAGCCGCCCGACCGCCTCGACCGTGCCGCCGGGTGCGCTCCCCGAGCCGCCCGCCGCCCACGGCACGCTGCGGACGATCTGCACGAGGATCCAAGCCAGGAGCAGCGCCGCGAACGTGCCGACGGCGCGCAGGGTGAAGATCCGCATCCGCGCGAGCGCCTCCGGCTGCAGGTTGAGCAGCATCATGACGAAGAGAAACAGCACGAGGACCGCGCCGGCATAGAGCAGGATTTGCAGCGCCGCGACGAAGTAGGCGCCCAGCATGACGAACAGGACCGCGAGGCAGAACATGGCGAGGAGGAGCGAGAGCACGCTGTAGATCGGGTGGCGGTTCGTGACGACCGAGCCGGCGGCGAGCAGCATGATTCCGCTGAAGATATAAAAAAAGACCGCTTCGGCCATGGGACTCGCTGAATCCGAACGGAAGACGGAAAGTGTGTGAAAAAAATCACGAACTTGCTCCTATTATAAGCGCTCCCTCCCGCTCTGTCAAAGCTGGGTGATAGGGTCACCGTGTGCCACAGTGCCGTGTGGGGCCTGTCAGGGGCTTCACTCGCCGCACCGCTTGGGGCGGCCCACCGTGCCGCCCCGGCGCTTGGCCAGATTTTTTCGCTCGCCCCGCCGATGGCGGGGCACCGTGGCCGCTCAAAAATCTGGACATGCGGCTCGTCGAAGCCCCTGCCACCCACACCGACAAGCGAATCCGCTTGGGGTCTGATCCCAACGGTGCTATGCTACACAGATCAAGATGAGCATCGCCCGTTTGATCATCGCCGATAGTGAGAAGAACGCGAACCTCTACTACGCCACTCGGTTTCTCGCCCCGGACCCGTTCATTTTTCTCCAGGTCAACGGCCACACGATCCTGGTCATGAGCGACCTGGAGCTCGACCGGGCGAAGGCACAGGCCAAGGTCGACGAGGTGCTCTCGTATTCCAAATTGAGCCAGCAAGCCAAGACAGCAGGGAAATCCGAACCCTCAATGATGGATGTGGTCGGCGAGCTGCTCCGAAGCCATGGCGTAACACAGCTCGAGGTGCCTGCAGACTTCAGCGTGACCTACGCCGATGGGCTGCGCAAGCGCGGCTATACCGTCGAGCCAAAACCGGAGCCGTTCTTTCCTGAACGGATGGTGAAATCTGAGGAAGAGATTGCTTTCCTGACGCAATCGTTGCGAGTGACCGAAGATGCGCTCGAATCGGCCATCCACTTGATTGGCAACGCCGACGTGCGACCGGACGACAGTCTCTGGCTCGGCGGCAAGCCGCTGACCGTGGAGTTACTGCGCAAGGCGATGCACCTGACGATGATGGAACGGGACTGCGTGGCGCAACACACCATCATCGCCCCTGGGGTGCAGGCGGTGGACCCCCACAACGAAGGCTCCGGGCCGCTGCGAGCCAACGAGCCGATCGTGATGGATGTCTTTCCGCAACATGCGACGAGCCGGTATTTCGCCGACATCACCCGCACGGTCGTGAAAGGAAAAGCATCAGAGAAGGTTCGTCGGATGTTTGATGCAGTCAAAGAAGGCCAAGAGATCGCCTATCGAATGATGAAGGAAGGGGTCGATGGCAAAGCGGTGCACGATGCGATTATGACATATTTCGACTCGCTGGGTTTTCGCACTGGCGAACAAGATGGCCGCATGCAGGGATTTTTCCATGGCACGGGGCATGGTGTTGGCCTTGAGATTCATGAGCCCCCGCGCGTCTCTGGAAAATCTGACATCCTGAAAGCCGGCATGGTGGTCACCGTCGAACCCGGCCTCTACTACCTCGATGCCGGCGGCATGCGCCTCGAGGACATGGTCGTCGTGACGAAGGACGGCTGTCGCGTGCTCACCCAAGCGCCCAAAGTCCTGGAAGTCTAGCTCGTTCCATAGTAAGATACATCACACCCGCCTCGCTGATGTCTGACGCTACGTCCGTCGCCACGCTCACCCCAGAGCCGATCGTCCGGCTCGAGAACTACTTCCAGGATCCGTATAACTTGGCGATCGCCACCGCCCGGACGTGCTACTCCTCCACAGTCATCTCCGCCCAGGACGTGGATCGCGACGAACACGCACGGGAACAGCGAGACCGGATCGCCGAGAGCATCTACAAGGCCGGCCACCACACGACGATTCAGCATCCGACGTTCCAGTTTGTCCTCGAGAAAGTCTCGCGGCAATTCCTGTGGTCGTTCCTCCACTCACATCAATTTTATAATTCGGAACAAGTCAGCCAACGATTTGTCGAGGTCAAGCCGGAGCACTTCACGATCCCGCCGCTCGACGATCGCGCGCGCGCAATCTACCTCGACACGGTCCACGACCAGATGACGGCGTACCACCAGCTCATCGACCTCGTGGAGCCGACGGCGGCGGCCGAGTACCGCCGAATATTTCCCGCGCGCGACGTAGCCGAGAAGCGCTGGGCGAGCGCGATCAAGAAACGCTGCCAAGAAGTCGCGCGCTACGTGCTGCCGGTGGCGACCCATGCCCATCTCTACCACACGATCAGCGGGCTCACGCTCCATCGGTACTGGCGGCTCTGCCAGCAGTTCGACGTGCCGCTCGAGCAGCGGCTCGTGGTGCAGCGGATGGTCGACGAGGTGGCGAAGATCGACCCGCAGTTCATGGCGCTGGCGGAGGAGCCGATCCCCTTCGAGCAGACGGTGGAGTATCAACTCTTTGAGCAGTTCCATGGGGCTCAGCGCAACGGCACCACGCTCCACTTTCTCGAGGAGTTCGACGGTGAGCTCGGCGGGGTCACCTCGAAGCTGGTGGACTACAAGGTCAACGCGCAGGAGACGATGGCGCAGGCGGTGCGCTCGATGCTGGGGTTGACGAAGGGCCAGCTCCCCGACGCGCAGGCGATTGAGTTGGTGCTCGACCCTGCCCGCAACCGCTACCTGGCCGAGTCGCTCACGCTCACGACGATGAGCAAGCTCTCGCGCGCGATGGTGCATCCCCACTTCACGTTCAAGAAAAAGCTCTCGCACACGGCGGACTCCCAGGACCAGCGCCACCGGATGGTGCCTGCGTCTCGTCCGATTCTTTCGTGCCACTTCATCAGCGCACGTCCCGACTACATCCTGCCGCCGCTCATCGCGGCCAGCGCCGAGGCGGAAGCGGAGTACCGCCGGATCATGGCGATCACGTGGCGGGCGATCGAGCAGCTGCTGAACCTCGGCGTGTCGAAGGAGTTCGCGCTCTACCTCCTGCCCAATGCGTTTCCGATTCGATTCGAGGAATCCGGCGATCTGCTCCACTTCCACCACAAGTGGGTCCAGCGGCTGTGTTACACCGCGCAGGAGGAGATCTGGAACGCATGCCGGGACGAGGTCCTCCAGGTGACGCGGCAGTTTCCCGACATCGGCCGCTACCTCCAGGCGCCGTGCTGGCCGCGCGCCCGGGCGCGCGTGAGCCCGGTGTGCCCGGAAGGGGACCGGTTCTGCGGGATCGCGGTGTGGAAGATGCCCGTCGAAGAGTACCGCAGGCTCATCTAACCGACGCTCGACGGCTCGACAGCAGTCAGCAGTAGGAATGGTGTGCGATGGTTGATGCTGAAAGCGCGACGCTGGATTTGCGGGAGACGGGTGCTCCGGTCAACGGCGCGCCTCAGACCAGCACCCGTCGGCTGTTCCTCCAGTTCCAGGCGTTCGGCGGCTGCCAGGATCCGCAGCCGCTGACACGCGTCCTGGAGCAGCACCGGGCGGAGGGCGTGCTGTATCTCGACGTGAACGATCCAACGGGGATCGGGGTCTTGCTCATGTCGGAAGACCCCGCGTGGTTCGTGGGTCAGGGCCGCACCCTCTTGACGAGTACCCCGTTCGCGTCGCTGCAGCGGCGCCACGGGCTGGCGATGCTGGGCCGCACCTACGCCAGCGGGCGGGAGGCCGACCTGGAAGACTGGCTGCTCAAAAAGCCTCGGCGCGCGGCGCTCAATCCCCAGTGGCCGTGGGCGGTGTGGTATCCGCTGCGTCGCAAACCGGAGTTTGCCCTGCTCTCGCGGGAGGAGCAGGGGAAGGTCCTCGCCGAACACGCAAAGATCGGCATCGCCTTCGGCCAGGCGGGTTTCGCCACCGATATCCGGCTCGTCTGCCATGGCCTCGACGCGAACGACAACGAGTTTATCCTCGGACTGGTCGGGCCCGAGCTCGCCTATCTCTCGGCGCTGGTGCAGGAGATGCGCAAGACCCAGCAGACCGCTCGCTACATCCAGTCGATGGGCCCCTTCTTCGTGGGGCGGGCCTTCTGGCAGAGTCCAGTATGATGGCGACGACCATCTCTTCAGAAACCGTCCAGTTCTCCAGCGACCACGTGACCATGAACGCCTTCCTCGCCGAGCCGCCACAGGTGAAGACCGGTTCACCCGCGATCCTCATCGTGCATGAATGGTGGGGGCTCAACGAGCATATCAAGGATCTTGCCCGTCGGTTCGCCAATGAGGGCTACGTCGCGCTCGCCCCAGATCTCTATGCGAGATTGGGCTCCAAGGTGGCAACAGATGCCACCGAAGCCGCCCATCTCATGAACGCGTTGTCCTCTCAATGGGCGCTGCGGGATCTCAATGCCGCGACCGCATTCTTGAAACAACAGCCGTCGGTCGATGCGCTTCGGATTGGCATGATTGGCTTTTGCATGGGCGGAACGATTGCCCTGACGCAAGCCTGCCACAACTCGGATCTGAAGGCGGTGGTCGTGTTCTACGGGAAAGTCCCTCCGAGCGAGACCTTCGACTACCTCCTCTGTCCGGTGTTGTACCATTACGGGGAGCAGGACGGCTGGGTGACGAAACAGGAAGTGGATCGGCTGCGCCAAGGGCTTGCCCTGCACGGCAAAGCCGGCGAGGTGGTCACGTACCCGTGCCAGCACGCGTTCTTCAACGACACGCGTCCCGAAGTCTATAGCAAAGAGCACGCGGCGAACGCATGGGCGCAGACGCTCCGATTTTTCGGAAAATGGATTTGAACGCAAAGAAGATCGCGCTGCGCAAGATCCCGCACGGCGTCTACATCGTCGGTGTGGCGCAGGACGCGCAGCTCAACGCGTTTACCGCGACCTGGTTCACGCAGGTGTCCTTCACGCCTCCACTGGTGGCGCTCGGGATCAAGAAGGATTCGCATTCCTTTGACATGATCAAATCCGGGCGGGTCTTCTCCGTGAATTTGCTGGGCAAAGACCAGAAAGCCGTCGCCGAACATTTCGTCAAGCCGGCCACAGTGGTGGGGGAGAAGCTGAAAGACGTGCCCCACCACATCGGAAAAACCGGGGCGCCGGTCTTGGACGAGGCGATTGCGTATGTGGAGTGCGAGGTTCGGGAGATCGCCAACGAGCGAGGCGACCATGCCCTCGTCATCGGCGAGGTGGTCGAGGCGGGTGTGCATCGGGATGAGCCCGCGCTCACACTCATGGACACCGGCTGGCACTATGGCGGGTGACCCGACACGGATTTCGGATTTTTGATTTTGGATTTTCGATTACGCCACATGCATGTGCAAAACCAAATCTAAAATCAAAAATCTAAAATCCAAAATTTCTTCACCGCTGTTTCTGGTTGGCGTTCTCTTCGCGATGGCGACGCCGGCGGAAGCGAGTCTCTTCGGCGGCATTGCAAAGGTCATCACTGGCGTGCTCAGCCTGCCGCTCTCGATCCTCGCGGGAACGGTGAACGGTCCACCCATTATCGGGACACTCGCAGGTGCCGTGAACGGCACGGTCCAAGGGGTGGGGCTCGTGCTCAGCGGAGCGGTCGATCTACTCCAAGCCGCCGTCCCGATCGCGAAGGCCGCCGCTCCATTCCTCGTGTTCCTCTAACCACGCGGATTTTCGCGGATCAACACGCCGATGATCGCAGATCGTCTCACGAGGTATCCGCGTGAATCCGCGTTGTCATCTGTGGTGTGATCCCATCATCCCAATGGAACTCGCAGTTTCCATGAACCGTCTCAAGGTGTACGCGAGCTTCATCAAGCTCGAACACACCATCTTCTCGCTGCCGCTCATCTTCGCCGGAACCCTGCTCGCCCTGCGGCGTTGGCCCGATGCGCGTCTGGTCACCCTGATCCTGCTGGCTGCGATTGGTGGTCGGGTCGTCGCGATGGGACTGAACCGGCTCATCGACGCCGAGATCGACGCGCGCAACCCCCGCACGAAACAGCGGGAGCTGCCGCGTGGGGCGATGCAGCGAGGGGAGGCATGGGCGATCGTCATCGCGGCCGGACTGCTCTACGTCGCGGCGGCAGCCTCGCTCGGGCCCGTCTGTCTGACGCTCTCGCCCATCCCGGTCGCGCTCTTCGTCGGATACCCCTATCTGAAACGATTCACCACGCTCGCTCACTTCGGGCTTGGGCTTGCCTGGTCGATGGCCCCCCTTGGGGGATGGTTGGCCGCGTCTCACTCACTTGCGAACATGTCGGAGGTCGGCTGGCTGTGGTTGTTCTCTGTGCTGTGGGTTGCAGGTTTCGACATCATCTACGCGACCATGGACGAGGCGTTCGACCGCGCCTCGGGATTGCACTCGCTCCCCGCCCGGCTGGGCACAGCGGCGGCCCTGCAGGTGGCGTCGGCGTGCCACGCGCTCGCGTTTCTCGCGCTCGTCCTCCTCTGGCGTTCACAACTTCATTCCCTGCCTGCGCTGATCTGGCTCCTCGCCGTCGGCGCACTCTTCATCTGGCAGCACCTCATCGCCGAGTGCCGTCCCGAGTTCGCGTTCTTCCAGCTCAACGGCATTCTTGGTTTCCTGGTGTTTGGTTTCGTAGTATCCGGTATGTAAGGTCGGCCTGACAGCAATAGGCAGTAAGCAGTACCTTGTCGTTCTCTCCTACTGCTTACTGCTGTCGAGCCGTCGAGCTAAGGGAGGTTGCTCATGCGCGTCGTGATCGGGATCACAGGCGCCTCAGGCGCGATCTTTGGCGTGGACTTCATTCGCCGGTGTCCTGCGGAAAAATTTCTCATCCTCACGAAATGGGGACGCTACGTGTTGAAAGAAGAGACCGGCCTCACCGAGCACCACCTGGCCGAGCATGTGAAGAAGAGCTTCTCAGACGAGGACCTGTCTGCGCCGTTTTCGTCCGGCTCGAATCCCTTTGATGCCTTGGTGATCCATCCATGCTCCATCTCAACCATGGCCAAGATCGCGTGTGGCCTTGGGGATACGCTGCTCACACGGACGGCTCAAGTGGCACTCAAAGAGCGACGCAAACTTATCATCTGTTTGCGCGAGACCCCACTTTCTTCGATTAGTCTTGAGCAAGCGACGAAGCTTTCACAAGCCGGTGCGATCATTATGCCGATCTCACCACCGTTCTACCACAAGCCCCAGACGATCGATGAGATGGTGGAGCAGTTCAATGGCAAGCTCCTCAGCCTCCTTGGGTTCGAGTCAGCCCTCGCCTGGAAGCCCGACGCGCTTAAATAAATCGGCTGTCAGTTATCAGTCTTCCTTTATGAAATTTCGAATACTTACCAGCATATCGGTTGTAATCTTCTCGATCTGCATCCTCTCTATGGGTTCAACCTGGGCTGCTGAGACGGACAGCGTGACTGCAGACTGGCTTCGAGCCGATTACGAACCGCTCACATCTCTCAAAGCGGTGCCAGAAGTTGTGTTGAAGGTGCTACCACTGATTGCTGACCAGGGAGAACCATTTAACGCGACAGATGTCATCGATCCTCAACTACCTCATCGCCGTTTTGTATTTGGCGGGCAATCGACACAATTTGTCCTCATCTGTTACGAGCATGGTGGATTTGCTCCACATGCCCACCTAGCGGTATTTGAGATCGACGAGAGGCCACAATTGGTTTTTGTAGGAAAGCATGACTCCTGTGGGCACACGATCGAAGAGGCGAAGGACTTAGTCCGACAAGGAACAGTGAAGAATGATATCGAAGGAGATCAAGAATGGTGATCTAGTTTAAGCAGTTTTCCACAACCCCGTGCCAGGCACTCGCCTGTGAGGTCGTGAGTAAGTTACGAAGAGTTGGAGGTGCAGAGTTTTTAGGGACTAAGAGAAACGGCGTGGAGAGAAGAGACATGGCGGGCGAGGCGCGTAAAATCTTCGTCGCGATGCCAAAGCGCACAACGATAGTGTAAGGCCGCCGCAATCACCACATCAGTCGTTGGCGTCGAAGCCCCAGCTTGGCGCAGGCGAGCGCCGAGATGAGCAGCTTCCAACCATACTTCCTGAGTGATTTCCAGCCACTGCAGGCCAAGGAAATCTTCTTGTAAGGTGGCAAAGATCGAAGAAGTTGGGGCGCCTTGTAGAACTTCTGTCGTGATTAAACCTATGGTAGCAACCATTCCGCGCTTAAGGGATTCTTGCAAACGTTGCTTCAGTTTTTGAGGGCCGCGTGGATGATAGTAGTCGATCCAGACAGAGCTATCGACTAAAATAAGCGGGGAACTCATGAGAATCAATTTTGGCGGCGCTGCTTCCGCAACATCTTACGAGTGATCGTGAGGGGAAACGCTCCAGCATGGCGAATGGTTTGCGTGCGCCGATGCTCCTGGATCAGGACCTCCAAGGCTCGTTCAATAGCCTCTCGTTTCGTGTGCGCGCCACTAATCTTCGTCGCCATTTCCAGCAGTTGAGGATCCACCGATACCGATAGTCTCATGTACGCACTCCTAGTGCGCACCACTATAATACACCACAACTTGGTGCATTACAAGAGGGAGTCCGAGTCTGCTTAGGGTGGAAACCGGAACTGCTGGGATCGTAGCGTCGACAACAGTAGCGTCGACAATCTTGACAAATCCGGAGGCGGCTGATAAACTAGATGTAGCCCAAATGAGATACATTTTTAGAGAGGAGACACGATGCAGTTTGTGAACGTACGAGAACTGAAGTTGCACACAGGCCAGGTGCTCGATCGTTTGCCACGGCGGGGGTTGGTCATCGTGCTGAGTCATGGCAAGCCGAAGGCCGCGCTCATGCCGCTATCAGAAGATGATATCGAAGATGTGGTGTTGAGAAGCCCGAAGTTTCTGAAAGAGCTGCGGGCCGCGCACGCTGAATATCGCCGCAAGGGAGGGATCAGCCTCGAAGAGGCTCGCAAACAGCTCGGCCTCTAACGATCATGTTGTTCGTCGAGCTCTCCCCTCGCGCCTTGCGCGATCTGCAAGCGCTCCCTAAGCCGTACGCGACGGCTGTGTTTGATGATCTTGAGATCTTGAAAACACCGCCGTGGCCAGGACCTCCCAAGGTCAAGCGACTACAGGGAACACCCTACTACCGACTCCGCACGGGAGACTTCCGTTCCATTTTCTTCCAAGAACGACAGCGCGTGACCATCCTGCGAGTTGTGAATCGCAAAGACCTCGAACGAGTTTTGAAAACGCTTCCATGAGTCGGATCAATCTCCGATGAAACGCTTCACGGCTGTGTATTGATCATGAGTGATTTGCAAACATTCTTATCGCTACTTGACCAGCAGGGGGAGTTAAAACGAGTCCGGGTCGAGGTCGATCCGGAACTAGAAATCACTGAAATTGCCACGCGCGTGGTCAAGGAGCAAGGACCGGCGCTCCTGTTCGAGCGCGTCACGGGTTCCGTATTTCCGCTGGCGATCAACATCCTTGGGAGCGAACGGCGCATCGAGCTCGCGCTCGGCCGACATCCACAAGAGGTGGGTGCAGACTTGAAGCGGCTGATTGAGGCTGCAGCCCCTCCGCGGCCTAAGCGGCTGCTCGATGAGTGGCGGACGATTGGACGTGTGCTGGCCGCACCTCCTCGTCGCGTCCATGAGGCTGCCTGCCAAGAGATTGAGGAAGCCCCGGATATCTCTCAGCTTCCGATTATGAAATGCTGGCCCAAGGATGCGGGGCGCTTCATCACCTGCGGCATGGTGCTCACTCATGATCCCGAAACAGACGCGCGCAATCTTGGAATCTACCGCATGCAGGTCGTGGGTCCTGATCAAGTCCTCATGCATTGGCAGATTCAAAAGGGTGGGGGA
>Ga0209824_10002014_pt1 | contig 10830 bp, 8 predicted proteins | sample VDWuncwatermetaG_FD_184124 | JGI IMG/M metagenome (GOLD analysis project Ga0209824, IMG submission 184124) | Wastewater microbial communities from Netherlands to study Microbial Dark Matter (Phase II) - VDW unchlorinated drinking water (SPAdes)... ...
CGGATCTGCTTCCAGGTTCCGTAGAGGATGGTTCCCTCGGGCGTGCGCGTTCCCTCCACCTCCCCTAGACCGGTGATGCCGATGCGCCCGCGCTCGACTTTCAGTTCTTTTAATCTTTCCACGATCACCCGCCCGTAATTGCGTCTTGCCTCGCGGATGTCTTGGGTCCAATCCTGCACCGTGGGCCAGCGCGGCGCCGCCGAGGTAGCTATGGCCGTTACCTCGCCCTCCAGAGGAAAGACCGCGGCGATGTCCGAGTCTCCGCCACCGCCGCAGTGGGTGAGATAGCGCGTGTTGGCCTGAAAGTCTGTGGAGTGGCCGGTGTTATGCGGCGTAACGATGACATCGATATTCTGCTTGCGCATCAGCTCGCGCACGGCCTTCCAGCGCCGGTCTCTCTCGGCCAGAGAAAAGCGGGGATAGGGATAGAGTTCAGGCATAAGCCTCCTTCTTGATGTCACCGAAAAGGTTTATGGGCCATCTTCGACCTCATCTTCTTGGGTGTGATCACTTGCGAAAAGGCTGAGCTGAGTCTTTCTAGATACCTTTGATACTTTCTTTGCTACCAACGCAGTGACATCAAGGTTGCCCTTTTCCTTCTGGTAGGCTCTTTCGAGTGTTTCAAAATAGAGGCGCTGCCATGAATCCTTCTCGAACCGCTCGCCAAACAACGGGGAACGTAGCTTGCGGAGCAGTTGTTCTTCCCGTTCCTGAGGTATCACAAGGTACTTGGGAACACTAGATTCAACATTTGATCCTCGCTTGAGGGCCTCGGTCATCGAGGTTGTCGCCTCAATTTCAAAAGCCGCTTTCACTAGATTGCCTTCCAGCCACAGAACGTCAATGTATTCAACGTCGTCAATGTTTTGGGCATTCTTTAATTCTTGTAAGGAGCTCCGTGAGACGTATTGTCTGAGTTCTCCTTCGCGACTAGGGAAAGCTTCAGACAAGGGATCGCCCTGTTCTTTCCGCCCGATCCAGATATCATAATCGTTGGCTTTGCCGACCTCAGCCAGGATGGCGATCATCGTTGTGTGCATGCGGTGAATTTTGTCCCGGTTGTATTCGGGCTTGAGCATCCATTCGCCGTGGCCTACTTGCCGGGCGTAGGACTGAAGGGCATCTCTGATACTCGTCGAGTCTGTAGTTAGAGCATTTGGAAACTCTTCACTGATAGCTTTCCACATGTCTGTAAAGGTAACTTTGGCAAGTTCTTGAAGCTTCCTAAGAATGATCTGCTCAACGCGCTCTGAGAGAGGTACACTTTGTAAGTGCGGGATGCTAGACGGGTCTTTGAACCACCACCCTTGCCCCTCAGCACCCCCAATGCGCATTGGTACCAGAACGAATTCTTTGTCCAAGTGGTTTTCGAGGACAGTCCGCACATCAAGTCCCGTGCGTAGTTCTGAGAAGTAGCCGCGGCGGGCAAGTTCCGGATCGATCGCGTTAATCAATATCGTGTAAGGCGTTTCCTCGCCCCGCTCCGCTAGGACCCGAATTGCAGTAGACACCACGATTCGTTCAAACCGGGTCACGTCTATTTCTTCTGGCCGGACTGCGACTCCTGGCGTGGGAGGCTTGTGAAACCGCAGGTAAAAGTCACCCTGGGCAGAACCAAAGGGTTGTAAAAGGGACTTCGGAGAGGGACGGGCTAATTCTTGGTGGTGAATCTTGTCGAAGTCAAAACCTACCATAACACCAGCGTTGATTGTGGCATTGCGGACCTGGAATGTCGGATTGTGGAATGTCAGGGTTAGATAGGCAGCAGGTTTGAGTACGTCGTACATTGACTTGAACGCTCTCCGTAGGAAGCCGTGGTAAACAAGAAAGTTTTTGTGCTGTCGCTCGTTGCGTACCACTTCCGACGCGAGAATGTTGCTCAGATACGACTTGTCCTCTTTGAGCCAAGCGACCCAGAGATAGGCAAGCTCGCCATACTGGACTGAAGCGTCGTAAGGAGGGTCCGTGAAAATGTAGTCAACGCATGGGCCGTGTTTCCTGACTATCGCTTCCATGAGTTTCACCGAATCTCCCCGATGGATGTAGACATCTGCATCGTCGTCGAAGACATCCTCGGCATTGCTGGCAAATCTCACGTCGGAGAAATATTGGTTGCTTTGTGCCTTGGCCTTCATAAGTCCTTGGTGCCCTAAGACAGCGCTTTCGAATTTTTGCCACACATTTTGCTCCATGTACGGGCCAGACGGATACCAATAGCTGTGTTGAACCCAGGCAGAACTATACGGGGTAAAATGACCAGCTTCAGAGATCGGGCACATAGTTGTGCATAGGTGGACCATTGATGTAAAGGCTATTTTGAGAAAGTCCCTTAGATCACGACGAGGCTCTTTTTCTATCGCATCCATCAGCCACGCAAGTGCTGCTAGGTTCCTTTTAGTAAACAGCTGGTCAAGCGAGTCGTACCGTTGTTTCTCTTTGAAAGGCGTTCCATCAGGATAGTAGAGCCGGTTGCGGGGGTACCACTCCCTGATCCGCATATGTTCAATTTTTTGGAGAAGAGCGTGGTCAGATCGGTTAAGACGGCAATTCTTTTCCTGTCGGTCGTCACAATGGGGACAACCCTCATAACGGATCTCCATGCAACGCCTCTGTTCCCAGACAGCGCAAGTAAAGGGGAAAGAATGTCGGCATTTGCGGCAGTTTGTCTTGTACAGATCGAGAATCTTGTCCTTTACCCGGTTTTCTACTTGCTCAAAAGCTTGACGTAGCTGCTCAAGATTTACAGGCTTCAGCGTTAGACGCGTTATCTCAGTGGCGATTGGGAGGAGATCGCAGACGACGGCCCTACGCCCCGCTTTAACTGCTTCCATCGCAACGACGCCGCTGCCAGCGAAGGGATCAAGAACAATTCCTCCCTCCGGGCAGTAGGTCTTAATAAACTCGCCCACAACATTCCATGTCTTCCTCGCCCAATACTTGTGCCACACGTACATCGGGGTGTGCGCTAACGGCGGGATTTGTCGTTCTATGTGAATTACAGGACGGGAAACCGTAGAAGTGGAGATGCCGCGTACGCGTCGCCTGGGAATCATGAGATAGCGTGAGAAATCCGCTTTGCGATTTCAAGGGCAGCGGCGATTCGAATAATCTTTACTGAGTTCAAACCCTTAACAGGCAAGAAATCACCCATGTCCTGTCCGAAAAGGCCTAGGAAAGAGCCAAACCGGGCGAGGAGATTCTTAGCGATAACTTTTGGTGAATGGCCGCGGATTCCTGAGCCTATGATCTCTGCTATGAGGACGGCGTCGCTTGGTCCGTCGGGTTGCGGTTCAGGTTGAGGGGGAGGTCGTAAGGAAGTAAACAGGTCCTCTTCGGCTTTTGGAGAGATCTTTGGCGGTCTATTGATTTTGTAGAGTCGTCGGCCGAGTTCGATAGCCGCGAGAATACGCGATGCCTTCTTGCGGCCCAAACCGGGAATTTTAGCTAGATCGTCAATTGTTGCTCCCCTGTGGATGCCGTAAAGTCCCACATACTCATCGAGGATCGCGTTCGCAATGGTAAGCGCGGGACGACCGGATACGCCTGATCCGATCAAGATTGCTAGTAACTCATCCTGTTTGAGCGCATGCGAGCCTAGCTCAATCAGCTTACCCCCCGGATGGTGCCAAGTTTGGGTTCTTTCTGCAGGATGTTCTGATGGTGAGCTGAGAACGCTTTGTCGAGTCACGCGCTTATCTTATCTGCGGTTGCCTCAAAGGGCAAGAATTTTTTGTGATGAAATTCGCAAAGTCGCGTCAGGCTAGACTAAATAGTTGACCAAGCCCGTTTGGACGTGCTTTGACTCCCAATTTTTGCAGAGAGGCCCACAGGGCGGCTTGATTGCTGGTGACGACGGGTTTTTTCAGGCGCCGCTCCAAATCCTCGATGACTTCAATCATGGTCGTGTTGGTGCAGCTCAGGAGATAGCCGTCGGCCTCAGTGCGGCTGTTTTCCAGGGCGATTTCTTTCCAACGTTTTGGCGTGACGTTGATGTATTCATCGCCGCCGTGAAGACCCAGGCCCAGGTCGTGGATCACTTCAAAACCGGCCTCACGCAGAAAGTGGACCTCATGTTGGTTTGTCTGCTTGATATAAGGGCTTATGAGGACGAGTTTTTTGAGCCGAAGAAGTTTGAGCGCTTCGGTGATCGCCTGGCCGGTCGTAATGGCAGGACAGCCGCTGGCCTTTTGGATTACCTCGAGCACGTGAGCTTCACCTGCTAGTCCCTCTTCCATGGAATTCGCGGTGCAGTTAAAGAGAATAATTCCCGGGTTGGTGTCGGAGAGAGCTGCCGCCGCCTCAGCGATGGCATTGTCAAGTTCGTTAAGGGGTTTGTGCCACTTGCCGGTCATGCGTAGCCGCGTCACGTGAACTCCTACGCTGGGCGGCGCGTACTTCTGAAACTGCGGTTCTGCCAAACGGTTGCTGGAGGGAATAATGAGACCGATGCGAGGTTGAGGGTTCATAGTCCCGGGCTTCTAAGGTTGTAGAATCTTCTGGCGTTGCCGTGCAGCACGGCTTCTTTGTCTGCTGCTATCAGCTCTTCGTTTTCCAGAATCTCGCCGATCTCCTTTTTGCAAAACTCATTGTTCACCTCATGCGGGAAATCGGAGGAGTAAATAAACGGACCGTTACCCACCCTCCTGATGGCGTGGGCAATATCAGGCTCGCTCCCCTCACAGCCCACGAAGATTCGGCCTTCGTGGATGTGCCGGAGAATATAGTCGCTGACCTTTTCTCCCGGGCGGAGCTGAAAGAACTCCTTGCGGGGGTCGTGTTGGACGTGAGTTTCATAGGAGCGATCGAAGCGCTCCAGACACATGAGAAGCCAGGCGACACCGCCCTCCATAAAGCCGAATTTGACGTTTGGGAACTTATCGCAAATGCCGTTGAAGATAATGCCGGCAAAAGAGATCATCTGCCCGAAGGGATGACCTAAGGCATGAACCGGCGCATAGGGGCTCATGTCATCCAGGCCCAGGTTCTCGTGGGCGCCGCCGTGGATGCCGATGCAGCAGCCGAGTCTGTTCGCCTCTTCATAGATGGGCCAGTAGCGCTTGTGGCCTAGATGAGACTGGAAACCTGTCGAAGGGAGCATGGCGCCGCACATGCCCAGCTCCTTCACCGCTCTTATAAGCTCCTCAACGGCCGCTTCAGGCTCTTGCAAGGGAATGAGGGCCATACCCTTAAAGCGGGGACTGCGTTTGAGATAGGTCTGGTAAAGCCAGTCATTGTACGCCCGGGCGAGGTCAGTGGCCCAATCACGGCTCACGATCTTTCCAAACGAAAGGCCGCTAGTGGTGTAAAGGACTGAGCTCTCTATCCCCACATCCTTAAGGAATGCGAGCCAGCCATCAGGGCCGACGCGGCCAAATGCGCCTGGCGGAAAATCATGGAGGTTCGCGGAATGGAGGTGATCGAGCGGCGGAAAGGGGTCGAAAAAGGTATGCGTCTGGTACTTGTCCCGGTAAGGGCGCGGCATGAGCTCAATGATGGCCTTCAGATCTTCAACTACATGTCCGTCGCCATCAATGATAATGATAGTGTGGGAATTTGACGCGGCCATAGCAATCCCTCCTTTGATCAAATAAAGCACCAGCCGGTGCCAACTTGTCAAGACTTCAAACGACTTGGCACTGAACAGCTACTGGATGGTGGCGGTGAGGAGTAAACTGGTTTCGCTCGTGTTGGAGCGGTCGGCAGATCCTAAGATCTGGCGGGTGATTTCATGCATCGTTGTGGTCGAGCCGCCAAGGGAGACAGGTTGGCCGTTTGGCACGATGAGCTCCGTTGAAGCCTCGGTGAAATCGATAGCTCCGTAGCGATCTGGAGAAAAATAACTGATTCTGGGTATCAGGCGCACTTTCACCTGATTGCCCGGAAGGATAACGGCGCTTACCTTGAGCGATGTCCCAACCTCATTGAATGCCACGCTGCTCGCGATGTAGCCGGTGCCGGTGGCGTAGTCGCGATAAAAGACGATCTGATTGTAGGGGACTCTTGTAGCGACGGTGAGAATCGACTCTCCACCGTCTTGCACCAGCGTGAAAATCCCAGTGGATCGTTGTACCGAGGTTTGTCCATCACCTGCCCTGAGCCGTCCCGAAGGTTGGGCGTTGCCCCTTCTTATGATCACGCTCCCGCTACCCTGCACCGTCTCTTGGCTCTGATTGCCGGACTGCTGACTCTCCACTAGCACTTTTATCTGCTGCCTGCCTTGGGAATGAAGATCCAAAGGCCAGCCACATACCAGCATTGTTGCAGCGAAAATAGCCAAAGCGAGGCTATGAGCTAACTTTCTTGGGTCGCTTTGCTGGTTCATCTTCATGTTGGGGATCGCCACTGGTCGCATTATACAATGGTTCTCCGTGGTAACCAACGCCAAGAATTTCGAATGGATAGTGGAAAGAAAAACAGCTGATAGGCGTACTCGGCTTTAGAGCGAACGCCTTCACCGTCCAGGCGGCAACATGGAGAAGTCGAGGAACTTCTGCGGGGAGAAATCCGGCTGGAGCGGGAGGTCCTTGGCTACTGATGCATGTTCAGTGCTCTCCACCTAGAACGAGCCAGGACGAAGGCACCTGTGACTCCGATCAGGAGCAGTGGGATGCCCAGCCAAAAGCGCTGGCGTTCTCTTGCCTTGCTTCGAAGATAGTTGAGCGCCATCTGGTCACCCGCGGTGATTTCGCTCCGGCTGGCCAGGTACTGTCTCAGACGCTCCCGCATCTCTTCGGATATCTCCCGTGTCCCCCATTGGACCTCCTGCTGCATGGCGCGCAGGCGCTGGATCTCGTCCACCCCCCGCTGGACCGCTTCTTGGCTGTCCGAGTAAGTTTCACGCTCATCGGAAGTGAGAAAGGCGAGCTGGACGGGGGGCGATACCCTTTCGATCCAGTTGAGCCAGTGATGGTCCATCTGAGGAAAGAGAAGAAGCAGCAGGCCAGCCAGCCCCACCACAGCAACGGTGACCATCCCTACTCTAGTCAAGGCAAGCAGGCCTTTTGCTCTGATACCTCGAATGAGGACTCGTAGACCAAGCCAGGCGGCGACAGCCGCCATGAATAGACCGAAAGTTGTCACGACGGTGGCTCCGGTGGGAAGATCCCACAGAGTGGAAGCAACCAGACCTAGCACGCTTACAAGGAATCCGAGCCCCCAGCCGATGACTAATCTCCCGGTTACTGATCTGGTGAGAAGCGCTCCGACAGCCGCGGGAACGATCAAGTAGGAGAAGACAAGCAGGACCCCCGCAATTTGCACAGAACTGGTAACGACAAAGCCGAAGGAGGCATAAAACAGAAAGTCCCACCAGCGGACCCATCGCCCCTCCCTATGTGCTTTGTCTGGATCGAAGGAAATCTCCAACAGTGGGCGGCGGATGAACCAGTGGAAGGCCCCGATCGCGGCGTAGAGAAGTGCGAGGGTGCCGACCTCGGTCGGAGTGACAGTGAGGATGCTTCCGACAAGAAGCTGCTTGATATGCTCGCTTCCTTGCGGGGCACGATCAACGACTAGGACAGCGATCGCTGCCGACACGGCATACACGATTCCGATGATCGCTTCCTGAGGGATAGGAGCTCGATGGGTTCGACTCATGGCGAAGAGGAGGCTTCCACCCAATGTAAACGTCAGGGCATACCAGTAGGCTGCCTCGCTCTGGATTGGGTGGCCGGCCAATAGCGCGACTGTGATTCCCAAGGCCGCTACCTGGGCAAGGGCCAAGTCAACAAAGATGATGCCCCGGGCCAGGATATGGAGGCCGAGGTAGACGTGGATACCCGTAAGAACCAAACAGGCCAAAAAAGGGAGCCAGAGAAATTCAATTGCCAGAGTCATCTTTCATTGCTTGAATAGCCAAAAGGTTTTTACCGTGCCGCCGCTGCGGCCTTTGAGAGCCGCTTGACGTTGAGGTCGAAGAGGCCGAGATAATCAGAGGCCGCCGGATCCCCACCCACTGAGGGAATCAGTGTAATGGCGGTGGCGCCGCTTTGCGTTGCCACCTGCCTTACCACCGAGGCGTTCGAGTAAGGCTCGGCGATCAGTAGCCTGATGCCTGAATCTCGCATCTTCTGAATGAGGCTAGCAAGATAGGATGGGGAGGGTGGGACTCCAGGGGTCGGCTCCACGACCCCGACTATGACGAGGCCGAAGCGTTGAGCAAAATAGGGCCAGGTCTCGTGAACCGTGACCACTCGCGTGCCCTTATATGGAGCCATAGCGTGTAACCAACCTTTGAGACGCTTGTCCAATTGTTCGAGGAATCGCTTTCTGTTCGCCTCAAAGTAAAGGCGCTCCGCGGGAGCGAGGCGCGCCAGGGTTTCCAGGATTGCTGCAGTGATCGGTCGGCCATTTTCTGGATCGAGCCAGTAGTGGGTATTACCGAGGCTGTGCAGGTGGGCTCCCTTATCCGCTCTGATTCTTGGAGTCTCGGCCTGGAGCAGTTGAATTCCCTTAGAGGTATCGAGATAGTGCGGGCTCTCACGGACAAAGCGCGGATCGCTCAGCGTGCGAAGTGCAAGGCCAAGCCAGGGCTCGTGGTCCAAGCCGATCCTCACGAGCAGAGTGGCAGATTTAAGCTTAGTGAGTTGGCCGGGTTTGACCTCCAGAGCGTGGGGATCGTGGAGGGGAGGGGCCAGGCTCTCCACCTGGACCCTCTCCCCGCCCACAGCTTCAGCCAAGGCCTTCAGGTCCGTCGAGGTCGTAACTACAGGAAGCGGGTCGGCGCCCCAGGCGACAACAGTCCACAGCAGGAAGAATGCAAGCGCGTAGAGCACCCGCTATTTCTTTTTCGCAAAAATAGACTTGGGGATCATGCAGTGGACTCCTTTGCGAATGTCGACGAACTGGGTCACGCGGCAGTCGGCCACGAGGGAGGCCAGCGAGTACGCCTCGTAGCGGTCCAGCGGGACCATTTTCTGCTTGGAGAGGAAGTCCACGGTCTCGCGGACGGCGATCATCATTGCTTTGTTCAGGTCCTCATCGAACCCCATCATGAGCCAGTGGGTCTTGGTCTCCATCCGCGGCCACTCGAGCTTCATGTCCTTGCGGACGATGAGCTGCATCACGATATCACGGTAGGCGCACTCGAGCGCCGTCAGATTCACCTCGCCGTTGCCCTGCCGGCAGTGGGCGTCGCCCACCCAGACGAGGCCGCCCTTGAGGAAGATCGGGATGAAGATCGTGGTGCCTTCCTGAAGTTCGTTGAGGTCCATGTTGGAGCCGTTCTTCCACGGCCGGAGCGTCGAGACCGGCGCCATCGGGTCGGTTGAGCCGTCCTTCCGCGGCGACGGGTCTTTAGGGTCGATTCCGACGGCGAGAATGCCAGGGAAGGGCTGGAGATCGACCGTGATACCGGGCTTGAATTCGGTCTGACGCTTCTCCCAGTCGAGGTAGAAGAACTTCAAAAATCCGTCGGGGAACTCGGCCGGCAGGGTGGCGACGGTGAACTCCTTGCCAGGGAGGCTGATGTTGAACCCGAACGCCTTAGGCGTGATCTTGATGATGCGAATCTCCATCACGTCGCCCGGCTCGGCTCCATTCACATAGATCGGGCCGGTCACCGTGTGCCACCCCCCGCCGGGCTTGGCTTTCCGGATGGCTATGTACTCCTCCAGCGTGGCTCCAGGCTGTGCCTTATTGTGGGCGTGCATCATCGTCTCGGCGGCCACAGTGTCCCCGGAGTTGAGGACGAGCTTGGGCGGCTCCTTGGGGTCGAGCCACCCCCACTGGCTGGTCTCCAGCGTGGCGGGGAGGACATGGTAATTCCCTCCCGAGACCGGCAAGACCCGCTGCCGCTTGCCCTCTTCAACCTGCTGGGCCACCCCGTACAGGCCCGCTGCCAGCAGCAGGGCAAGAGCCGCGAGAGCCGTAACAATCAACTTCTTGGTTTTGAACGTTGCCATGGCGTTACTCCTTTCGTCAGTGGACTTTGTGAACTGGTTCAAGAGATACTATGTAAAGGAAGGGACCTTGGCAAGAGAAAAAAAGTCTCATCGGTCGGAGGGGAGCATGGAGAAGTCCAGGAACTTCTGTGGATCTAGATCCGACGGCAGCGGGCGTTCCTGGCGCAGAATCTCCAAATAACCGCGAGCGACTTTCAGGTTCATCCGGCCGTCTTTGGTCAGCATCGAAACCATCGTCTCATAGGTCCGCTCCGCTTCGCCCGGCGTCACTTTGAATTTATCCGCGATCATCTTCACCGTCGCGCCGCGATTGGCGCGCAACCATGAGGCTCCTTCGAGCAGCGCGGCGATCGTTTTTTGCACCAGGTCGCGATGGCTCTTCACCTCCGCCTGCGAGGTGACCAACCCTACGTAAGGGACATCGACCAGGTCGCCGAGAAAGAGGAACTTCTTAAATCCCAGAGTGACCGCTTTGTCGTCGAACGGCGGCGTGAGGACGGCGCCCGCCACCTGGTTGCTCGTCAGCGCGGCGAAGCTCGAAGCGGTCCCTCCGGTGGAGATGAGGGTCACGTTTTTTTCCGGAATTTCCCATTTCTTGAGCGCGGCCTGGAAAAAATACCAGGGCGAGGTCCGAATTCCCGAGATCGCCACGGTTTTCCCGGCGAGATCCTGCGGCTTGTTGATCTCCTTGGCCGTGACCAGCATCCAGGGGCTGCCGTTGTAGAGATTGAGCACAATCACCAGCGGCAGTCCGGCCACCGCGGCGGAGATGCCGGTGGAGGGAGACGGGAAGAAATTGATATTTCCGTTGATAACCGCCTGCGGCTGGATGCCGGTGCCCATCTGGATATACTCGGCCTCGAGCCCGACCTTCTTGAGCAGCCCCTTTTCCTGCGCGACGTAAAAAGGAAGGTAGGAGAAGGCCAGC
>Ga0209824_10002016_pt1 | contig 10828 bp, 12 predicted proteins | sample VDWuncwatermetaG_FD_184124 | JGI IMG/M metagenome (GOLD analysis project Ga0209824, IMG submission 184124) | Wastewater microbial communities from Netherlands to study Microbial Dark Matter (Phase II) - VDW unchlorinated drinking water (SPAdes)... ...
CCACATACGGTTCGTGGGTGATAAGCACAATGGTTCGGCCGTGCTCGGCATGCAAGCGCTGAAATGTCTCGAGTACGATTTCTCCGGTCTTGGTATCAAGGTTTCCTGTCGGTTCGTCGGCAAGAACCAACGTGGGATCGTTTACGAGCGCGCGCGCAATGGCAACCCGCTGCATCATGCCTCCGGAAAGTTGATTTGAGTGGTGGTTCCAAAATTTTTCGGGAAACGCCGAAGCGGTAAGGGCTTTTTTCGCTTCCCGCTGGCGCACTTCTTCGGAAGCGCCCGCGTAAATAAGAGGGAGCATAACATTGCGCAGAACCGACGTTCGGGGCAGGAGGTTAAACGCTTGGAACACAAACCCGATCTTATGCATGCGGATATCGGCAAGCTCGTCATCGGAGAGCTCTGCAATGTTTTTGCCGTCAAGGAGGTATTCCCCGCTTGTCGGAGTGTCAAGACATCCCAGAATGTGCATCAGCGTTGACTTCCCCGAACCCGAAGGCCCCATAATGGCAACAAACTCTCCATCGCGAATAGTAAACGACGCGCCCTTCAGAGCACGCGTTTCCATGGCACCATCCTGATACACTTTGGCAATATTTCTGCATTCTATCATTCTTGAAAATCACAAATTCCAAATCACAAACAAATTCAAAATCCCAAATTCAAAATTCTAAACGGTTCATTTGCACCATTGGAATTTAGGTCATTGGATATTGTTTGTGACCCTGCCTCCGCAGCACTGAAAACTGGTGCTTGTGATTTGGGATTTACAAACTTTAATCGCCTCGAGGTGCTCCACCAGCGCCCGGGCGCGCGCCGCCGCCTCCGCCACCACCGCGCAGTCCGCCTCCTCCGGGGAGACCGAAGAGCGAGGTTTGGCGCTGGGTTGTGGCCGGGGTAGAACTCGGCTGAATCGTTCGCACCACAACCGTATCACCCTCCTTAAGTCCGTTCGTTATTCCCGTTGAATCATCGTTTGCTTCCCCGATGCTCACGGTCTGGCGCGTCGGGGGAATTTTCAACGTGACGCCAGTCCCACCGGTAGCAGAAGAAGAAGCGGCTTCATCCTTGCTTACCACTTCAACGTAACTTGTTCCGCCCTGCGATTTGAGCGCGGAATTGGGAACGAGCAGGATGTCGGATTTCACGTCGGTAATAATGGCCGCGGAAACGCTCATTCCGGGTTTTACCCGCTGATCCTGCGTATCAAAAGCGACCTTCACATTATAGGTAACCACGCCTTGAGAAATCGTCCCCACCGTATCAATCGCGGCTACCGAACCGGTAAGCGACAAATCCGGAAGCGCGTCAAAAGTGAGCGTTGCCTTTTCACCGACACTCACCTTTGCCACGTCCACCTCGTTCAACGAAATTTCCGCAAGCTTTCCGGTGGTCACCAGCGTTGCCGCAACAACGCTCGGAGAAGCCGCATCCGCCCGTTTTATGTTGATTTTTGCAACCACGGCATCAAACGGCGCTCGTATAAAATAATCCGCAAGCTTCTCATTGGCATCAAGCAAAGCATTCTCGCGTTGCTTGATACTAAGCTCCTGTGACGCAATATCCACCTGGTCAGGCCCCTGCTTGAGCTTTGCCAAAGAGGAATCACGTTCACTTATAAGCTGCCGGGCGGCATTCATCTCAATGGGTTGGTTTTGGCGTATTTGCCGAATATCCCGATCCGAGCTCGTGAGGGTTTGTTGGCTATCTTGGATGGTGTTTTTAATCGCGAGAAGAGAACTCAAATGGCTGTTGAGGGTGCTCGCATAGCCATTAAGCTGGGAAATGTGGGTGCCGGAAAGAGCCTGCGGCTTTTTACCTTGGGCAGTCAGAGTATCTTGATAAAATTGGATGAGGTTTGTTGCGCCTTGGATTGCTTCGGCAACCCTTTTCGTTGTTTCGTAGCTTTCAACAACAATAAGCTTCTCAACCGTTGCCGCGTCAGAGTAGCGCGAAGCGGCTTTGTAATCAATAAAATTCTGATCATACGCCTGACGAGCTTTTTGGTATTTGCCGTATACGTCATCTCTGTAGGAAAACGCCTTCTCATCATATACTTTTGCTTCCCCCGTATAGAAATCAATATTCCACTGACTTGTCGCGAAGGAAGACGCGAAGAGGAGGTCATGCAGGCCGGGCATGATGGTCGGGAGATCAAGAAAATCGCTCGCCACCGAGTTAAATCCATCCTCGTGTCCCTTATCAAGGGCGTTTTGGGCGTTCTGCCTGGCATCAAGGGCTTTCTGATAATCCGCCCCCTGACTCGACTGCAGCTTGGTCAACGTGTCTTTGGCTTGCGAAAGCGAATCCTGCGCCTGGAGAATGGAGAGATCGTCTGCGGGTTGTTTCAATTTTTCAAGCGCAAGCTTTGCGCTCGCGAGGTTCACCTTTGCGTCGCGCACCGCTTTTGCCGCGTCCACGGTATCCAACTGGGCAATAAGCCCGCCGGCCTTTATCATCTGCCCTTCCGCTGCCGCCACGCGGACAACATCGCCGCCTGCCTTTGGCTTAATGTCAACTTGATTTACCGCGGTAACCTGCCCGCTTCCCGAAAGCGAAACAACCAGTGTCCCGCGCTGGGCCGCCGCCGTTACATAACGAACCGCCGTATCAGTCGCAAAAAAATGTTTATAGCCGAAATAGCCCAGGACAAAGATCGCCACGGCAAGGATGGCGGCGAGGCCTTTTCGACGGAGAAAGAATTTCATCATATCATAAAGACAACCTAAAGCATTATCCGGCAACGAAGCCCGGTTAGTATCTTGTATTTGGTATCTTGTATGAATACCAAATACCAGATACGCGATACCAGATACAAATCCTCGTTCTACCCCCGGCTTCACCCTCACAACTTCTCCCTACTACCACCCCCGGCTGCTTTTTATTGCATCAGAACCCCAATTTCTCGCGCACCAAAATAAGAGTGGCCTTACGATCAGGCAATATCTCTCTCTCATTAATAAGTATCTTGGCAATGGCGCTCCCGGGATAGCCCAGGCCCTTCATGCGCTGATCTTCAAGAGGAAATACATAGGTGCGAACGCGCTTAAATGCGTCTTCAAGCGTCGGCGTTATTTTTTGCGTTCCGGCGACCCAGATAACATGAGAAGAAGAAAACGCATACCCCGGGATCTGGCTCCCTGATGCCGAAGCGGTTACCAATTCTCCGGTTTCCGCAATGGCATGGACACTGCCGAGAAAATAGTCGGACAATATGCTTTCCGCGCGAAGTTTTGCCTGCTTTTGCGGATCGTTCTCGGCCAATATGGCAACGTGAAGGTTATTCCATCCATGCGCACCGGATTTAAGATACTCCACAAAGCCAATTTCTTCCAGCGTTCGCGAAGAAGCATTCATAACGTCCGCGCCTTTCGGAATCATGCCTTTCACCTTTTCAAGGGCCTCTGCCCGATTATCAACCACCACCACCTCAACCCCGCGCGCCTTTACCGCCTCAACGGTTTTGGCAATCACGTCTTCGGATGCTAATATTTCGTAATCCATATTTGTAGTTCTCAAGATTTAGTTTTTTTAATAATGCCCCGAATCGCCTCCAAGCGTCCGGCAAGATGAGATGCGAACTGCTCAATGTTTGACAGCTTGCAAAACGCGATCATGTCGCACCCCATGCCAAACACCAGCAATTTATCGCCTTTTTGAATACCCATTGCCTTGCGCGCCTCGGCAGGAATAACCACCTGCCCCTTTTCGCCAAGAGTCGTTGCCCCATAGAATTGCTCTTTCTTTTTCACCATAGTATTTCCTACAAGTATGAATTGTATGATTTATACTACTCGTGGTACCCTCCGTTGTCAACTCCCTCTGTTTTTTGGCATTGCAGTCAGTATATTGCTCATTGTCGGAAACTTTGCTAAAATATGGACATTGCATTGATAAAAGGCAACAAAGGAAAAGATGTCCATGTTTTTCGGGAAAATAAAACCGGTAATTACTTCGAAGCGTGGCGGAGAAACAAACTTGTTTATTTTAGGGCTCATCGCTCTAATCGTAATAAGCTTTTTAGGATTGTACTCCATGCCCGTTGACTCGCAGGGGAATATGACGAGTTGCCCTTTCATGAATAATTCGGCAGAGATTTGTCGAATGGATGCGCTTGAACATATTACCCAATGGCAGAGTATGTTGAGCGCTATTCCTCAATTCGATAAAGCGCTCGCGATGGTTGGACTTCTGGCTTTCAGTCTGGTTTTCGTAATTTTCCGTTTCTTGGATCCGGAACGCCATACGCTGCACTATTTTTTCTCTAGGCGCTATCAGCGCAAACATCCGGATTCCCCGCTATTTAATTATTTACGGGTAGCTTTTTCAGACGGCATTCTCCACCCAAAAATCTACGCGTAACTTCATTATTGCCCACTTTTCTTTTTTTAGTGGGCAATTTTTGTTTTTGCGAGGCATTTTTATTTTGGAGCCCAGCTCAGCTGGGCGGAGAAACAAACCACTTCTCCTAAAACTTTCTACTTTCAGTAGAAAGTAGTTTATTAACCAACATCATATGAAAAACAATCTTTACCTCATTCCTCTTTCAATTATTATCGCCGGCGCATTGATTGGCGGTGGATTGGCGTTTGGCCTTGGCGGCGCGAATACCGCGGGAAATAACCAACCTCAACGGGTAGCGCAACAACAAAAGCCAAGCACTCCTCCCGATATCAGTAAAGTAAAAACCGCGGGAGCGGCATTTATCGGCAATCCACATGCGCCTGTAACCATGGCGTACTGGTACGATTATCAATGCCCCTTCTGTAAGCGGTTCGAAACAGACGTCATGCCGCAATTAATCAACGACTACGTAAAAACCGGGAAAGTAAAAATCGTCTATAAAGATTTTCAATTCTTGGGACAAGATTCACAAACGGCGGGTCTGGCCTCCCGAGCGGTATGGGAAGTTGCGCCCGATACATTCTATCAATGGCACAAAGCCATGTATGACAAACAGGATAACGAAAATTCAGGATGGGGCAATAAGGATGACATTCTTGCGCTCACCAAAACAATTCTCGGAAGCGATGCCGACAAAGTCGCGCAATTGATGACCTCAAAACAGACCGAATACCAAAAAGCAATGGACGATGATAAGGCCGAGGGAAGAGGGTTCGGGGTGAATGGAACACCGGGCTCAATTATTGGAAAACAATTGATTGAAGGAGCGCAACCCTATTCCGCCGTAAAGCAACTCATTGAACTAACTCTCCAAGAAAAATGATTGTGCTGTCGCAAGCGCTCACAAAAGTCCTCAAACGTCCCGCATATGCAACGCTCGCGCTCTCGGTGAGCGGCACAGTATTTGCATTTTTTGTATGGCTTCCGAACTTGCGCCTGTTGTGGTCATTCTTCCAATCTGGAGCTACGATCATTGAGAAGCTGTATCTTGCTCTTGTCTTGCTTGGCTCTATAAGGACGAACTTCTCACTTCTCTCCGCCTCATACACAATCGCTATCGCTATTCTCTTTGGAGTATATGTGGCATTGCTTGTGTATTTCTTACGCAAACGAGTTGCCGAAGCATCGCAAGGAAATCTCGTTGCAGGAGGGGGAATAGCAGGAATTATCAGCGGTATATTCGGCGTTGGTTGTGCTGTATGTGGCTCATTTATCCTTACGACAATCTTAGGATTTACGGGGGCTTCTGCTGTGCTTACATTCCTACCGCTTCGAGGTGGGGAGTTCGGCATTATCGGTGTCATTCTGCTTGCCGTATCTATCTACATAACAGCTAGGCAGATCGAAAATCCATTAGTCTGTAAAATTTAAGCCATTAAAACCATGTCTAAACAAATTAATAAATATATTTGCAGGGAGTGCGGTTTCGAGTACAAAGATAAATCATGGGCAGAGAAATGCGAGAAATGGTGCAAAGAGCATAATAGTTGCAATTTGGAAATCATCTCGCACGGCAAACCACCGCAAAATCCTGATAAGCAAAACAAAAAATAATTATGAATAAAAATATTATCGTTTCAGCTGTTCTGGCACTTCTCGTCATCGGAGGAGCTGTCTACTTTGGCGTTGCAAAACGAGAACCTGAAATATCCAGTCCTCTGCACGCCGAGCTTGCGGAAGCATATTCTCGTATCCCCACCGATGCGGGTAAGGTAAACTTCTTAAAGCAAAGCAACAACCTCACTCAAAAAGTTGATCCTGAACTGGTGGACTTGGATAGCCAAATTATTTCTTGCGCTCCGAACGTTGACAGCTTGCTTTCCTCATCGCCAACGACGGGAGGCAGCTGCGCGGCAGGCCCAACCAAACTTAGTAACACTAACGGCCTGTATATGGGCGGACAATGTTGCAGTCCACTAATGGATACAAAGGAATATCACAAAAACTTGGAAAAACTGCAGGCGTATAAAAACATGCCGGATATTCCGCTTGATCCGATGCATACGCCGGTTGCGTTGGCAAAAAAGTGGATTGACTATGATAAAGAGACGACCCTTACCCCCGAAGAACAAAAGGCGTTCGACAACGCGTATGCGATCTCAAAAGAAAAGCCCTGCTGCTGCAAATGCTGGCACTATTATGTGAATGAGGGTATCGCCAAGAAGATGATAAAAGACGGAACGTTCAACGCGCAAGGAATTGCCCAGTACTGGGACGCTTCGGATATTTGCGGGTCATGACATTCGGTTGTTGACCGACTTGACATAAATACCCCCTAGGGGTATAATGCCCTTGCATGAGAAAAGGCATAAAAACAAGAGCTATCCGGCGGCTTAAAATCATTGAGGGACAGGTACGAGGTCTCCAATCAATGGTCAACAAGGAAGAATACTGCGTAGACATCATTACGCAGTCCTCCGCCGTCAAAGAAGCGATATCAAGCGTTGAAGATTTGATTCTCGAAAACCACCTCTCCACTCACGTCATCGAACAGATAAAATCCGGCGAGGGGAAAAAGGCAGTCGACGAGATTCTCAAAGTTTATAAGTTAGCCCAAAGGAAAAAATAAAGGTCGGATTATTAATTAATTTTTTTTAATCATTATGAAATCATTGTTTGCTGTAAATTTTGGTCGCGTGTTGCTCGTTCTTTCGTTTCTCTCCCTAGCCAGCGCATGGATTGCAAAAGACGAAACAGTGTTTGGCATGAACCAAGCACATCTTTTCAGCGATGCATCCGTATGGGCACTCCTTGGTATTGGAATGCTTATTGATGGCATTATCCATCGTAAGGAAGAAGGAAAAATATAAATATGGAAATGTTTTATTCGTGTCCGATGCACTCGGAAGTTCGGAAAGACAAACCGGGTATGTGCTCCGAGTGCGGCATGAATCTTGTTCCGACCGCTAAAAAGAAAATTGATCGCGCAGAGCATGACAAGCATGCCGGTCACAAGACATCGTCTTTTCTGACGAAATTCTGGGTTGCGCTCGCGCTGACCATTCCGATCTTTTTCTATTCGGAAATGGCCATGATGATTTTTGGTATCAATGCTCCGAAATTCCAGGGCTCATCATACGCACTTTTGGCCCTTGGGAGCATTGTCTTTTTCTATTGCGGACTGATTTTCCTCACCAGCGCTTATCGTGAACTGCGGGCAAAGCTCCCCGGCATGATGACGCTTATTGCCATTGCTATCACAGCGGCCTATGTTTACAGCTTCTTTTCAATTCTATTCGGGACCGGCCGCGACCTCTTATTTGAACTTTCATCGCTGATTGCGATCATGCTTCTCGGCCATTGGATAGAAATGCGATCAGTGCAAGGCGCGCAAGGTGCATTAAAAGAATTGGCAAAACTCTTGCCGGATCAAGCAGAGGTTATTCGTGGTGGCAAAACAAAGGTCATCCTCTTAAGCGAACTCAACGTCGGCGATGTGGTGCTGGTCAAGCCGGGAGCAAAAATACCGGCTGACGGAAGAATCATCGACGGTCGATCAGACCTGAACGAATCCATTATTACGGGCGAATCAAAGCCCATAGAAAAATCTACCGGCGACATGGTCATTGCCGGTTCTATCAATGGCGACGGCAGTCTTAAGGTTGAGATCGAAAAGATCGGCGAGAGCACGTTTCTTGCCGGAGTCATGCGGCTTGTCGCTGACGCGCAGGCCTCTAAGTCGCGCTTGCAAATGCTTTCTGATCGCGCCGCCTTTTATCTCACCATCATTGCCATTGTTTCAGGTTCTCTAACGTTTATCGCATGGCTCTTGGCACAAGCCGGCGTCGTGATCGCCACTCAGCGCCTGGTGGCGGTGCTTGTCATTACGTGCCCGCATGCGTTGGGACTTGCCGTTCCTCTTGTTGCTTCCATCTCGACCACCATGGCCGCGCGCAGGGGTCTCTTGATACGAGAACGCAGTGCGCTCGAAGCGGCTCGCACCATTGATATTGTTCTTTTTGATAAAACAGGGACCCTTACAAAGGGAGAATTCGGTGTGGACACGATTGTTGCAAATAATGGCGTGGTCAAGGGCGAGATTCTTAGGACTGCCACATCGGTCAACAGCCATTCAGAACACCCCTTGGCAAAGGCCATGATCAAAGAAGCCGAGAAAAGAAAGATCTCGCTTCTTGAGGTCAAAAACTTTTCCCGCGTTGCGGGTCGTGGCGCGAAAGGTCAAATTGAAAACAGCGAGGTCTGCGTCGGCAATGACTCTTTCCTTAAAGAGAACAATATCAAGGTGTCATCGACGTATGAAAATACCATAGACACGCTTTCCAAGCAAGGCAAAACCGTCATCCATGTTGTCGTCGACAAAAAACTCATAGGCAGTATCGCCCTCGTTGACATTATTCGCGAGGAATCACGGCAGGCAATCGAAACGCTCAAATCTCTTGGTGTTAAGACGGCCATGATCACCGGTGATTCCGAGGATGTTGCCTCATGGGTGGCAAAGGAGCTCGGCATTGACGAGTATTTTGCCAAGGTAATGCCCGGTCAAAAAGCCGAGAAAGTAAAACAACTTCAAGCCAATGGCCAAAAAGTCGCGATGGTCGGAGACGGCGTCAATGATGCCCCGGCGCTCACGCAAGCTGATCTTGGTATTGCCATAGGCGCAGGCACCAACGTGGCAATTGAGTCAGCCGGCATTATCCTCGTCAAAAACGACCCGCGCGACATCCCCAAAATTTTTACCTTGTCCCGCCTCACGTACCGTAAAATGATTCAAAATCTCTTTTGGGCCACCGGCTACAACGTCATCGCCATTCCGCTCGCGGCCGGCGTGCTGGCCTCGCGGGGCATCATACTCCAACCGGCCATTGCGGCGATCCTGATGAGCCTCTCAACCGTCATCGTAGCGCTCAATGCCCTACTCTTGCGCAAGCAAAAAATCTAGCTGTATGATTTCGACCCGTCTTAAAAATATAGTTGCCTTATCAATACCCCTGTTTATCTCTCACGGTCTGGAAGAAATTGTAACCGGCTTCTACCATGTTGATTCGCACTCGCTTTTTGTATTCCATTACTTAAATTCTCTCCCTGCCCCTCAAGCCGTTTTTGTACTGTTCCAAATCATGCTTTGGTTAACCCTGCTCATTGCTTATGCGCTCATCCTTGGCCCTCAATGGCACATAAGATTATTAACAATCTTAGGAATTGGTTTCATATACGAATTGCATCATCTATATAAAGCATTTGTTGTCGGAGGATATTACCCCGGCATCATTACTGCCATTCCACTCTACATAGTCGGTTTCTTCTTTTGGAGAGAATTGATTAAGAACCATAGATGTCACATTCAGAAAACGCACTAATAGGATAAAGTGACATCTATAGATGTCACATTTTCAAAGTGAATTTATCGATAAGGTGGCATCTACATAGACATCTTCCTTGAGTTCACTTTCATAGTGTGATGTCTATATAATGTCCATATAAACTGATTTAAACCCTATGAGAAAATCGCTTATCGCAATCGCTATCATCATCGTTCTTGTTGGCGGTGCGGCTTTCTACTATGCCTATAATCATGGCCCCGGCAGATCCCCAACAGGAAGCGCATTTTCGACGAGTATCGACAATCTCGCCGAGGCGAAATCATCAGAGACCGTTGAGCTTAAAAACGGCGGTACCTACAACCTCGCCGCATCCATTGTTAAAAAGAAAATCGGCAACAGCGAAGTCAAAATGCTTGCCTATAACGGCATGATTCCCGGACCGACCATCAAAGTATCGCAAGGAGCGGAAATTACCGTGAACTTCACGAACAATACCGATGTTGACAGCACGATCCACTCGCATGGCGTGCGAGTTGCCAACAAATTCGATGGCGTTCCCGATGTCACCCAAAAAGCAATTAAGCCGGGCGAATCTTTTATCTATAAGATAACGTTCCCCGATGCGGGCGTGTTTTGGTACCACCCTCACGTTCGAGAAGATTACGCGCAAGAACTTGGCCTCTACGGGAATTATGTGGTGACACCAAGCGAGGCGAATTATTGGTCGTCGGTACATCGGGAAATTACGTTGTTTCTCGATGATATTCTGATGGAAAATAACGCAATCGCGCCATTTGGCCGGGCATCCGTGGATCACACACTTATGGGCAGATTTGGCAATACCATGCTCGTTAACGGCGAGACCGATTACACCCTTAATGCCAAAACAGGAGAAGTTATTCGTTTTTATCTTACCAATTCCGCAAACACAAGAACGTTTAACGTTTCCATCCCCGGAGTAAAGATGAAGCTTGTGGGCGGTGATAATGGTAAATATGAGCGAGAAACCTGGTCGGACGGCGTTGTTTTAAGTCCGTCGGAGCGGGCAATCGTCGAAGTGCTCTTTGACAAAACCGGTTCCTACCAGATTCAGCACAAAACACCGGAGCGCGCCTACCGACTGGGGCAGATTCATGTAT
>Ga0209824_10002017_pt1 | contig 10824 bp, 13 predicted proteins | sample VDWuncwatermetaG_FD_184124 | JGI IMG/M metagenome (GOLD analysis project Ga0209824, IMG submission 184124) | Wastewater microbial communities from Netherlands to study Microbial Dark Matter (Phase II) - VDW unchlorinated drinking water (SPAdes)... ...
TTGGCCGTCCTTCGCAATCGTCACCTGCGTCTGCGAAGCCCCCAGCTCGATCACGGCGACCGAGCCCTGCATCGTCTCCGGGATCAGCATCGCCACACAGCGCCAGATGGCCAGGTGGGTCGGCGCCATACTCGCGACCCGCGCCCCCGCCCGTTCGACGGTTTTCAGGAGCTCTTCGATCATCGGCCGAGCGGCGGCGGCCGTCAGCACATCCTGCTGCTTCACATCTTTTTCCCACACGTCTCCGACGACGCGAAAGTCGACCACCGCCTCCTGAATGGGAAAGGACACCTGCTCCCGCATCTCCCACTTCACGGCTTCAGGGAGCTCCTGCTTCGACATCTGCGGCACATGGAGGCGGCGCACCGCCACCTGCGCGCCGCTCACCGACAGGTACACGTCGCCGACCGTGAACTCCTTCAACGCCGTTTGCAGCCACCCGACGAGGTCCACGGGCTGACCGCTCTCCGAGGCAGGCAGCTCCTGGGTCAGCACCTTGACGAGCCGCGGCCCGCTCGCGGTCTGCTCGAGCTCCACCAACTTGATGGAGCGGCTGCCGAGATCCAGACCGAGCCGCCGACGAGGCGTCTTGTCACCTTGAAGCCGGTTCACCTGCTTGGCGAGCTGTTGGAGAAGCGGGAGGGCGGTAAGATTCATGGAAATCTTCGTGGCTCGGTAAGGGGGACTCACTGCTGTGTGGTCACGTCGCCGGCACCAGTGAAGGTCACGGAGCGGCTCACGGTGCTGTAGGCTTCCATCTCCTTGACCCCAACCTGATCGCTGCTCGACACGTCAGGGAACAAGGCCCGGAAATACCGATGGCTGGTGGACGTAAACGTGATGGTAAAGGTCTTGCTCGGCGACTCCACGATCGTAGGACTCCCCACCGCGGTCCACGACGAGCCGTTATCCGAGAACTCGATGGTGATCGCGCTGACGATATTGCCGTCGTCCTTGATGACCATCTTATCCGCGGTGACCGCGTTACCGTAGTCCATCGCCAGCCACTCGTTGGGGCCCTTGGTGTTCGCCTGCCACTTCGTCCCCGTGTCGCCATCCTTCGCGTTGGCCGCGACGTTCGAGCTCCTCGTGGAGGACGCCGACGCGGTGGCGGAGAGCGACAGGTTCGTATTCGACACGCTCACGTCCGTCTGGTACTCGATGATCCTCCGCTGAGCCACCGCGGAGGCCTGATCAGGAATGTAGGCCTGAGAGGTGATGGTGTAATCGCTCGTGCCATTTTCGGTGAGCGGGCTGGTGTTATCCACAATGGTCACGACATAGGTTCCCGCCCCAAACGATTCGGTGTAGGGGGGGGTGTTCGCCAGCCATTTGTCCGACGCGCTGGAGGCGATCTGCTGCCTGGCCCGCTGCCAGCCGGCTTCGGCGAGGTAGTACGCCTGCTTGTCGGTCACCTGGTTCTTGCCGGAGAGCAAGCTGTTCTGCGCGCAGACGCCGACCGCCAACGCGAGCCCGGCCAACGTCAGCATCATGAGGAAGGTCGTCAGCAGCGCAGCACCTCGCTGCGAGGTCCTCTCACCCTGGAGCGCGCTCGGTTTCGTCATGCCCATATCCTCAAAAAGTATACCACGACCGCCTCTTGGCTAGAGGTTCCTCAGGCGTGTGGCGGCTGAGAGGGAAAGCGTCTCGCCCTCGACGGTCTTGCTCATCGTCACCTGCATCACCCGCACATTCCCCGCCGTTGACGTGGCGTTGCCGTTGGTGTCCAAGTAGGTGAAGGTGACGGTCGCGGAAGAGAGAATCGTCACCCCCGCACGCTGGAGACTGCCGCTGACCACCTGGTAGTTGATGTTGTTCTGGTTCTCGGCGGCGCCATCCCCATTAGTATCTCCAATCCGCATATCAAATTGAAAGCGGGACGACGTCGAGTTGTCGACATGATAGGCGGCGCTCGCCTCGCGGGTGAGGAGATCCAGGGTTTTCATCATTTGGATCCGGATCGTCTCTCGATCATTCGCTGAGTCAGCACTCCTGATGCCCACGATGACCGTCTCGTACACCGCGCCGAAGAACGACGCCAGGAGCGTGATGACGATCATCAGCTCGAGGATGGAGAACCCGCGCTCATCCCTCGACAGGCTCGGGATGAGCGTCCCGAGCATCGTCGAGGGACGCTCACACGTTCGATCGATAGGTCTGGAGCACCGCATTGGTTGTCCCGCCCGGCGCCGTCCAGGAGACGGTCACGCTCACTTGCTTCAGGTTGGCGTTCGTTGACGCCACTGTGACCGAGCGGCTGCCAGACGGCAGCTCGGCGATGCTTGTCGCGCATCCGGTGACGCTGGTGAGGACTCCGCTGCCCACAGTCAGCCCGGCAAACGTGAGGTTGCGCAGCGCCTCCATGCACTCCTGCGCGCGGTACGTAGCAATCCACATGTGCTCGCCGTCGGCTGAGCCTGCCTGAGCGCGATGGAAGAGCTCCGCCGCGGCGACCGTCCCTGTGGCGAACAGGACAAGTGCCAGCATCATCTCCAGCAGCGTAAACCCCGTCAGAGAACGCTGAAGGCTGAAGGCTGAAGGCTGAAGGCACGTACCTTGAGCCTTGAACCTTGAGCCTTGAGCGCACTTAGCAAGTCGTCGCGGTTCCATTCGTGATGCAGATGTCATCCAGTTGAGTGCCGGTCAAGGCTCCGGAGGCGTTCACGCCGGTGAGTCCGACCACGCGGTCGGGCCCAAACGACCAGACGACGTAGAAGCCGCTCGTCTGGCTGTACTGGTACGCGGTGCTGCCGTTGAAGGGATCCGACGGGACGCGGGTGATGATCCGCGGTGTGGCGTTCGTCAGCGACGTCAGGGCGGTCGGATACGCGTTGCTGTTATGAATGTAGAACGATTCCAGCGCGGTGGCAATCGTACGCATCTCCGCCCGGGCCCGCTGGGTGTTCGCCTCATCCTGCGTGCCTTTGAAGTTCGGCAGCAGCACCCCGACGAGGATCGCGATCACCACGATCACGATCATCATCTCAATCAGCGTGAACCCTGCTCCTCTCCTCATTGGTCCTCCTCTTTTTTCTGTGGCTCTGTGGCCATTCTGTGATTCTGCGGTCTCATTTGATGACGTTGATCATTCGAAAGAGCGGCAGCAGCACGCTGGCCATGATGAACGCCACCATCCCACCCATCACGATCAAGAAGAACGGCTCGATCAGCGCGGTGAGCCGCTTGAGGCTGTACCCCACGAGCTCATCGTAGTGCTCGGCGACTTCGCCGAGCATGTCGTCGAGCGTGCCCGATGACTCACCCACCACGATCATCTGCACCACCATCGGCGTGAACTCTCCGCTCACCCGCAGCGGATCGGACATCGACCCGCCCTCCCGCACGCTCGTCTGGGCCGTCAGGCACGCGCTGGCGATCACGGTGTTGCCGCACGTCTCGGCGGCGATCGCCAGCGACTCCAGCACCGGCACCCCGCTGGAGAAGAGTGTTTCGAGCGTACGCGCCACGCGGGAGATGGCGGCTTTGCGCGCCAAGTCTCCAATCACCGGAACCTTGAGGAGCGCGATATCGAACTGTCGACGCCCCGCAGGGGTCCGCACGTAGGATCGCACCGCCCACCCAGCACCAATGAGGACGCCAAGGAGCAGGAGCCAATACTGCCGGAGCAGTTGGCTGATCTGGTAGAGGATGAGTGTTGGCAGCGGCAGTGTGACGTTCGCTTCGAGGAAGATCTTCATGAACTTGGGGATGATGCCGGTGAGGAGAAACGCCATCGCAGCGCACCCCACCAGGAGAAGCACCGTCGGGTAGGTCATCGCCGTCATGAGCTGCTGGCGCAGCTCGGCCTGGCGCTTCGCGAAGACGGCCAGCCGCTTGAGGATGTCATCGAGCTTGCCGGAGACCTCGCCGGCCCGCACCATGTTGATGAACAGCGGCGAGAAGATGCCCGGCTGCGTGGCCAGCGCCTCGGAGAAGGCCGTCCCGCCCTCCACCTTCCTGGCCACATCGCCGATCGCATCGCGCAGCTTTGGGTTCTCGGTCTGCTGCATCAGGGTATCCAGCGCCGTGACGAGCGGGATGCCGACCTGGATCAGCTTCGAGAGCTGCACGTTGAACAGCACCAGGTCATCATAGCTGACGCGTCGCAGCTTGGCAAACAGGCTCTCCACCGACACCCCCTCGATGAGCTCCTGGGATTTCGTGACGAGGTAGCCCATTTTCCGGAGCTGATCGGCCAGCGCCTCCGGAGTCGGGGCGGCGAGGGTGCCGTTCACCGCGTTGCCGCGTTGGTCTCGTGCCGTGTAGTGGTAGTTGGGCATCGTCAGTATGATTACTCCCTCATCCTTCAGCATTTGCCGCGGGATGTGCGTGCCTCGCGAGGCAAATCCGGATCCGTTCTTTCAGCTCTTCTGAATCAAACGGTTTCACAATATAATCGTCCGCTCCCAGCCGCATCCCCGCGCTGATGTGGTCAGCCAAGCCCAGGGCGGTGAGGAAAATCACCGGGATGTGCTTGGTCTTCGGGTCGGCCTTGAGCTTCGCGCACACGTCCCGGCCCTTCATCTTGGGCATCATGATGTCGAGGAGGACGAGGTTCGGGAGTTGCTCCTGGGCGATCCGCAATCCTTCCTCGCCGTCCTCCGCCCCCACCACGCGGAACCCTTGCAGCTCGAGCCGGCGGCCGAGCATCTTACGGATGCCCGCATCGTCATCAATCAAGAGGATGAGTGGTTTTGTCTCGTCCATCGGTATCTCCGTCACTCGAGCTGTGTGACGCGCAGGACTTCCTCGATCGTCGTGATCCCTGCGAGCGCTTTCGCCAGGCCGTCCTCGCGCAGCGAGCGCAGGGGGATGCGGCGTCCAGCATTCTGCTCCACCGCGGGAGCTGCGTGCGCGGCTTCCCGGATCGCGTGCGCCGGCGCCTTGGAGACCACCAGCCCCTTAATCGGCTCGGTCATCATGAGCAACTCATAGATCCCAATCCGGCCCTTGTAGCCGCTCTGCTGGCATGAGGCGCAGCCTTTCCCGCGGTAGAGCTGAGCGCCATCGCGCAGCTGGAACTCGGCGGCCACCTTCGCATCCGGCCGGTAGGGTTCCTTGCACTTGGGGCAGATGACGCGCACGAGCCGCTGCGCCAGCACTGCGACGACGCTGGAGGCGATCAAAAACGGCTCCACCCCCATGTCGATGAGCCGGGTGAGCGAGCTGGGCGCGTCGTTGGTGTGCAGTGTGGAGAAGACGAGATGGCCGGTGAGCGCGGCCTGCACGGCGATCTCGGCGGTCTCCCGGTCGCGGATCTCGCCGACCATGATGACGTTGGGATCCTGCCGGAGGAAGGAGCGAAGCGCTGAGGCGAACGTCACCTCCGCCTTCGGGTTGACCTGCACCTGGTTGATGCCGGCGAGCTGGTACTCCACCGGGTCCTCGATGGTCATGATGTTGATGGCCGGCGCGTTGATGATGTGCAGGGCCGCGTAGAGCGTCGTGGTCTTGCCGGAGCCGGTCGGCCCGGTCACCAGGAGGATGCCGTGCGGCGAGCGGATGAGCCGCTCAAATGTCTCCCGCAGCGCCTCGTCGAAACCCAGTTGCTGCAGCGAGAGGATCGCGCTTTTGCTGTCCAGCAGCCGCATGACGACCTTCTCGCCAAATTGGGTCGGCACGACGGAGACGCGCAGATCGATGTCCTTGCCCTCCATCTTCAGCCGGAAGCGGCCGTCTTGGGGCTTGCGCTTCTCGGCGATGTCGAGCTTGGAGAGTACCTTGATGCGGGAGACGACGGCGGAGTGCAGGTGCGCCGGCGGCCCGTTGATTTCCCGCAAGACCCCGTCGACCCGAAAGCGGGTGCGCAGGACGCCATCCCCGGGCTCGATGTGGATGTCGCTGGCCTGCTCTTTCACGGCCTGCATGATGAGGAGGTTGACCAGGCGGATGACCGGCGCTTCCTCCGCCGCCTCTTCGTCTTTCTGAGGGAGTGCGGCTTCCTGGATGGCGTCGGCCACCTCGGAGATGGTCCCGGAGGCGCCGTAGTACTGGTCGATCGCCTGCCGGATGCTCGTTTCGCCGGCCACGACCGTCTTGATGTCGCACTTCGTCTTCAGGCGCACCTCGTCGATCGCGAAGAAGTTCAGCGGATCCTCGATCGCGACGGTCAAACTCTCCCCGATCTTGAAGATCGGTATGATCAGGTGCTTGCGCGCCACGCTCTCCGGCACGAGCTGCACCACCTCCGGCTTGATGAGGTAGCTGCTCAGATCCACACTCGTGACCCCGGATTGGGCGGCTACGAGCGCGACGAGCTCCGGCTCGCTCATCAGCCCCTTCTGCACGAGGAGCCGCTTGAGCGGCACTCCGGTCTTGGCCGACTCGGCCTGCGCCTTCTGGAGCTGCTCTTTACTGAGGAGTCCCTGCTCCAGCAAGAGCTCGTGCAATGGCTTAGCTTGTCGCGCAACAGCCATCACTGACCCCCCAATCCTTCATCATTTAGCATTGTTGTTCGCTCGGGCGAGGCAGATCATGATGCGATCCTTGAGCTCCGCCGGCTCGAAGGGCTTGACGATGTAGTCATCCGCTCCCAAATCCATCCCACCCTTCACGTGGTCGGCCAGGCCGAGTGCTGTCAGGAAGATGACCGGGATGTGCTTGGTCTTCGGGTCGGCCTTGAGCTTCGCGCACACGTCCCGCCCCTTCATCTTCGGCATCATGACGTCGAGCAGCACAAGGTCCGGAAGCTGCTCCTGGGCCACCCGGAGCCCGTCTTCTCCTGTTTCCGCAGTCAGCGGCTCATACCCCCAGCTCTGGAGCCGCCGCGCGACCACCTGGAGGATGTCCTTCGTGTCGTCCACGATCAGGATGCGCTTAGGTCTAGGCTCTGCGTTCATGGCTGCGTCCCTCCAACGGCTTCAGTCTGTCCGGATCCGGATGATGGGATCGTCCCAGCCTGCGGAGAAGCGCCGAGGAACTTCCGGATCGTCTCCACCAGCTCGGGGGCGCGGAACGGCTTGCGCACATAGGCGTCAGCGCCGCACTCCATCCCGAGCTTCTCATCCTTGTCCTGCGTCTTGGCCGTGAATAGGATGATGGGGATTTTCTGATACCGGACGTCCTGCTTGAGCATCGTGCACACCTCATAGCCGTTCAGTCTCGGCAGCATGAGATCCAGGATGATGAGGTCCGGCTGCTCGGCCTGCGCTCTCGCAAGCGCCTCCTGCCCATCAGCCGCGACGGTGACGCGAAACCCTTCCACTTCCAGACGCCTGCCCACCATCTTCACGATGCTGGGCTCATCGTCCACCAGCAAAATCCTCGGCTTCTCAGCCATGGGACTCCTCCTCTCCTAGCGCGCGATGAATCTTCTCCATGAGATCCCGGCTCAAAAACGGCTTCTTGATCCAGTCGGTCGCGCCCGCTTCAATGCACTTGTTGCTCAACCGCTGGATCTGGCTCTCCGACCCGGTGAACACGATGACCGGGATGTCCACGGTGGCCGCCCGCTGCTTCAAGGCCAGGCACAGCTCATAGCCGTTCAGCTTCGGCATCTTGATATCCACGAGGAAGAGATGGATCGGCAGCTGCGCCTCGGCCTGGTGCAGCGCCTCCTCTCCGTCTGTGACGGCGACGACCTCATAGCCCTCATGCTCGAGACGGAACTTCGTCATCTTGAGGATGCTGAGGTCGTCGTCCGCGATCAGGATACGCTTCTTCGCCATCGCCCTCAACTCCTCTTCGATGGGAATGGGTGGCTGCGCGCGAGGGCAAGCAACCGCTCAGGCGTGTCGCCATCCACGGGGAAGACCGCCGTGGTAAGCGGGACCTCAAGCTGCTCATGGCTCAGGACCCCGCGCAGCCGCCGAGACATCGCGTCCAGCCCCTCCTGATTGGTGACGGCCACGATGACCAGCGTCAGGTCATCCGCCCACAGGAACTGATCGCGCCGGGCGGTGTGGCGGCGAAGCACCGCTTCGACACGCTCCATCATGTCCTTCGTCGGAGCCGTCGCCACCACGAGTCCGAACTGTCCATCCCCGCGCTGCGCCTCTTCCCTGGCCTTCTGACAGGTCTCCTCGAAGAGGAACGTCGGCGATGCGATCGGCAGCGAAAAGGTGAAGGTGCTGCCGCGCCCTTCGGAGGAGTCGGCTCGAATGGCCCCGCGATGGCGCTCAATCACCTGCCGGCAGAACGCCAGCCCTAAGCCCGCGCCCTGCGAGCCCGGCGCTTCCGGCTTGTGCAGGTGCGTGAACGGCTGGAACAGCTTCGCGAGCTGCTCGGCGGAGATCCCTGGGCCTTGGTCGTGAACGGAGACTTCGACCGCGCCGTCGCGCGCCTGCGCGTCGATGAGCACCTCGCTGCCCTTGGACGCGTGGCGCAGCGCGTTGCGCAGCAAATGGTCCATGACTTGTTGGATCGCCTTCGGATCCATGTAGACGGCCGGCACTGCGGCCTGGCAGGCGAGCCGGATCGTGCACGATGACGACGTCGCCTGCCAGCTCGCTTGGGAGCGGCGCAGCACCTCCATGAGATCCGCGCTCTGGCGCTGGAGCGAACGCTGGCCCGATTTCAGGAGCGAGAGGTCCAGCACCTCTTCCACGAGGTTGGCAAGCTGCATCACGTTGTGGTCCATCGTGCGGACGAACGACTGCTGATCCTCGGTCAGGGAGCCCAGGGCGCCGTCACGAATGAGCTCGATGCACTCGAGGACCGCGGTCACCGGGGTCCGGAGCTGATGGTTGATCGTCGCCAGGAAATCGTCCTTCAGGTTCGCGAGCTCGTCGAGCTCGGCGTTCACCCGCTCGAGTTCAACGATCTGCTCACCGAGGCGCCACCGCTGCTCTTCGACCTGTTTCGCGAGGAGCCTGAATGCCAAGACCATGGCCGCCACTCCATCCTGACCGTTCCCACCGAGGTTCGGGAGCTGTCCGCTGCGCTGCAAGGCCGCGATCTGCTCCAGGACACGCCACAGGGGCGGGAAGAAGAGGCGAAGGAGCCATGATTCACACGAGCGCGGGAGCGTCATGAGACCCCTCCCGCGCGGCCGGCGTCCTGGACGACCGGCGCCTGATCCACGTGTGACGCCGCATACTCAAAGAGCCGCATCGCCTCATCGCCTCCCTCCGGATAGAGGGCGATGCCGACGGGGAGGGGCAGATCTTTGAGCGCGCTTTGGCGCAGTCGGTTCACAATCGACGGCGCATCGTGCGCATGCGCCAGGGCAAGGACGACGATCCACGACGGCTCGCGGACCAACACGATGTCGCCTCGGTGGAGGTTGCGTCGGATCTCCTCCATCATGCGCTCGAGCACGCTCCACCGCTCTTCGCGCATCGCCCCGTGGTTGAGCAACGCGTCCGCTTGGATCGCGAGGCAACACACCGTCTGCCCCTCGCTGGCCGGGATGAGATCCGTCAATTCCTCGAAGCTCGCCTGGAGGGCGAACGCGTCGGTGTAGGCCGGGAGAGAGAGGGTGAACGTCGAGCCGCGTCCGACCTCGGAGGTCACGTCCATGCGCCCGCCGTGAAGCTCGGCCAGTTCCTTGCAGACCACGAGGCCCAGCCCGGTCCCCCTCGTGCGGGATCCGCCCACTTGAGAAAACTTCTGGAAGAGCTTGGACAGGTCCTCGGCGGCAATCCCGGGGCCGTTGTCGGTGATGCCGAACGCGATCCTCCCGTCCTGTTCGCCCACGCTGAACGTGATCGCTCCGCCCTCCTCCGGCGTCACCTTGAGCACGTTGGACACGAGGTTCGTCAACACCTGAAGGATGCGGTTTCGGTCGACAAAGACGCACGAGGCCTCAGGACACTCGACCCGAATCGTGCGCGGGCCCAGGAGCGGCTTGTAGCTGCGCAGGACCGAATCGATGAGCTCCTTGGCCTTCACGCGCTTGCGGACGAGGCGCATGCGGCCCGCTTCGATCTTGGAGAGGTCCAGCATGTTGTTGATGAGCTCGGTGAGGCGGTCGACGTCGCTGTCCATGGTCTTGAGGAAGTCCTGCTGGTCTGCGGTCGTCTCCCCCAGCACGTTCTCCAGCATGAGGTTGAGGCCTTCCTTGATGGACGTGAGGGGGGTGCGCAGCTCATGGCTCACCTTGGCCACGACCTCATCCTTCAGTGCCGCGAGCTCCTCAAGCCGTGTGTTGGTGATCTGCAACAGGTGGCTCTGCCCCTCAAGCTCGTGTTTGGAGTGCTCGAGAGCCTCGACGAGGCTGCGCATGAGCTCTTCCCGCAGCGTCAGCTCCTTGTTGGCCTTGCGCAACTCAGCGGTTCGCTTGATGACGAGCCGCTCGATGTGGGCCGAACGGCGCGAGGCCAGCCGCAGGTAGCCCGCCCCCAGCAGGATCACGAGGAGCAGGATCACCAGGACCAACCACGAGTCATACCTGGCGGACAGGACGATCCCCCCACAGAGCAGGGCTGCGATCAGGAGGTAGCGGCCCATCCCCGCGTGGGGCTTCATCTGACGATCCCCTTGGAGGCGATCAGCCGACGCGCTCATGGTCCTCGACCCACTCTTCCAGGCGGGTTTTGCTGAAGCGCCACTGGTTGCCCACCTTGAAGGCCGGCAGCTTCCCCCGCTGGACCAAGCGGTAGACCGTCGTGACGTTCACGGCGAAGCGCTTGGCGACGTCTTCCACGGTGAGGTACGGTCGCTCAATCATGTCTAAAGATGATTACACCGATTATGAAAAGATGATTACAGTGATTGAAACACGTGATTCCAGTGATTCCTCGTCGGCAACCATCACTGAAATCGGCTTTTGAAAATCACCGTAATCACAGACCATAGGTTTATGAAATGGCTCCACGGCAAAACGCCCATCCGCTTGGATGGGCCTTGTTCGCCTCGTTCACACTCTCTTAGGAGAAGTATGCC
>Ga0209824_10002018_pt1 | contig 10824 bp, 8 predicted proteins | sample VDWuncwatermetaG_FD_184124 | JGI IMG/M metagenome (GOLD analysis project Ga0209824, IMG submission 184124) | Wastewater microbial communities from Netherlands to study Microbial Dark Matter (Phase II) - VDW unchlorinated drinking water (SPAdes)... ...
CGTTGTACTGGTTGTTCTCGCAGATGTAGAGGATCGGCAGCTTCCAGAGCGACGCCATGTTCATCACTTCGTACAACAGCCCCTGCCCCAGAGCCCCCTCCCCGAAGAAACAGACCGCTACCTGTTTGCTACCGCGCATCTTGGCCGACATCGCGGCCCCGGTGGCGATGCCGGCACTGCCCGCGACGATAGCGTTGGCCCCCAGGTTGCCGGTCTCCTGGTCGGCGATGTGCATCGAGCCTCCCTTGCCCCGGCAGTAGCCCGGCTCTTTACCCAATAGCTCGGCGAACATGCGGTCCACCGAGGCGCCCTTAGCCAGGCAGTGGCCGTGGCCCCGGTGAGTGCTCGTAATGTAATCATCAAGCCTGAGCGCCTCACACACGCCGACAGCCACCGCTTCCTGGCCGATGTAGAGATGGGCCAGCCCCGGCATCTTCGCGCTCAGGTAGAGTTGATTTACCTGTTCCTCGAAGAGCCGGATCTTCGTCATCTGGCGGTAGAAGCGGAGCCACTTCTCGGCGCTGATTTCGGCTAACTTAAGCGGCTGCGATTTTGCTTTGGTCTTCTTTGACTGAGCCATTGTTGCTTACAGCAAGTCTTGAGTTATTAAATTCTTACACACCGAATCTGAGAATTTATCTCTAACATTTTTATGCCGCCAAGATATTTTATCTCTGGCTTTTCTCCCCAATCAGAAATCTAAAATCGAAAATCATTTAATGACCCTGTCCGCCCGGTACAGAACAGACTGCGGAATCGTCAGACCGATCTGTTTAGCGGCCTTGAGGTTGATGACCAGCTCAAACTTTATGGGCTGCTCCACTGGGAGATCAGCTGGCTTTCTGCCCTTCAGGATCTTATCCACATAAGTGGCAGCGCGCCGGAACATTTCGGTAGTGCTCGCGCCGTAAAACATGAGGCCACCAGCGTCCATAAACTCTGGCTGCCCGTACACCGCTGGCAGCCGGTTCTTTGCCGCGAGTTCGACAACCTGTGTTCGCTGAGAATTGAGCACGGGGCTTCCAAGCACGAGGACTGCCTCAGCCCGCCCCTTGCTCGCGGCTCGGAATGCAGTCTCAATATCCTTGGGATTTAGGACGTCTAGGTATTGAAGCTTTATCCCTAACGCCCCTGCGGCGAGTTCCGTCTCTCTTAAGTTTTGTGCGTTGGTCGTGCCCGTCGAAGCCCCGAAGACGGCGACGCGGGATAGCTTAGGAACGATCTCCTTCAGAAGCTCCAGTTGTTTTCCGCTCAACTCCGGGCTAAGGGTTGCCAATCCCGTAATGTTTCCGCCGGGTCGCGCAAGACTGGCGACGAAACCGCTTCCAACAGGATCGCCATCCTGCGCCATCACAATGGAAATCGTTGAAGTTGCTTCCTTGGCGGAACGGGTTGCTGGCGGACCAGCCGTGACGATGACGTCTACCTTGAGACGCACTAGCTCGGCCGCGAGCTCACTCAGCCGATCGAATTTTCCCTCTGCATGTCGCCACTCAATGACAATGTTTTTGCCCTCGACGTACCCAAGCTCACGCAGTCCCTGCCGGAATGCCTCAATGCGGGCCGCGTTAGCGGAAGGGGAGGCAGCGCCTAGGAATCCTATCCGCGGGACTTTCTTCGGCTGCTGCGCTTCGGCGATGGCTCCACAACTCACCAGCGTTACGATGACGGAAATCAGCCTAAAAATGTTTTTCATACCCCCGCCTATTTTAGTTTTGAGTTGAAATCTTCTGCAACTGAAAACTCAAAACTTAAAACTTTTCACTTTTTTTCAATACCGGCCATCTTTGCCAGCACCTTAAACAGGACCGCAAAGTCTTTCTTTTCTAACCCCATGCCTCTGGCAGCCGTGAGCATCTCGTTTGTAATGGCGGTCGTGGGAAGCGGGACATCGAGCTCTCTTCCCATCTCCAACGCCAGGAGCAGATCCTTCTGCATCATGTTGACGTCGAACCATACCTCCTCCGGCATTTGTAGCACGAACGGACCGCGATACTTAACCATCGGCGAGGCGATGACGCTGTTGAGCAGCACCTCGACCGCGGTCTCGCGTGGAATGCCGCTTTTCTCCGCCAACAACACCCCCTCGCTGAAGGCGAGCATCTGCACGGCGAGGCTTAAGTTCGTGGCGATCTTCATCGAGACGGCCAGGCCGTTCGGACCCACGTGGGTGACCTTCGGGCCGATCGCCTCAAGGATGGGGCGGGCGCGCTCGCAGGCGTCTCTCTCCCCTCCGACCATGATCGAGAGTTTTCCTTCCTCCAGCGTGCTGACACTTCCCGAGACGGGGGCGTCGAGCATTTTTGCCCCTTTGGCAGCCACTTTCGCGGCTAATTCACGGCTTGCGGCCGGGCTGACAGTGCTCATATCGATATATAGCTTTCCCTGGGCCAGTCCGGCGAGGAGCCCGTCGGGGCCGCCGGTAACGGCTGCCAATGCGGCGGTGTTGGTCACCATGCTCAAGATCACATCCGCAGCCTGGGCCACAGCACGCGGTGTTTCACCCCACTGCATCCCGGCGTCCACTAACCACTGCGCCTTGGACTTTGTCCGGTTGTAGCCTGTTACCTTATGTCCAGCGTCGAGCAGCCGCTTGACCATCCGGCTGCCCATGACACCGAGCCCTACGAAGCCGACGTTCGCCATAGAGATCTCCAAAAAATTTAGCCTGCCTGAAATTAGGTTGGAAGGCCATCTTTGTCAATAGGATAGAGGGGGGAGCGTCAGGCAGACAGAGAAGAAACAGGCGAGGATGCGGCTTGTGCCGCCCCATTGCGGAAAGTGTGGTGCTAAAGAGACGCGGAGGGGACCCACGCCTCAGCGGGAGCCGATGGGCCATATCATTTTGGATTTTGGATTGCCGATTTTGGATTGAATCTAAAATCAAAAAATCTAAAATCGCAAATCGATTGTCGGACGTCTCCCTGTCTTCGGCGCAGGCCCCCTCCGCAGTCCACGGGCGCATCCGGTTCCGAGGGGGGAAAGCTGGAGGCCTGAGGCACAGGGACGAGGAGGTTGAAGGCAGGCAAGCCCCTCGGGATTGCAAATCGCAAATCTCAAATGACAAATCTGAAATCTGAGATCTGCAATCTGAGATCCCGAGCGCAGCGAGGACTGTGCTTGACAATGATGGGATGAGAGATGATACATGGCACAGGAAATTGATGGAGGTAGGCAGTGATGGAGACGAGCAGAAAATATTATCGGGATGTCCGGGAGCACCTCAAAGCCCTCGAGGAGCGCGGCAAGCTGCTCCGGATTAAACGGGAGATCAACAAAGATACCGAGCTGATGCCGCTTGTCCGTTGGCAATTCCGCGGGCTCGAGGAAGAGGATCGCAAGGCCTTCTTCTTCGAAAATGTGGTGGATATCAAAGGGAAGCGCTACGGCATGCCGGTTTCGGTCGGCACCTTAGCCGCGTCGACCGAGATCTACAGTATCGGTCTCATGTGCCGGCCCGAAGAGATCGCCGAGCGCTGGACCAAGGCCCAGCTAAAACCCATCCCGCCCGTCACGGTCAAGTCAGGCCCGGTGCACGAGCTGATCTGGCAAGGAAAAGATCTGCTGAGCGGTCATGGGTTGGATATGATTCCGGTTCCTATCTCCACTCCGGGCTTTGATAACGCGCCCTATCTTACTTCGGCGAACTGGGTTACCAAGGATCCGGAGACGGGCATCTACAACATCGGCAATTACCGCGGGCAGATCAAAGCACCGAATCGCACAGGCGGGTTGTTTCTCGGACAGCACATGGGGCAGCATTGGAGAAAGTGCATGGCCAAGGGGATTCCGCTGCATGCGGCCATAGTGATCGGCGTCATTCCGAGCGTAGCTTATGCGGCTACAGCCAAACTCCCCTATGATTTCGACGAATACCGTTTAGCCGGCGGCTTGGCGGGAGAGCCGATAGAGCTGGTGAAGTGTGTTACGGTCGACATAGAAGTTCCGGCTACGGCAGAGCTGATCATCGAGGGGGTGATCCCAACGGATTCGCTCGAGCCTGAAGGGCCGTTCGGCGAATATCCAGGCTACATGGGCCATCGGGGAATTGCCCCGTTTATGGAGGTGACCTGCATCACGCAGCGCCGCGATGCCATCTACACTGCCCTCATGAGCCAGTTTCCGCCGAGCGAGTCGAGCAAGATCAAGCACACGGGAACGGAAAAAGTTATTTACAAATACTTAAGGTACGATAGCGGCAACGCGGCTGTGCTGGACGTGGCCCTGCACGACGAGGTGAGCGGCAGCGGCCAGGCCTACTGTGTGATCAAGATGAGAAAGACAAGCACTGCTGATGTCTGGCGGGCACTCAATGCCAGCGCCGGCTATGTGGGGAGTTATGCGAAGATTTGTATAGCTGTGGATGAAGATATCGATATCCGCGACCCTGCCATGATCAATTGGGCGATCTGTTTTAGCGTCAGGCCCGATCAGGACGTTGTCATTGCCAAAGGAAAATCGCCGGGACTGGATCCCTCTGCCTATCCCCCGGGTCTCCCGACCCACGAGAGCAGACTGGCCTCGACGTCGGCGCTATTGATCGATGCCACTCGGCCGTGGTCCTATACCCCTGTTTCATTGCCACGAAAAGAGTTTATGGAAAGGTCGAAGGCCATCTGGGAAGAGTTGGGATTGCCTCAGCTGAAGCCGAGAATGCCCTGGTACGGTTATAGTTTGGGTGCCTGGACCCAAGAGGATGAGGAAGAGGCGGAACTCGCCCTCAAGGGAGAGCACTTTGTTACCGGGGAAAAGGCGAAGAGCCGGCGGGTGAAGCCTTAACTTCGTTACTCGTATAATCGTTACCCGTGTATTCGCTAATATTATCGAGTCAACGAATAACCAGTAACGAGTAACGGTTAGAAGAGTCCGGGGAGCCACCGCTTCACCCTGGCGGTGTAGTCGATGTAGGGCGCGCCGAGTAATTGCACCAATCTCTGCTCGTCGCTGCGAACTCGAAAGTGAAACCAGAGCGCAGTGGCCACGGTGATAAGCGCGGCAAGGAGTGATTTTAGAGTGAGGCTCAGACCGGTCAGAAAGATGATGTGTCCGAGATACATGGGGTTGCGGCTGTAGGCGTAGGGTCCGCTGCTGACTAGGCGCTCAGGAGCTGTTTCCAGGCCGGGTCCGCCACCCCCATGTTTGATTCTGTAGAGTCCGCAAAGACGGTACTGCAGATAGCCCCAGAGCATTAATGGTAAAAAGAGCGGCTCGAGCCGCAGGCGGCCGCTATTGAGAAACAGCTCCCAGGCGAGCGCGATCAGGGGATAGAGAACGAAAGTTCTGAGCGGTGTGCGGCGGAGGAGTTTCAATACGCGGTCGACGATTGGTGTCATAGGGCTGGTGAAAAATTGGCACGCCTTTAGATTCGTATTTCAGATCCGGCAAGAATTTTCAATGTTAAATAGCAGTGCGGGTGAAGTTCTGACCTAAGATGTCATTGGATCTTACAACGATCCTGGTGGCCGCAGCCCTTCTTTTGGCCGCTTATGTGAAAGGGACGACCGGGCTTGGCTTTCCCCTGATAGCTACTCCCACTGTCGCCCTGCTGCTGGATATTCGGACCGCCGTTGCTATTCTCATCATCCCCAACATCGTCATGGACACCGCGCAGATCTTTCGCGGGACCTTCTCGCCCTCTCTGTTCCGCCGTTTTTCCTGGCTCTTGGTCCTGACGATCGCCGGGGTCTTCTTGGGCACTATGGTTCTCGTCACGCTCCCGCTCTGGCTTTTGAATCTCAGCCTGGGAGTTATGGTCCTTGTCTTTGTCGCCTCGACCTTTTTCCGCTTCGAGTTTCACATCACCCCGCAGAGGGAAAGACTCTTTTCCCCGGTGGCAGGGTTTGTGTCCGGCTTTTTAAATGGCATGACCAATGCCGCCGGCCCCGCCCTAGCCATTTACCTCTACAGTCTCAAGCTGGCGAAGACCGAGTTCGTCAAATCGATCGCGACCATCTTCATAGTCACCAAGGTGAGCCAGCTCATTGCCGTTTCAACCTGGAATCTATTTACCCCATCGACCCTCCGGCTCTCGCTTTTGGTCACGCTCGTTTGTCTGATTGGATTCTATGCCGGTCTAAAGACCCAGGACCGCGTGAACCAGCAGACCTTCAACCGTGGACTGCTGACCTTGCTGTTTGTGATCGGGGTAACCCTAGTGGTTCGCTCTCTTAGCTAGACTCAATTCTCCTTCAATTTGAAAAAGCTTTTTGCCGGGTGGCGCCCATTTTGGGAGAGAATGGGATCTTTGATTAGGGGCTTGGCTATTTCTCAGGCTGGCCTGCTCGGGCGGCTCTCTTCAACAAAATCCAAAATAAGTAATAGCTTTTGGCGTAGCTCGCTAAGATAGGCATCTGAAAGCGCGCCGAGTCTCCGGCGCAGGCGCCGATTATCAATGGCCTTAACCTGGTCCACTAAAATGTCCGAGGGACGACTCAGTCCTGAAACTCCTTTTGGAATAGCCACACGTAACGGATTTTCAAAACCTGCAACCTTAGTTGTCAAAGGACAGATGATAGTCGATGGGTGGTAGCGGTTCAGGGAGTCGATCTGCACAACCACAACCGGTCGGACCTTTCCTGGCTCCGTCCCAAAACGAGGATTCAAATCCGCCAGATAGAGGTGACCATATTGAGGCGTCATGAATTTTCAGGGAGGTCTTCAAGAAGTTCGGTTTCTTTGAGGTACTCCAGGTGAGAAGCCCCCAGGCGACGCGAGGCCTTGCGGTATTCCCGCTCTAACAACTTTCTGGCGTAAAGAGCGTTATAGTGGCCTACTGCTTTGCGGATATAGGTGTTGCGCGGCAACTTGAGCCGCTTGCGGATTTTCTCCGCTTCCAAATAAGTCTCCTCGTCAAGTTTAAGCGAGAGGGCCTTGGCCATAAAATACCTCCTGGAATGGGGTATTACCAGAAGTATATCCTCCAAGCCGAAAAGTCAAGGCGCATGGCTCCCAGACTTCAGTATTTAGTTATCCTTCAGATCCTCCGGCGGGACGAAGCCGTGCCGCAGGGTGTTCTCGCTGATGGTCCGCGGTTCGAGAAACTGACGGAGATAGTCTGGACCGCCAGCTTTGGAGCCGATCCCTGAGAGCTTGAGACCGCCGAAGGGCTGGCGCTGTACTACCGCGCCGGTGATGCTGCGATTGATATAAAGGTTGCCCACGCGGAATTCCTTGCGGGCTTTTTCAATATGCGCGGGGGAGCGGGAGAAGAGACCGCCGGTCAAGGCGTAAGAGGAGCGGTTGGCGACCTCCAGGGCCTCATCGAAATCACGCGCCCTGATGACGGATAGGACCGGGCCGAAAATTTCCTCTTGAGCCAGACGGTGGTGCGGCTGGATCTCAGAGAAAATCGCCGGACCGATGAAAAAGCCATCTTGAGGTGCCGCCATTTCCAGCAGGCATTTCCCCTCCTGTTTGCCGAGATCGATGTAGCCAGCGATCTTGGTATGCGCCGTTGCATCAATGACCGGACCGATGAAGTGCCGCGGCTCCTTTGGCGGGCCGATCTTCAGGCTCTTCACCGCTTCCACTAAACGCTCCACTAGACGATCGTGCACCTCCTCCACTATGACGATGCGCGAGGCGGCAGAGCATTTTTGTCCCTGATAGCCGAAGGCCGAATCTATGATATGGATTATTGCCTCGTCGAGGTCGGCGTCACCATCAACGATGATGGCGTTTTTACCTCCCATTTCACATACCACGCGCTTGACGTGATTCTGGCCGGGCTGATGGGTATAGGCCTCACGCAGGATCTCGAGCCCCACCTCACGCGAGCCGGTAAAGGCGATGAGATGAACCGCCGGGTGCCGGACGAGGTAGGCCCCCAGCTCTCCTCGTCCCTGGAGGAGCTGGCAGGCGAGCGGGGGCAGGCCGGCTTCACGCAATACCTGCAGCAGCTGCGCTCCCATGACAGGCGACTGCTCTGCTGGCTTCACGATCGTGCAGTTGCCTGTAACCAGAGCGGCAGCGGTCATTCCGGTGAGGATCGCCAAAGGAAAATTCCACGGCGCGATCACCACCGCGATACCTCTGGGCTCATAGAGGTAGAGGTTGCTCTCGCCGGGGAGGTGCTGCGTGAGTCGAGGCTCCGCCAAGCGCAGCATCTCGCGGCCATAGTATTCCAGATAGTCGATGGCCTCGGTCACGTCCGCGTCCGCTTCGCGCCAGCCCTTTCCCACCTCAAAGAGCTCCCATGCGGCGAGCTCCAGACGCCTCTCCCTCATGAGGGAAGCGGCGCGGAAAAGAACTGCGGCCCGCTCCTGGGCCGGAGTAGCGCGCCACTTAGGGAGAAAATTAAGCGCTGCTGCGACCGCCTCGTCGGCTTCCTTTCTACCAGCTAGGGGAACCTGTCCCACGATCTCTCTAGGAGAGGCCGGATTGACAGAATCTATCCAGTTCTCGGTATTTTTCTCTTCTTCTCCGATCCAAAGGCGATAGCGCCGGCCAAGTTTTCTTTCCACCTCCCGCAGCGCCCGAGCGAAACGATCGCGATTTTCTCGCCGGGAAAAATCGATGGGAGGCTCGTTGAAAAAGTCACTTGGGGCTGCAGGATGGGTCGCCCCACGGGTCTTGGGCGAAAATGGCGCAGCCTCCTCGCTGGGAGATGGAGCGAGGATCAGTGTTTCTATATCTTTCTCCTCCGCATAGGTTTGGCGCAAAAAGGAAGTATTGGAGGTATTTTCCATCAGACGACGGATCAGGTAGGCCATGCCTGGAAGCAGCTCTCCTACGGGAAGATAAACGCGCACCCGCTGACCGTTTCCGATGATCGCCTGGCGGATCGGCTCGGCCATGCCGTAGAGCATCTGGATCTCGTAGCCATTTTCCGGAATCCCTAAGTGCTTGGCCGCAGTGATAGCGTGGGAGAGGCTGCGGATATTATGGCTGCCGAAGGCAGCGTCCATGATGTCATAGTTTTCCAACAGCAGGCGGCTCATCCGCTCGTAGTTGGCGTCGGTCTCGCTCTTGTCTAAAAAAACCGGAATGGGCCAGCTCTTCTGTTTTGCCCAGGCGATTTCGCTATCCCAGTAGGCGCCCTTAACCAACCGCACGCCAACTCTGCGCTTGCGCTCTCGCGCCCAGCGAATGAGCGCGGTTAGATCCTCCTCGGCGTCGCGCAGATAGGCTTGAAGGGCAATGAAGGCGTGAGGTTTTTCTTGGAACTCTTTTTCTTCCAATAGAGCGCGAAAAATAGCGAGGGTGAGATCCTTGTAGGCATGCTGTTCCATGTCCAGGGTGATCGCCGCTTCCAGGCGTGCGGCTTCTCGCAGCAGGGAGCGGAGCCGATCTCGGACCGCAGTTTCAGTATCCGGATCCAAAGGATCAAAGCGGGCACAAAGCGCAGAGGCCTTGACAGAGAGATGGACTCTAGGAATAGGGCCATGGGCAGCGGCATCGATTTGGCGGAGGGAGGGCCAGCTCTTCGCTACCGGCGCCAGCCGCCGCAGAAGGTCGAGATAACGTCTCTGCATGGCGCTCGCCTCTTTGTCGCTGACCGTGGCCTCTCCCGCCACGTCGAGAGTGAAGGCTGCGGGCTCCTCTCTGAGCCTTTCCAAGACCGCGGTCAGCGCATCGCTCTTCTCCTCAACGATGAAACGGCGCGCCAGACGCACCACGTTGTGGCGCACGACCGGCGCCACCAGCCATCCTGCATGCAGGGCCTGGGCAAAAAAGACCAAACCGCCAAGGGCATGGTCCACCCGAGTAAAATACTCTCTGAGGTGGCGTCCGATCTCCGCCGCCGAATCCAGACTGGGAAGCACATCGACAAAACGGAAAAGGGCCACGCGCAGGGCTTCATCCTCCAGGGACCAGTCGATCATTCGGCCGATCCAATCCTGAGGCTCGAAGAGCGTGGGCTTGTGCTCCGCCGCTTTGCGGTAAAGCGTCGATGCCAGTTCGCGGATCTCTTTTTCTAAAGCGGCTGTGGCGTCCATGCCTAGTATTATAAGCTATCAGCTATCAGCTTTCAGGTTAAGTCTAAGCCAGGCTGACCGCTGACGGCTGAAGGCTAATGGCCATCAGAAGTTGATCCGGGCAGCGAATTCCCATAAGTTATAAGGTTAGGGGAATGTTGCAGCTGCAAGATATTTCTATCGCCGGGATGCACTGCGACGGGGATCTGCTTTGGATCGCCGCGCCTGAGGAGCGTCTCGTCGCCACTTACCATACGTCCACAGGGAAAACGGAGAAGAGGCTCACTTATCCGCACAGGATATGGGATGTCTCACCCCATGAGGAAGACCTTTGGATAGTGGCCGGAGGTGGCAGCCTCGGAAGACAGCTCGTCCTATGGTCTCTGGGAGAGGGAAGAGAGATCCGCAAGTTTAATTGTCCGGACGGCGCCGGAGCGGGGATGACGCTGCTCGAGGGGAAGATCTGGCTGACCCACCGGCACAACCGCAAGCTTTTTTGCCTCGATCCCGGGAGCGGAAAGGTGAACTGGATTATTCGAACGGAGAACGAGACCTTCAGCCCTGCGGCTTATAAGAATAAACTATGGCTGATCGAATCCGATCCGGGCCCCTTAGGCCACTGGAGTGAGTCCCGGCAGGGCAAATATTTTTTTTCCCACTATGATCCGGTGCGCGAGAGAATCGTGGAACGTCTCCCCGTCTCCTTTGTCCCGCACTGCATGGCCTTTGACGGTGAGCGGTTCTGGTATGCCGAGCAGGGGAAAAAAGGCATCGCCACAATGAAAAGAGCCGTGGCCAATAACGGATAGGTGAGAACTATAAAATTACTTGTTCCTCCCGGGACTGCTTTCCGAATACCAAATGCTTCCCAGGATAACGCAAATCTCAGCCGGCGCCTCTAGCGATC
>Ga0209824_10002020_pt1 | contig 10815 bp, 9 predicted proteins | sample VDWuncwatermetaG_FD_184124 | JGI IMG/M metagenome (GOLD analysis project Ga0209824, IMG submission 184124) | Wastewater microbial communities from Netherlands to study Microbial Dark Matter (Phase II) - VDW unchlorinated drinking water (SPAdes)... ...
GCGTTTTCAGGATGAATGACGATTCCTTTTAAATAGGCAGGCGTATATTCAGGGCTTAAATGCACCATAACTCCAGGCTTAGGCATAAAGGGCATCTGATCTACCACTTGTGCACCTGTGGTGAGCCCTTCGGCTTTGCTCAGGGTAAACTCCGTCGAACCATAGGCTGGAGATTTTACAGAAGTGCTGATAAATGCCAACAAAATGAGTATAGAAATAGCTTTTCGCATTTGTTTAAACATAGTTAAAAATTCTCGCAATGACGCCAGGTGTTTGACGACCAAGAAACAGGGAATATTGGGGTCATATTTCCCTCGCTTCCACTTTCTAAGGGAAGTATGCCACATATATATACTAAAAACAAGGGGTTAAGGCTATTTTTGAGGAAGCACTTTCCGACGACGGAGGGTGACCGGGATGGAACAAACCCTGTTAATAATTCTTACAAAAACTTTAAGGCGGGATCAGAAAGAGTTGGGCTTTTTCAACTTTTCCCAACAGGAATACAAATTCAACTCCTTTGTTTTTTTATCGATGTAGGCTAAATCCAGTTGATCGCCTGAAATCTGGAACATCCCCTGGATATCTCTCAAGTGCTTCTCACTTTGGCCTTCTTTATAGAAAATCAATTTGTTAATAATGATATCCTCGGGGCGGGAAAAAGAGGCCATCTTGTCTTCACGAAAAGATTCCTGACGACGGCTTAAAAACATTTGTTGACTCAAGCTATCATCCTTCAGCTGATAAAAATCAATCTTTGATCCGCTCGGCATATGAATAATATTGAAATGATCTCTCTGCCGTATGGCTGCAAAAATACTGTCCAAATCTTTGTAAAAATCACCGCCGAATTTCCGGCAAAATTCTTCCGCTTGTCTTTCACAGAGGTCAACCACGACATCCATATCCAAAGTCAACCGTGGTTCGCCGTAGGCCATCGAGGCCACCGATCCGGTGATCATATAAGGAATGCCCAACTCCTCCAGCACATCAATAACAAAAGAAAAAAATTCGCCTTGGTTCATCGAATAAATCTCTGATTCAGTTTCTCCCGTAATTCCTCTTTCGTCAAATTCGGATGGCGACGCTTTATTTCACCGGCGACGCGAGATCTGGCCATATCATGCAATTCAAACGCGAGCTGGATTCTCTGGTATGATTTTAGGCGGCGCAGGTATTGTACGCTGGCTTGGGTGTTTTCTTCATTCATCTCCATAAAAAATCTCTCCTTACATGAACCAAGTAAACTCATAATAATGCCTTTTCCATCTTTAGGCAAGACTGAAAAAAGTATTTGATTTCTCCGCTTTAAAAACTGTTTCAAAAAATGTTGACAAGCTCAATAATTTAATAAATGATAGAAACTAATGCCTAAATGTATTTTAGTCGTAGATGACGATCGTGCCGTTATTGAGCTTGCCAAGAGAACGATTCAAGGCAAAGGCTACGAAGTCATAACAGCTCAGGATGGGCAGGAAGCTTTGGAAGTAATGAACAATAGAATACCGGACTTAATTTTGTTGGATATTCAAATGCCCAAGATGGACGGTTATGCGTTTATTTTGAAAAAATCAAGTGACCCTGCATTTGCCGGCATACCGGTCATTGTCCTTACTGCTATGGATAAGACAGAGCCGCTGTTTAAACGCCATGGAGTTACCTCCTACCTCTTAAAACCTATTAACACCCAGGATTTGTTGGACAAAATCCAGGCTATTGTCGGGTGAGATCTACGCTCTGTCCGCATTCTTGCAATTTCCGGGCTAATGCATTAATCAACCGGCCTTGTTCATCAATTTTATCCAAAGCCTGTTTTAATTTTTCTCTAAGGCGATCACCTTTAGGCAGGGCCTGTGCGTTATTCTCATTGGGTTTGCCCTGGATCGAGAAACGCTCTTTGAGACGGATAATTGCCATGTCTTTATATTTCAGGTCTTCATTCTTGTGATTAATGTCCACATAAGCATTTTGCAATTGCTCCTTTAAGTTTTGAAATTGCAGGGCCTGCTCCTTGAATTCTTTTTCATACTCATCGGCACTGGCTTTGATGGGACCAAGCATTGCATCTTTTTGCTTTAACTGCACCGTGGCTACTTTAAGTCCTGTTCTCAGGTAATCGATCTCATCACTGCTGGGCATGCCGCTCAGCCGCTGGCGGGCCAGGGCCAATTCGGTGGAAAGACTTAAATCTTTAGCTTGAAGGTCCCTGTCTTTGCCCCTGGTCAATTCTTGTAAATCGTACATGTCCTTTTTAATTTTGACGACCTGCGCTTCTTTCTCTTGCAGCCGGGCATTTAAATCAGCGATTTGCGCCTCCATCCGGGCCTGATCATTCCTGGAAGATAGTATTTGCCCCAATTGCTCATTGTTGGCATTGTCCCTGGATTCCAATTTTTTCTGATAATCTTCCATCATCAAGGTCGCTTTATCGGATTCCGTGGTTTTGCTTTCTAACTCTTGCTTTAATAAAGCCGCGTTATTTTGTTGATCCGCCAATTGCTGCCTCAAAGTATCCGCCTGGGCTTGTGTCTTTTGACCCGACTGAATGGCTGTCTTCATGGCAGTGATTTGATTCTCTTTATCCTGAAGCCGGACCTTTAAATCCTGCTGTATCCGGGCTTCCTGTTGGCCCTGATTATTCTCTTGAGTGATTTTATGCTCAAGTTCTGATTTTAACAAATCCGCCTGATTTTTTAAGGAAACAAAAGTTAATTGATAATATTCTGCCTTATATTTGGCAGCTGCTAAAACCTGTTTTAACCAACGGACGGATTCCTGTAATTGGGCAATCCTTTGATACATCTTGAGCTTTTCATTCAAGGCCATCATCTCATCTTTGAGCTCGGTCAGGATTTTATATTGATCCTCAATCCCATCACTCTTGAGTTGTAACGTCTGCCCAACCCCTTTCATGCCGTCGACATCTTCAGTCAAGGTAATCAAATCATGGTATTTGGAAACTCTGCTGTATTTAATCATGGTTTGATTGATTTCCATCGCCAATACCTTGTCCCGGTTTATCCGGTCTTGCTCAAGCATCTGCTGACTTATGTCGCGCAAATCATAAGGTTGGACAATAATCGGTGAGGAATCTACGATCTGAGCGGCTAATGCGGCATTGACACTGGAAAGGCCGAAACAAAGGATCAAAATGAAGGTTAAAATAATTTTTTTCATAAGAGGTGAAAGTATACCATCCACCAAAGCGGGTGTCAAGGCGAGCACATTTAGCGCATTGCCTCACATTAAATGTTACCGAGGCTCTAAAAAACCCGATTCGTTGACTCATAATTAATGTTACCCTGCAAAAGGGGGTAAAACTATGAGTCCGCTATCGAAAAAAGAATACCTGGAAGAGATCTTCCCACGGTATAAAAAAGCCAGAACCAAAGAACAAAAAACAAAAATAATCGATGAACTATGCGAAATCTGCAAATATCACCGCAAACACGCCATTCGGCTCTTATGCAAATTCAAACGCTTTATAAAGCCCAAATTACGCAAACGGGGCAGACCCTCAGTTTATAATCAACCGCCAATTCTTGAGGCCTTAGAACGCATTTGGCTGGCAGCCAACATGCCTTGCTCCAAACGTTTTATTGTCATCTTGCCTTCATGGCTGCCACATTATCCCGGTGGTCTTGAACTTAATGTCATTAAAGTTCTCAAAAAAATCTCCCACGCAACTATCGATCGGGTTCTAAAACTAACCCGTAAAAAATATAAACACCGCAATATCGCTACTACCAAACCAGGGACTCTCTTACGCAAACAAATCCCTATTAAAACCAACCAATGGGAAGAGTTCAGGCCTGGCTTCCTCGAAGCCGATACCGTCGCACACTGCGGCGGTTGCATTGCAGGGGACTATGCTCACACCGTCGACTTTGTCGACATAGCCACCGCCTGGACTGAACAACGGGCCATCTGGTGCAAAGGTGAAGTCGCTGTCTTGGAACAGATCAAAGACGTTGAACAATCCTTGCCCTTCCCCCTACGCGGCTTTGATTCTGACAACGGTGGAGAATTCTTGAATCATCATCTCTTACGTCACTTCACCGACAATCCCGATAGAAAAACTCAAATCCAATTCACCCGTTCCCGTGCTTACAAGAAAGATGACAACGCCCACATCGAACAAAAAAATTATACCCACGTCCGTCAATTACTTGGCTATCGACGATTCGACAATCCTAAAATTGTTGAACTGCTCAATGACCTCTATAAAAACGAATGGCGTTTATATCACAACTTCTTTTTACCTTCAGTCAAACTCATTGAAAAAGAACGCATCCGTTCCAAGGTCATTAGAAAACACGACAAACCACAGACACCCTATCAACGTGTTTTAGAAGCTGATGTGATGGATGTTTCTAATCAAACTAAATGTAAACTCACAGAACAATTCGAACAATTAAACCCTTTTGTTCTTAAAAAAATCATTGATAAAAAAATCGAAAGAATTTTAAAACTTGCTTCATGAAAGCTCTTATGCTAAAAAGCTCCCATGGTAACATTATTTAATGAGTCAACGGGTAGGACAGCGCCCTATTTCTAAGATCAAAACCTGAGTTCGTATTCGAGAATCCATTTAAATTCTCCTTGGGGGGCTGCATCAGATATGCCGAATAAATAACCGACATCATATTTGATATGCCGGGTCAAACGGCCGTAAAAAGCAGGCCCGATCTGATGGCTTTGCTCATTAAAGGGGAGATGCTCCTTGATTTGTCCGAAATCAATCCAATACTCAATACCGGGTTGAAAATGTTTAGACAGACGATACCTGCTACTCCAAGCAAAACCTGCCGTGGTTTCTTCGGTAGTACCGCCGCCAACCTCCTTGTTAAAAATGATATTGGCTGTGTGGGTAAAACTCTGTGTTGATTTTTCTAACAAAATTTTCCCCTCAATTTTTCCCGGGTCTTTTTCCCGCATAGGAATTTCATATGCAAAATAAAGTCCGGCGTCTAACCAATACTGCCCTTGTTCAGTCAATTGATAACGGTTCTCCCATTCAAGGTGGGTAAATTTAACACTGGATATCCTCGTCGTTCCATCAACATTTTGTTGAGGCTGTCTTTCAAATTCCCCATAAAGTTCTGTGGCCCAACGGTCAGTAACACCATACCCCATAGCATTTTTATACTCCTGTACCGCATTTTTATTTTTTGAATGATCAAAATCATAAATCCCTGTTGTTTCTAATTCTATTTCACCTTGCTGAACAATAGGAGAATACACATGTTTCTCCGCGTAAGCTGAATGAGGTAAAGCAAAACAACCGGCCAACCCTGCAATAATTAAAGTAACGCTTTTTTTGGCCTGCCCGGATGGGACCTGACCTTGCCTGCCGGCAGGCGGGGCATAAATTTTTAATAATACTGCCAATCCTGCTATAGTTAAAAAATAAACTAAAAGTTGTACGCCTGAGGGCCTGTCGGTATACCCCGCCATAACATGCATTATTCTTCCTAAAAAACTGCCGTCAGACAAAATACTTGAGGTGTCCCATACGGTGGGGACAATATCCGGCACCTTATCAGCCGCGACCAAATATCCGAAAGCTTGCGCCACCATGCCTGCCACTAAAAAAATCAGCATCCAGCTGGTAACTTGAAAAATTTGTTTGGTAGGGACCTTCATCAGCCCATAATAAAGGATTACTCCCACCGCTGCCCCCGCGCAGGTGCCTAAAAGACCTCCCATTATTAACTGGTATGCCTTCCCACCGGTGATAAAGGCGCTGTAGGTAAACATCACAATTTCCGTGCCTTCCCGCAAAACAGACAGGGCTACCACCACGGCCAGAGTATATACAGGTTTGTGTCCGGAAATCACCTCATGACCAATATGCTTAAACTCTTGGGACAAATGGCGGGCATGACGGGTCATCCAAATCGTCGTCCATCCTATTAGAGAAGCGGCAATCAACAAAATAGCGGCATTGAGCATTTCCTGTCCCATGCCCGATGCCGCTTGGGAAATAACATCAGCAAAAACAGCAATAAGGATGGCCCCGGCAATTCCTGATAATATTCCAATCCCCACCCACTGCGTACGCCCGGCTAAACCTTTGGTCGCAGCCATCAAAATGCTGACAATCAAAGAAATTTCAAAAACTTCACGAAAAACAATTAAAGCAATAGAGAACATAGGGACAAGTTCCAATGTTTACTGGGCCACAATAACGCCTTGCGCTGTCTTAGGATGAAAATCTCCAAAATATTTATAGGTGCCTTGTTTTAACGGCCCTAAATAAACTGTTATTTTTTTACCGCCCCCAACGACCTTCTCACGGTTTAATTCAAAACTTTCAAATTCTTCCGCGGTGGGGTCCTGATTATCAACCGTCAGCTTGATTTTTTGGCCGGCGGGGATCGTTAATGGCGAAGGACTAAAAAGATGCCCCTTGATCACAATGGTATACGGCCCCTGGGCCGCGGCCCGGCATAGGATCGGCACCAAAAAACAAACCCCCCAAATCAAACAAACAACTAAACGAATGGCCATCTGATTTTTTCTCTAACTAAGTTTTTATTTGACTTATTCTAATCCATTAAAAAAGCTCTTTTGTTTTAAAAAAAGCTCAACTAAGTCAATTGATGACTTAGTTTACTAAATCATTTTACCTTGTCAAGAAAAATTTCTAGGTTAAATTCACCGGGGTCTCAGGCTTGCTCATGAGAAACCCCTGCCCGTAGGCCACGCCCAGATTGCGCAATGCGTCAAAGTCTTCCCTGGTTTCAATGCCTTCAGCAATCACCGAAGCTTTGCAGCTTTCTATGACTTTCAAAAGACGTTTTAAACTGTTGAATTTTCTTGCATCTTTCGAAATGCCGTTGATGATCTTCCTGTCTATTTTTACTATATCAGGCTCTAAAAGGACCAGGGTTTCAATGGAACTGTGGCCGAAACCATAATCATCGAGGGCGATCAAGATCCCCGCTTTTTTTATCCGCATGACGGGAGATATTAAATACAAGGGGTCTCCCAAAATTTGCTGTTCATTGATTTCAAGACAAAAACTGATGTTTTTTCCGGCAGATGCAAAATCCTGCAGCAGGCGCTCAACCGAGATTTCAGTGAGTGTGGACGGAAACATATTGATATATACCCTCTTGACAACAGGGACAACGGCCACGGCCTCTTGGAGCGTATTCAAACATGTTTTCATACAGGCATAGTCAACGATCCCCAAAAGATTGGCATTGCGGGCAAATAGAAGAAATTCATCGGGAGAAGAATATCCGTCATAATCCAGCCGGGACAAAAGTTCGAAACCCACTTTTGTCATGGTCCTCAGATCAAAAATCGGCTGGGAAGCGGTATAAAATTTTTCCCCCGCGGCCAGGATTTTCTTGAATTCAAAAGCGGCATCGGGTTCTTTTAGTCCGATGCGCACTTGCTCTCCCTGGTACGCAATGCGGTTCTTTCCTTCGCTCTTGCATAAATGCAAAGACAAATGTAACTTCTGAAGCAGTCCATCAATGGAAACCGGATTTTCTCCCAAAGGCGCTATGCCTATACTGCAGGTTGTTTTAACAATTTCCCCGGCGGAAACTTCCGTGGAAGTCTGGGCAAGCCCTAAGCGGATCTTGTCCGCGACCTTGACCGCATCGCCCTCCCTGCTGTCAAGCAATAGCACCATAAATTCATCCCCGCCCACCCTTGCGATGTGGTCCGTCTGGCGGACTGTCTGGCGTATCTTTTGGGTTACCCCGGCAAGAACGGCGTCCCCTGCCCCATGGCCATGGCGGTCATTGATCTGTTTAAAATCATCCAAATCCAGCAGGCAAACCTGGACGTTTAGCCCCAAGCGCTGTATTGTAGAAAATGTATTTGATAAAACATCCTGTAGCCCTCTGCGGTTTAGGGCACCCGTTAATGGATCATGGATGGTCATGGCCTGCAATTTCTGGATCTGCTCCAAGACGGCCCCTGCAAAAAATATGCAGCCCAATACAACAATAATCAAGATCAAAAGGCAGATGATGAAAAATAAAGTGCGGATATTGCTAATTGAGGCAAAGACCTCTTGTTTATCGATTTTTGTGATCAACTCCCAATGCAAGGACGGGATATCCTGCCACACAGCCAATACTGCACTGCCCCGGTAATCAATGCTCTCATTTATCTTTTTATCAACGGGTGGTATTTTAAAGGCAGGGGCAGCTTTCTTATTTAAAATGGCCTGATAATCATATAAAAGAGGGCTGATGAATAAAAATTCATTGCTTGGTATTTTCTTGACCAAAAACGTTTCCCCTGTACTGCCCAATCCCGTATTATCCGAAATAAAACCATAGATAACATTCATGTCCACTACCAATATAATGTACCCGGTGAATTGGCCCTGGGCGTCACGGGCCTGTGAAATCATGTATAAAATATAAGGATACCTCCAATCCTGGGTGGCCACAGGGCCGCTGATATAAATATCTTTTTTTGCCTGTTTTAGTACGGTGTCATTAAAAACAGTCCTGTCAAGATACTTCCGGGCATGTGCCGGGGAGGCGACAAAAATAATCTTGCCTTTTGTGTCCAGGAGGAAAATATCAACGTAGGCATAAGAATTCATAAAAGACCGAAGCTGATCATCCAGCTGCCATTTGGCCTTGGAATAAGCAAAACTATACCTGTCCCGATCAAATTCCTGCAAGGTCGGAAGGTTTATTTCGACATCTAAAAACCCCTGAATGGCCCTTAAGTCTTCCCTTCTGGAGGCAAAAAAAGTTTCCAGTTTATTTTTCTTCAAGACCGAGACTGCGTTAAGCCGGTCATAAATCTCCCTCTTCAACTCTTGTTGGGTATTATAAAGGAATATCCCGGCCACCAGAATCAGGGGGATGATTGACAGGCTCAATGATAAAATGATTATCTTCGCGTATGTGCGCATATGGTCGATGTGTTGGATAAAAGGACGGAGTTACCCGTTAAAGAAAGTATGCCATATATATAAAGAAAAAACAAATCGGCTTTATTTTTGGATGGATTCGAAAAGAAGATGTTAAAAAGCAAAATTGATGCTTCCGCCTACGGCCGCCGCATCAAAGAACTGGCCTTCCACATTAAACCAAATGCTCTTGCTTAAAGGAATATCCGTCCCCACTATCAACCCAACGCTCTTGCCCAAATCTGACTTCTCCAATTTTCTTGCATCATCCACCCAATGGATTTGATTCATCCAGGACCACCGTACGCCTATATAGGGTGTAACATTATAAAAATCGTGGGATATCAAAAAAGGGAATTGCCAATCATCTAACACCGCTTTATTTTTAGAGCCACCGATCGATACCGTATAGGGATGTATGCTTATGTGCTGAAACCCCAACACCATCTTGGTATTATCACGATCATAAAGTTTTAATCGAAAACCGTAGCCTCCTCCTAAAAAAGTATGATAATTGATCTCGGAGCCCGCCCCGGAACGTTGCCGTATATTTCCTAATCCGCCTTTTAAATCCAGGGACAGCCAATCAAAAACGCCGTATGATACAAGAAAAAAATCCTGGAGGCTGTGCATTTTTCCATAACCACTTTCCAACGTCCGATTAAAAACATAATAGGTCTGCAACCCTCCAAAAAATTGTTTCCCTCGAGGCATGCGGGGGCCATAACACGGCGCCGCAAAGCTTAAGCTGGAAATACAAAAACAAAATAAAAAACACAATAAAATATTGCGCATTTGCCCCTTCAGTAGCCCCAACCGGATTTGAACCGGTGTTTTCTGCCTGAGAAGCAGACGTCCTGGACCAGGCTAGACGATGGGGCCAAACCAATAGAGAAAAGTAAGGATATCCCAAAGCCTCTTAATCGTCAACAAATATCGTTGGCCGAATTTCTAATAGGATATTAAGGTAACGGCACATTTCTAGAACCAGGTTTATTAGCATTATGGTTGACACTTGGCGCCTTAAATTTATAATCAAAATAAATCGTGACAGGTACGGCTTTGGTTATAATGGATCACGACAGGCAATGCCTTTATTATATAGAAAGCCGTGCCTGTCACGATTTATAAAGGAGACTTGCTTTGTCTACCAGTATCAGCATTGGATTCAGCCAGCACCCCGATCCTCAAGAAGCCACTTTGCAGGCTTGTGTACACATTAAAAATCAACTCAACACCGCTAATGCCGATTTAATCATTGTCTTTGCTTCGCCTGCGTATATTGTCCCTGAAACTCAGGCAGTCATAACCCGTATCCTTAAACCAAAACATTTGGTCGGTTCTTCCGCCGGCGGCATCATTTTATCCAATGGCGTGACTAACCGCGGCATTGCTGTTGTAGGTATTAATTCCGACGATATGAACTTTGGAGTTTCCGCAATAAAAGATATCGATACTCAAGACATGCATAATACCGGATTTGATCTTGCCCGGAAAGCGGCCCAAGACTTAAACTCCTCTCAACGGGAGGTATTCATCATTTTTTCGGAAGGCATTGAAAAAAATAGTTCCCCATTTATCCGCGGCGTCAGAGAAGTATTGGGCGGAGGTTTCCCTGTGCTCGGGGCCATTTCCAGTGAGCCTGTCAAATATCCGCCAAAGGCCAATCAGCCTCTGGCCGATAAAAAACTCTCTCAATTCTTTCAAGACCAAATATTGCATAATTCTGCCGTTGGCCTTCTGTTAGGCGGGGCATGCCATCTGGCCTTAGGCTGCAAGCACAGCTTTAAACCGCTGGGTCGTCCACGTACCATCACTAAAGTCGACGGCCATATCCTCCATACCATTGATAATAAACCAGCCGTTGAAATTTATAATCATTTTCTGGGGCCGGAAGCTGAAGGGTTAAAAAATGTTAC
>Ga0209824_10002021_pt1 | contig 10814 bp, 10 predicted proteins | sample VDWuncwatermetaG_FD_184124 | JGI IMG/M metagenome (GOLD analysis project Ga0209824, IMG submission 184124) | Wastewater microbial communities from Netherlands to study Microbial Dark Matter (Phase II) - VDW unchlorinated drinking water (SPAdes)... ...
GCAGTCCGAGGAACGCGCCGAGCGCGACCGCGATGTCCGCGTCGCCGCCGGGGTGGGAGAAGCCGCGCTCGTTGGTGAAGACCAGGAGCGCCGTCGCGATGAAGAGGAGTGCGAGTCGAGCGCTCAAGCGCCCGATGCTATCGGCGCTCGCACGGCGGCGAGCGCGTCCGTGCGTACCGGCGCGGCCACCGAATAGCCTTCGGCTGTGGAGCGCGGGCAGCGGCTCAAGCCGTACGCGATCGCCGCGCTCGGTCTGCTCGTGGCTGCGCCGGCGCTCTGGCCGCCGCCCTTCCGGCTCACCGACCATATCTTCTTCTGGTACGTCGGCCGGCTGTACCTTGGCGGCGCGAGCCCGTATGCGCCGGCGACCTGGTTCGACGCCGCTCAGCGCTTCGACAACGTGAACGTGCGGTACATCGTCGACCTCGTCGCCTCGGGCGGCGGCACGATCTGGGCCTACCCGCCCTGGACCGGCTACCTCTTCGTGCCCTTCGGGGCGCTACCGCTCGAGGCCGGGCTGTGGACTCTTCACGGCGCGTACCTCGCGGCAGCGGTCGGCGCTGCCGTCACGCTGGGGAGGCTCTTCCGCGCGACGCACTGGACGATCCTCGCGCTGTCGCTCCTCACCCTCGCGGCGTTCCAGCCCTTCATCTACGCGGTGCGCATCGGCCACTTTGCGGCGTTCCTCCTCGTCGGCGCCGTGCTCACCTTGTACGGCCTGCTCCGGCGCTCGCGCTGGCGGCTCGTCGCCGGGGCGGTCCTCCTCGCGACGAAGCCGCAGGTCGCCCCGCTGTTCGCGATCGTCGTCCTCGCCTTTCTCGTCCGCCAACATCGCTGGCGCGACATCACCTGGACGAGTGGCGTGCTCCTCGCCGTCGCGGCCGCGACCATCGCGCTCCATCCCGATTCGCTCGCCGCGATGTCGTCGGGCGGCCGCGAGCGCCTCAGCCTGATCGGTCCGGGCACGCTGAATCCGGTCCCGAACGCGTGGACGATCGCGGCGATCGTCGCGGGGGACCGGTGGGCGCCGTTCGGCGCGGCGCTCGTGATCGCGGTGGGGATCTCGTTCTGGCTCGCGATCGCCCGGGCCGCGCCCCCCCAGCGGGCGACGTTCGCGCTGGCCGGGGCGCTCGTGCTCTCGCTCTTTGCGACCCCCTACGTGTTCTCGTACGACCATCTGCTGCTGCTGCCCGCGGCGTTCGTCTGTTTCGCGGCGGCCGATCCGCTCCCGCGCGCCGCGCGGCTCGCGCAGCTCGTGCTCACGATCGCGATCGCGATCGTGCTGCCATGGCTCGCGTTCTTCGTCGGCGTGGGAAGTGACGATCACGGCGTGAGCGGCGTCGTCCCGCTGTTCTTCGCCGCGCTTCTCGTCTCGGCCGCGCTCGCGACGCGGTTGCCAGGCGCGCGATCGCTCTCGAAGTGAGGTTCCGTTCGGTCGCGCCGTACCTGGCACTCGCCGCCGCCCTCGCGGGCGTCTGGCCCATCCTCTGGCCCCCGGGCCCGAATCTCGGGGACCACTTCCTGCTCTGGAACGTCGGGCGCATGGTGATCGAGGGACGGTCGCCCTATGACCCCGTCGCGTGGGCCGACGCCGCAGCGAGATTCCCAGGCCCCGTTGTCGAGGACGCCGCCGTGAACGTGATCCCGAATCTGCAAGGGACCGGGACCATCTGGGCGTATCCCCCGTGGACGGCGCTGCTGTTCGCGCCGTTCGGCGCGCTCCCGGTCGGCTTGGGGACGAGCGCGCTTCACCTCGCGTACGTCCTGGCCGGCATCGCGGCATCGGTCGCCTTCGCGCGTTCGTTCGCGTGGCGCGCTCGGACGACCTACGCCGTCGCGCTCGCGATCTCCGCGACGTTCCAGCCCTTCGTGATGGGAACGCGTGCCGGCCAGTTCGGTGCGTTCATTCTCCTGGGGATCGCGCTGGCGTTCCGTGGCCTCGCGGGTGGCGCCGGGACACGGTCCGCGGGCGCGCTCCTGTGCTCGGTGAAACCGCATCTGTTCGGCGTCTTCGCACCCGTCTTCATCGTCGTCCTCGTCCGCGTGCGAGGAGCGCGACAGCTCGTCATGCCGGCCGCGGTCGTCACCGTTGTCGCCGCCACGACACTGCTTCGCTACCCCGACGCGATCCCGGCCATGGCCCGGGGCGTGGCCGAGCGGACCGCGGCGGTCGGTCTCTTCGCCACGACCTGGGCGGTCGTCAGGGAGCTCACCGGCGGGGTCGACGGGCTCGTCGTCGCGATCCTGATCGGTGCGGCGATCCTGGCGTCGATTGTCGCGGTCGGACGAGCCGACCCGGAGCTGCGCCTCCCGCTGGCACTGGCCTGTTCGCTGGCGCTCTCCCTCGTCGTGTCGCCGTACGTGCAGTCCTACGACGACATCGTGCTGCTGCCGGGAGCGTTCGTCGCGCTCTACGCCGCCGAGCGCGCAGCCCCACCGGTACGTTCGGCGCTCGCCGTGGCGACGATCGTCGTGGCGGCGATCGCGCCGTGGCTCGCTATCTTGACGCAGATGCTGTCGGGGACGCAGGCGGCGAGCGGCGCGCTCCCGTTCCTCTTCGTCGCGCTCCTGCTCGCGGCGTCCTTCGCGCGCCCGCGCCCGGCTTGAGCACCCCCCTCCGCATCGTCATCTTCCATCTCGGGTTCTTCTACTCGGGTGGCGGGGAGAAGCTCGTGCTCCAGCAGGCGCGCTGGCTCCGCGCGCGCGGCCACCGCGTCGACGTCTACGCCCCGATCGTCGACGAGCGCGCGTGCTTCCCGGACCTGCTCGCCGAGATCGGTCCGCGCGCGCTGCTCTCGCGCCTGCCGAACGTCGCGGGCGTCGGCGACGCCCTCACGTTGCTCATGGCGTCGCTGCGCGCGTCCGCCCTGACCGCGGGCCTCGACGCCGACGTGTACCTCGGCGCGAACCAGCCGGGCGCGTGGCTCGCCCGTGCCGCGGCCCGACGCCACGCGAAGCGCTACGTCGTCTATCTCTCGCAGCCGAACCGACTGCTCCTGCCGCGAGCGATCGATCGCGAGGCACGACCGTTGGTCATGCGCAACGATTTCCACCTTCTGTCCCTCGCCGCGCTCGTGGGACGGTCCGTGCTCGATGCGCGCGACCGAGCGAGCGTGCGCGATGCCGCGGTGCGGCTCGGCGACGGCGCGTACATCACGACGATCCTCCGCTTCTACTACGGAGGCGGCTGGCGAAATTGCCCCGCGGCGTCCGCGCCTCTCGAACGGTCGCCCGTGGCGGTCAGCGCGCGTTCCGGCGACTCCGTCCGTGTGAACGGGATCTTGGTGAGGGCGCCGTTCATCCTGCTCACGAACCGCCACTATCCCCAGAAGCGCTTCGAGGACATGTTCCCGGTCCTCGAGCGCGTGCGTCGGACGAACCCGGGTGTGACGCTCGTCATCACGGGCGCGGAGACGCAGTACACCGACCGGCTGCGTACCGAGGTCGCCGAGCGAGGGCTCTCGGATGCGGTCCTCTTCCTGGGCCTGGTGCCCGAGCGTGACCTCGAAGCGCTGTACCGCGCGGCATCCGTGTACGTCTACCCGTCGCCTGAGGAAGATTTCGGCATGGGGATCGTGGAAGCCATGGGCCGCGGTACGCCGGTCGTCGCGTGGGACAACGCGGGCCCCGCTTCGATCGTCGTGGACGGGGTCTCCGGACGTCTCGCGCCACTCGGTGACCTGGAGTCGTTCGGCGGCGCGGTGATCGAGCTGCTAGATGATCACAAGCAGGCGGATCGCATCGGAGCTGCTGCGTGGGAAGCGGCGGTGCGCGGCTACTCCGCCCAGGCGCACACCGACGTGCTCGAGCGTGCCCTTCAGGACGCCGCGACTCCCTCGCGCCCGAAATAGGCCACCGAGCCCTGCGTGAGAACGTGGCGAAGGCCCTGCCGCGCCAGCAGCTCCGCGCTCTGCCGCAGAAGCTCTTCGCTATGGAACTCCATCACGACGCGCGCGGTCCGCGCCAGCGTCGCGGGAGCGCCGAGCAGGATGTCACGCTCCGAGCCTTCGGTATCGAGCTTCAGCACGTCCACGACGTCGCGGTTGCCCGCGAGGATCGCGTCGAGCGTGCGCACGGGCACCTCATGCCGCTCCCGTCCGTCAGCGCCTTGCTGCAGGCTCCCGGTGAGCGTCGACCCTCCGACGACGAGCGTGGCCACGCCCGGCGCCGCGCCGGCGGCGCACGCGATCACCTCGGCGTCGAGCTTGTTCCGTACGAGCGCCTTCTCGAGACGGGTGCGGGCCTGCGGATTCGGCTCGACGGCGACGACGGACGCACCCCGCGCCGCGTGACGGATCGTGTAGAACCCGACATTCGCTCCGACGTCGACGATGAGGCTGCCGGAGCCGGGCGAGAATCCGGCGACCTGTTCGTACGCGCGCCGGATCCAGACGTCGAGGTACCCGGCAATCTCGTAGCGTCCGAGCGCCAGCAGGAACCAGCGCCCGCCCAGCCGTATCCACGCCTCACGCGTGCCCCGCGGCGATAGCAGGCCGCGGAGCTCAGCCAGCGCGTAGCGCGTGAGCGCGAGCCGTTCCGCCGCATTCGCCTCTCGATAGAGGTTCCCGATCGCGGCCGCACGCCAGCGAACGCCGTGCGCGATGCGGCGCGTGCCCCCGATCACCCGACCGCCTGTCGGAACACGTCTTCGCACCGCTCTGCGAAGCGTCCCCAGGTCAGCTCGTCCTCGAGGAGACGCCGGCCATTCGCGACGAGACGGTCGGAGAGCGTGCTGTCGGCCGCGATCCGCTCCACCGCCGCGCAGAAGGCATGATCGTCGGCGGGCGTGACGAGCGCCGCATCTCGACGCGCGAGCAGTGCCGCGGCGCCGATCTCTTGCGACACGACCGCGGGAATGCCGGACGCCAGTGCCTCGAAGGGCACAAGTCCCCAGCTTTGGCGCGCGTCCGCCGTGACCAGCAGGACATCGCTCTCGGCGTACGCTTGGCGGAGCCTGGCGAAAGAGACCTGCCCGAGGAACGTCGTCGCCCCGCCGAGACCGGAATCTGACGCGAGGCGTTCCAGTGCGGCGCGCTGAGGTCCGTCGCCGACGACCGTCAGTCGGATGGCGTGCCCCGTCTCGGTCAGTCGCGCCGCGACGCGCACGGCGCGAGCGGGATCCTTTTGCGGATGCAGCTTCCCGACGAACAACAACCGGAGTGGCGCGCCCGCCGGCCGCGGGTTCCGCGAAACGGCGAACGCCGACGCGTCGATCCCCGGCGTCACCACGACGGCGTCGAGGCGGTAATGCGCCTGCACATCGTCACGTGACTTCTGGCTCAGCACGATGATCGCGCTCGCGGCTCTGGCGGCCAGCGAAGCGAGCGGGGATGCCACGAGCCAGGCGAGCCGTTCCAGCGGCCCGAGCGCGCCCGCGTCCTCACGCGACAGCGGCCGGGGAACCTCGTTCGCCTCCCAGACGATCGGAATCCGGTGCAGCCACGCCGCGATCGCGGCGACGATGGGCGCCGGCACGTTGTGGGGGTTGAGCAGGTCGACCCGGCCGGCCTCGGCAGCGGTCAGCGCGAGAAGCACGAACGGCCCGACCACGTACGTCAGCGCCCGGCTGGCGCGGAACCGGTCGGCGAGCCAGCGCGGCGGCAGCCGGTAGCGCCGCGTTCGCGCGATCGCCGGCAGCCCGAAGGGATCGACGAAGAGGGCGGCGATCGGCGCCTCGTGCCCGCGTGCCTCGAGCTCCGCGCTCAGGTGCAGGCTCAACAGCTCCGCGCCGCCGACGCGTATCCATGGCTGGATGATCAGGACTCTCACCAGCGCAACAGTTTGCGCGCGTATGCTCGCCGCCTGTCGTCGACGCTTCGCTACGCGCTGCTGGCGACGGCGCTTCTGTTCGAGGCGTGGCTGCTGTGGCCGCTCCCCTTTGGCGAGACCGACCACATCGTGCTGTGGCAGGTCGGCCACACGGTCCTTGCCGGGGGCTCGCCATACGATCCGGCCGTCTGGAGGAGCGCCGCCGCGCTCTACGACGCGCCGCAGTTGCGGGATCTGGCATCGAATGGCGGCATCGGTGTCTGGCCCTACCCGCCCTGGACCGGCTACCTCTTCGTGCCCTTCGGCGCTCTCCCCCTCGAGATCGGCGCGTGGGCGCTCCACGTCTCGTACGTCGCCGTCGGTCTGATCGCGGCGTCCGTGCTCGCGCGACTGCTGCCTTGGCGCGACGGGAGAGCGCGCACCGTCGCGCTCGTGCTGTTCGCCATCTTCCAACCATTCGTCATCGCGGTGCGCTGGGGTCAGTTCTCGAGCTACCTGCTCGCGGGCATCGCGCTCGTCTCGCTGGGCATCGCCGCGAATCGGATCACGCCATTCGTCGCCGGCGCGATGCTGCTTGCGACGAAGCCGCACGTCACCGCGGTGCTGGGCGCGTTGATCGTCTTTCAGCTCGTACAGACCCGACGGTGGCGGATGCTCGCGATCGCCGCCGCCGCGCTGTGCAGTGTTGGAGCGATCACCTGGCTCCGCTATCCGGAGTGGTCCGGTGTCGCGGTCACCGGCGCGATCGACCGGCTCACCGTGATCGCGCGTTTCGCGAGCCCGGTCTCGGTCGTGATGGCGGTCGCGGGCCCGCTCTGGCTCCCAGTGGCCGCGCTGGTCATCGCGTCGTGTCTCGCCGCCTGCGCTCTCGCGCTCCGCTTGGCCCCGCGCTCGGTGCGCGGCCACATGACGCTCGCCGCGGGCGCTGTGGCCGGACTGCTCTTGACTCCGTACTCGTTCGTCTACGACCACCTCATCCTCGCGCCAGCCGGTCTCATCGCGATCTGGGCAGTGGATCGGGCGCGCGGGCGCGTCGACCCGCGGATGCACCTGGGCCTGATCGCCGGAGTGGCGTTCGCGTTCGGCGTGGCCCCGTGGGCCGCGTTCTTGGCGACCCAGGCGCAAGGCACGGATGCGCTGAGCGGGGCGATCCCGATCGTCTTCGCGGTCCTCCTCGTTGGCGCTGCCGCCGTTCTTCGCCGCGCCGAGCCTCCGGACGAGGTGCCGGCGACGGACGGGCGTCACGTATCCTCGCCGCTTGCGGTCGCGCCTCCCGTCTCTCGCGGTGCTCGCCGCGCTGATCGCTGAGAGCGCTCTGCTGTGGCCGCCGCCCTTCGGTCTCACCGACCACCTCGTGACGTGGTACGTCGGTCACACGATCGTGACGGGCGGCTCCCCGTACGACCCCGCGGTGTGGACCGAGGCCGCGGCGCGCTACGACTCGTTCCATCTCAGCGAGCTCGCATCCGGCGGGGGCGTGGGCGTCTGGCCGTACCCCCCATGGACCGGTCTGCTGTTCGTGCCGTTCGGCCTGCTTCCGGTCGAGATCGGGCCATGGGCGCTGCACGTCGCCTACGTCGCATCGGGCATCGCCGCCGCGATCCTGATCGCACGCGAGCTGCCGTGGCGCCGCGAAGCGTCGATGACCACCGCCCTTGTCGCGCTTGTCGCCTTCGAACCGTTCGTGGTCGCGGCGCGATGGGGTCAGTTCAGCGGCTTCCTCCTCCTGGGCGTCGCGCTGCTGCTCGCCGGCCTGCGTTCCGGCGCTACTGCGCCGATCGTCGCGGGCGCGCTGCTCATCGCGACGAAGCCACACCTCACCGTGCTTATTGGTATCGCCGCGGCGTGGTGGCTGGTCCGTGAACGTCGCTGGCGAGCGCTCGTCGTCACGACCGCCGTGATCGGTGCCGTGGTCGCCATCAGCTGGGCGCTATATCCCGACTGGACGGACGCGGCCACGATCGGTGCAGGAGATCGCCTCGCGGCGCTCCCGCGGTTCGCCAGCACGTGGGCGTTCGCGATCCTCGTCGGCGGCCGGCTGTGGCCGGCCGTCGCGGCTGCGCTCATCGCGTGCGCGATCGGGTGTTGCGTCTACGCCCTTCGTGCCTCGCCACCGTCGCTGCGGATCATCGCGTCGTTCGTCGCCGCTGCCGTGGCCACGCTCGCGATCACGCCGTATTCGCTCGTCTACGACCACCTGCTTCTCGCGCCGGGGCTCGCGTACGCGGTCCTCGCGGCGGACGGCGCGCGCGCCGGCGTCCGGATCGGCATGCAGCTCGCCGTGCTGGTCCTCGGTGTGATCACGCCGTGGATCGTCTATCTGGTCGTGATCTTCCGGCCCGATCAGGCCCCGGCGGGCGCGGTCGCGTTGGTCTTCGCGGCGCTGCTCCTAGCGAGCGCGAGGCTGCTTCGCTCCGCGCACGATCGCGCGCCACAGTCCGATGAGCGCCACATGCCGCAGGACCACGGCGACCGCGAGCGTCCCGAGGAGCAGCGTGGGCAACCCGTCGGCGCTCTCCCAGCGCACGAGCGTGAGGGGTGACGCGGTGAAGAACACGGCGGTGTCCGCCAGCGCGAGGAGCCAGAAGCTTCGCGTCCTCTCGATGCCCAGGAGGGCGCCGAACGGGACGATCCAGAGCGAGAACTGGGGTGAATACAGGCGTGCCCAGAGCAGGACCGATAGCGCGCCGAGCGCGAAGCCGACCGCGGGGTCCGAGCTCGTCCTGGCCTTCGGCAGGACCAACAGGACATAGGTCGCGGCCAGACCGATCGTGGTCGCGACGAGGACGAGCGTCGCGGGCTCCGGCACGCCGAGTGTGCCGAGGGTCGCGGCCACCAGCCCCCAGACGGCGACGCCTCCCGCCTGGTAGCCGGCCGCGTAATAGACGATGCCGCCCAGAGCGGACTGAGGTGCGGCGATGGCGGGGACCGCGAGCGCGAGAAGCATGGCCGCGAACGCGCCGATCGCCCACGGCCCGCGCCGACGGTCGCCGAACAGGAGCAGCGGAGCCCCGACGGCGGGAAAAAGCTTGGCCGCCGTGCCGAACGCGAGCGCGATCCCGGCGGCGACGGGGCGACGGTGCCGCGCCAGGACCGCGCCGGCGAGGAGCAGCGCGGCGGGGAGCAAATCGGCGTTGAGGCCCGACAGAAGCAGGACCTGCGGCGCCAGGACCCAGCCGCGCAGCGTCGCGCCCCAGCCCGCTTCCCGGGCCAGAAGGTACGCGATCCCGGCGGAGCTCGCGACGACCACGACCGCCCATGCGACCGTGTAGGCGGTCGCGCTCCGCGTGAGCGCGCTGAACAGTCCCGCGATGTATCCGATGACCGGTGGGTACTCGAAGAACACGTCGAAGTACGGAAGACGACCGCCATCCAGACCCCGCGTCACATACGTCGCGAGGAGGTCGCTCCACACGAAGGGCCGGAGCGCATCCGGCAGCGCGCCGGCAGCTGCCATCACGCGTGGCGTCTCGCTCAGTCCGGCCACGGCCGCGGCCGCGAGCACGACGTACGCTGTCCGCCGACGACGCGGGAGGTCAGTGATGCCGGTCGACAAAGAGCTGCTCCAGATCCTCGCGTGCCCGGTGGACAAGGCGCCCGTCCGCGAGGAAGGCGACCGCCTCGTCTGTACCGACTGCGGTCGGCGCTATCCCGTGCGCGACGATATCCCGGTCATGCTGGTCGACGAGGCAGAGCTTCCCTCCTGAGCCTGGCCCGCGTTCCTCGGCGTAGCGGAACGTCCATCAGCACGACGTCCGGCCAAGGACTTTCGGGCAAGGTCGATGGTATTGCCACCGTCAGTCCAAGACCTGACCGGCCGCGGCGCGGCTTTCCGCTGCTAGACTCGCGCCAAGTGGGCCAGGGACGCGTCCTCGTCGCCGACGGTGACCCACGGCAGCGTCGCATGACCGCGATCGTCCTGCGACTCGCCGACTACGACGTGAGCGAAACGGCGCAGGGGATGAACGTCCTCGCTCCTCGAGGAAGTCACCTGGGCCGGAGAAGACACCCAAGAAGTAACGCGGAGCATCGCCGCGTCGGGCGCGCGTGCGAGAATCCGTGGCGTTGACCGACGAGACCGCTGATAAGGACGGGAGCGAGCGCGCATCGCGCGGACGCGTCCTCGTCGCCGATGCCGACCCACGCCAGCGCCGCATGACCGCGATCGTGCTGCGCCTCGCGGGCTACCAGGTGAGCGAGACGGGCCAAGGGCTCAACGTGCTGATGGACGGGCGGCGCGGAGCGTTCGACGTCGTCGTGCTGGAGACGCGGCTCCTCGACGGCGACGGCCTCGACCTCATCCGTGCGCTCCGCGAGCAGGCCGAGACGAGGACCCTGCCCGTGCTCATGTACACGGCGGAGCGCGAGCGGCAGGCGGAGGTGGAGAAGGTCCTCGGCAGCGAGGGCTTCATCGCCAAGCCCGCGGGGCCGTCGGACCTCGCCGAGCGCGTCGCGCAGCTCATGCGCACCGGCGCGAGGGCGCCCGATCCGCAGGGCGCGACCTGACAGAGCGGCCAGGCCCCGCTCGCCATGCGACGGGCGTCGTAGCGCCGCACATACGACGGCCCTCCGAACGCCGTACGCAGATCGTCCGATGACGAGCCGGGTCCGGCGTCACTAGGCTCACCCCCACATGAGCGATCCATCGCCTCCGGCCGACCCGCTCACCGTCTTCTCGCGCGCGCTCGCCGGGGCGCAGGAGATCGAGCGGCGCGCGCAGGAGCAGGCCGCCGCGGTCCTCGACCGCGCGAAGCTCGACCTCGCCACCCTCGATGAGGCGGCGAGGCGGCTGCGCCTCGGATACCCCGAGCTCGCCGCCAAGCTCCACGCGCTCCACGAGCAGGCCGAGCAGGAGCGGCAGGAGCCGCCGCGCTCGGGCGACCTCAAGGCCGATCTCGAGGCGGCGCGGAAGCGCCTCGCCATCTACGAGAGCTTCGAAGACACCATCCAGTCCGTCCTCAGCGCCGCGATGCGCGAAGCGCACGAGATCCGCACGCGGTCTGAAGAGGAGGCCGCGGGCGAGGCCGAGCGCGCGCGGCCTCCTC
>Ga0209824_10002022_pt1 | contig 10810 bp, 9 predicted proteins | sample VDWuncwatermetaG_FD_184124 | JGI IMG/M metagenome (GOLD analysis project Ga0209824, IMG submission 184124) | Wastewater microbial communities from Netherlands to study Microbial Dark Matter (Phase II) - VDW unchlorinated drinking water (SPAdes)... ...
CGGTTTTTGTTTTAGGCACGCACATATGGCGGATTAGTTAGTTGGTAATCTTTCAAGAATTCATTGGGTGTTTTGCCGCCTAGTCCGCAGTGTTCCAGATCGTTGTAGTACATATTCCACAATCGCAACTTCATCCGTAAGTCACTGGGTGAGAGAAAGGTATGCGCATCGTAGAACTTCTCCTGATCTTCACGATGACTGCGCTCGACCGTACCATTCTGCGCAGGCTTCCCCGGATCAATGAGGTAGTGAGCAATGCCCTCAACGCGGCAGTATGCATCAAGCGCATGCAGCGACTTCACCAAGAGATCACTGCGCTTGTTCGTACCGGTGTAGTAGTTGGTAAATGTTGCGTGATTATCCGTTTTCACGGCACGTACGGGATACGGAAAGCGTCTCTGCACCTCTCTTAAAAACGCAACACTATGATGATTGGACTGCTCATCGTAGATGGCAAGGTGGCGCCAGCGTGATGCGCGGTCAATGGCAGTGTACTGAAAGTACTGGTAATCTGCAAGCTTTCCCGGCACGTACTTCACATCAATCTCTATGAGTTCTCCGGGCTTGAGCGCTACTTTCAGATACGTGTACTTCACTCGTTTGACTCGGTACTTTCGTACCAGTCCTTCACGCTTCAAAATCTTACCGATGGTGCGCGCTGGAATCAGAACCCCTTCCTTTGCGAGCTGCCAACGCAGCTTCAACGCACACTTTTTAGTTTCCTTACGCAGTTCCACCACACGCTCTTTGATTCGGATGGAAGTTTCCCTTCTGTGCGTCTTTGGGGCAGTCGACCGTGGCTCCAATCCCTCTTGGCCATTTTTTTTGTACGCCGAAACCCAACGCTCAAGGGTTCGTGTACCATGAGGAAAGACCTTTACAACATCCTTAATTCTGACCTTCCTCTTTGCGATGGGAAGTACCCATCGCAGCCGTTCCTCTTTGATTGTTGTTGCCATATGCGTGCTCATTCCCGGAGCTTACAACGCTCTAGGGAAAAACCGCCATATGTTCGTGCACATTACCCGACGGGGTTGACAAGCTATAGAGAATATGATATGTTCCTGTTTCACCATTAACGTAGGGTAATTTTTTTGCCTCTACTTTGTTTTTTATAAATCCCGTTAGAAGCTTTGGGCATCACTAACGGGTTATCATCTATCATTAATCAAGTCTGCCCGAATAACAGTAAGTTATTAAGGCTAGACTTCTAACGGGATGAATTCATTGCGAACACTTGCTGTCCTTAGAGGACGAATGTGGCAGTTAGTTATTTTAGGTGTTATAACCGCATCTATTGTGCTGGGGATTTTCATTTGGGCCAGTTACCGCTATGTAGGCAGTACGGACTTTTTGATTATTCAAAACGGTAATAGCGATTTGTATTCCTTATCCAAATCAGCTGAATACGTTAGCAATGTATTGGGCGATGCAATTTATAGCGATTTATTCCTGAACGAGGCGGTAAAGCTTAATAAATTTGATAACTCCTGGGTATTTTCCAGCGATAAAAGTCGTCTGAACGACTGGAAAAAAGTGGTTAAAGTAAAGCAGAATTTTCAGTCAAGCATCTTGACTGTTCAGGTGAAAGGTGATAATGCTTCTCACGTCCTAAGTGTTTCGGGTGCCATCGGCGAGGTATTAACCAAGGAAAATAATTTATTTCGTTCAGGCGATCCGTCCAGTCTTACTGTCAAAGTATTATCTGGCCCCAGAATTGACACTAATCCAAGTTTGCTTGAAATGGTTGCCGTCGCCGCAGCAGGGTTTGTCGCAGGCGTATTGCTTATTGGCAGTTGGATTATTGTTTCCCACCGAGTGCATCGTGAAGAGGAAGTTGTAATAACCGAAACGCAAACCACATAATCGTTTCGTGGTATATCAAGTTGATCTACCACGAGGCGAACGGATTTGGCAACAAATCCGGTTCACCTTGACAATCGAATAGAAAGGAAAAAAACAATGAAAGAACTACTGATACTTTGCCTTGCGTCCTTGATCGCGGGGTGTTCAACCACCCAGATGGCGCAGATCAAGAAGACTACCGGCTTTAATGCCACGCTGGGAAGGCTACATGAGGCGGAACAGCCCTATGAGGGTCTGATCATCCGCCTGCCAGAGAAATTAGATTCACTCCACCAAGTCGTGGTGGCAATGAATTCTCGTTGGATTGGCGACGCGATAGGATACTTTTATGTCGATCAGTCGACAGATAAACGGAAATTCCTCTATCGCGATGCCTGGCGTGCCATATGGTTCGATGGTCCTGACGGACCGGTTGTTTACTCCGCTCTGTTGAGTCCGTTTTGTACAGAATTAGCCATTCTTATTCCTAACGACACAAGTCGCAGGATTGTGGGAAGGCAGATTCTGGTCATTTCCGGCTCGGGCAGAGCAGCAATGACCTTAAGGGGCGAAATTATTCCAGCAGATGTTAAACGGTTAATTGACGATCCACAGGCTCGTGAAAAGTTCTTTTTTGACCATCCGTCGGATGTCAGAGAGGGACAAGTAGCGAATATTTCCCCGGGAACGCATTCTGGTAATCTCTTTCTGCAACAGGTGTTGAGTCGATATCCAGGTATAAGCGAAGAATATCGTGGCAGCCTTGATACTCTTGACGCTTCACAGTTGACTAATGGCGCAAGCACTACTGACCGCGTGATTTCTGACAGTCATGTCACGATTTCCGCGGCAATGCTTGTTCATCCAATCGGTTTAGCATGGCCATTGTTACGCATGGTATGGTTGGTTTCAAAAGCTGCTAACGACACAACGCTACGCGGCTCATACTTTGAAGGCCAATTCACTGGAGAGGAAATAGGACAAACCTTGGGCGTCTGTCTAGAAAACAACGCTCGTTTCCGAAGAAGTTTAGCACCGGAGGTTTTGCATGATGCACTTGAGCAGCATCCTTAAACGGATGTTTTTGGTCGGACTGATGGCCTTGGCAGTTCTTGCTGTCATGGCTTCTCCGGCCATGGCGAAAGCGCGTCCAAGAAGATTGGTTCACGGAAAAACCTACGTCCAAATTCAAGACGACGAAACGGTTTCCCACATTGCTGTTGATGAGCATGTTTCAAGCAAGCTCATACTCAATGTCAATCGTATTCGCGATGCTCGGCGCATTCGTGCCGGGCGCTGGCTTTATGTCCCTCGCGTACGTACAACGGAAAAACATTCGGCAAAGGTTCCCTTGCGCAGTACGGCAAAAACGGTCACTGCTCCTGTAATCAAAAAAGCTCTTGTCGCCAACTATAGCTTAGCCCCACTCAGTATTGTTGATGAATTTGAGTGGAAACACGTCGCAGGAAACCCACTGAAGGTTCATGCTCCAAGTGAATATGAACAGATCCTCATCGCTATGGGCTATCCCCAGGAAGTCAGCCATCGATTATCGTTGCGGCTGATGTACGGCGACCCTGATGGCGCGGTCATCATCGACAAGGACGGCAGCGTGCATCGCTTTGCCCTAAGTCCTGATGGCATCGCTTCGGATTTCACCATGGGATCAATGGCTTCGGGAAGTGGGCCGGTCAAGCATTTGGCCCGTAAAGTTGTGAATAACTGGATAAACCGAGATCACTTGGCTGCGTGGCTGTTTTACGAAAAAAACGGCTACGATCACTATTGGTACGTTGCCTTGGTTAAAGATTGTAGAAATCTTATCGAGCTTCGTCCAGTTCCTGAAATAACCCGCGAAATCTCGCAAACCTCTCCATCCCCGCCAGAAACAGAACTCTCACCGCCTGAAGAACAAAAGGCGAAGGAAGCAGTCAGCTGGCTGTGGGGAATTGATACCTTTGCCGGCGTTGGCGCGGTGTTCCCAGACAAAGGTGGTCATACCTTTTACAGCTACTGGGAAGCCGTAGGGTATCCGTTCATTCGTGATACCGACGACGGCCGGTACATGCTGGGAGTGGGAATTCATGGTGGATTGTGTGAAGGCAAGGTGCCGCCAACGGGATTTCGCTTTACCTGCGACAGCTATGAGCCCGGTGTATTTTTCAAATACATCAGTTGGCGAAATGGCTGGGATGCTCGCATTGGCTTTTTATGGGGTCATCTCCACGAATACGGCCATAGTCGGGATCGACGATACGATAGTCGCCGCGACATTGAGCACGCAGGTCTTGAAGTAAACTTCAACAACTATCAACGCGAGCTTGAAGGTAAAGACACCTTTACCGAATGGCAGATCTACGGGACGTTCTTCCCGTGGGTGTTAAACGTTGATGCGCATCATTCGTTCGATCACCAGCGTATCGCAAATACCAGCGACCTGCGTAAACACTATGGTATAGTGTCTGCCGGAGCTCGTGTGTTTGTAAAAAACTGGGAATGGAGCAGAACCGGCTGGCCACGAGGCATTCGCTTAGGTGTGGGGCTTGAGTACTTTGGTGAGTTACCTCAGTCCGAGAGTTTGAATCTTTGGCCGTTGGTACTGTCCGATACCGATAAGATCGTGTTTGTCGGATTCGGGCGCTCCTTTGATTTGGGTGGGGGAGTAGACGGCTGGATTGTAAGCGCAGCAATTGATCCCGCACAGGCACTGCGCATTTGGCGAGGCTACGCACGACGCTTACAAGTTGAGAAGTCGTTTAAGAATTACGATCCCGCCACTGGAATGTTTAAGGACATCGATAACAAAGGAAAGGAGGTGCTGGTACCAGCAGATATATCCATGCATTAGCGGCAAAAAAGTCTTAGAGAAAAAACCCTTAACAAAGGAGAAGAGCGATGAAAAACGCTATCTTGATGTTGATTACCGGACTGGGAATTCTCCTAGTCACGAGCGCTAACATCTTTGCCGAAGACCTACCCATTTCCGGCTACACTGGAGGGGCGTCGGAGATCAGCTTTCCAGCATGGACTTCCAACACCTCATATCCGGTTGTCTTAACGGCACCGGGAAGAGATGGCTACGAGGTCTGTGCGCTCGGGTTGGGAAGCAAATGGCCTGGACGCGGATCCAACCTGAAGAATATCGACAAAAGTCGAGCTCTGGGTTGCGGGGTTGTGCAAAACGGGAAAGTCACCCTCACAATTCCCGTCGATAAGGATGCCGATTACGTGGAAGCTGTCAACTGGATGGAGGAGATGCCAAATCATGATCGCGATTGGTTTCCCCATCCAGGAATCGGCGATTTAGAGGGCAACGGAGACGGACCGTATGTTTTCAGGAATGCCAACAACAGCCCTCTCACCGCGTGGGTAGTAAGCGTCAAGGACAGACGGATTAGCGTGTACGAGAGACGGGATGCATTCCGGGATAAGAAGTAAAAACCACTCATAAGAGTAGGTTGCACATTTAGGGAGCATAGGTCGAAAAGATCTGTGCTCTCTTTTCTTTTGGAAAGTTTGCTAGGCTTGCACCCAGCATGGTCCAGAAGAGCCATTGCAAAGGCGTGTTTTTGAAGACGTTGTCGGTGAAGCTGGCAAGCAGCATGCCTATGAATATTGCAAATAGGTATAAATAAACGTAACGCTCCTGCCCGTTTTTTGCCTTGCGTAAATGCCTGGCCAGCAGAGTAAAAATAGCTAGCAAATACAAGCAAAATATCCCAAGGCCAACGACGCCGCCCTCAACAAAAAATTTTACAAAATCGTCGTGTGCGTCGTTACTGCCCAGGGCTTGGCCGCGGAGGTTTTCGGAAACAAGGGGAAAGGTGTTAATGCCATAACCGAACAGCCATTTGTCGTGGATAATGGTTTGGCGAATATTGTCCTGCCAGAGCGTCTGGCGCCAGGAGATTGAGTCAGTAGGGGAGGAATAAAGGGCTTGGTTAATGCGTTCCTGAACGGGTAAAACGAGCAAATACAGGCCTAAGGGAATAAGAACCAAAGGAAGAAGAAACTTGCGATTGCTAAACCAAATAACAATGAACAAAAAGGTGAACAGCGCTATCCAGGCAATACGCGTGTAAGTAAGTAATAACAGCACTGCGTAAAAGGCGATAAGAGCTAGAACGGCTATTTTTTTGCTCTGACTTTTGGCGAATAAGAAGTAATAAAGACTAGTAAAAGCTATAACGATGAACAGGTACAGACTTAGCACGTTGGGGTGGCTGAATGTGCCATAAATGCGCGGAATTTGCACTGTTTCGTCAGCAAAGCCAATGCCGTTTGCGTATTGGTAGATTCCTAGGGCAATAGGTGCAAGAGACGAGACCATAATGGCTTCAAGAAGCATTTCATAGTGCTTCTGGGTTTTGATCGCGCTATATCCCATGCAAAAGAGTAAGGCGATGTCAGCGATGCGCAAAAGCTCCTTGGCCGTTTCATTCGGGCTTATGGAGTAGGTGAGATTGACCAAGCCAAAGCCTAACAGTAAAACGATTGCGCCTATAAGCGAGATTCCTTTTAACTTGTTACCATGGACAAGCAAAAACAGACAGCCCAGGGCAAATACCAAAATACCGATAAGTTGAGACAAACTTAAGGTCACATTGTAGGTAATGGGAATGGCAAGGTACTGGCTTGAATAATCAAGCGACATGCGCAACACAATGAGTCCAAATAATACGGCGCGGGGGAATGTTACGCTTGCGTAAGAGCCAATAAGAAACAAGGCAATACCTAGGGCATATACAAGGGAATAGCCAAGCACAAAGGCTAAAAGAGATAAGGTTAACACAATGAGCACTACTCTGGAGAAGGAGTTAAAATATGTTGACAAAAATTGCATATTAATGTATAGTTGCAGAATTATCCTTGTGCCAAGTGGCAACCAGGGTTACGGTAAAACCAAATAAACGTTGTTTATGAATGACAAATGTATTCACGCCAGCCTCCTTAAGCAACAAGCGAAACTCTTGCTCACCTATAAATCGCATGTAATCTCTTGCCGCCCAATGCTTGCCAACCATGCTGGCAACCCGGTCAAACCAGTGCTTGGGAAGTAACAAGTGCAAGAGGGGAATGCGGGTGTGTATCTCAACGGGGAAGTATTTATAAGGAATAGCCAGATACCCTTTTTGCGAGACACGATGCAATTCTTTAATGAACGCTACCTGCTTGTCTTTGTCGCCAACATGCTCTAGCACAGCATTAGAGTAGCCAATGCGAAATTGATTATTTTTAAACGGAAGATTGGTGCCATTAGCCTGAATAATACGTACGCGAGGATAGTGTAAAGAAAACTCCTTACTGTTGTCCAGGCCAACGGCAGTAATCTGTTCAGGGTAGGGATACTGTTTTTCTAGGTAATTATCAGAAGCTGAATACTCAATGGTGTTCACTCCTACGTCCAGAATAGTGTCGCCCGATTCAGGATGCATGGTGGCAAAAAAGAGTTGCAGTTTTTTCTTACGGTTTTGTTGAGAAAAACGATAGGCAAGCGAATCAAACATACTCATACGATACAATCAAAATAATGCCTAGTCAATGAATATATTGCTTGTTAACAAGTTTCATTATCAGCGTGATGGGGTAACAACCCATTATTTTGATTTGGCTAACATATTAAAAGCGCATGGCCACAACGTGGCTTTTTTCTCCACGAAGAACGCAAACAACCTGCCCACCAAATGGAGCAAGTATTTTGTAACCTATCGCGATCTTAATCAAGGCGGGATTTTGCACAGCTTGCGTAATTCCCTTGCTCTTATCTACAACTGGGAAGCCAAGCGCAAGATGCGGTCCCTCCTTACAGAGTTTAAACCAGACATTGTCCATTTACATAATGTCTATTATCACCTGACCCCGGCAATTATGGATGAAGTTAATCGTCAAGGAATACCAATGATCATGACATTGCATGACTATAAACTTGTCTCACCCAACTATAACTTGTTCTTGCGTGGTAAGGTTTGGGAGCGTAGCAAACCGCATAAATTTTACCGCGCGTTTATTGATAAAGCGATCAAGGATTCTTATGCTAAAAGTTTTGTTGGCGTACTTGAGCAATATGTACATTTTTGGCGCGATAGTTATGCAAAGATTAATGTATTTATCGCTCCCAGCAATTTTTTGAAAAAAACGTTTACTGAATATGGATTTTTAGGCAACATTGAAGTACTGCCCAATCCGATAAAACCAACAAGAACGTTTTTGCCTACACTTGGCAAAAAAGAATGTTTTCTCTATTATGGGCGTCTTGCGCCAGAAAAGGGGATTATGACTGCTCTGCAAACTCTGGCCCGCCACAAAGACTTTTCATTGGTTATTGCTGGCAGCGGGCCACAGGAGTGCGGGCTTAAAGCATTCGTCAAAAAGAACCACCTAGAACAGTTGGTAACGTTTGCTGGTTTCCAAACTGGTAAAGCGTTAACAACGCTCATAAGCGAAAGCAAGGCAGTCTTGGTGCCCTCTTTGTGGTATGAGAATTTTCCCTATACCATTCTGGAAAGTTTGGCTATGGGTAAACTTGTTATAGCTTCCTGGATAGGGGGCATTCCCGAGCTTATTCATGACGGAACAAATGGCTTATTGGTAACTCCTGGTGATGCAGAATCGTTGTATCAGGCGATTACACGGGCAAAAAAGCTTCCTGCAGATATTTTTTGCGCAGCGGCAAAGCGCAGTGTGAGCAACTATAATCCCGAGCAATTTTATAAACAGTTGATGGCACTGTATGCAGAGGCCCAAAAAAACCATTGACTTTTTCTTTAATTCATTGTATATTCAAGTTTTATCGTTACTATATGAAGATTGCGTTTATTGGCCAAAAAGGCATTCCCGCGCGCTCCGGTGGCGTAGAGCATCACGTGCAAGAACTGGCAGTGCGCCTGGCAAAACTGGGTCATAGCGTGACTGTATACGCCCGTAATAGCTATACCCATGAGCAAACACGTACCTATAGAAATGTACGCATTGTTCACCTGCCAAGTATTGCCACCAAGCATCTTGATGCCATTACGCACACATTTCTTGCCACATTCCATGCCCTCTTTTCCGGCTTTGATGTAGTGCATTATCAATCAATTGGACCTTCTTCACTGTCTTGGCTTATGCGTCTGTTACGGCCGGATATTAACGTGGTAAGCACATTTCACTGCAAGGATTATGAGCATCAAAAATGGGGCTGGCTTGCCCGGTTGTATTTGCGCTTTGGTGAATTTATTACCTGCGCCGTACCCCATAGCGTAATAGTAATAAATCAAGAATTAAAGCACTACGTGAAAGAAATATATGGCGTTAATGCAACGTATATTCCCAATGGTTCGGTAGTTTGTTATCGTCCCAATCAAAAGAGCTTGAGCAAATGGCAATTAAGGCCCAATAACTATGCATTAGCGGTAAGCCGATTGATAAGACATAAAGGAATTCATACGCTCATCCAAGCCTTCAATATACTAAAGGATGCAGGAAAACTGCCTAAAGATTTCAAGTTGGTCATTGTGGGAGAGGGTGCTTACACGAATGCGTATGTTAAAGAACTGCACGAACTTGCAAAGAACAATAAAACCATTGTCTTTACCAAAGAACAGACAGCCAGAGCACTGCAAGAATTGTTCTCGCATGCACGTATGTTTGTACAGCCTTCGGTGTCTGAAGGACTCTCGCTGGCATTGCTAGAGGCTATGGGCTATGGCTTGCCAATCGTTATTAGTGATATAATAGAGAATAAGGAAGCAGTTGGTGAGACTGCGCTGGCGTTTAAGACACAGGATGCGGCCGACCTTGCCGCCAAACTGTCCTGGCTACTTTCTCATCCCAAAGAGGCAAAGGCTTTGGGCAACGCTGCCAAGTTTCGCGCCAAAACGTATTTTAATTGGGATGCTATTGCGCGCCAGGTATTAGAAGTGTATGAACGCAGCCTTTCGCTGCGCAACTTACAACAAACAACTCACAACTAACAACTCGAATCAGGAATAAGGAATAATGAGTCAGGAAATCAGATACATAATTCCTCGTTCCAATCCCTGATTCCATGCTAAGAGATTGCTTCGTCGCAGACTCCTCGCAATGACAAACTAGTTGTAGGTTGTAAGTTGTTTGTTGTAAGTTTCCCATTATGTTTCGCGTTGGCCGTTTCATTATTGGTTTTCTCGTTATTACCCTCTGTGTTGGAGGAGTGTATTTTGTTTGGCAATTGCGCCAGCATGGTATCCAAGGCCTGCAGGCTCTTACCAAATTTTTGCCTGTTTCACAGGAAAAAAAGAGTTTGCTTGATACGTTATTTTCCCTTGGCGATTATACGCTGGCCTCTGATAATAAGGAGCGCGCGTTTTTGGTATTATTTCAAAATAACTGGGAGTTACGTCCTGGCGGGGGATTCATTGGCTCCTTTGGCATTGTTAAAGTGAAAAACGGCCAGCTGACGAGTCTGCAAGTGCACGACACGGGCAACTTTGACGGCCGCATTCCCTCAACCGTGGTACCACCGTATCCTCTGGCCCAAACACTACGCATTGATTCGTGGAAATTGCGCGACTCAAATTTTTCCCCGGATTTTGCGGAAAACGCCAAACAGGCCGAATATTTTTACCACCTTGGCCAAGGCCAGGAGCAGTTTGACGGCGTCATAGGGGTCACTGCCAACGTGTTAACCTCGCTGCTGGATATTACTGGTCCGGTTATGCTTGAAGGCTATCCAGGAACCTATGCCAAAGAGGATGGCATTTATACCCTGGAATACCAGGTGGAAGTGGGCTATAAAGAGCAGGGGATTGCCAAGGGCGAACGCAAAAGTGTTATGCAAGCATTAGCAAACGCCATCGCGCAAAAGTTGCAGCCCCTAGATACGTTTAAAAAAATTCAAGTAGCGCAGGTGGTGTTGCGCAATTTAGAAACAAAAGATATTCAATTATATTTTAAAGATTCCAGCCTGCAATTACTTGTCAAAGGCCAAAACTGGAGTGGCAAT
>Ga0209824_10002023_pt1 | contig 10806 bp, 14 predicted proteins | sample VDWuncwatermetaG_FD_184124 | JGI IMG/M metagenome (GOLD analysis project Ga0209824, IMG submission 184124) | Wastewater microbial communities from Netherlands to study Microbial Dark Matter (Phase II) - VDW unchlorinated drinking water (SPAdes)... ...
GCTTAATCCTGCATCTTTACCTAATATTATATCAAGCTTTTTCGCTTTAATAATTTTTTTTGCGAACTTTGCGAGTTTGATGGGATTTTTACTGAGTGCCTTATTGGCTTCATTTAACATAAATATACACCCGGAGCATGCTTTATTAGGCCAAACTCTTAAGGCGCGATATTTTTCATAGAAAGTCAATGGCTTACGAAATTTTATTGCAAATTTCTTATATATTAAATATTGCTTTTTATCAATCAACTTACCAACATTCTCTTTAGCAGCAGCCGTAATGTGTTTTATCAAATTAAAATCTATGCCTATTAATTGCGAAGCTAAAGAATCTACCTCCACCATATTATTTCCACATAAAATCATGTTCGCCCTCCTAGGCGAACCATGATGCGGCCCATTACCTTCCATTCCGACGCGCCCATCAATTATGTTTAGTTGGGGTATAGATATCTTCGCCAAATATGCTAGCTGGTTATCCAAATCCGTTTGATGCATCCTCATTTTTTCACTAGCCGGTAATAAACCCATCTGATTTTTTAATGATAAAGAAACTACTGTTTCCATATGGGTTTTTAAATTGCACAAATTTATATAAAAATGAGTCTTTATAGTTTTGGGCAAGCTAAATTCAATTCCGTTTACTTGCAAAATTTCTTTTTCTGTTTTATCCAGATTAAGAAATTTAACTATTTTAAATTTAGAAAGCCTATTAAATTTTGAATTTTTTATCAAAGTTTTAAAATCGTATTTTTCACTTCCAAAACTTAATAAAGACGTATGACCGATAACAATTTCTTTGCAACCATTTTCCTGAAAAATTTTACAAATTTCTTTCAATATATCATATCTTGTGTTTTCACCATTAATTATTGGGTATCTTCCACCAAGATTTGGTTTTATAAATATTTTTTTCTCTTTTGACAAATTAAATTCTGAAAAAATTTGTCTGATTACTGATTTCAACGATTTCTTTTTGCTATCATAAATTTTTATCATATAGATTTAGTTATTATAATCGGAGATTGCTTCGTCGCCCCTTCGGGGCTCCTCGCAACGACGTTTGTAGTAAGCTTATTTATTTCTTCTCTTGCGCTGCCATCCCATTCCTGTTCAGACCACATTCTTATTTTATTCATCAATATGATAGCTACTTCCTGCATTTCTTCATCTGTCAGATTGCCGAATTTTCTTTCGCCTTTGCGCCTGAAAAATATGTCGCTAAAATCCGGATTTTCAGGAGAAATATAGATTTTCTTTCCAATCACAACCTTGCATTTTCTTAACCTGGGGATATGCCTATGTGGAGGCAAAATCTCATAGGTCCCCTTTAAAGCTACTGGGATTATCGGCACATTAGCCCTCATGGCCAATTTTACAAAACCGGGCTTTGGCGCCAGCATTTTCCCGCTCCTGGATCTGGTGCCCTCCGGGTAAATCATTAACATTTTTTTTGATTCTAAATATTTTATTACATTTTTAAAAAAAGTTGTTCCTGGTTTATCCTTATCGACATAAACTACGTTATGAAATCTTGTAAACCATTTGACAAAAAATGTTTCATTGATCTTCTTCTGCGCCAAAAAAACAATATAGTCACGCATTATCGAACCGAATATAAGAAAATCATAATAACTTAAATGATTGCATATAAAAATCGCTGGGCCTCTTTTGGGAATATTCTCCAATCCGTCTATTTCCCTAATCCACAGCTTAAAAAAATTAAATACAGCTAAACGTAAAGTTTTAAATCTTGCTTTACGAGCCATGCGATATCTTGATTTTGCTGTCCAAACAAAATCCGCCCTGGAGGCATTTATAGCTTTCCTGGCGAATCTATAACGTACAAGCAGTTGAGAATGCTTTTTTCCGCTCATGAGTTTATGTTAGATTATTTTTTACGCTTTCGAGCAATTTATCGATATCGAATGGCTTTAACACGTAATCCTTTGCCCCAAGCTTTAAAGCTTTAATAGGCGCCTCTTCACTGGCATAGCCGGTTATAAATACAAAAGGCAAATGCGGCTTATTTTCATTTTTCCGGATTTGCCTTACCTGCTCTATTAGCTCAATCCCGTCTTTTTCCGGCATCCTTACGTCTGAAACAACCAAGTTAAACTCCTGCTTCATTATTTTTTCCAGGCCTTCCTGCGCGCTCTTGGCAATTTCTACAACGTAACCCTCTCTATCAAGCAATTTTTTTACTGTCTTAAGCACCAGAACGTCGTCATCGATAACTAATATTTTTTTGTCCATTTTATTTCCTTTCTTAAAAATAAAAACGCCGGTTCTGAAATTAGAACCGGCATTCGCTAGTGCGCCTCAAAATAAAATGTCTGTAGGCCGTATATAGGCACTTTATACCCCCGTATTACTTATATTATCTTATAATAAAGAGCTATCTTTGTCAACGACTTCGTGCTATTTGCGGCATTCACAAATTTACTAGATGTTTCTTGATAAATCTCTCTATTGAAGCTATTGTATCATTTTTTATGGACGGCGGGCTTTGCGCAACCCACATAGCAAAATCATACAACTCATAAGTATCCACCTTCAGCCATTTATTATTTAAATATAAAAATGTGAGCAATGCTGTCATAGCGATCCTTTTGTTGCCGTTTTGAAACGGGTGATTCTTAATCATAAGATAGAAAAGTATCGCGGCTTTTCCGGTAAGGCCTTTGTAAAGCGGCTTTTTTGAAAATAGCTGAAATGGCATTGCCAGGCAACTCTCAAGCTTATTCGGGAATCTGGTGGAGAAATCAGGTATCGGCTCGTTGAAATTCATTGTTTCTCTCGCCAGCCTGAAAGCTATTACCTCCACATCTGAAACGCTTATAATTCTCATTTTACCCGTTACCCAGCAATCTTAAAACTTCGCCGTATTCTGAAACAGTCTTTTTTACGGCATTTTCAATGAGGCGTTTTTTCTCGGCAGTTGTTTTAACCGCCAAGCCCGGAACATCCTTGTCTTCTATTATGTAATTTCTGCCTATTTTGCGGGCCTTTATTTGGCCGCTTTTTATCTTCTTAAAAATGGCTACCCGGCTAATTCCTAAAAGCTTAGCCAATTCTGATGTTGACATAACTCTTTTATTTTCCATTAGTTACCTCATCAACCTAATATAATAAGGTTAACATATGTTAACCTTATTATATTAGGTTAACATAACATTCCATGCCTGTCAAGCTTTTTTAACTAAAATACGGGCAGCCATCTATCGTGTATCCGAGCGCCACATGGTCACGCACTTCAACGCATGTAAATTCAGCGCCGTTCACTGTCTTCTGCTTACCTAAACGATTATTGTAATCCTTGCAATAATGCCTGCCGTCTGCCTGTTTCGTCAGGTTCGCGCACGGATCACCCCCTGCTTCGCAGCACCTTCCGCACCTCTTGCACAGCGCCTCATATTCGCTAAGCGTTTCATTTGTATAATGTATATATTTTCCACTGTCCATGGCTATTTAGTTTTCAATTTTTTCTAAAACAATCAAACCATTTGCGGCTTTACCATAAGGAATATTGGCTTCTTCCTTCGAGAAAACCTGTTTCCAATTATTATCCAAATCCGCTTTTCCTCTGACAAGAAATGAAATACGCACGCCATTAAAAGTGTTGCTAAAAACGTAGTCATCAAGAAACGAATTGTAACCAACGGGAATAGTTATCAAAAACTCACTTGCTTCATCAATTACTTTATCAAGCGCTTTTGAAGCAAGATTATCATCTTTTACAAGGCCATATTCGCCGTTTCCGATATGCTCAAACGTTGATATGGAAAGAATTTTTTTATCTTTAAGGTTAACGTCAAAAACAGATTTTTTCTCAGAAATAAAAGGGCTGGAATCCGCAGGATCAATAATATTTTTCAATCGGCAAGGCCAATAATACGGCGTAACAGCGCCTATCTCTATTGCCGCAGGATCCTGCTCCCGAGCTGAAATCCATGTATCTGCCAGGGCCATCTCAACCGACCTTTCCGTCATGCGAAAAGGCGGCCAACCGCAATTCTCACGATGCACAAAATACGGATATTCTTTGCCGTTTAAAATAAAGCTTTTTTTATTTTCCTACCATTGAACGCGTTTTTTGCTAATAAAAAACATCCCTAAAATTCTCCTTGTATATTAAGATAAATATCTACCGAATTATTCCAATGCTAACCCTATTATTCTAAAATAACCAGAGACAGGATTTATTTGGTTGCCATTTTGATCATAATAAAAACCCAACATGTTGGCAGTACTTAAAATACATGTATTCTTGGTTATATTACATATGCTACTACATAAATATATCCAGCTATCACCGCTTAAACCTGGGCGATCGCTCATAATAACTGCCCCTGCCCCATCAGCATTAGGCGAAAACTCCAATTGAAAAATAACTCTTGTTGTTCCAAGATTATGATTTAGCGTATACCTTGAATTAGAAGTTACCGCAAACCAACCGCTATCATAAATCTTAAGAGGCAAAACCGCGCCGGGTATTTTAGCGTTACTATCCAATGCCCCATTTTTTCGGCCTGTAGCATAGACAGATAAAATTCTTCAGCTTTTTTCTGATAATTCATATACTGCGTTCTGTCCGTTTCTACTATTTTAATATTTTTCGCAGTCATACTATCAGCCTTTCCGGATTTTTACCTGATATTAATATATAAGAAGCCATAATTTCTTTTATAATCGGCGATTTTTCTTTATGTTTTTTTCTGAATTGGCCAACTGTTAACACGTATGGCGAGATAACTATTTGAAAATTCCGTGCTATAGTACCAGATAAATTGGCCATTATAGCTTCTATTTTTTTCTTGTCTTTAATGCTGCTAACCACCACCATTAAATCTATATCACTGGCAGCATCATGTTTTTTTTTAGCTACACTGCCAAAAATAACAGCCGATTTTATGTCAATCGCACTTTTGGAAAGTTTTTTCTTAATTGACGCTGTTATGACATCAAAAACGCTTTTTTCTTTTTGAAAAAATGGCATCAGAATAGTTTTTACAGCATAATTTTTATCATTAATACTATATAAATATGCGCGGCCCACCGCGCTCATAATCACAATGCCTTCCTTGACAAGCTCGCCAAGAAACTTATTGGCAGTTGTCGGGCTTATATCAAGTTCCCTGGCTAACTGCCTGCCGGTAGATCCGGTATTACGTTTACATAAAATACGCAATAGCCTGGTTTTTGACTTATTATTCATTATCTTGTCTAATATATTTTGCATACTGGCCTTACGCCTCCCATTGTCCACATAAATGAACATATGTCCATATTACTGAACAAAGTATACACTATAAAATAACACTTGTCAAGCGTACCTATTACTAATCTAGATATTTCGTTATCCTATGAAGAAACTCGGTATTATCAAAAGGCTTAAATATTACTTCGCCTAATTGCTTGGCCTTAGTTACATTATCGTCATCAGCATAGCCGGTTATAAAAACAATCGGAATCTGCGGTTTGTTATGTTCTCTGGACAGGGCCTGTATTCTATTTATAGTTTCGACTCCATCAACTTCAGGCATCTTAATATCAGCTATTATAAGGTCATAATCCGTATCCTCTGTCTCCTCTATCGCTTCAGAGCTGCTTTCAGTGCCTGACGCATAATAGCCCTCTCTTTTTAGGAGGCTGCAAAGCGTCCTGGTAACAAGTCCGTCATCATCAATGACCAGTATATTCTTTTTGCTTAGTTTTTCGATAAGTGATTTATTCAAGGGTTGTCGCTTCCTTTATAATATTAAAAGATGTACTACTTGCTCATATCTTTTATCAGTTTGTGTGCAGATTTTAAATTAGGCTCTATTTCCAAAGCTTTCTTTAAATAACATATCGATTCATCAAACATTTTTCTTTGGTAATATATCACGCCTATATTATAAAGAGTGGTATAATTACGCGGCTCAGTTGCAAGGGATTTGTTGAATTCTTCTATGGACATCTCAAAAAGACCTTTTTGGGCATACGCATTAGCAAGGTTACAATGAGTTTTAGCATTTTCAGGCTCTGTTTTCAGCGCTTTTTGATATTCATCTATAGCCTGGTCATATTGGCCAGTTTCATCATATATAATCCCCAGCCCATTATGGGCTTTACTGGAATCAGGATTAATCTGCAAGCTCTTTTCAAACGCTTCTTTGGCCTTATCATAAGAACCTTTCATACTATAAATATTGCCTAAATAATTATAAGCCTCTTCGTGGTTAAGCTTTAGTTCCACTGCTTTCTTGAAATTTTCCAAGGCTTCATCAAATTGTTTATTATCTACATAGACAAGAGCCAAATTATAATACAATCTTGGACTCTGGGGAGTATATTTCAGTGTACTTTGATAAAAATATATCGGATTCGACCAATCAATATTTCTCATTACTGTAAGCACGGAATAAATGCCCAATATCATTACAAACAGTGTAGTCAAAATTCCAATATATACGCCTTTTGAAATCTTCAATACATTATTCTCAAATAACATAAATGCACAATAACCTATGGTCATAAAAAATCCAATAGAAGGAAAATATAGCCAATGTTCAGCAATCAGTGCATTCAATTTAATTACACCAAATAATGGCAGCAAGGCAATAAAAAACCATAACATCCCAAAAAGAACAAATTTATTGCGTCTAGATAGCTTAACCCACAATACTAGCAAAGTAACTAGAAAAACAATGGGTATAATAAAATCAATTCTAAAAGCAGATTTTATTATGGGCACCAAACGTTCCATATGCAATCCCACTGGTAAAAAAAGAAGCCTGATATAAGTAGCAAGCACTCCGCACATAGTAAGGAACCATGGATACATGCTAGTGGGGCTGATTATTTTTATAGAAGACGCTCCGGATTTTAAAACAGCTGATCTTAATAAAAAGTAAGCTACGACTAATATAAAAAATGGTAACAAATAAAATAAGGACTTAATTTTATACCGATTATGTAATTTAGTGGCGGGGAAAATAAAAAGGTATGCGGCTAAAATTAAAGGAAATATTATTGAACTTTCTTTGGATAGTATTGCCGCAAAAAAGCATAGCAAAGAAAACGTATACAACAGCGCTCTTTTCATATGTGAATGCTGAAGACATTTTATAAATAAAATAGAGGCTAGCAGTAAAAAGAAAGTGGCTAAAATATCAGCCCTGCCTGAGATGTACGTAACCGCCTCCGTATGTATGGGATGAATCACGAAAAGCAAGCTAGTTATAATAGAAATTGTTCTATTCCCAGATATAGCAACTATAAGAAAGAAAATCAATATAGCATTAAGAATGTGGAACAACAAATTGGTGACGTGATAACCAAAAGGATTCAAACCCCAAATCCGATAATCCAACATATTAGATAATGTCTGCATAGGACGGTAGAAATGTGCCTCAGAATACTTGTCAGAAATAAGTGCTGATGTAAAAACTTTAGGCAGGTTTGCAAAATCTTTAATAATATCGTTTTTAACTATAAGAACCTGGTCATCCCAGATAAAAGGATTCCCTAAAGAATTTGCATACACCAAAATTCCTAAACCGACTATTATTAATATTGCTAAAATAGAGAAATATTTTTTCATAATTTAATATTTCCTAAAAAGGAAACATGATTTCATCTCTTGTAATTGAATAATAAGTACCTACTTTAACTGACCAATAGCAGCTTACTATAAGTACAATTAGTACTAGTAAATTTCCAAATAAGATGTGCGTTTTATTATTTATCTTGATTCGAATTGTATCTATATATTTTGACGATAATATCGCAAGCGCCGGATAGGCTGGCAACATATATCTATGATCTGGACCTAGCATTTCATTCATTTTAGTTGTTATTGTCAAAATAATGAGATACGAAAGAAACCATACAGCCAAAAATAAACCTTTTCTGTCTTTAGTTAATTTAAACATGGCAATCAATATGCCGATATAACCTATTACATATATTGGAACCTGAAAAGGTATGCCAAATAAATAGGTATACCAAGGCCTCTGTTTTATAAATGCGAACCACTGCACTCTGCTACTTATGCCAGCCTCATGCGGATTGTAAAATGGTGTGCCATAGTGCTTAATTACGGTTAAATACCAAGGTAATGTTATTAGAACGGTTATGATAATAAATAAAACTAATTTTAAATCTATTTTCGGAATTTTTGTGCGCACATTATCTTCTGGAGAAATATATAAACAAGCTATCAACGGTAAAAATAACAATAAACTGCTATCTTTTGTAAGAAAGGACAAGCCATACGAACAACCCGTTAAAATAGAAAAAAATAGGCTATTCCTGTAAACGGCTAAATACCAAAATAACATTGTAGCCAATATGAAAAATGTTAAAACCTCATCAGCCCATATTCTTTGCGAAGCCAAAATGCTCGCCGGACTAACAGCCATTAACAAGGCTGAAAGAATGCCGATTCTCGCTGAGAATAAAAATTTTCCTAACAAAAAACAAAACAATATCGTCAAACAATTAAAAAATATAGGGATTATAGTACAGTAAAATTGGCCATACAATTTGTTTTTTGGCCTAGTTTTTGTTATTTCTTCTTTTGATTCGTTATAATAGACAACTCTATAAGGCTTACCATCAGCAAACAATCTGTGCGATAACATTATTGCGTACGCAAAAAGAGGCGGAGCATGAAATAACGGTAAATCATAAAAAGAAGTTCCTTCTTTTTTTAACTGACGCATTAAGTCGCCTTCGTCATTTTTATCTGCTATAGAGTAAATTAAAAAATCTTCATCTGGCGCTATATTTATTCTTCTTAAATTATATTCACTAAAACCAAGGTGGTCCAGTTTTGCGGCTACGCCTACATAAGCTCTTTGATCTCCGGTATTGTGCCGGAGATAGAACGAATTTGTGCGCAAAAATATACCAATTGCCAATACAGCAAAAATTGATGCTATACAAACAAAAGTTCTAAATGTTCTATTTTTTATTATAAAATTTTCCATAATCACCTTTAAATGACAACCTCTCATTACTCTACTTATTTTTTTCTAATAATAAACTATAACTATTCCGGGACTGCCAGCTGTATAGTTTTCGGGGTCACTTCCATGAGTGTCGCCCTTGCCACCACCACCATAGAATAATCCATAAAAACTTGTTCCGCCGCTCTGTCGCCAGTAAGCATTATGACCTTGACCATCCAAATAAAAAATAGTAAGACCAGAATTTCCAGATAGATTTATATCTCCGGTAGAGCCATTCCCACCACCACCATCTGATATACCTAAAATATACGGATTAAGTTGCCCCCCATTGCTACCACCATTACCACCCGTTGCGCTGCAAAAAGAACCAAATGAAGATGTTCCACCAGTTCCAGCTGGTGTTGTTCCACCTGCACCAACTGTTATGACTTAAAATCGTATTGTACCGTCTGGCGTTTCAATCTCCAACCTGTCCCTGCCAGTAAGATTAAAGCTGTCCCCAAGTAAAAATATTTTGAATAAACTAGGCCAAAACATGTGTCTTATATAGTAGGAGGTGATGAATATGTCAAGGATATCAAGAACCCTTATAGAATACGCCTGCTACCATATAATAACAAGGGGTAATCAGCAACAAAAGGTATTTAAAAGTGACGTCGACTATACCAGATACCTTACAACTATCAAAAAAGCTAAGAAAAGATACAAAATAGCTCTATATTCCTATTGTCTTATGCCTAACCATGTGCATCTATTGGTAGAACCTGAATCCGTAGCTAACTTATCAGGCTTTATGCATTGGCTAAACCGCGGGTATACGGCATATTTTAACGCAAAGTACCAGAAAGTAGGCCATTTATGGCAAGGCAGATTTAAGAGTAAACCTATAGTCAAAGGCCAATACCTGATAAATTGCGCTGAATACATAGAAGCTAACCCGGTTAGGGCAAACATAACAACCGATATAGCAACATACCCCTATAGCAGCTACAAGGAAAGATGCTTATCAGCCCACAAAGACATCTTAGATGAAATACTGATAAAAGATACGGATATCAAAGAACGGGGACACGTTTAATCTTGGCTACAGGGACAACTGCAAAGCTAATTTCTCAGACGGTACAAATTACAGTTAAAGACAAATAGACCGTCCCTCTACTCCCCCAAAATTACCTGTTCCTCTTCGGCTGCTTTACCAGTATCGCCAATATTCATGTAAACAGCCTTAAGTTTCTTATGTGCATATACGTCAAAAGGATTTATACTGATTGCTTTTTGGTATGCCGTTATCGCTTCCTGATATAACTTTTTTATAGAATATGCATCACCTAAGATTACATAAGAAGCAGCGAAATTAGGATCAATGCCAATGGCTGCCTGGCATTCAATTCTTGCATTATCTAGCTCTCCGATAATCACATATGTAGCTGCCAAATTCAATCTAGCATCCATATATTTAGGATTTCTATCTCTGCTCTTTTTATATTCTTCTATCGCCTCGCTTAAAGAATTCTTTTTGCGATAAATAGCTCCTAAATTATTATGTGCATGGGCACTTTGTTCAGAATCTTCTGGAACATTTTTATACGTCGAAATAGCCTTTTCTATCTTGCCCTTCTCTTCATACGCCATAGCCAAACCTAAATTTACAACCGAGCTGTTTGGTGCATACTCTAAAGTCTGGCTAAAAATTGTAAAATTATCTTTCCAGTCAAAATTTCTTTTTATAGTCAAACCAATGCAATATATTATAAATAAACTAATTACTGCGAGAATGCAAAATTTAACAAAATTATTTTTAACTTCATTATAAAAATTTATTACTGCGGCTGCAATTACAACAAAT
>Ga0209824_10002025_pt1 | contig 10798 bp, 9 predicted proteins | sample VDWuncwatermetaG_FD_184124 | JGI IMG/M metagenome (GOLD analysis project Ga0209824, IMG submission 184124) | Wastewater microbial communities from Netherlands to study Microbial Dark Matter (Phase II) - VDW unchlorinated drinking water (SPAdes)... ...
CCTTAAATCCCCCCTGCCCCCCTTTTCCAAAGGGGGGATCATCATACAAGGATGGGCGATTTGGTAGGATGGGTGGAGCGTAGATTTCGTAGCCCGGATGATCGTAGCGTTATCCGGGAAGGTTGGTGCTTTAAACCCGCATGGCTCCCGGGCGGCAAAATGCGCCGCATAAGCATTGGCTAAGCGGCATAAGTCCGCCGCAAGCCATGCTAAATAACGCTACGATCATCCCTACGAAAGCCACAAACCGCCACGATCAACGTTTCCCAACGCGTAGCCTAACAACAACCCGCACTTTGCGTATGTGTCCCAGCGCACCGAACGCATTGAAATTTTCGTTTAGCCTCTCCCAGACTATAGCGCATCTTCAAAAACTTTCCGCTATTTCCAAAACCCTGACAGGAGAAAACGATGAATATCCCCAACAAAATAATCGCCGCGCTGTTCACGTTGCTGCTGGTTTTTCCGGCCACGTTTTTTGCGTCACCCGCCCACGCGCAAACCGCCGCGCCGCGCATCGACGGCTTCGACGTGGAACAGGTACACCAACTGACCGCAGGCACCGAACTGGATTTCACCTTGTACGGCACGCCCGGCGGCAGCGCCACCATCTTCATCAGCGGCACCAGCGCGGCCTTCGCGCTGCGGGAAGTGGAGATAGGGCTTTACGAAGGAATTTACACCGTCAAAAGCCGCGACCGCATTCCCGCCGAGCGCAGCGTCACCGCCAATTTGCGTTTGGGCAATTATGTGACCAGCGCGATTCTGGCGGAATCGCTGCTGCTCGCCTCGGCCTATCACAGCCCCGCGCAGCAAGCCACCGACGCGGCGTTCAGCGCGCGCCCGACCATAGACCGCTTCGAGGTGTCGCCGGTGCGCGAGCTTAGCCCCGGGTCGTATCTGCACTTCACGGTGTATGGCACACCTGGCGCACAAGCCAATGTGCGTATCAGCGGTGCCAAGGGCGCGTTTTTTCTGACAGAAGAAAGCAAGGGCGTTTATAGCGGCGCGTACGCCATCAAAAACCGCGACCGCATTCTCGCCAACAGCGTCGTCACCGGCAACCTGCGCTTGGGCAAGCAAACCGCCACGGCGACGCTCGGCAAAACGCTGGTGTCGGCCACCGCCCCCTTGAGCGCGTCGCGGCGCACCGCGGTTTGCGCCAACTGCGGCGAAGTCGTCGCCGTCAACGTGATCGAGGTGCAGGGCGAAGGCAGCTATGTCGGTCTGATACTCGGCGGCATCGCCGGTGGCGCGGTCGGCAGCCAGGTCGGCCAGGGCACCGGCACCACCGTCGCCGAAATCGCCGGTGCCATCGGCGGCGCGTATGCGGGACGCGAGCTCGAAAAGAATATGAAAAAAACCAAGCACGACGAAGTGGTGGTGCGCTTGCAGGGTGGCGGCACCCAGACCTTCACTTACGCGGGCGCGTCGGGGTTCCGCGTGGGCGACAAAGTCAAAGTGGTAAACGGCGCGCTGGTGCGCGAATGATATTAGAAAAAACATTTAGCCACGGATTAACACGGATAAACACGGACAAATCAAAAACTTATTAATTCCAAGTCGCGTTCAAGTTGAGACTAGGCGGAGGCTCGCAGACAGTGCGTATAGCACGGCAAGAGCCGACAACACCGTATCAACTTGAACGCGACTTGGAATAAGCAGAAGCGCATCGCCTACAAGATTGATCCCCGGCGTGATTCGACACCGTAATTATCCGTGTCAATCCGTGTTAATCCGTGGCTGAACTGCGGTTTTTAGGATTATGCTAATGCGCTCGCTCCAGCTTGTTTTTGTGACGGCTTTTTGCTTGCAAGTGTTGGCGCAATGCACCATGCTGCCGGACACCGACGCGCATATCGCGCACCATACAGCGCGCCATACCGCACAGGCGGTGCGTTTTGAAAATGCGCGCGGCGCGTTGTCGGCGCAAAAAAACGCGGCGATCCTCGCCGCGCTCAAACACAAATCCGGCGACATCGACATTCTGGAAAAGCAGATGGTGCTGGAGCAGGCCATCGTCGGCAGCCCGCTGATACTCGGCAACAAAGTCACGCTGCTGCAAGACGGCGCGGCTACCTATCCGGCGATGCTGGCCGCGATCCGCGATGCCCGCGACCATATCAACCTGCAATCCTACATCATCGAGGACGATGACATCGGGCGGCAGTTCGCGGATTTGCTGCTGGCGCAGCAGGCGCGCGGCGTACAAGTCAACGTCATTTACGACAGCGTCGGCGCGCTCAACACCCCCAAAGCTTTTTTCGAGCGGCTGCGGCAAGGCGGCATTTCGGTGCTGGAGTTCAACCCGATCAACCCGCTCAAAGCGAGAAAAGCCTGGCTGACCGATAACCGCGACCACCGCAAGTTGCTGGTGGTCGACGGGCGCAGCGCCTTCCTCGGCGGCATCAATATCAGCAGCGTGTATTCGTCGGGGTCTGTCCTGCGTGGCGGCGGCAAAAAGAATAAAGACGATGCGGCGTGGCGCGATACCCACCTGCGGATCGAAGGCCCGGTGGTGGGCGAGTTGCAGAAACTGTTCATCGACACCTGGCAAAAACAGCGCGGCGCGGCGCTGGCCGCGAAAAATTATTTCCCCGCGCTCAAAGCCGTCGGCAAGGACATGGTACGCGCCATCGGCAGCACCCCCGACGACCCTTACAGCCTGATTTACCTGACGCTGATCTCGGCCATCGGCAACGCCGAAAAACAGGTGTCGCTGACCATCGCTTATTTTGTTCCCGACGCGCAGTTGCTGCAGGCGTTGACCGATGCGGTCGCGCGCGGGGTCGAGGTGAGGCTGATCTTGCCGAGCTATTCCGATTCGGCCACGGTGTTTCACGCCGGTCGCGCGCATTATTCCACCTTGCTTGAAGGCGGCGTAAAACTCTACGAGCGCCACGGCACCACGCTGCATTCCAAAACCGCTCTGATCGACGGCGTGTGGTCGACGGTGGGGTCGACCAATTTGGATTGGCGCAGCTTTCTCGACAACGATGAAATCAACGCGGTCATCGTCGGACGCGAATTCGCGCAACAAATGCAGGCTATGTTCGACGACGACATCAAAGCCTCGGTGGAGATCGACGCGGCAAGTTGGGCGCGACGACCGCTCAAATTTCGCCTCAAGGAATTCTGGTCGGGACTGTGGGGGCGGTTGTTGTAGGGGCGGGTTGCACCCGCCCAGGGCGGTCCACGGGATTCCACGGGATACCGGGCTTTGCCCATAACCGGGCTACGCCCATAATGCAATCCGCCCCTACAAAACCATTTCCGTAGGTCGGGATTTATCCCGACATCGCGCATTTGTCGGGATAAATCCCGACCTACGGGGTTTTTTCTTTGACCGCTTCGGCGCAAAAAAACGCGAGTTGCTGCAACACGCTTTGCACCGCCGCGTTGGCGGCGACCACGCCGCCGTAAGGATCATCGCTGGCGGCGGGAATCACGGCATCGAACTCACGCCGCGCCAGCACCGTGCGCAATTTGACATCTACCAGATAGGCGCGCAGGGTGAAACGCACGCGGCTGGCGGGGTTGGATGATGAGGCGGGGGCACCGAATTCATGTTGCAGGCGGATGATTTCCGTATCCAGCCGCACGTCGCCCACCGCCGCGCTCGGTGTCAGCACCACCGCGCGGAACGCGCCGCTGTCCTCCAGCGCCGCGACCAGCAGCGGCGCGAGCATACGCGCGGGCGGGTCGATCCATTCGCTGTGCGCGAAGTATTCCAGGCGGTGTTGCTCGCGCACAAAAATCATGCGCGGGCTGTCGAAGCCGGCGGCGGCGTGCGGCGGGTTGACGATCAAGGTCGGGGCATCGCGTTGCATCTGCGGCACGGCGGCAGCGGGCATATTGGCGCGCACTGCGGCGCGCACGTTATCGAGCGAATAAAAAGACGGCGGCGGCGGTGACGCGGTCGGTACCAAGCTGGCGCAACCGGCGAGCAGCGTCAGCGCCAGCGCGGCGGTGAACAACCGGCGCGGGTGAATGTGTGGTGGGTAGGGGCGGGTTCTAAACCCGCCCAATACGCAGGTGTTCAATACGCGGGCGGGTTTAGAACCCGCCCCTACATCCGAAAAAAATATGCCGAGCCACGTATGGGAATAAATCGGTAATTTTCTGGTGTCCATTACGGTGTCACTCCTTTTTCTCCCGGCCCTGCCGGGACTTGTTTGCGGCCGAACAGCAGGCCGCGCGGGTCGCGTTTGGTTTGCTCGCTCAAGCCGCGCAGCGAGGTGGACAGCACCGTGAGTTCGCCCAACAGGCGCTCCAATTCTGGCAAAGTCTCGGCGGTAAAACGCGCCATGTCGGCTCCGATAGAATCGACGGTTTTGCCCGCGCTGATACTGGTCTTGGCGACTTCGTTGCCCATTTTTTCGATTGCCGCCGCGCTGCGCCCGACGCGCTCTATCAGCGGCTCGATTTGCGCCGATATCCGCGCGGTATTTTCCAAAGACTGCGCGGCATTCGTGATGCCTTTGTCTATCGTGTCTTTGCGCGCGGCGATAGTGCGCGACACGGCGGCAATATCGGCCAACGCGCTTTTGAACGCCGCTTGATTTTCTTCGCTGAGAATGGAATTGAGGCTGTTGGAGGTGCTGTCGAGTTTCGCCAACACGCTGGTGAGCATGTTTTCCAGGCGCGCGCTGAGCGAAGGTTTGGTGCGGATGATCGGATAGTCGTTTCCCGCCGTGGCGCGCAGCGGTGCGGCATCGGGCTTGCCGCCGCTGAGCTCGACATAGGCGATGCCCGTCAGCCCCTGGGTTTTCAACACCGCCACCGTGTCTTCCTTGATCGGCGTACCGCGCTCGATCGCGAACAGCAGCCAGACGCGCTCCGGGTTGACTTTATCGAGATGGATATCTTTGACCACGCCGACGTTGACACCGTTGTATTTGACCGGCGCGTTGAGGTTCAACCCGGCGACCGATTCGTCCTCGATCGCCAGATATAAGTCGTATTTTTTTTGCCAGGCACCGCCCGAGGCGAGCCACAGCACCCCCGCGATCAGCACCGCGCCGAGCACCAGCACGAAGCCGCCGACCAGCGCGTAATTTACTTTGGTTTCGATGATGGGTCTCCGTTGTTGGGGGGTATTGACTTAACCCAAACATTTAAACAATTTGCGAATAATCTTAAAAAAAGCAGCTTCACCACCAAGTCACCAAGAACACCAAGGCGCACCAAGGTTTTAGAAAACAGACACATCACCTGATGGGTGGGTACAAAAATCCTATGGTTCCTTTGTGCTTCTTGGTGTTCTTGGTGACTTGGTGGTTCAAATACGGTTTTAGGATAATGGCTGTGCTTTTATTCGTGGTTAAGCTTTGCTTTGTCTTTTTCGACCGCGTTCATGGATTGCGATGCGGCGCGCCCGCGCGCGCCGTCGAAAAATTTACGGATGGCGGGTTGATCCATCTCTGCCAGTTCGGCCATGCTGCCCACGCCTTGCACCTTGCCGTCGGCGAGCACCGCGACGCGGTCGGCAACCTGCCACAACAGGTCGAGATCGTGGGTGATCATGACGATGGTGAGGCCAAACAAATCGCGCAGTTTCAGCACCAGTTCATCCACGCCCGCCGCGCTCTCCGGGTCGAGTCCGGCGGTGGGTTCGTCCAGAAACAATAGTTCTGGATCGAGTGCCAGCGCGCGCGCCAGCGAGGCGCGCTTCATCATGCCACCGCTCAACTCGGACGGATATTGCGCCCCGACCGCGGGCGCGAGTCCCGCCAATTCGAGCTTCCACGCGGCGATTTCGTCTATCAAGCCGTCTGCCAGCGCGGTGTGCTCGCGCAGCGGCAGGCCGATATTTTCCTGCACCGTGAGCGCGCCGAACAAACCGCCGTGCTGGAACATCACCCCCCAGCGCTGGCGCAGTGCCAATGCCGCATCGTCGTCGAGCGTCGCCAGATCGGCCTCCAGGATTCGGATCGACCCCGCGTCGGGGCGATGCAACAAAATCATTTCGCGCAGCAGCGTCGATTTGCCCGAGCCGCTGCCGCCGATCAGCGCGAAAATTTCCGCGCGACGCACCGTCAGGTCGATTTCGTCGTGTACGAGATGCGCGCCGAAGCGCGTCGTGAGCTTGTTGATTTCGATGGCCGATGCGTCGGCGTTTATTTCGTTTTGCATATTATGTTCACGTCACTCGCCTTTGTAGCCCGGATGAAGCGCAGCGTAATCCGGGGCGGTAAAAGTTGAAACTCGCCGCGCTCCCGGATTACGCTGCGCTTCATCCGGGCTACCAAACCATCCGGACTACTAACATCAGAGCTTCAACGCGCTGAACGCGACCGAGAACAGCGCGTCGGCGACGATCACCAGAAAAATCGACTGCACCACGCTGCGCGTGGTTTGCCGCCCCACGCTTTCCGCGCCGCCGTGGGTTTGAAAGCCTTGGAAGCAGCCGACCACCGCGATGATGACGGCGAACACCGGGGCTTTGCAAATGCCGACCAGATAAGAAGTCACGCTCACCGCTTTGACAAAGCGCTCCAAGAATTCGTTGTAACTCACGTCGAGCTGCGCGCTCGCCATCACCATGCCGCCCGCCACGCCGAGCACGTCGGCAAACACCGTCAACAGCGGCAAGGCAATCACCAGCGCGATGATTTTCGGCAGCACCAGCAAATCCAGCGGGGCGATACCCAGCGTGCGCATCGCGTCGATCTCCTCGGTGACCACCATGGTGCCGATCTGCGCGGCGTAGGCGGAACCCGAGCGCCCGGCGATGATGATGGCGGTCATCAGCGGGGCGAATTCGCGCAGCATCGACAGCCCGACCAGATCGGCGACAAATATATTCGCGCCGTATTGGCGGAGCTGGTTGGCCCCCTGGTAGGCGACGACGATGCCGAGCAGGAACGACAGCAACCCGACGATGGGCAGCGCGTCGTAACCCGCGCTGCGGATATTGAACAAAATCGGTCGCCAGCGGATGCGCGCCGGACGCACCACGCTGCCCGCAAACGCCAGCGCCACTTCGCCGACAAAGCCCAGCAGTGCGCGGCTCTGCTCACCCGCAGCGGCTGCCTGCCGCCCGATATTTTCCAGCCAGGATGCGGGTGGCGGCGCACTGGCTACAACTGCGGGCTCGGTAGTTTGCACGATGGCTTGCTCGCCGACGACCGCCAGCAGTTTGGCGAAGTCGGGACGCAAGCCGCGCACCTGCATCGCCGCCCCCGCGTCGCGCAGCCGCCGCAGCAATTTTTGCAGCAGCCACGCGCCCGCCGTATCGAAGGCCTCGAGGCGAGTCGCGTCCACCACCCAGTCGCCCGGCGAATCGTCCGATGCCTGCACAACCAACGCTTCGAGTTGCGGCGCAACAGTACCGAGACCGCGCGCGGTCCAGGAACCGGACAACGAGAGTTCCTGCGGCGTAGCCTGGGTGATTGCGGCAGGTGTCAGCGTCGAGGGTTGCATAGATGATTGAACGGTAAATGAAATGATGCTTGCCGTATGTGCGATGGCGCACGGAATGGGGCGGGCGGGCAACGGATAATTTCACAGCTCAAATGAATTTGTAGCCCGGATGAGCGTAGCGTTATCCGGGAGCAGGACAATTTCCAATCACCAGTCTTCCCGGATAACGCTACGCTCATCCGGGCTACTCCCTATGAACATGCCCCGCCCGCTCAAATGGATCGCCGCGCTTGTCCTCGCCCCCATCGTGTTGGCGGTGCTGTTTATTCTCATTTTCGGCTGGAACTGGTTGCGCGCACCGATCGAGCGCATGGCGCTGGATAAAACCGGGCGCGAATTGTCTATCGTCGGCGATCTCAATGTCACGCTCGCTTGGCCGCTGCCGCGCATCCACGCGGCGGGGGTGACTTTCGCCAATCCCGACTGGGCCACGGAAAGGCAATTGCTCGCCGCCGATGCGGTGGAAATCAGCATCGACTTGCCGCAACTGTTGCGGCGCAACATCGTCATCCCCGAAATGCGGCTGACGCGCCCGGTGGTCTATCTGGAGCAAGCCAGTGGCGGCCGCAAGAACTGGCTGTTGGATTTGAACCAGCAGGACGAGCAGGCGCGCATCCGCATCGAGCATTTGTGGCTCGATCAAGGGCGGCTCGGCTACGACGATGCCACACAAAAAACCCATATCCGCGCCGAACTCTCGACCGAGCATTTGCGCCCGCCCGCGTCCACAGATGCGTCCACAGTCGCGTCCGCAGCGGCATCCACCTCTACGCTCGCAGTTGCTTCAGTTACGTCCCCAGCCGCCGCGCGCTTTGGCATCGATGCCATCCGCTTCACCGCGCGCGGCCTCTATGAGGGCCTGGCGCTCAACGCCCACGGCGATGGCGGGCCGCTGCTGGCGCTGCGCGATGAAACCACCCCGTATCCGCTGCGCCTCGTCGCCAGCGTCGGGCCGACCCACCTCCAGGCCGACGGCACCATCACCAGCCTGTTGAAGTTGGTGGCGATGGACATACGCCTGACCCTGCGCGGCAACAGCCTCAACGAACTGTATCCTTTGCTCGGCATCGCTTTTCCCGCCACGCACGCTTACACCACCTCCGGACATCTGCTGCATCACGGCAAAAACTGGCGCTACGCGCCGTTTACGGGACGCATCGGCAATAGCGATGTCGTCGGCAGCTTGCAGGTAGACACGGGCGGCAAGCGACCCGCGCTCAAGGCGGAAGCGGTTTCCAAATTGCTCGATCTGGCCGATCTCGGCCCAGTGATCGGCGCGCGCGCCAACGTCACCCGGGCAACAGCCGCGCAAGCACGCGTTTTGCCCGACCTGCCGTTCAACACGGATCGCTGGAGCAGCGTCGATGCGGAAGTCTCACTCACCGCCAAAAACATCCGCCGCGCGGCGGCGTTGCCGCTGGAAAATCTCACCGCGCATTTAAGCCTGCGCGATTCGGTGCTGACGCTGGACCCGCTCACCCTCGGCGTGGCCGGTGGCCAACTGCAAGCAAAAATTTCGCTGGATGGCCGCCGCCATCCGATACAAGCGCGCGCGCAAGTGCGGGCGAAAAAAATGCACATCGTCAAACTGCTGCCGACACTGGACTTGAGCAAAAGCAGCGTCGGCCAGATCAACGGCGAATTCAATCTCAACGGACAAGGCGATTCGGTTGGTCGCATGTTGGCAACGGCTAACGGCAAGCTGGGGCTGAGCGTCGCTGGTGGCGAAATCAGCAAGCTGTTGATGGAAAAAATCAGCCTGCATTTGTGGGAAATCCTGGTGCTGAAACTCACCGGCGACAAGCGCATCAAGCTGCACTGCGGGGTCGCCGATTTCAGCGTCCGCAAGGGCGTGATGCGCGCCGACACGCTGCTTCTCGACACCGAAGTCACCACCCTCGTCGGCAGCGGCAGCATCGATCTGGCGCAGGAGAAATTGGATTTGACCCTCGATCAAAAAACCAAGGAGACCAGCCCGGTGGCGTTGACCAGCCCGATCTATTTGCGCGGCAGCTTCGCGCATCCCGTTGCCAGCATCGACATGGGACGTGTCGCCGCGCGCGGCCTCGGCGCGGTCGCGCTGGGCATCGTCGCTCCGTTGCTGGCGCTGGTGCCGCTGGTCGACCCCGACCGCGGCGAAGACCGCGATTGCGCGCGACTGATCCGCGCGGTTAAGTAGTTAAGTAGCCCGGATTAAGGGGTAGGTCGGGCTATGCCCGACAACGGTGCGCGTTGTCGGGCATAGCCCGACCTACAAAATCCGGCTCGCAGCGTGGTGTTGTTTTAATTTTTGACTGCTGAATAAACAGCCCGGATGCAAGGTGCGCCAGCGCACAGACTGCCATTTCCAAATAGCCGACGATGGCGGCACGGATAGCAACAGGAGGTCACCATGAACCGAGATCAAATCGCGGGCAACTGCAAGCAACTCAGCGGCAAAGTAAAAGAACAATGGGGCAAGCTCACCCATAATTCGCAGCGCGAGTTCGACGGCCGGTGCGAGCAAGTGCTCGGCAGAATCCAGTCGCGTTACGGCATCGCGAAGGAACAAGCCACGCGCCAGCTTCAAGATTTTTTGCACCGCAATCGCAACTGGCGCATCACCGACAAATAGATACGACTTTTACTTGGAGACACAAAATGAAACCCATCAACCTGAAAACGCAGTGCGTATTGGCGGCTGTAATCGCTGGCTTGCTGGTGGTCGCCCCGGCGGTTGCCGACAACGATTCGTCGCGCGGCGGCCACGATAAAAGCGAGAAACGCGACCACAAAGAAAAGCGCAAACAACAAAAAAACGAGAAGCACGACGACGAGCGCAAATCATGGCGCGGCCACAACAGGTCGGATGTCAAAGTGGGCGGTCATTTTGGGGAACAGCACCGCACTGTCGTACACAACTATTACGGCCAGCAATTTGCCAACGGTCGTTGCCCGCCGGGATTGGCGCGAAAAAATAATGGCTGCCTGCCGCCCGGCCAGGCCAAAAAGTGGACAGTCGGCCAGCCGCTGCCGCAAAACATCGTCTATTACAACGTGCCGCAGCCGCTGCTCTCGCAGCTCGGTCAAGCTCCTGCCGGTTATCGCTACGCGCAAGTGGACGACAACGTGCTGCTGATCCAGCGCATGACGGGGATGGTGGTGGATGCGTTGCAGCTCGGGCAGTAGGCGCGCTGTTTGTTATCGGCGACGAGGCGCAATTCCGTAGGGCGGGTGTAACCCGCCCTTGTATGATGAATCCCCCCCTTTGGAAAAGGGGGGCAGGGGGGATTTAAGAGGAAAGTTGAAGCAAAACCAAATCCCCCTCAATCCCCCTTTGTTAAAGGGGGAAGCGACAATAAATTGCGGCGGCGGGTTTAGAACCCGCCCCTAC
>Ga0209824_10002026_pt1 | contig 10795 bp, 10 predicted proteins | sample VDWuncwatermetaG_FD_184124 | JGI IMG/M metagenome (GOLD analysis project Ga0209824, IMG submission 184124) | Wastewater microbial communities from Netherlands to study Microbial Dark Matter (Phase II) - VDW unchlorinated drinking water (SPAdes)... ...
TCTGTATCCAGCGCCTCTCTTTTAGGAACCATATAGTAAGCATAGGCGGGTTTATTGAATCTACCCACCCTTCCGCGAAGCTGATGCAAATCAGATAATCCAAAATGTTGAGCGTTATTGACGATGATCGTGTTGACATTCGGGATATCAATACCTGACTCTATAATCATCGTGCAGACCAAAACATCTATTTTTGCTTTTAAAAAATCAAGCATTGCTTTCTCTAGTACTTTTGTCGGCGTTTGGCCGTGTCCTATGGCAATCTTAATATTGGAGGGGAGGAGTTTAGCGATCTTTTCTTTCACCTTTTCAATATCTTGAATACGATTGTGGACAAAATAAACCTGTCCTTTCCTGTCTAGTTCTCGCAAAATCGCCTGACGGATGAGGTCTTCGTCATATTCTACCACAACCGTTTTTATAGGCAATCTATTTTGGGGAGGAGTATTAATTACGGATAAATCCTTTGCATCCATCAATCCCATATATAAAGTACGCGGGATTGGTGTGGCGGTCAAGGTAAGCACATCGCAAGCTAATCTTAAGGCTTTTAATTTTTCTTTTGCTCTTACCCCAAAACGCTGTTCTTCATCTATAATCACAAGGCCTAGTTCTTTAAATTTTACGTCATCGGATAATAATCGGTGCGTACCAATTACTATATCCACAGTGCCTCCGGCAATACCACGCACGATTTCTTTCTGTTCGGCCTTTGTTTTAAATCGCGAAAGCATCTGAATATTTATAGGAAAAACCCTAAGGCGCTGGCTAAAATTCTGATAATGCTGTTCGGCTAAAATTGTGGTAGGTACAAGATACGCCACCTGTTTATTATCCATCAATGCCTTGAAGCTTGCGCGCATTGCAACTTCGGTTTTGCCGTAACCGACATCTCCGCAGAGAAGCCTATCCATGGGTTTAGGCGACTCCATATCGGCCTTTACGTCCTGGGTTGCTTTTATCTGTCCCGGAGTTTCTGTATATTGAAAAGTAGCTTCAAATTGTTTCTGCCAATCTGTATCGGGAGAATAAGTGAAGCCATGCACACTTAAACGCATTGCCTGTAAAGATAAAAGTTCCCAGGCCAACTTACGTATTCCCCGACTTGCCCTCTCTTTGGCCTTAAGCCACTCTTTGGTGCCTAGCCGATAAAGTTTTGGCCTTCTTATCTGAAAAGCGATGTATCTCTGCACTAAATGCATTGAGTCAACTGGTACATATAATTTTTCTTGTTGGTCGTATTCAATAACCAAGTGGTCCTTGGGCTTATCCTTTACTTTTATCTTCTCAAGCCCAAGGAATCTTCCTATGCCATGCTGCGTATGCACAACATAATCGCCGATATTTAAATCTATGAAGTTTTCTATGGGTAACTCATCAGTAAAAGCAGCGGTTTTAAACGCATACGCCTTTTTTACCGGTAGAATAATCACCATCTTGTGTCCCCATACCGGATTCCCGTCAACAGGATTGAATGTTTTAATAGATGCGACTTCATCCATATTTAACTCGATACGTATCGGAAGCTCAAAGGCAAAAGGGAATATATCAAAAATTTCACCGCGACGGGCAAAATCTCCTTCTTCTAATACAGTTTCCTGCCTCTTGTAACCAAAATCGACTAAGGTTGCTAAAATATTGTCTAATCCGATAGTGGCACCTGTATATAATTTCAGGGATTTAAACATAGTAATTATTAAACCGTTCTTTGGCCACTAATTATTGGCGTCCGCTTTTGGGGTTTGTGGCGAGAACTAAAGGTGAGGCTATGTAGACCGTAGAATATACTCCCGATATAAAACCCACTAATAGAGCAAAGGCAAAATTACTTAATACCTCTCCGCCGTAAATAAAAATTGCGATTACGGTAAGAAACGTGACGCCGGAGGTAAGGATAGTCCTGCCAAGGGTCTGGTTGACGCTTAAATTTATCAACTCATAAAGACTGGCCTTGCGCGAAAGCTTCATATTTTCTCTAACCCGGTCATAAATCACAATTGTATCGTTTATAGAGTAACCAGCAATAGTTAACAAAGCAGTAACCGTAAGAAGGTCAATCTGCCTGCCGGTTATTGCCATAAAACCTAGAGCAACCAATACATCATGCAGTAAAGCAATAACGCCTGCGATAGCGAAATTAAAATGTTTGAATCTAATAGCCACATATACCAAAATACCCAGCAACGACCACACAATAGCCCATATAGCCTGACCGCGCAAATATTTACCGGCGATAGGGCCCACCTTCTCAACCTTAAGGACTTGGATATTCTGCTGCGGAAACCTATCCTTTAATTTGCTAGTAATGTTTTCGCTTTTGTCTGCCGGAGTCTTAATTAACACCACATTAGGTTTATCTTTAAATTGCTGAATGGATGCATCTGTAAAACCTGATTCTTTAAGAATTAACCGCAATTGATCAACTTGGATCGGATCCTTAAAACTATATTCCTGTAACTGCCCTCCGGAAAAGTCAATACCATATGCATTCTCGCCTTTTTTAAAAAAAACAGCCAAACCCCATACAATTATGATTAATGATACCGCATAGCATATTTTTCGTTTACCGATAAAATCAATCTTTGTTTCCTTGACCCATTTCTGCATCGGTAGCGATTTTAACAGCCCCAGGCTTAAAAGAATTTCAAATATAGTGCGGGTAACCACAATAGCCGTAAACATACTTGCTATAAGGCCGATAATCAAAGTTACCGCAAAACCTCTTATAGGTCCTGTGCCGAATTGAAACAAAAACGCTGCGGCAATAAGAGTTGTTAAGTTCGAGTCAAAAATAGCGCTGAATGCCTTTGAGTAACCGTTGGCTATGGCTGTGCGTAAGTTCTTTCCGGTGCCTAATTCTTCTCTGATGCGTTCATTAATAAGCACATTTGCATCTACCGCCATACCTAATGATAAAATAATACCGGCTATGCCGGGCAATGTCAAAGTAGCCACTGTAGCGCCAAACATATGTGGCAGTATACCTAAGCCGCCTAATACCATCAAAAGGTTAAGTAAAAGAGCGATATCTGCGACAAACCCGGCCAAAAAATAATAGAAAACCATAAATGCAAGTACCAAGATTATACCGATAGCACTGGCGTGAACTCCGCTCTGTATTGAATCTAGGCCTAACAATGGACCGATGGTCCTTTCTTCTTCTACCTGTATCGGAGCAGGCAAAGCGCCGTATTTCAAGATCTTTGCTAAATCCTGCACTTGTTCAAGGGTAAAACGCCCTGTAATAACTGCTTCTCCGGAAGGTATCGCTTCCTTAATGTTAGGAGCAGATTGGACTTGTCCGTCTAAGACAATCGCCAACCTACGGCCCACATTGGCTGAAGTAATTTCCGCGAACTTTTTTGCTCCGTCAGGATTAAACCTAAGCGAAACACGCCATTCGCCAAATTGCCCTTGGTCAGGATCGACGTACGCATCAGACAAAGCATCTCCGCTTAATACTTCCTTTGTTTCCAAGAGCACAACCTCATTATCGTCCTTTGTGTGTTTTAATTCGCACCCTTCTGGCACGGATCCATCCAGCGCCTGTTTAACCTTATCCACATCAGAAACAACAAGTTTAAAATCAAGCCGCCCTGTTTGTCCAATCTTACTGAGTGCGCGGTCTCTATCCGTAAAACCGGGCAACTGAAGTACAATCTCGTCTATGCCGTGCCTTTGCAAAACAGGTTCACTCACACCGAAATCATCGACACGATTCCTGATATTCTCCATTACCAAATCTGCGACAAGCCCTCTATCTTTCTCCGGAACCTTGCTGGTATCAACTTTTAGCAAAAGATGCATCCCGCCCCTTAAATCCAAGCCTAAATTGATTCTTTTCTCTAAAGGAAAGGCAAAATACGCACAGGTTGCCACAATACTCAGAATAAGAATTATTTTATAAATAAGCTTTCTTTCCATATATATCTTAAGCTTTCTGGCCGGAGTCGCCTTGTATCTTTTTTATATAAGCGACGGCGTTCTTTTCTATCTCCATCTTTACATTATCATCTATTCTTAAGATTATGGTCTTGTCTTTAACGTTTACAATTGTCCCATGAATGCCGCTTGAGGTCACTACCTCGTCATTCTTATTAAGATTAGTGAGCATTTTACTATGCTCCTTCTCTTTTGTTTTTTGAGGGCGGATAAGCAAGAAATAAAAAATTACAAATATCAAAATAAGCGGGAATAAATTTATCAGGGGATTAACTTGCGGTGCCTGTGGCATTTTTTTCCTCCTTCATAGTAATGAACACCAGCCAATCCCGCCGCAGAAGGCGGCGTACCCACCACTCCGATATGGTGGGGTGGGTATATGGCTGGGTGTTAAATATCTTTATATTTCTTAAGAAGATTTTTAACCGTGGTAGAAACCTGCGCACCTTTTTTTATCCAAGAATCCAGCCGTTCCAGTTGTATCTTTACTGCCTTTGTTAACGGATTATAAAATCCTATTTCTTCGATAAACCTGCTATCGCGCCCCCGGCGTTTATCAAAAACAGTAATTCGGAAATGCGGTTTTTTTTTGGGATTTTTACCTATTCTCCTCAGACGCACAACTGCTGGCATATGCCTTTCTCCTTTCTAGTACCTCGTCAAATGAGTTTTAACGAGTTTGACTCGGTATAGTGCCGAGGCAAGTTCGTAAAAAAACTAATAAGAATTTCTCTGCCGAGGCACTAATTATTAATTGCCTCTATTAACGCTCTTGCCTTATTAATGGATTCGAAATATTCTTTTTCAGGAATAGAATCCGCAACAATACCTGCACCCGCCTGGATATATCCTGTATTATCTTTAATAATTATTGTTCTGATCGTGATACAGGTATCCATATTATGCGAAAAACTAAAATACCCTACGCAACCCGCATAGGGGCCGCGCCTCAAGTCTTCCAGTTCATCAATAATCTCCATAGCGCGTATCTTGGGGCTGCCGGAAACTGTCCCTGCAGGAAAACAGGCCCTTAAACAATCGTAAATATCGTATTTTTTATCCAAATTTCCCTCTATTCCGCTTACCAGATGCATTACGTGGGAATATCTCTCAACTTGCATGAATTCGCTCACCTTTACCGCACCTTTTTTACAGACCCTGCCTAAATCGTTTCTTCCTAAATCAACCAGCATAAGATGTTCTGCTTTCTCTTTGTTATCATTTAAGAGCTCTTTTTCTAATTTTAGGTCATCTTTTTCAGTCTCACCGCGCGGCCTTGTACCTGCAATCGGCCGTGTTTGCACAAGGCCGCCTTCACAACGCACCAGCATCTCAGGAGAAGAGCCGATTAAAATCACGTCATTCAATTTTAGAAAAAACATATAAGGAGACGGATTAATACTCCTCAGGTTACGATAAATATCTAACGGGTCTATATCTGTATTTATTTTAAACCGCTGCGATAAAACCACCTGAATGATATCTCCTCTTTTTATATAGCCCTTCGCCTTAATAACCCTATCTTGAAATTCTGATTTTTTAAAATTAGATATTATATTTGCCTTATGTTTATTTCTTTTATTTTCTTTCTCAACGAGCGGCCTCCTTAAATCTTGGTGTATAGATTCTATTTTCTTAATGGCATTAGAATAAGCCTCTCTTTTTTTAACTTCGAGTGAGTTCTTTCTTTGTTTTGGCAACATTACGTTAACGATAATCTTTATAGTATGATTGACGTGGTCAAAAGCCAGGATATTGTCAGTCAATATAAAAATAGAATCAGGCAATTTTAAATCATCTGGATTTTTATCTGGTAACTTCTCAAAGAATCTTACCATATCGTATCCGATATAACCTACAAAGCCGCCGTAAAAACGCGGCAATCCTTTTATATCCGCAGGCTTAAAATCTTTCATAATCTTTTCGATCTCATCCAGCGGGTCCGTCGGAGTAACAAAACGCAAAGTCGATTTTCTAACAGGGTATATTATCTGGATATTTTTTGCTTTGCTTTTGAAGATAATTGAAGGGTTAGTCCCCAAAAAAGAATAGCGGGCAATCTTTTCCTGCCCTTCTACGGACTCAAACAAAAACGCGTAGTTATCCTTTTTTAATTTTAAAAAGGCGGAGACCGGCGTATCCAAATCTGCGCTAATTTCTTTATAAACCGGAATAATATTGGCTTTTTTAGATAGTTTCAAGAATCCCTGTAATGAAGGATAATGCATAGCGAATTTATATTTTCCTGTAGAAACAACTCCGATTGCCTGTATGGCAGGCCACACTCACTTGACGCACTTTTATAAGGAGTGCGTCCATATCGCAATCGTAGAAAATAGATTTTACAAATTGGTAATTTCCTGAAGTCTTTCCTTTGATCCAGTATTCCAATCTTTTCCGCGACCAAAAACAGGTCTTGCCTAATTTTAAGGTTCTTTTTAATGAAATCGCATTCATATAAGCAAGCATTAAGACCTCGCCGGTCCTATAATCCTGAATTATCGCGGGGATTAAACCATGCTTATCAAATCTTAAATTTTTTAAATTAAGTTTTATCTTTTTTCTCATAAACGAACAGGAACCCCTTTCTCTCTTAAATATTCCTTTACCTGCCTTACCGAATATTCTTCATAGTGAAATATGGAAGCAGCTAAACAGGCAGAAGCCCCGGCACCAGTTAAAACGTCATAAAAATGCCCTAACTTTCCCGCACCGCCAGAAGCAATAAGGGGGATACTTATCCTTTCGACAATAGCCTTTGTTAAGGGCAAGTCATAACCATCTTTTGTACCATCATAATCCATGCTTGTCAAAAGAATTTCACCCGCGCCTAATTCCGCTACTTTTTGAGCCCAATCTAGCGCGTCTAAACCTGTGGGGGTCCTGCCTCCATTGATATAAACCTGCCAACTGCCATCTTGTTTTTTTGCGTCTATAGCCGCTACAATACACTGACTGCCAAATTTTCCAGAAGCAGCATTGATTAAATCAGGATACTTTACAGCTGTCGTATTTATGGATACCTTGTCTGCGCCTGCATTTAATAAATCCCTTATATCGCTAATATCTCTGATTCCTCCGCCTACGGTAAATGGCATGAATATATTTTTTGCTATTTCTTCGACCAGGTTAATCAAAGTCTTTCTATTTTCAAAACTGGCAGTGATATCTAAAAATACAAGTTCGTCGGCTTGCTGGCGGTCATAAACCTTGGCTACTTCTACAGGATCGCCCGCGTCTCTTAGGCCTTGAAATTTTACACCCTTAACTACCCTGTTTTCTTTTATATCCAAACAGGGGATAATGCGCCTGGTTAACATTTATTTTACTTTCTTATACAGATACTCCTTTAGCAAATCCCAGGTCTTCTTGCCGACTCTTCCGTCTGACTGTAAATTATTTGCTCTTTGAAACGCTTTTATTGCATCCCGGGTTTGTCTCCCTGTCCGGCCATCGATTGAGCCAGGACTGTAACCGGCATTTTGCAAAGCAATCTGAACCTGCTTTACGCTGGGGCGTGATTTTATCTCTCCTATTACTTTCTTTCTGCCTGCCACGCTTGTTAATTCTGTCCTTTGTTCCCTGGCCTTAGCTAAGGAATCTCGCAAACCACCGATCTCTTCGTCTTTTGCCTGAATTTGCGCTTCCAAAACCGACATCTGATTCTTTAATCCCTGGATTTCTAAATCTTTCCGATTGTGAGCAGTGGCGCATCCAGCTACAGAAATCAAGAAAATAAATAAAATTAAAAAACTAATACCTTTCTTTAGCATATACTCCTCCATTATTTTGGTAGTTTTAAGGCTTCAGCTAAAGTAAACCTCCCTTCGTATAGGGCCTTGCCTATTATTACGCCTACCAAACCTTTTTTTTCTAATAATTTAAGCCTGCGTATATCGCTCAAAGACGAAATGCCTCCTGAAGCGATGACGCTTAAGGCCGTTTCTTTCAATAAGTTCTTAATCCCTTTTATATTCGGGCCTTTTAATGTGCCGTCCTTTAACACGTCGGTATAAATCACCTGTTTGAATCCTAGGCCTTTTAGGCTATGAGCAAATTTTAATATATCCGTATTTCTGCAGCTACTCTCCCAGCCTTTCGTTAATATACGGTCCGCCTTAGTATCAATACTGACGATAATTTTATCTTTAAATTTTTTGAAGGCTTTTTTTAGAAAATCCCTGTCTTGCGCTGCCTTTGTCCCGAGGATGATACGCCAAATGCCATAATCCAGCAATGTTTCTATCATTCTTAGATTTCTTATACCGCCGCCAAATTGCACAGGCACATCCACTGCTTTGACAATCTGTTTTAGCGCGTCTAAATTTTTAGGTGTGCCGCTAAATGCGCCATCTAAATCAACTACATGTATTAGTTTTGCGCCCTGTTTTGCCCAATGCCTTGCTGTCTTCACCGGGTCATGTGAATATATCTTTTTATCCAGGCGGCCCTGGACAAACCTCACTACACAACCGTCTTTTATATCTATAGCTGGGATAATTAGCATATTTTATTTACACTATAAATTTACAAAATTTCTTAATATCTTCAGCCCTGTCTCTTGGCTTTTTTCCGGGTGAAACTGTGCGCCGTATATATTATCTTGCCAGAGGATAGAAGTAAAATCAACCCCATAATCAGTAGTAACAGCAATAATACGTTCATCTGAAGGCTTTGGATAATAAGAATGACAAAAATATACGTAAGAATTATCAGCTACGTTTTTTAATAGAGGGCAGGCGCTATTTTTTACTTTCAATTGGTTCCAGCCCATATGCGGCACCTTAAGGTTATCTTTATTTTCAAACTTCTTAACCCTGCCTTTTAATAACCCCAAGCCTTTTGACTCCCTGGCTTCCTCGCTTTCTTCAAATAAAAGCTGCATACCTAAACATATTCCTAAAAAGATTTTTTTGCTCTTTATGTGCTCGGTTAAGGCTGAGATTAAATTCTGTTTTTTTAACTCCTGCATAGCATCATCAAAAGCTCCCACCCCTGGCAGGACTGCTTTGTCAGAAGCCTTGATGCCGTCAGGCTTATTAGTCACTATAGTCTTTGCACCCATAGACTCAAGCGCTTTTTGCACACTATGGATATTACCCATACCGTAGTCAATTATGGCGATCATCTAATCAATTATACCTTTCGTTGAGGGTATACATTTTCTGCGCGGGTCTATCTGAGTGGCTTCATCCAAAGCTTTGCCCAAAGCCTTGAAGACAGGCTCTAGAGTTGTGTGTAAGTCGGGATTAAATGGACCGACCTTTATATTAATATCCATTCCTAAATTTTTTGCAAAAGATTCAAAAAAATGTTCTGCATCCTTAAGCGCGTATCCATCTACAGCTATTGCTATAGACCTGGCTGTGCGGGGATTGGTTTCCGCGTTCAGCTTCAACAAACCCCTGCCGCTTATATCTACAGCAACAGTTGCAACAACTTCCTCCATCGGCCAAATTGCATCGCCAGATCTCTTTATCCCTTTTTTATCTCCCAGGGCTTTTTTAAAAGCTTGCCCCAACACTATTCCCACATCTTCGTTAGTGTGATGCATATCTACCTTCAAATCTCCTTTAGCAGTTATATCTAAATCAAATAGGCCATGAAAGGCAAATAATTCCAGCATATGGTCCAGGAGGCCTATGGCAGTATTTATCTTAGACTTCCCGCTTCCGTCAATATTTAACTTTAGCGTAATATCAGTCTCTTTTGTTTTTCTTTTTAATGCTGCTATTCTCTTCTTCATTCTCTTCCCTATTTCCCCCCTACCTCACTACCCACTATCACAAGAATCTCGCTTTTACTGAATCTAAATGTTTATCTAAGCCTTCAATACCGGCAATCTTTTCCAAAGTATCCTTTATTTTTTCTAAGGCCTTGCGTGAATACCCGATAACATGGCTGCTTTTCATAAAATCGGATACTGAGAGGCCTGAAAAGAACCTGGCAGTGCCGCCTGTCGGCAAAACGTGGCTCGGGCCTGCCACATAATCTCCTACTGCAGTAGGGCTATAAGGCCCTAAGAATATCGCCCCGGCATTCTTTATTCCTTTGAGCAGCCTTTGGGGGTTCCTGACTAGGATTTCCAGGTGCTCAGGAGCAATTCTGTTGGTAATATCAACTGCCTGTTCAATATTTTTAGTCATTATAATAAAGCCGGGATTATCCTGGCATTGCGCTTTAACCTCACGAGCTAAGCCCTTAGAATTAGTAACCAACACAGCCAGTCCTCCGGAATGTTCTGTCTGTGCTTTAAGGTCAGCAATAATAAATTTAGGTTCGCTGTGACGATTGGCGATAATAACTAATTCAGTGGGTCCGGCAATCATATCTATATCAACCATGCCAAAGACCTGCCTTTTTGCTTCGCTTACATAAACATTACCCGGCCCGATTATCTTATCTACGCGGGGAATGGTTTTGGTCCCATAGGCTAATGCGGCAATACCCTGGGCGCCTCCGACGCGATAAACTTCATCTACCTTAAGAAGGTCAGCCACTACCAGGATATGAGGGTTTATAAGCCCTTGTTTATCCGGCGGGCTAATCAAGATTATTTTCTTGACGCCAGCCATTTTTGCGGGAAGCACCGTCATATAAACAGTAGAAACCAGAGGCGCTGTCCCTGCAGGTATATATATACCAATTTTATCTAAAGGTATATAATTCTCACCTAAAATAACTCCATCGCTATCCTTCATCCTCCAGGACTTTTTGATGGTCTTACGATAAAACCGGTTTATATTTTCAATGATAACTTTAAGGCTTGAGACAAAATTAGGGCTGATATTTTGGTAGGCGCCGCTGATTTCTATCTCAGAAACCTTAAGTTGCTTTGGGGATAACTTAACAC
>Ga0209824_10002027_pt1 | contig 10792 bp, 10 predicted proteins | sample VDWuncwatermetaG_FD_184124 | JGI IMG/M metagenome (GOLD analysis project Ga0209824, IMG submission 184124) | Wastewater microbial communities from Netherlands to study Microbial Dark Matter (Phase II) - VDW unchlorinated drinking water (SPAdes)... ...
TCCGCATTGTTGGCATTCATATGGGCGATCTGGCTCTGGGACATCCAATGGAGTTCGATCAATGCGCCCACGACAGACGTGGTAGAACCGGCCTCGCGCATTTTCATCATCCAGCGGATCGCTCTCATATACCAGTACCATTGATCAACCATGTCCCCTTGTTCGCTCCGAGCGAGTATACCGAGCTCTTCTTCGGACCCGCAACTACCGAAAACGACCGGTGCTGAGGTTGCACTCAGCCCCTACACCTGAAATTGAGCCTCATAGAGACCAGCGTAGACTCCTCCTCGGCTCACCAGCTCATCATGCCGGCCATCCTCCACAAGTCGACCGTTATCGAGCACTATAATTCGGTCAACATCGTGAAGTGTGGATAATCGGTGGGCAATAATGAACGTGGTTCGCCCTGTCGTCAGCTCGTTCAACGCTTCGCGGATTTTGACCTCGGTCTCCGTATCAATATTGGATGTGGCCTCGTCAAAAATGACGATGGGGGGATCTTTTAACAACACCCGCGCAATTGAAACCCGCTGTTTTTGTCCAACCGACAACTTGACACCCCGCTCACCAATCCAAGTGTCATACCCTTCGGGTAACGCCGCGATGAACTCATGCGCCCGTGCGGCGCGCGCCGCCGATTCGAGCCGATTCTGATCGGCATTCAAATCGCCGTACAGCAGATTATCTTTCACCGTCCCGTTGAACAAGAACGGCTCCTGTTGTACAAACCCGATCTGCTGCCGCAGATACGCAATCGGCAGATCACGGATATCCTTCCCATCGATACCGATCGCCCCGTCTGTCACGTCGTAAAACCGCATCAGTAGCTTCAGGAGGGTACTCTTCCCAGCCCCACTCATCCCAACCAGTGCCACACGCTCCCCTGCCGGCACAGCCACTGAAACCCCTCTCAGAACCGGCACGTCAGGTCGATAGTGGAACTGGACCTGGTCGAATCGAACGGCTCCATGAGCCCGATGGACAGGAGCTGCTACACGAGGTCGATCGGCGACGTCCGGAATCGTATCCAGCACCTCAAAGACCCGCTCGCTCGCCGCCAACGCATGCTGCAACATGTGATTGACCGAATGAATCTGATTGATGGGGACGTAGAACATCGCCAGGTAGGAGAGGAACAAAACCAGCTCGCCCAGGGTGAGATGCCCCGCCATAACCTCTCCCGCACCGTACCAGAGGATCAAAACGGTCCCAAGGGCAGCCACCAGAATCATTCCCGGCGAATAGATCGACCACAAGACCATCGCCTGGAGATTCTTCTCACTATACGCCTGGCTGAGCCTGTCGAAACGTACTTGTTCGTGCCCCTGACGGCCAAACCCCATGGTCTCCCTGATCCCGGACAAGGCATCTTGTAGATAGCCGTTCAGTTCAGCGGCGCTCTGGCGGGTCTCTCGATAATACCCATGAACCCTCGACGTAAACCAACTGGCAGACAAGGCCAGCAATGGGATCGGCAACAGCGTGAGCATCGCCAGCTTCCAATTGAGCATGAACAAGAGTCCCGTGATTCCAAGAAGAGTCAGCGACGCCGTCAGCATTCCTTCAAGTCCATCAATGAAGATCCGCTCGACATGCTCCGTGTCGTTAGTCACCCGGGACATGATCTCCCCTGTCGAGCGATTCTCAAAATAGGTGATGGATAAATGTTGAAGGGCGGAGAAAATATGCCGACGAAGATCGTGAACCACCGTCTGCTCAAGCTGATTATTCAGCCTGATTCTGAGTGAGGCAAACACGTTCTTGAGCACATGGGCGCCCACCAGCAGACCGACCACCCATGGCAGCAACGACGTCTGCTTCGCCTGAATCACATCGTCAATGATGATCTTGATGACCCAGGGAGGCACCAACTCCATCGCCGTCGCGCACGCGGCGCAGACGAGTGTCGTGATCGCGAGAGCGCGGTGAGGCTGAAGATACAGCAGAACACGAAGAAGGGACTTCACGAGCAGTTCAACAAGAGAGGCATCAAATTACATTCGTGGGTTCTTTTTGCCAATACTGCGAAAATTCGTCCAGCTGAGTAAGGGTGGACATATCGGCCATGCGATCCAGAAAGACTTTGCCGATCAAGTGATCGAGTTCGTGCTGAATACAGACTGCGTACAGTTCGGTCGCCTCGAAATCCAGAGCTTTGCCCTTCCGATCCAGCCCCTTGACCCGCACCAGTGAGGGTCGGATCACCTTGCCCCGCAATCCATCAACACTCAGACAGCCTTCCCAGTTGTCCACTTGTTCAGGCCCGTAATACACAATCGAGGGGTTGATGAGGACCGTTTCTGGAAATCCGCCCTCACCTTTGCAGCCCATCACAACCAGTTGAATCGAACGTGATACTTGTGGCGCCGCCAACCCGATGCCCGGTTCGTCGTACATCACTTCAAACATGTCGTCGATCAACCGCTGAATCTCGGACGATTTAATCTCTCGCGGATCAATCGGCGCAGCAACTTTGCGAAGAATAGGGTTGCCTAATTTGGCAATCGTGAGCATCGCTCCGCTCTTGAGTTTCATATCCATATATTCGTAGCATAGGAATCTCTCGGCCCGCAACCTCCCGGCTGGTCGCTAGGAGCTCCGTTTTGACCGGCGCGGTTCGGGAATCTCAAAGACGTCTTTATTGGTGTCCCACCACTCGATCCATTCACTCGACCATACGGCGCGATCCAGCTTGGTCGAGGCGTCCCAATCATGAAACTCAGTCTCATGGCGAGTCAAAATCCAGAGCGATTGCAAGGCCGACAGCGCCACGAAACGCTCGTCGTCGCTCACCATCGGAATCAAGATGGAGATCACGGCCTTCTGCCGGACATACCGCGCTTCGAACGCCGCAGCTTTTCTGACGGATGGATTGGAGTCCTTCGCCATGACATCAATCGCTTCGGACGCGTTCGTGGGATCCAGACGAACGGCAACGCGCAGGGCATGTTCCCGCACCCGAGGAATTTCACCGGACTCCTTTGCAGTGGAGATCAGGGCGGGAACCCCGGTGACTCCCTTCATCATCAGCAAGGTCTCGATCGCATTGTAGCGAACCCGCGGGCTCGGCATAGTCAATGCCTGAACAAGGGCGGGAACGGCCGGCTCTCCCAAATGCACGAATTCTCCCATGGCCCAAAATTCCTGTTTCCCTTCCAGCAGCGGCAGCAAGGCTTCCGCGCGTTTGATCTCTTCAGCGCTGAGCGGGTCCTTATTGGGAGGAATCGAGACATCCGGCACATCTTGATTCTTCGGTGGCGCTTCATAGGGAATTTGGATCGGCCATATCCGCACGGGTTGATCGGACACGGCATAGAGCGTCTGTGCTTGCACAAAACCGGCAAGAATACCCGCAGCAATGCATGCATAGTTGACCACGATGCGTAAACTCCTATTTATTCCAGATCATCATCGGTGACACGTTGCAGGAGGGGATCATTGACACGGGTACGTATCCGACACATCGACTGGAGCGAATGGGCGAAAGCGACCCAACGGTCGCCGGCCTTAGTCCACTCCTGAATTGGCTTCCCTGAGATGCTTTCTCACCCGAACCTTCTCATGATGTTTCCGAAGCAACTGCAGACGAACCACATCCTGGTTCTCTGCGACAATTCGAACCAACCGATCCATATCTTCGGCATGGTCTCGAACCAGTTCGGACAGCTTTTGGATCTGCTCCTCAAGCTTTTCCAGGCGACTGGCCATGTTGCGTGCTGGATCTGAGGATCTCACTGTCAGCTTCGTCACACGCCTGGAATCGACTCGTGGGAGAGCCGCGACAACAACGTCTCGCTTCATGCTCACTCCTTTGTTCATCGTCAACCGATCCCGAGCTGCTCACTCCGGTGTTCTGGTAGCTAGTATTATCCGCATGGAACGGGAAGTCAACGATTCCACTTCCTTTCTATTTCATGGAGGTCCTGCTAGAATCTAGCCGATGAAGAATATTTTCACGATGGTATTGGCTGGCGGTAAAGGCGAGCGACTGTTCCCGCTGACGGAGCAACGTGCAAAGCCAGCGGTTCCCTTCGGCGGGAAGTATCGCATTATCGATTTTACACTGAGTAATTGCTTGAATTCCGGGCTCCGCAAAATCGCGGTTCTCATTCAATACAAATCACACTCACTCGATCGCCATATCCGAGTCGGCTGGAATATTCTCAACGCGGAACTTGGTGAATATATTGCCTCGATCCCTCCTCAACAGCGCATCAGCGAAGATTGGTACCGTGGCACCGCCGATGCCGTGTATCAGAACATGTTCTTGATCGACGGGGAACACCCTGAATTCCTGCTGATCCTCGCCGGCGATCACGTCTACAAGATGAACTATGCGGAGATGTACCATTGGCTCATCGCCAAGAGCGCAGATGCGGTCGTCGGGGCCATCGACATTCCCGTCCAGGAAGCGACTCGCTTCGGCGTCATCGCAGTCGACAAGGACTACCGGATTACTCGCTTCGATGAAAAGCCGGCGCATCCCATTCCACTCCCCAACGATCCCGCCCATGCCTTCGCGTCGATGGGCATCTACCTGTTCCGCACCAAGGCCATCCGCGAACACCTGATGGCGGACGCTCGGGAAGGCAGCGCGCACGACTTCGGAAAAAACATTATTCCCCGAATGATCGAACAAGGGCGAGTGTATGCCTTCAAATTTCAAGATGCCAACAACAAAGCCGTCAAGTACTGGCGCGATATTGGAACGCTCGACGCATACTGGGAAGCAAACATGGATTTGGTCGACGTCGATCCTCAATTCAATCTGTACGACCCAGGCTGGCCGATCCGAACCTATCAGGGGCAATTTCCACCAGCCAAGTTCGTCTTCGCGCAAGATTTTCAGGGAGGCCGGATGGGGGTCGCGCTTGATTCGATCGTCTGCGGCGGTTGCATCGTGTCGGGGGGACGGGTCCAAAATTCGATTGTGTCCCCGAACGTCCGTGTACAAGACCACGCGGACGTCAGGGAATCCATTCTCATGGAGAACGTGACGATCGGCGCACAGAGCCGCATCAGACGGGCTATCATCGACAAAGATGTGACGATCCCTCCGCATACGGAAATTGGGTATGATCGAGAGGCCGACGCGCAACGATTTACCGTCACTGAATCAGGCCTCGTGGTCATCTCAAAAGGAATGAAGCTGCATGCCGCCGTCGATCCATCCGGTTGATCTCATTGCGGCGCTCCGCCAACAACATCTCACCCCAGCTATTGTGTTTCTCACCTCACGGCGAGCCTGTGACGAAGCGATGGAGGCGTTCAATCATGCCGATCTCGTACTTCCTCCGGTGCGACAAGAGGCGATCGGGACGGCGCTCGAACGGGTTATCGAGCAGTATCCGAGCATTACCGAACATCCCCTCATTCCTATCGTACAGCGAATCGGCGTCGCCGCCCATCATGCTGGACATTTGCCTTCGTGGAAAATTGCGATTGAAGAGCTGATGCGACAAGGCCATCTCGATGCGGTCTTCGCCACGACAACCCTGGCGGCGGGTGTCGATTTTCCAGCCCGCACGGTCGTGATCACTCAATCCAGTATCCGCAAATCCCGCGACTTCACTGACCTGACCATCGGCGAAGTCCAACAGGTCGCCGGCCGAGCCGGCCGCCGCGGGAAAGATCATGTCGGATTTGCAGTCATCACTCCATCTCCGTATATCGATCTGGCGGTTCTGACTAAAGGGTTGACTGGGCAACCGGAAGCCATCGATAGCCAGTTTACGATCAGTTACCCGATGGTCTTGAATCTCTTGAAGGCTCATCCCCATGAGCAGATTCAAGGAATCTTGGCCAAGAGTTTCGCGCAATTTCAGCTCAACCAGCGCGCTGAACTCCTCGAGCACAAACTCGATGCTCTCCATGTACAAATGGAACCGTTCGGCCCTCGCGTCTGTACGGACTGGATCACCCAATGGCAAACCTTCGACCATGCGCGAAGGCACCGCCACACCAGGCATCAGACGCACCGGTCAGAATCGCCTGAAATTTCAGCTCGGTTGCCGTTCCTGAGCCCTGGGCGTGTAGTAGGGCTCAGCAGAGGCCGCGGGATTGTGCTCCGGCAATACCGGAGTAAAGGCCAAAAGAATTCCATGCTCACCATTTTAAGACCGGATGGTGCCGTCACGGAATGCCCGGTCACGAGCGTGAAAGAAGTCTACGACCGCACATGCGACTTCGAGGAAACGCCGACCTATCCGTGGTGTTCCACGGACACGTTCGATCGGCTCAGTCATCAGTTAGAAGAACTTCCGCAGCGCTTGCCCGTGCTTCCTATCCTGACCTCAACCAGTCACGAGCCACTGCCCGATGTAATCGTCCAATCGATGGGAGACTTCCCCTGCCCCACGTGCCCTTCGAGGCCAGCCTGCCAGAAAGACTTCGTGACCGCGTCGCGACTTCGTCAGGAACAACAACGCCATACGAAATCCATACAAGCACTGCGGGCCAGTTTGTGGCATCGCTTCCAAGAACGTGTGAACGTATTGCAGAAATTCGGGTATCTCACGCTGGCGACACAATTGACGATCGAAGGAGAATGGGCACGGCTGATCCGGATCGATCATTCGCTGCTCATTACCGAACTGATCCGCGCGGAAGCCTTTACGGGAGGAGACCCCTCTCTCCTCGCCGGCATCTTGGCCAGTCTGGCCCACGACGACGATCGTCCCGGCGCGTTTCCACGCATCAGTGCCGGGCTGAGTTCCCTGCTCGGGCAGGTTCGCAAGTTGGCAGAGAGTTTATCTCCCTATGAAGATCCGCCCCTCCTCCGCGCCGATGTGGCAGCCTTGGTTGAACGCTGGGTCGCCGACCCCACCCTCACGTGGATTGGCCTCTGTCGACTGACCACGATGGCAGAAGGCGACATCTACCGACTACTGGCCAGAACTTTGGAGTTTCTGTCACAAGTGCAGGCCCTAAAATCGACGCATCCCGGCCTCGCTGGATCCGCTTCGCAGGCGATCACCTTGATCCGACGTGGAGTATTGGAGGAATTACCGTGAATTTGAAAGCTGACAAGTACGCAGGTCAGAATGCTGACAGGAATTGCCTTCTGTCAGCCGTGACGCAATGACTACTGAGGAGCTCGAACAACTACTTGCTCAACAACCGGTCGCGTTGTTGCACCGACTGGCGCGCGGACGCGTCCATCGACAGTTTCGTGCCGGCAAGAGGCGACTGATCGAGCTATTGCTTCAGCATTCAAGTCAGAATCGTGCCGGCCTCGAATCTGATCTGCAGACGTTGATCGGAGAACGGCAACCTCGATCAGAATCAGAACCGTCACGTACTCATCGCCCTTCCCCCCTTCCTACTAAGAAAACCTCGCTAAGGGGAACGGACTCGGAACCTTTGGAATCTGCCATTTCCCTCTCAGCTTGGCTGGAAGGAATCGGCGTGCCTGCTCCCCAGCCGTTTATACCAGACCCTTGGCAAACCGAAGCCTTGTCCGCCGTGAGTGAGACCGACGTGGTAATCAGTGTCCCAACTGGAAGCGGCAAAACCTATGTGGCCGTGGAAGCAGCCCGTCGAGCCATGGAAGACAATCGTACCGTTATCTACACATCGCCGCTCAAGGCATTATCCAACACCAAGTACACTGAGTTTTCGAAGACCTTTGGACCGGACAAAGTGGGTATTCTGACCGGCGATCGACAGGAAAACGGGCAAGCCCCATTGCTCATTATGACCACGGAGATTCTCCGAAACCTACTCTATGATGCCGCCAGCGGGGAAATCGATATCCGACTAGACACATTAGGGCTTGTGATCCTCGATGAGTCTCAATACATTGCTGATCCCGAACGGGGTGTCGTGTGGGAAGAGACCATCATCTTTTGTCCTTCACAAGCCAAACTGCTGTTGCTCTCCGCCTCGATCGGCAATCCCCAAGATATCGCCGATTGGCTGACCTCAATCCGATCCACTGCCTGCCGGCTCGTACGCCACAGCAAGCGCACCGTGCCCCTCAGAGCCGGCTATCTTCATCCCAACGGAAAACTGACGCCACTGTTCAGAACGCTGGGAATTCCCCACGGACACCCCCATCAACTCCATCCAGAAGCCAAGCGCCTGTTCCTTGAGTACGAAGACGAAACTCTCCCATCCGGACGGCAGAGACGATAGCTCGCTTCTGATCTCACGCAGCTAAAATGACGCAGTCAGCGCGACGGTTGCGCCGTGACGAAGGGTTTGAAATTCAGTGAGAGGAGCTGTCTCTGAACCGGTGCCAAGACCGTGCACTTCCCATCGCCCATAGTAGCTCCGGCTCCACATGACTCGATACCCTCCTACGAGAGCGAGATGACGGGTCAGCATGATTTTTATGGTCGGCTCGACGATCGCACTGAATCCGACACCCCACATCGAGAAGCTCGGATCCTGTTCTAAATCACTCCGTTAAAAATGGATATCCTCGTTGTAGACGATACTGGCCGGCGAGAAGAGCATCTTCACATGTGCACTCACCCTGCGCACGATTCGATATTCGAGCTGCCCGCCGATCTGGAGCGGAGTAATCCAATGTGCCGTATTCTTGATCGCTGGAAAGATCGACGAAGTCGGTCCGCACGTGATAACGGAGGAGTCGCAGACGACTCGATCAATTCCCGCCGCCTCGTAAGTCGTTCTCCAATATTGAAAGCCGCCCAGCAGATCGAGATGGCCGCGCTCATTTGGAAGCTCGGCTGCACGATATCCGACGTTTCCATTGAAGTACCATGTCCCTTTACCGGTGATGCCGCTACTGGTGCGAGAGAACAATCGCTGTCCAGCCAAATAATCATCATCGATCAAAGACCCGCGATCAAAATCAACGGACAGGCCAAATTCTCCCTCCAAGAATAATCGACGATTGAGATGCACTTTCGCGCCGAGCCCAACTAGGTGGGTATCGTTGTCTTTGTACTTCAGTTCCGAGGTAGGATTGCCCAACATGGGATTGAGCCCAGATGCATCATGGCTCCATTGAGTTTCGCCGGCAGTGAATAACCATGACCTAAGAGACAGTTCCACTCGGGGCTGTACTTGTGCATCAGAATCTTGCCCCCAGCTCGGAGCGCCCAAAGTGAGTAAAATCAGCAATGCCCCTGCTGAGCACACCCAAGGTTGTGCTCGACGTATTCCAATCATCGCCGTACCCCACCCCGCTGGATCACCACCGTATCGAAGCATCGTTCCGCCGCGTCCGGCATCGCTCGTCGGCAAGCAGCTCGAATATCGTCTTCTTGAAGACTCTTCTGAACAAATGCCGAGAACCAGACAAGCCATGTCCCAATGACGGCAAGCAGTACCAGAGTCACTCCAAGATAGGTCCAGGCACTCGTCGCGGAGGTCTTTACGGTTGTGACAGATGCAGGAGATACCTCCTCATGTGTCACGATTCGAACAGCCGGCATGATCGATCTCCCACCTTGTTGTGTGTTGAAACAACGTTGTTGCCGCAACCATCTGAATCTTACGGGAGACGATACCGTATGGGTAGGTTTTTTTACTCTCTCACCAGCAAGGTGTACGGCAGAGTACGTACCAGCCCTTTCACAGCCGAGTATCGGAACACAACCACGAGTGGCCGCCTTCAGCGATCGGTGATGGAGGCCTGATCCAATTCTAGGCACAAGACTCACCTCAGGGAGCTTGATTCTAGTGGCACACTACAGACTGAACAAACCCCACGTACACATTTGATACGCATGATACGTACAAGAACAATCGCTGAGCCCTTCGTGTCTGAAAAGCACTCAGAACCCCTCAGGAATTAACGAATAGGGCATAATTTCAGGCCAGGCATTTGTTTTGCGTTCGTGGTTTCAGCCATGCGCAAGCAATGTGCATTATGGAATTAGGACGCCCAGCGCGAAGGAAAAGTAAACTTACTGAGTGAGGCATTTCTCATGGAATACACCCACCGAACAACAGGGTCTCGCGGTAAGAACAGCTATTCAGCTACACAGTCGTTCTGGCTGATTCTTGCGGTCACTGCCTTCATTGGCATTGGGCCAGCTTCTGAATGCTTGGCCTTCACTGTGAGCCCGACAGCACTGACGTTTACTGCTGATCAAGGTGCGGCAAACCCACCCAACCAGACATTATCCGTAGACATGAACAATACGAGTCAGACGACCTTGAGCAATTCCGAAGATGCCGCCTGGCTGACGGTGTCGCCTTCAAAAACATCAATCACGGGAACGGCCCAGCTCACCGTAGCAGTCAATACAAGCGGGCTTTCAGCGGGCATCTATCAGGCAACGATCACCATGAAGGTCAAACGAGGAGCACCTACGAAAATCCCTGTGACGTTGACCGTATCACCCTCCTCCCAGCCACCACCATCAGCCGCGACAGCGACTCTCGCGTGGAGCGCGATCACCGACCCATCCTTGAGTGGCTATAACGTCAAGGTAGGGACGGCCTCAGGCCTCTATACAAGAACAATCACTGTCGGCAACGTCACATCCTATACCGTTGACAGTTTGGCTACTGGAACAACCTACTTTTTCTCCGTCACCGCTTATAACAGTGCCGGCGAAAGCTCGCCCTCCAACGAAGTCAGCAAGAGCATCTATTAACCATGAAGGCGATATTCAGAAACGGGTACTGTACCGCTTCTGATTTCTTGGACACGGTTGTTGCCATATTGGCCCCGACCTTGCGGGGCGCCTCGTTCGACGATCGTCGTTCCTGAGCCAACGCTGTGCGTCGTATTTTCTCGCCCACCCGGTGAATCCCCTGATGACCTGAGGTTCTCGTGCTCTCATGCGGCTGCCGATGGGCTCAGGAAGTC
>Ga0209824_10002030_pt1 | contig 10791 bp, 8 predicted proteins | sample VDWuncwatermetaG_FD_184124 | JGI IMG/M metagenome (GOLD analysis project Ga0209824, IMG submission 184124) | Wastewater microbial communities from Netherlands to study Microbial Dark Matter (Phase II) - VDW unchlorinated drinking water (SPAdes)... ...
TCTTTCGGACGGGCATGGGAAGGGGGCGTTCACCCGACATGGCGAAGTGGGCCAGGTGCTGTCCGACCCAGAAAACAACGGTTTCAAATAGACCGGATATCAGGCGTTGCCCTCGTCCCGTTTGATTCCTCTGCAGCAACGCGGAAAGTATCCCGATGACACCATAAGTGGCCACGCTGATGTCCGTCACGGACGCCCCGATTCGTAAGGGCCGGTCCGGCAATCCGGTCATATAGGCGATCCCGCCCATCATCTGCGCCACCTCGTCCAGCGCCGGCCGGTGGGCATACGGTCCCTTGAGGAACCCGTTGATCGAGCAGTAGATAATCCGCGGATTAAGCTTGGAAACCGGCTCATAACCCACTCCCAACCGTTCGAGGACACCCGGGGCATAATTGTCAAGGACAACGTCGGATGCCGACGCGAACTTTATGAATAACTCCTTTCCCTCCGGTTCCTTCAAGTTAACCGCGAGACTCCTCTTGTTGCGGTTCAGAAAATAAAAGGTGGAGGCCCCCATCGGCGATTTTCTCGCCTGATCGCCGCCGCGCGATGGGTCCTCGATCTTGATCACGTCGGCTCCCAAATCGGCCAAGATGAGCCCTGCCGTAGGACCCGCTACAATATGGCCCAACTCTAAAACTCGTGTCCCTTCAAGCGGCAATTGATTCATGGAATCATTCTATACATAAGGGCCTCATCTTTAACATTTACCTCAGGTATAATTTCTCTACCAGCCCGCTTCGATCTATTTCTTTAAGAAAACTCAGGTCCACGAAATCCGCCGGCTTAAAACTCTTGGCCTTCGGATCACTCTCGCGATCCAGCATGGCCTGGAGCCCTTTTTCATTAGGCACGGGGACCTCTTCAAAGAGTTCCACAAAATCGTCGTAGAGAAAGCGCGCCTGCTCGCTGCTGAGGCCGCCCAGATACTTCTGCAAAATGGGGACGGTCCCGTCGCGATTCGTCTTGAAGTAATGGGTCGCCTCCACGAAGGCGCGCATGAACCTCATTACGGAATCGCGGTTGCGTTGAACGTAGCGTCCGGTAACAGCGAGGGTTCCGCTCGGGGCCACAGCCTTGAGCTCGACGCCGCTCGTAAGAACGATGGCCCCGGATTTTTGTGCCGTCAGTAAGGCCAATCCTCCGATGACCCCGGCCTCGATCTTCCCAGCCAGCAAAGCCGTTGCCACTTGCGGGTGCCCTCCCAGCTGAATGATGGCGACATCTTTGTCGGGCCGGAGAGATGCTTTGCCGACGACAATTCGAGCAAAGGCGTCGGCCTCCGAGCCGTATTGGGAAACGCCGACGACCCTGCCTTTTAAGTCCTCCAGCCGGCGAATCCCGGATTTGCGGCTTACCAGAAGCTTTTGGTTGGTAACGTTTGTGGCCGTGGCAAGAATCACCACATCCGCTCCCCGCATGCGAGCCCGCATCGTCGCGGTTGCTCCCACGATAGCGTAATCCACATCGCCGGCAATAAGCGATTGAACCAATCTCGGGCTTCCCGTCACGAGAATAACCTCAGCGTCCAGGCCGTACTTCGCGAAAATGCCGGTTTCTTTTGCGATCCAGGGAGGCGATTGCGTGGGGCTTGGAGAGACAAAAGCAACTCGGATCTTTTCGGCCGCCGAGGCCCCGCCCATGAAGGAAAAGAGAAACCATCCTACAATGAAAGCAAGGAGTTTCCTCAATTTAAATTCCTCCCTCCTCGTGTTCCTTATTGGGTTAATGAAAACCTTCGCTGCCTCGGGAAGTGATTAAGAGACGCAAGATTCGAACTTCAACGCCGCCGGATTGGTCGATTCTTAATAATCCAGCAGAGGCCAAGAAGTCAAGCTCGCAAATCGCGTTTGAGGGCCGCAAGCCTTGACTGGCAAAGGTAAAGATTTAAGCCTCGCGGATCGAGAGGCTGGTCAGAACCGCAAGCAATGCGAGGATGAGCGCAAGGGCAAAGGCCGCCGTGTAGCTGCGGGTCAGATCGTATATGAACCCTCCTGCGTAGGCCCCGAGAGCGCCGCCCAAATGATGGACCCAGAAGATCGTCCCCGTGAGGGTGCCGATGTTTTGGAGACCATAGAGATCACCCACCAGGGCTGCGGTCAGAGGGGCCGAGGCCATAAGCGAAAAACCGAATAAGAGGGCGGACGCATAGATCCAAGCTCTTCCGCTGGAGAAAACCAGCAGGGCGAAACAGAGCAGCCTGGGAAGAAAGGTCAGGGCAAGCGGAATCTTCCGGCCGAACTTTTCGGAGATGGCGGCGAAAAAGAGCAGGCCGGGGATGCTGAGCAATCCCGCCAGACCCTGGAGATTGGATGCCTCCTGGGCCGGGAACCCCTGGTCGGTGGCGAAAGGGATCAGTTGGGTGACGAAGAAAAAATCCTGAAAGCCGCAGATGAAATAGGTCGCTCCGGCCAGCAGAAAATTTTTTGAGACAAGGACATGATAGACGCCCGAAGACCGACCTCCGGGGGAATCTCCCTCCCCCCTTGCCGTTTGCCCGGCCATTCCATCGGAAGCTTTTTCTTCCTCTTTGGAGGGTCCCCTTTTCATCACGACCAACGAAATCGGGATGACGACCAGGGAGAGGAGAATGGCCAGGATGAACCATGTCCATCTCCACCCGAACTTTCCCATCAGCAGCGCTATCAGCGGGATGATTAGAAACTGACCCAAGGCTGTTCCTGAAATGGCCACTCCGGAGACAAGAACCCTCAGGTTTTTAAACCACCGGGAAAGCGTTGACGAGACAACGCTGATGCTGATCCCCGATGTCCCCGCTGCCGTTACCACTCCGTAATACAAATAGAGATCCGATAGGGAGGTCGTTTGGGAAGTCAGCATGAGGCCGGAGGTGGTTACCAAGGCCGAGATAGAGAAAAGCAACTTTGGACCGAACCGGTCGAGGAGCTTTCCGGCGAGAGGCTGACAGCAGGCGAAGACCAGCATGTTGAGGGTGTAGGCCAGGGTAATGGCGCCTCTTTCCCAGGAAAACTCGGAGACTAGCGGTTTAATAAGGACCCCGAAGGAAAATCTTATCCCCCCATCGATGACGAGGATTAAGAAACTCCCTATAAGGATGTTCCAGCCGTAAAATTTCTTCTCAGCCATGAACAATCGGTTTCCTTGTCAAGAGTCCCGCCATCACTTCTTTCTAAGGAGCGATCTGAGCGATGGATGCGCCGATCCCATCCAAAGAGGTTTTGCCGTCAGCGGCGAGATTGTCTCGTCGCGGCGTATCGAAGTTGCTGATGTAACCCGTGTTGCCGACAAAGACAATGGCGGTGGGGAATTCCAGCGGTCCCTGACTGCCATTCTTGGCAACCTCTTCGACCTTTCCATCAGAGGTGACCGTGATCATGGCATTGCGCTCACTGGCCGGAACCCAGAGCTTGCCGCTTCCATCGAAGGCCGGCCCGTCCGCTCCCTCTAGTAGGGGGCTCTGCGCCAGCAGAGTCGGCTTTCCGGCTTTTCCACCGGCACCAATAGCTACCTTCCAGATCGCGCCGCGAGCCGTGTCCGCCACATAAAGGACGGTCCCTTGAGCATCAAAGGTAAGCCCATTGGCCGGAATGGCCTGCTGGGTTTTCCCGTCGGGAAGCGTGCGGGTGTAAAGCTCGATCTGGGCGAATATCTCGACAGCCCCGCCCGCAGGCCCGACGCGGTAGATCTTCCCGTTTCGGCCGCCTGAGACATAGAGATTTCCCTCTCTGTCAAATGCGATTCCATTAGCCCCCTCTGTGCCTGTTGCAAAGGTCTCGGCAATCCCGGGTTTCTCCGGGTTAAGGCCGGTGCCCCTGATGCGCAGCACCTCTCTAAATGGGCCACTGGTTATAAAAAGATCATCTTGCTGATTAAAAATGATCCCGGAAGCGCCCGCCCCGACCTTCTTGCCCTCCACCTGCCGTGCTTCAACCCGACCTACCACCACCGGTTTGGGAGCCTTGGGATCTACTCGAAGAACGTTCCCCGTAACCCGGTCGCAAACATAGAGTCTTCCTTGCTGATCGGCGGCGATGCTCTCCACGATGACTGTTTGATCGGCGCTCGCCGGATCGAGATCGACCAGGATCGATACCTTGGCAGATTGGGCATTACCCGTAGTAGCGAACCAAAACAAGCAAGCAACGGACAGTAGAATTATCCTTGCCATATTCGTCCTCCTTTTTCTTTTACAAGATCAACCGCCTTGGGCTTAAACCGGTCTTGTCTCACGACTCGAATGACCCAGTCAATGGTATTTGTAGAAAATGGCTCGTGTTCGTGCCGGTTCAGTAATTTTGTTCGATGATAGCGACCATGCTGCGGACCGATGAGGCAAAGGCCTGCTCGCCGGGCAGAAGGCTGACGACCAGGTATTTGTGTTCGTCGAAATCGAAGAAGTAGCCGGGGTAGACGTAGATGCCGGATTTTTCGAGCAACCGGATCGCCCACTCCTCGTCGCTCCTGGTTTGCGGCGCGCGCAGAACGGCATACCATCCGCCTTCGACGTTGAGCACGGAGCAGGGAGAGTTGAGCGTTGCCTTCCGCAATGTCTCATAGTTCGACTTCACCCGCTGAAGGATCTGGGAACGAATGCGCGCGCCCGTTTTCATCAAGGGCGACAGCGCCACCTGCGCCGGGGAGTTCACCGACAGGTAGGTGTCGCATAGAATCTCCAGTCTCGCCATCGCCTCAGCCGCCAGGAGCGGCGGACCGCTCACCACAATCCATCCGAGCTTCATTTGCGGCAGTCCGGCGAGCTTCGAGAGGCCGTTCAGCGTGAACGTCAGCGCCTCGGCGTCTCCCGCCGTCGATCCGAAGCGCCGGTCGTCCTCGGCAAGCGGGTAATCCAGGAAAACCTCATCAACGATCAGCGCCGGACCGTTCTCTTTCGCCATGCCCGCGATCTCCTGATGTTCCTGCCGCTTGAGAAAGGCGCCGGTCGGGTTGTGGGGATTCACGATGACAATGGCCTTCGCTCCTTCAGCGCTCTCGCGATCGATATCGAGGCGCCACTCGCTGTCATAGTAGCGGAGATGGTAATGGCTAAGCTTCACGTCATTGACTTGCGCGAGATAATCGAAGAGCGGATACGACGGCCTGGGAACAAGGACGCCTTCGCCCGCATTGCAGAGGAGCTTGAAGATCAGCGAATAGGACTCGCTGGTGCCGGCGGTGAGGAAGACGTTGGACGGGTCAACGCGGAGTTCCTTCTCTCGGTAGTACCGGCAAATGACTTCGCGCGCCGAGAGAAGCCCCCTCGGCTCCGGCCGGTAGCGCAGCGCCTGAGGGTTGGAGAGCGCGGAGAGAAGCTCCCTCTCCGGGTAGTCGATCCCGAGCTCTGTCGGGTTGGAGATTGTGAGGTCAAAGACCGGCTGGCCCGCTGCCCGCCGAGCCTCCAGCAGTTCGGTGAGCCGGTTCGGTTGACGATCCCAATTCGTGCGTCGGGAAAACATTCCAAGAGAAGTGAAAGCAACAGACATGAGGCAACAGTAACAGTTAATGAATCCTTGAAATGAGCGGATCGGACTCAGCCGAGGATGTCGCCATCGCTTCCTGCTTTCGCCCCAACCAGAAGCCGTTCAGCAGCCAGGCGGCCGAGATCGGGACCGCCACGAAGGCGATCCCGGTCATTCCGATTCCCAAAAATGACAACAACCCGTACGACCAGGCACCGAGCTGATCGCCGCTGCGATAAATGACCGTGTCGATGAAGCTCTTCGCCTTGTATTTGTCCTCGCGCGGAATGACGGTGAACAGCACCTCGCGCGTCGGCCGCGCGACCGCGAAATTGCCCGCGCGCCGCAGCATCTGAAACATGACGATCACCGCCACCGTCGGCGCCAGACCGAGCGTGACGAAGCCAAGCGCGCTCAGGGCCGGAAGCAGCGTGAGCGTAAGGGCCACGCCGAGGGCCCGGAGAATACGCTCGGTCAAAAAGAGCTGGGTTCCCAGCGTGAGGAGGTTGACCAGCAGATCGACCTCGGCAAAGAAGGCGGTGCGCGCCGCGCGATCGGCGAAGCTCTGATTGACGACCGAAGCCTGCTGGAAGTAGAGGAAGGTGGAAGTGATCGCATAGAGCAGCATGTAGATGCTGATATTCAGCAGGTAGGTTGATTTGAAGGCGTGAGTCAGTCCCGAAAGTATTTTTCCGCCGATCGGCGCCTCCTCCCCGCGCGCTGCCAGATTCACGCGCAGCGCCTCCGACAGACGGGACAGCCGCCGGACGCTGAAGACCGCAACTTCAAGGAGAACGGTCGACCCGAGCAGTAGATAGGTCGATTCCAGATGGCGCGCGAGCGCGGCGGTCAGGCTCGATCCCAGGATGCTCCCGAGCGTCGCCCCGGCCGCGATAAAGCCGAAGAGCCGCTTCCCCTGCTCGGAGTTGAAGACATCCACCATGAGCGCCCAGAAGACGGAGACCACGAACAGGTTAAAGACCGAGGTCCAGATGAAGAAGGTGCGGCCGACCCAGATGTTCTGCTCCGGGGTCGCCGCTTTGAGCAACAGGCAGAACAGCAGCAGATTTGCCATGAAGAACCGGTACGCGAGCGAAATGAAACGCGCGCGCGGCAGCTTCCTGACGAGCGCCGCGAACGGGGGGTTCACGACCATCATGCCGACGAGGGTGCCGGTAAAAAGCCACGGCAGGTTTTCGACGCCGCCGGCGACCCCCATCTCGTCGCGGATCGGCCGGATGATGTAATAGGAGGAGAGAACGGAGAAGATGTAGAGCCATGACCAGGCGAGTGCCCGCAGCTCGTCGGGCCGCACGTCGATCACGCGGCGGAGCAGCCGGTAGCCCGCCCCGGAGCCGATGGGCCGGCGGGTCAGCTCCATCCCCCGCGCTCAAACCGGTCGGCCAGGCAGCCGCACTGGGGCCTACAGTCCATCGATGAAACTCTCCATGCGCCGGCGCATCGCCGCGTCGGGAAACCGCCCGCGCGCGGCGCCAAGATTGTCAATGACATACTCGACCTTCGCCATGCCGGGCACGGCGCAGGTGACGGCCGGGTGCGACACGATGTACTTGAGGAAAAATTGGGCCCAGCTCGCGCAGTCAAACTCGCCGGCCCATGGCGGCAGCTTCTGGCCCTGCACCGCATTAAAGAGCCGGCCTCGCCCAAACGGCAGATTGATCATCACCGCCATCCCGCGATCGGCCGCCAACGGCAGGATTTTTTGATCCGCCTTACGGTTGTCGAGCGCGTAGTCCACCTGGATAAAGTCGAGCGTCTCGGCCTTCATCGTCTGCTCGAACTCCTGGTACTGGTTCTCGAAAGAGGTCGTGATCCCGACGTATCGGATGCGGCCGGCCTGCTTCAACTCGCTGAGCGTGCGGAGCTGCGTCCGGGTGTCCCGTATGTTGTGCACCGCGATCAGATCGATCTTGGGAGTGCGCAGGAGCTTGAACGACCGCTCAAGCTGTGCGAGGCCCGCTTCCCGGCCGCTCGTGCTCACCTTGGTGGCGATGAACAGCGCATCGCGGATCTTCAGCTCCGACACGAGATCGCCCACCACGGTCTCGGCGGTGCCGTAGGTCGGCGAGGTGTCGATGATCTTTCCTTCCAGCTCCTTGAACTGGCGCAGCACCTCTCTGAGCGGCGCCCGCTCCGCCTCTGTCGTGACCGCCTCGTAGCGCCGGGCCGTCCCAATTCCGATGATCGGCACGCTCTCACCGGTCGAGGGAATCTTGCGTTGAATCAACGGTCCTGCTTGGGCGAACAGGCCGGCGGAGGGCAGAAACAGCGCCGCCCCCGCAGTGATTCCAGCTTTGAGCAATTCTCGGCGACTCAGGTGCATGGCACTGTCAGCTTTCCGGGGGATACGAATAGCGGCATACCCCGAGCAACAATTCGTGTCAAGGGAGTTAGGGAGGACTGCAAAATAGTGTCCAGAATAAAATCGTGGCTCGCGGTCAAGATCGCTGTCGCCCCTGCCTGATTTCCGTAACTTGAGGCTGTTTCCTTTGTCAAAACCCGGCCGGGGAGCGACATGAGTTAACTTCTCCTCGCAAACTCAGCATAGTTCTGAAGCTGGAGAACTCTCTTTCTCTCCCCAATCTCATGAATGATCCTCACGACCGTTCCGCAGAGAGGGGTCGGGACCCCTATCCTGGCTCCCTCCTGAACGACGTGTCCCACCGTATAGTCCACTTCCGTTCTCTCGCCCCGCTGGAGCTGATAAACGGCGGCTTTTCTATCATCGCTCTTCCAATGCCGCCCCATATCATTAAGGGCGGCAAGACGGGCGGCAAGCGGACGGCTCGGATGAAAGGCCAGAGGATCATATTCGGCCAGAGGTTCAAAGCGCACGCCCGCGGCCACCCCGACGCCGGTCACCTCGGCAAGAAAATCCACACACAGGCGCCGATTCGCCTCAGTCTCACAAATGACCTTTAACGGCTCGTCCGCCAGCGAACCAAAAAACCCAAGGCAGGTATAGGTGAGCTTGCTCCAAAGCCACCCGAGAACGTTATCCGTCATCTCGGTGGGAATGACGGCGTCGAGAAGCGAATGCACGGTCTCGAGTTGCGGCGTCGTTCTGCCGTCGAGATGCCCGACGTAAAGGCGCCCGCGGGCAGTCGTCTCGACATGGCCCGGCCCCACCCTCCGGCTCCCCATTCGGATTGCCGTTCCAATAGCGCGATCCGGCCCGACGGCCTCCTCGAGCAGAGGCGGGTTGACGCCGTTTTGGAGCGATACGAGGACGGTATTTTCGCTCAGGTGGGGCGCGAGAGAGGCGAGCGTGTCCTTTGTGTGATAAGAGCGCACGGCGATAAAGCCGACGTCAAATTTTCCCCTGATCTCGCCGGGGAAGACTACGGGCACGGAGATATTGAAGGAGCCATCGGGCACGCCAACCTGTAACCCGCGCTCTCGAATGGCGCGAACGTGCTCCGGGTCGACATCGACCAGCGTCACATCATTACCCTGACGGGCGAGCCGGCCGCCTATGATGCCGCCGATGGGGCCGGCGCCCATTACAATGGTCCGCATTGTTCTCCTCTACTCCAGTTCCGTTTTTCCGACCGGCTCGATCTGTTTCTCAAGAGAGTTTTTGTTTGAGCCAGCGCGTCACGGTATCCAGGACCTCCTGGTTTGATTGGCCCGGCACACGGCCCATGTGCCCCCCCTCGGAAAAAATCCGGACATCTTTAGGGCTGCCGTGCTCCAGGAGCAGATAGATGTCCTCGACCGGATGCTGATCGTCCTTCTTGCCATTAATGCAAAGAAGCGGGCAGCTCGGTTGATCCATAAGCCCCTGCTTTTTTAAAGAGAGGCTGGGCGCGATCTTTAAAACTTCCTCAAGGGTCTTGACCCTGAAGACGTAGGAGCGCGCATCCAACAAGCTGCCGGGCCCCATGAGATACTGCGAGGCCCGCTCGGTCAGGGCCGGACGAAGCCATGCTTCCTGAAAAGTATAATGGACTCCGGCTCCCCAGTTGACCGCTCCCTTGAGCCTCTTGGCCTCCACGTGGGCGAGCTTGGCCGCCCAGTATCCGCCGAAGCTTGCCCCCATGACGGCAATTCGTTTTCCGTCCACGTCCTTGCGGCTTTCAAGATGGTCGATGGCCGCGGAAAAGGTGCGTTCCGCACGGGGATCCTGTCCGAGCACCGGGTTTTCGCCCGTCCCCGGCATGTCGATCGTGAATGTGGCCAGAGCTAGTTTGTGCAAAGCCTCGCTGTTCGTTCTCCGATCTTCCTTCCATCCGTCCACGCCGCCCCAGTGCATCACCACCGGCGGGCGAACCGTCTCCTTTGGAATCTGAAGGTAGCCGACTACCTTCTTGCCCTCGAAGGGGATCTCCACGCGTTCCAGCGGCGGGTCCATATAGGGGGCCGCTCGCAAAAAATTCCTCAGCGCTCCTTTGTAGCAGTTCATTTTTTCCGGGCTGCTCGGAACGGGATAACGACCGATGCGGTAGTATTCAAATGCCTGAAAGTAAGTTTTCCCGGCTTGCTCTCTCCCGCCCCGTCTTTCCTGCTCATCGCCAAGGAGCTCGTACTTGCGTCCCAGCTTGCCCCATTCGCTTCCCCACAAATCGGGATCGAGACTGCTCAGGCGGCCGACCAGTCCTTCAACCTCTTGGCGTTGGACTCCCTCAAAGGGATTAATCTTTCCGGCGCGGCGCAAGATCTCCGTCTTGATCTCTTCCAGGCTGCGGCTCTTCGGTTCCATCGTTACCTTCTCCCTTCACCTTCACCTGCCCCAACGAACTCACGGCTGTTTTGAAGAAACGGGCGTCAGGGAACATCCTTGAAAACTATTTTGTTATATCGGCGATAAATCCGCTCTTGTCGAGCTCCTGAACAAGCCGCATATCGACGAAATCTTCCGGCTTCATGGTTTTGGCCTTGGGATTGCGCGCCTCTACGGCCTTAAGGATCGTTACCAGACCGGGAATCGCCGGATAAGGGGGAAGGGTGAAATTCTGCCTGACGATCCATTCGTAACTCTCATCGAGGATCTCCCGATCATCGCTCTTGAAATATTTTGCCAGCACTTTCTTGGCAAAGACAGGATCTTTCTTGGCATGCACGACCCCTTCCATGTAGGCCTTCAAAAAGCGCCGCACGACATCTTCGTTGCTCCTGAGGAAGCTCCGCCTGACGACGATGCCATTGAAGGGGAAATTCGCCTCGAGTTTCGAGATATCCAGAAGCGCCCTCAGGCCGAGTTTCCTCGCCCGCACGGTGGCTGGAGCGGTCAGGGCCACCGCTTGAATACGGTTGGCGTTGAGAGCGGCGACGCTCTCGGCAGGACCGCCGGTTTGCAGAATGGCCACATCTTTCTCCGGCTGAAGGC
>Ga0209824_10002031_pt1 | contig 10780 bp, 15 predicted proteins | sample VDWuncwatermetaG_FD_184124 | JGI IMG/M metagenome (GOLD analysis project Ga0209824, IMG submission 184124) | Wastewater microbial communities from Netherlands to study Microbial Dark Matter (Phase II) - VDW unchlorinated drinking water (SPAdes)... ...
TTTGACATCGTCTCTGAAGTAGATAAAACCGAAGTTAAAAATGCGGTCGAACAGACCAACAAAGAAGTCAGCACGCGCTTCGATTTCAAAGGCTCGGACGCGCGCGTCGAACAAGCCGAATTGGTATTGAGCGTGTACGCGGATAACGAATTTCAGCTCGACCAAGTACAAGATATCCTCAACACCAAGCTGACCAAACGCGGTGTCGACATCAAGTGTTTAGACATCAGCGACAAAATAGAAAAAATCAGCGGCAACAAAGTCAAGCGCGTGTGCACCGTTAAAGTCGGCGTAGAAATTGAGCTGGCAAAGAAAATAGTGCGCCTCATCAAGGATAGCAAACTCAAAGTACAAGCCAGCATCCAAGGTGATACCGTGCGCGTGTCCGGCAAAAATCGCGATGATTTACAAGAAGGTATCGCCTTCGTACGTAAATCTATTACCGACTTCCCGCTGCAATATCAAAACTTCCGCGACTGATCCGAAATCGTCATAACTGAGCAAAAGTCTTTGCAACTGGATTGGATTTTTTTACAACTGAGCCTGAACTTTTACAACTGCATAGCACACTGCGCGGTATAATGCGCGCCTCAAAAAGTTTGGTCTCGCACACAAACATTCTGTACCACGCCCGGGTGGTGAAATTGGTAGACACAAGGGACTTAAAATCCCTCGGCTTGAAAAGGCTGTACCGGTTCGATTCCGGTTCCGGGCACCATATCAACGAGTTACGCACGGCGTATCTCATTTCAAAACATTCCTTGTCAACAAACTGTCAACAGCTTTAATGTTGTCAGTTTGTGACGTTTAGATTTTTGCCAGTGGATTAAACATTTTCGCTTCCTGAAAATGTTCCGGTGCAAGATGGGCGTAGCGCATGGTCATGGTCAAGCTGCTGTGGCCGAGAATTTTTTGCAGTACCAGAATATTCCCGCCATTCATCATGAAATGGCTAGCGAAGGTGTGCCGCAGAACATGCGTTAATTGCCCCTTAGGCAGCGTTAAACCCGCTTTCTCCACTCCCACCCTAAATGCTCCATAGCCATACACAAAAAAACGCTCTGCGGTCGCGCTATTGCTTCCGTATCTCTTTTCCACATGCTCATGCAGCTTGGTAATCAAAGAATCAGCGACAGGCACGGAACGATTCTTTCCTGACTTCGTACCCGTGAACTGAATTTGTCCGTTTCGCACTTGCGAAATACGCAGACCTTCTGCCTCGCTCCATCTTGCACCTGTTGCCAAACAGACTTGCGCGATTAGCAGACAATCTCCATCCAGCGCATCGAGCAGCAGCCGTATCTGCTCGATGCTCAAAAACAATAATTCGCGCTCGACGATTTTCATTTGCCGCATCTTGGCCAGCGGATTTTTAGCTTTCCAGTGGCCGATACGCTCTAGCTCGTTGAATACTGCGCGTAGATAGGAATGCTCGCGGTTCATGGTGTTTGCTGTCATGCCTTCATTCATACGTTTTGCGCGGTACTGTGCAAATATTTCAGATGTGAATTCTTCGGCTACTGGATTACCCAGGGCAACACATAAATTCTGCAATCTTGTGTAAGTATTTTTGGCGCGCAAATGAATGCCGTGATGTTTGTGCCAAATATCGACCAGCTCCAATAATCTGCGCCCATCTTTTTTGGCTGGTTGCCATTCTGGAGATTGTGTAACCTTTGTTTTGAGCCATGCTTCATAAGCCAACGCCTCGGCCTTCGTCGTCAGCGTCTTCCGGTATCGCTTCCCACCGCGACCGCCCGGCTGAATATCAACCAGCCAGCCTGCTGCTGTTTTACTGAGTGCCATTAATAGTTTTCTGGCAGTCCATGCACAACGTTTTATTATTAAATCTTTTTTCGTTTGTCCAGCAGAATTTAGCGACATTGTATGTAACAGGGATATTGCAACTTTCGCAAATGAGTTTCTTTTTTTCTTCTTTATTTTTTATATTCAAAGTTTTATTTTCAGGCTTTTCTGTAATTTCAAGCTCATATATTTTTTCTTTTATAACTTCGTATTTTGCTGTTACTTCTTTAACTTTTAATGGTTCTGATATTTTTATTATTGGCGTGTGTTTTTGAATAATAAATTCGCATATTTTTAATATGTTTTTTTCTGACAAAATTTCATTAGGGTTGTTGTTTTTAATTTTTTCAATGTGCTCTTTTATTTGATCCATTTTTATGACTTCTGGTGCAGCTTTTGGATTACTTTTAGGCTTAAGGAATTGGCCGTTATTTGATATTGCCACTAAAATTTCAATAGGCACATGATCAAAGAATTGATTGTCGTTTGTTGATCTCTTGTTTAGATATTTGCGTAGAAATTCCACCTGTAATTCTGCTTGTTTTATTGGTGAACCCATACCGTATGATTCTTTTCCATACCATCGCACCCACTGCCCGTCTTCTTCGAGTTTTATTTTTCCATGAACACTTTTGCACTCTATAACGATCATTCCTGAGGCATGAATGATGAGGTGGTCAATTTGTGCAGCATCATCATCGTCTTCCTTAAATCGGATTCCGTTTAACACATGTATGCTTGGATCATTTTGATAAAATCTACGTAAATAAAAGGCTACGCTTTCTTCTGCATCCCGCCCTGATTTCTCAAATTTATCATTTGATGAAAATGGGTCAAGCTCTTTTACTATCATTATTTTCTTCTCCTAAACCATATCTTAAAAACAGTAGCGGCAATTACTTTGCCTGCTTTGCTTCCTGCAATACCCGCGCCAATTGATCCACCTCCGGATGCTTTTGCACCACATCAACATCATCGGTTAGTAGATAGGCCGCGTATTCTGGCCATGCTTGAGCAATAGTAATTAATACTTTTGCTCCGGGTTCGTGTTTGCCGACTTCAATGCCAATTAATGAATTTTTTGGAATGCCCGTTTTATCCACGAATTCCTGCCTACCCATCCTAAGAGTTTCCCGAATATTTCTAATTCTTTTTCCGATAGGTGTTGACAACTTTTCTATTTTCAATCTATAGTTCGATTAGATTACAGTCCGATACTCTTATAGTGCTGTATAGCTGCCCTATAGTCGTACAACGAGGAATCTGGATTATGAACGCACCCCATCTACCAGGTCAATTTACACCTGAAAACGTCAGCAGCTTGGCTTATGTGCCAGTCATTTCAAAAGCCCGTTTTGCTGAAATGGTTGGTGTTTCCGAAGGCATTGTTCAAGGCTGGATTTCCAAGGGCTACGTACCCACGTATTCCGTTGGCAAATACACCTTGATCAACCTAGCGTTGCTCAACCATATGGCGCTCGACAAAGCACCGTGGTTTAAATCCTAAAGGAGGGAAGTGATGCAAAACGTTCAATCAGACAGCAGGAGGCTTCTTTCCTCTGATGCCATCGATGAAGCTCTCGATCATTCTAGCCAGCATGAGTTCTTCGATGATGTTGCTATCAATGATTCGATTTTGCTTGTTAATCAAGCTTACAAGAATCTTCTCCAAGTCTGCGTTCGTCCTTCCCTTGAAGTGTGTGCCGATCATGTAGCTGCAAATTCTTGCGTAGCCTTCAAACTCTTCGGGTATTCGTTTGTTATTCATAAGATTTCTCGGCTTTAAAAAGAGGGCTTAAATTATGGCAGAAGAAATGCAAAATTTTGAATCAACACCGCTCGACAAAGCACCGTGGTTTAAATCCTAAAGGCCGATCATGCGAAATAATTCCATCAAAGGTTTTTCAGTACGTCGAGCTGGTCGCCCTATCGGTTCTCGCGCCATCGATTCAGTCCAGTCCGATTTTTTCCCGACCCATAAATTTATATCTCAGCTCGCCCACCTCAATTCCTCAAAAAATAGCATTGCCGCCGCTTCTCGCCCGCAGCCGCGCAGCGGCGAGGACGTAAGAGCGGCGGGCTTTCCCCCCGCTACTAACAGGGGGGGAAAGGTCGAAACCAATAAAATAGGTTTTTTAAATAAACAAGGACTTAATGATGAATAGTTCAGCCGGTAATTTTCATGGGGATATTCTTGAGCAACCAAAAGGCGAGGCTGTAATTGATTGGTTTAGTTTTACGTTCGATGGTGTTTTTGTTGATCAAGAGCCGGGTGATTTATTCAGGGGATTTTTTCAACAATGGTTTGGCACTGGCGTATGCGGCCAAGTCGGGAATGGGCTATTTGGCTTTAAGCATTCAGTGAGTTTTGAAACGGCTAGATTTGGTGAGGTAGTTCCCGTGGCCGTTGTAGCGTGGGGTGGGACGAATCAAAACAACAAAATTTACGTATCCATTAACGGCTCAGGATGCTCATTGATAAACGATTGGCGCAAACCCAAGCGATTCGTTGAATCAGTGAACGCAACATTGACACGCGTTGACGTAGCCGTGGATGCGTTGAATGGTGAATTTAATCTTGATAAAGCTCAGGAATGGTATGACAACAAAGGTTTCAATGCAGGTGGTAGAAAACCTCTATACAGCGTAGCCGGTGATTGGTTGACTCCGACCGGAGCAGGTCGCACGTTCTATGTTGGCCGCAGAAAAAACGGCAAGTATTGCCGCATCTACGAAAAAGGTAAACAGCTCGGAAATAAAGATTCCACTTGGACGCGCTTTGAAGTTGAAATACACAACACGGATAGGGAAATTCCTTACGACATTATTTCCCATCCATCCGAATATTTTTCTGGCGCATATCCTTGTTGTGAAGGCCTTGTAGAACATGGCGCACAACGCATAAAGACCCTACGCGCAGAGCATGAAATCAGCTTGGAGCATCTCGTACATTATTGCAAAGTGGCATACGGAAAATTGATTCATGTGATGCGGTTTAATGCAGAAACACAAGACCAAGATTCCATGCTTCTCGACGAATTGGCTGTTAAGGGAGTACCACGCAGACTTGGTAAAACTTCCTTGACGGTCTTATCTAACGGTGGGTCTGCGCCTGCCGAAATCAAAAGGAGTAGTAATCATGGCAATACAATTTGAAACCGAAGCAGTTGTAAACGGCATTACTTTTTTTAATGGTGTCATTGATGGTAAAGAATTAGATTCAGGCACGTTCTTTATTCTCGAAGAACTTGAAACGAAAAACGGCAATGCTGCTGGTAGCAGAACTACTGAAAATAAAGCAGCTAATTCAGAAGTGGTTAAACGCATTATGAAGAATATTTTTCCGAGCAAGTTTAAGCTGGTTTATGAGCGGCAGGTGACTAAAAGCGGTGAGAAACTCATTGTTATTGATGCCCGTCCGATAGGCATTCCGCTTAGTCCAAAAGCTTCTTAACCAGTAAAAGATAATGGGATTTCTGGCCAACAAAATTTGCCATGCAACAAGCGGAAAAGCAATTGTTGCTTTGCAAGCAGAATATCCCATCATTGACAGCGGATTCATTATCAGCGCAGGCACGATAACATTTACCGCACCGAACACTTTTACGATAGCAATGCGAACAATTGGCGTGAACAACAACACTATAAATAACGGCAACAAAGCGATAACGCTGGCAATTTGCGACCCGGCAATACCCATTTATCCCGGCACTGTTTTTGATCCTATTGTCGGTGCTGCTTTTTGGTCGTGGGCAATGACGTTTGTACTTGGTCTTTTTTTAATCTCTAAAAATGCCAAGACAATTTTAAATGCCGTAAAAAGATTTTAAGAATTCGCGGATAGACACCGCGCATCCGCTGCCAGTCGGTTACTGGTCTGCTGGATAAATACCAGCTTTTTGAAAGGAAGTAGAAATGTTAAAGAAAAAGATTGTTTTATTCTTGGCTTCAATGTTTGCATCTGTTTCAGCATTTGCACAAGCAATTGCACCCACCACAGTTGCCGAACTCACAACAGGCATCAACTTTGCCGATGTCTCAGCTGGCATCTTGGCCATTGCTGGCTTGATGGCTGCTGTGTATGTCATCTGGAAGGGCGCAAAGATGGTTTTGGCCGCTATTCGTGGCAGCTAAATAAATCGGGCAGGCTGAAAAGTCTGCCCTTTTTACTCAATAAAAAATCATGAACATCTACGATACAAAATTCTGGATATGGTTTGATTGGGAAGTCGGTTATGGCGTTTCTCGCCTGTATGATATTTCATATTTGATTTTATCTGTCGCCGCATCTGCGGCTTCTGTTTACGTACTCATCAAAGCTTGCAAAATGATTCTTCAAAATATTAGAGGTCAAAAATGACTGTCGCTGACCTTTGGTATCTCGCCCTTTTTTCCTTCGGTACGATTTGCGGCTGGGCAATTGTGAAGGGTCTTTCCGATGACTAATATTTTCCAAAACAGAAAAGTATTATCAAGAATTTTATTGCCATTTTTAACGATATGGCTTTGTTGTTTTTCAACTAAATCAAATGCAGTTGAATCCATTACTATTGCTATTGGCGCATCGATTGTTTTACATGCAGTTGTTGCTGCAATTGTTTTTGATACGTCATCGGCTGTAACTCCGCCTGTAGGCGGTACTGCTGGCGGTGGTGGTGTAGGTGGAGGTTTGCAGGTTCAAATTAATCCAAACAATCCCGTACCAACCCCAGCGGGCTGGACAGAAAATGGCGACAACCCTATCCCACCTCAAAATTCAAATTCTGTCACTAAAAGCGGTTATCGAAGTTTTGGTTATGTTGCTGACCCTGTTCTACATTCCTCAATTCTTGAAGCTTGTACTGTACAAATTAATTTTCAACATCCCGGCCAGCCAGTTTGTAATATTGGTAATAATTGTGGTCGTTTTACATCTGGTTATTGTGATACTGGTATAGCGTATGCCCAATTAAACACCGTTGTGGATTGCAATGCTGGTTATAACTTGAATGGTACTAATTGTATTTTATCTAATGCGGCCATGGTGACGAAGCCGGCCGATGGTAAATGCCAAATGCTTCGAGATACAACATTAAATACTTTTAAAGTTGATGCAAATGATCCTGACTGTAAAACCGTAATTCAGTTAGATGCCAATGGCCAAAGGATAAATATTGATGCTGCCGACGTGCAAGCAACAGACAAATCAATAACTGTTACGCGTGATGATGGGACTAAAACAACCTATAAATTATTGAATAACGGCGGTGGTCAAATCCAGACCGTTAGCTATGATGCTGCAAGCAATACCACCAGATATTCAACCACTCAATTATCACCACCTGCGCCTGATGGTGCTGTTACGGTTGATGGCTTGAGCAGCTCACGTGTTCCAGGTGGTGGCACGCTTGCAGGTTCTTCTCCTGCTGGGTCTGCTGGCGGTGGCAACGGCGGTTTAACGACTGGCGGAGCTAATGGGTCAGGAACAGGAGCTGGGGCTACTGACGGCACTGGAACTGGTTGGCCGGATGATTATGCTAGGTCGGGCGAATCTGGTGATGCGGCTGGCAAAGTTGTAGATAAACTTGATGGTATAGCTGGTTTGTTAACTGCTCCTGTAACCTCTACATCTGACCCAGTGAATTCGGAAGAAATGCCTTTCTTCGGCACAACTTTTTCCGGCCTCACTTCTTGGCAACTTCCTGCACATGCTTCGCAGTGCCCTACACCATCAATGGATTTGGGTACTAAATTCGGCGGCGTTTACGTTATGAATTCACATTGCGCTTTAATGGCTGACCACGGTGCAAAACTCCGCTTGGCCATGATTGCTGCTTGGTCAATTCTTTCTTTATTCGTTGTCTTGAGGGCTTAAATCATGCCAGCGTTTTTATGGTCTGTAGTGTCTTGGATATTTCGCGGCGCGGTTGTTAAATTTGTTGTGTTGAGCGCAATATTTGCGCTGCTCGCCATTCTTATTCCGAAAGCAATCGAGCTGATTGCGCCGCATCTCGGCGTACAAAATTTAAGTGCCGCGTTCGGTGGTTTGGATTCTGGCATTTGGTGGTTCATAGATTTTTTCGCAATCGATTTTGGATTGCCGCTCATGATTTCCGCGCACGTCACTCGCTTCCTCATTCGTCGCCTTCCGGTCATCGGCTGACTATGGCTATAAAGCTCTATACGGGCATCCAAGGCTCTGGAAAGAGTTATGAGGTGGTCACTGTCGTAATTCTCGGTGCACTGCGTGAAGGCCGCAGAATCGTCTCCAATATAGCTGGTTTGAACTATGAGGCTATGCGTGAAATTCTGATTGCGGAAGGTCAAACATCCGACTCTATCGGTACGATTCATCAGGTCGATCACGAAGATGTAATCAAGCTTAAATTCTGGCGCAATGACACCGATAAAACAGATGATCCAGAAATCACAATTCAACCAGGTGATGTTTTAATCCTAGATGAAATTTGGCGATTTTGGGAGAACCGGAGTTCAGTCACAGAACGTCAACAAAACTTCTTTCGTATGCATCGCCACATGGTGCATCCAGACTTAGGTTTTACCTGTGAAATTGTTTTAATCACGCAAGATGTTTCTGATGTCTGCACCAAAATCCGAGCAGTAGTTGAGAAGACATTCGTCATGTCCAAACACACCGAGCTGGGCACAGATAAATTCTACCGAGTCACTATTTACTCACGCGCTAAATGGTCTGCGCGCACCGAGCCACTGAATATCTTTCAGCGCAAGTACAATCCAGAATTATTCAAGCTCTACAAATCCCACAGCACGAACACTGGCGAAGTTCAGGCCAAAGAAAGAAGCATCGACAAGCGCGGTAATATTTGGTCGAGACCAGCCATAAAATATGGCATTCCGTTCTCGCTTTTATTGCTGCTGCCGTCTATTTATTTTCTGCTCCATTTTTTTAATCCAGATCGATTGCTGGATAAATCAGCATCCGCTGTTGGTGTTGATGAAGAATTTATTTCTTCAGAAAAATCAAATTCTCCGCCCGGCATTCCCTTAACCAAAGAAAATATAAACGCTCAAATTTTGGCAAATTCACAACCAGAAATTAGCGATGCTTGGCGCGTTGTTGGTTTTTACGATCAAACAGGCACGATGATTTTCATCATCGAAAATGCATCCGGCGTGGTTCGCCAGCTCATCGATCCACCCAAATATAAAATGATTGGCTTTGGTGCATCTGTTGAATTACCCGAAGGCGGATTTGCCACTACCTGGACAAAGTTTGCCAGCAGCAAAGAAGGTGCGATTTTATGAGTCGTTTTTTCATTATCTTGATTTTATTTTGTTTATGCTCTGCTCCAGCTCGAGGTGCAACAATTTCCTTGTATGAAGTAAAGTTGATAGATTTAGCTCGTGTGGTCTATGGTGACCTGCTGCATCGCTCTTATATTTTTGATTCAGAATTTAGCCGTTCATCACAGGTTGTCAGCGTGAACTGGAAAAACCTGAGCAACCAAAAAATAGAATTATTCACCGAAGATATTTTCAAGGAAAATGGATTCACACTTCAAGAAAAAGACAAAGTTTTACGTATTAGAAAATCAGAAAAAATTGATGAAAATATTCTCGTTTATACGCCGCGCTACAGATCAGCGCGTCATCTTTCGGACATATTAGAAAAAGTGGCGGACGCGCATCAGCTAGGTAGTCGCGGCATGTCTGCCAGTCCAGAATTTCAAAGTGCTATTTCAAAACAGCCGGAAGCAAAAGGTTCCGCTTCATCGCAGTTTGATAAATCGGCCAGCGACCAGCTCGCGTATGAATGTATGCCGGACAAGTGCAAACGTCTCCGATCGCTGCTTGCTCAACTCGATACACCAGAGGCTCAAGTAATGCTCAGGGCAGCGATCTATGAGGTTGGCACAACACGTGGCGAGGGTAGTGCAGTGCAGATTGCTGCAAGCCTTTTGCGAGGTGGATTAAAGGCTTCTATGGGAATGGTTTTAACAGGATCAAATCAATTAATTTTGAAGGATCGTAATTTTGATGCTGTTCTTTCAGTGCTCGATCAAGACGGTCGATTCAAAAGCATTAGCCGTCCAATGCTTCGCGTCAAAACAGGTGGGGTGGCAAGGTTTTCAGTGGGTCAGCAAGTTCCGGTTCTTGGCTCAGTCAGTCAAAATCAAAATGGCAATTCAATCCAGTCTGTCGAGTATCGGCAGTCTGGAACCATATTCAACGTGCAGCCTGATGTAAGGCTGGACGTGGTCGATTTAAATATTACACAAGAGCTATCTAATTTTGTGGCCACGACAACAGGCGTAAATAATTCACCGACGCTATTGCAGCGCACGGCATCGAGTCAGCTTTCAATCAAGCCCGGTGAAGTGGTGGTTTTTGCTGGCCTTGAAGAACAGCGCGATGATCAGGCTGATTCAAATCTTTTTGGATTTAGTCTTGGCCAAAACAAAAGCAGTACCACTTCTGAGGTACTGCTTTTTATTGAAGCACAGCGCATCTAACAAAAAATCTGGTCAATAAAAAAGCCCTCTTCGGAGGGCTTTTTTTTCAGCCGGTATTCAAGAAAAAGAATTAAGCGTGCTTTGCGATATATTCCTTTAACGCTTCATCCATGCGTGTTTGCCAGCCTTGACCTTTCGATTTGAAATATCCAATAACCTCAGGACTGACGCGCATCGACACCTGAATTTTTACGGGTGCTTTTTGTTTTCCGCGCTGTCCAGTTACTCGCTTGAGATTCTTGAACTCATCATCATTCAGCTCATAGGTATCAGCATCGGCAGCAATGCCTTGGTTGATTAAGGCATTTTCTGCTGATGTTGGTAGCTTAAATATTCTTCCAGATTTAGATTTTACTTGCATAGCGTTTTACCTCCCTATCGTTTGCTTTTCGTAGGCTGATAATGCGAAACCCATCGCTTTTTTCAACATATACCACACAAAATATTCGTGCCCCAATTGGCGCATATCCGATCATCCTTAATTCACCGTAATCTTTTCT
>Ga0209824_10002035_pt1 | contig 10770 bp, 11 predicted proteins | sample VDWuncwatermetaG_FD_184124 | JGI IMG/M metagenome (GOLD analysis project Ga0209824, IMG submission 184124) | Wastewater microbial communities from Netherlands to study Microbial Dark Matter (Phase II) - VDW unchlorinated drinking water (SPAdes)... ...
AGGTTAGCCTGCACTGAAACTTCGCTACGCTTGTTTTGGCTCCTGAGTGAAACAACTAGCCATCCCACTAAGCAACCAAAAGACGGTTGCCAAGTGGTTGGTTATAGCCGTACTCAAATGTACTGTCTTCGTCGCCTCATTCGGGTGCCCGACCACAAGTTTCATGGGCTCGCCGCCTTGTGCTCCCTTTTATCGGAAACTGGAATTATTTATTTAACTGCTGAAATAAGGTATCGATAATTTGTTGCGTCCTGGCATCCCAACGCCCATCTTGATTCGTTACACCCACTTCGCTGCCTGTCGCACTGGCACGTACTGTAACTTGGTAGCGTGCGGTGGCATCGCTTTCTGCTGCGGGTTTGTCGTCATTCCGCCAGAAGGCTAAGCTGGCCAGCCAACTTTTTTTCTGCGGCGTATTTTTAATCGCGCTTAAAAAATACATACCATTGGCGCGATCTTTATCGTGCACTTCGATGCCCGCTTGGTCGAGTGCTAAGCCTACTTTGCGCCAGCTTTTATCGAAAGTTTCTTGCAATAAAATAACTTTGCCGCCGCCTGCCACCTCAGTTAATTTCGCACTGCTGGCGATCACTTTAGTTTCAACAGCGGGCGCAGCAATAGCGGCCTCGGAGGCGGGTTGAGCCTTGGTTGTATCCACAGTGTGCCCGCCCAATTTCGCCAACAACATTTGCAACATGGCGGCTTCTAGTTCCGCATCATTGCCACGTGAACGCCACTTGAAACCGTTCTGGTCAGGCTCTTGCATTTCGATTAAACCACGGTGGCTGATGTAAATTTCTGTGTGACCCTCTGGCGTGCGCTCTAAGCGGGTGCGGTACATATCTTTTTCGCCGGAGGAATACATGCGGTCAAATACTTTGCTGATTATTTTACGCACACCATCTTGCGGTGCGTTGCCGCGGTTTTCTAAAAAGTCTGTTTCCATTACCCCCGCAGCGGGGTTGTCGACCACCAAAGTAAAGCCGTTTTCCACCCAAAATGTTTTGATGCTCGGCCATAAATTTTCAGCTTTATCGTGCATCACTAACCAGCGTTGCATTCCGCTGCGCTCGATGTGTGCATCTTTAACAGCGGGCAAAACAATCAGGTGTGGTGTGCTGCGCGTGGCATCTTTATTAAATTCAGAGAAGCTTGCGCCCGCTTCTGCGTTGTCGTCAGAAACATTATTAGGAATAATAAATTGGCCGACTGCAGCAGGGGAGGTGAGATCAGGCGGAACTTCAAGGGGGAGTACTTTAATGGCGGCTGCTTTGTAATCTACACGGTTGCGGTCAGACTGGGTAGTGCTGCATCCGGCCAAGAAAAAGAGTACCAGTAGAGAAAATACCAGTAGGGGAAACAAAAGGGTAGTACGGGTAGATAGGGTCATGTCGTTAAATGAATTTTTAGTTAATGATTCCGGCGGTACGCATGGCATTTTCCACGTCGACATGTTGGCTGGCGGGCAGCGGCGTGAGCGGTAGGCGCAAAATATTCTTTACCAAATTCATGCGCGACACGGCCCATTTCACAGGGATAGGGTTGGCGGAAATAAATAGTTGGCGATGCAATCCCAGCAATTGAAAATTAATTTTGCGTGCTTTTTCTACCTCGCCCTTGAGCGCGGCAGCACACATTTCATGCATTAATTTTGGTGCGACGTTGGCTGTAACAGAAATTGCACCATGCGCACCGAGCAGCATTAACGCCAGTGTGCTGGCATCGTCACCACTGTAGATGGCAAAATTTTCAGGGGCGCGCTGCAATAAATCACTGCCACGTTCGATATTACCCGTGGCATCTTTAATGCCGACAATATTGGGGATTTGCGCCAAACGTAGCGTGGTGTCGTTGTGCAAATCGGCGCAGGTGCGACCTGGTACGTTGTACAAAATGTGCGGCATGTCGACCGCTTCGGCAATGGCTTTAAAGTGCAGATATAGGCCTTCTTGGGTCGGTTTGTTGTAGTAAGGGACAACGGTTAGCGAAGCCGCCGCACCCGCTTTCTTAGAAAAATCTGCTAGCTCGATGGCTTCTTTGGTGGAATTTGCGCCCGTGCCCGCGATGATGGGAATGCGTCGAGCTGCGTGTTCCACCGCCACTTGAATCAACATTTCGTGTTCTGCCACATCGACCGTGGGCGATTCACCCGTGGTGCCGACCACGACAATGCCATCTGTTTTTTGCGTGATGTGAAAATCAATCAGCGCACGAAACGCGGCCAAATCTAAACTGCCATCTTCGTGCATGGGGGTGACGACTGCGACGATGCTGCCTTTGATCATAATTTTTCCCAACATATTTTTCGTGCTTTGAAAATCACGCATTCTACCGGAATTGCGCCGCGCACTAAACTCTGAAACGGGAATTATTGCGGGGGGTCGCTAAAAATAAAAATTCCTAAGCCAGACCAAATTATTAAATGAGTGGGGCACGAGCAAAAAATGATGACGACGCATATGTTTTATATGTGAGGAATCATTATTTCGCGAGCAACACAGTATGGCGACGGGAGTTTGATTTTTAGAAATTATTGCGATAAAACGAACGTATATATGCCCGGCGACTCTTGCGGACCCAGATGCCCTAATAATCCGGCGAGCATGACGCGGTGCTGTTCCGCTGCCTGTGCTTTGCCACGGAATTGTAAGCCTTGCGCGCGTGACCAACTGCCTTGTCCGTTTAAAATAAGCGCGCCAGAGGTTGTCGCCAGCGTGATGTTCAAACGCTCCGCCGCGCCGATCAGAGCCACATTATAAATGCCCAGCGGGTTTACTGGGCTGAGTGCCGCCCCCGCATCGAACCAATCGGCTTGTGCTGTGCCGATAATGTTTTGTGGGGTAAGTTGCAAATGTTTGCTGGTGATTTGAATTTTTCCTTGTAGTTGCGCGGGACGCAGCATGGGAGAAATTTCGCCGAGCACTGCGGCCGGAATCGTCAAATTAAGATCATGTAATTCGAGCTGGCTGGGTGATAGCACAGCGTGCATGGCGGAAGTTTGTGGTAAATCATCGCGCCATAAAGAGAGGCTTAATTTGCCGCTGAATAATGACCACAGATGAATTTCCCAATGCAATGGTTGCAGGGGCAGGAGCGCGTTATTTTTTTGTAGTAGCACGGGTGTGGCAGCGCCTTGCCAGAGCGTGCCGCTGACGTTAGTTAGCAGCAAACGGCCTTGTGTTGCTTGTGTCGCCCAGCCGCTGAGTAGGGTGGCGGGGGCGGTGACGATGAGTGTGGTGAAGAAAACAAAAGCGAAAAGAATAAATGTAGTTTTGTTGAGCAACTTCACTGGCTGCCCCCATTGGTCAGCGTCGCACTTATTTTTACCATGCCCGCTTGTGGTAGTGCGGCAATGCTGGTGGAGTCGGCGCGCACATGTTGTGCTTGTTGTAGCTCGTGTAAAAAACGCAGCCATTGTTCAAATGAAACCGCGCTCAGAGAAATGCGCACCGCGTTTGGTTCTTGCGCGTCGAGCGTCGAAATAGCATCGCGAATTTGATGGCGTATGGCGACCGCTTCGATGGTTGATTTTAGCGAGTGAGCATCTAAAATTGCAGGTTTGGGATGATGGCGCAAGGCCGCCACTTCGGCCACTTGCGCTTGGAGTTGCAGGGCTTGGGCACGCATAACAGGCACGCTGAGGTTTAATTTTTCGACCGCTGTATGCGCGGGTTGCCATAGCAAAACATAGGCCAAGAGTGGCGACAACACGGCAGCAATTGCAGTTAACACTTGGCGCTCCTGCGGAGTGCGGCTGTGCCAATGTTGCTTGACAAATGCCCGCCAAAAATCTTTTAGCGAGGTGCTCATGGCTTGTTCCCTGAAATTATTTGGCCAGCTATATTTTCGGTTGTAACTTTTCCAAGAACAATTTTTTCATTTAATATCACGCCGCCAGTCATTACACCCCCGGCCATCAAGCTGAGCCGCGCCTGCATCCCATCGCCGGCATTTTTTATTTCACCCATACGCACGCTCAGCCCCGATTGTTGCAGCGCTTGTTGCAGTTTTTTAATGTCCGCGCTGTTGGTTAACTTAATATCGACATCCAGCCGTCCGGCCTCGTAGTGCAAGGTTCGCACGCTACCTACAGGCAGTGCGTTTAAGCGGCGCGCCGCCACATTTAACAGCGACAAAAAATCGCCCTCATCCGGCAATCCTGCTGCGTGGCGCAGCTCGGCTAAGTTGCGTTGCATTTGCAAAGGCGCGTTCACCAATGTGCTGCCCTCGCCAAACGCACTGCGAAAACTGCGTTGCATATTTTGTGTGAGCATGGCGCGTTCTTGTGTGAGCAGAGCCCATTCGATGTGTGTGCCCACGGTTTCGATCACAAATAACACCAGTAAAATAAGCGCGACCGGACGCAAATTCGGCCACCATTCTTTGATGCGTATGCTGGGCGCTAAATCCCCCCACAGCATGTTTATGTCTTGTGCTGGGATGGCCGCACGTCGCCAGTCCCAAGTTTCGCCCAGCACCAATGGTACGGGTAGATTTTGCCAGGCGGGTAATTGCTGTGGTGCGGAAGAAGGCGAATGTTCCGTTGTAGAGAAGGGGCGAACGATTATTTTTTGCGGCAAAGGAGTGCTGCGTAAATAAAGTTGCAAGGCGGTCGGTGCGATCGTGTCATTGTTTTGGCTATTACCATCTAGCACCATGCCGCTGGCGGTGTCGGTGCGTAAAAATCCGCTGCGACCATCCCACACCAAGACCCAACTTTCTGCGGCGAGTGGTGGCATAAATGTTTCGGGTATAACGCGGCGCATATTTAATTTTGCGTTGCGACAGGCTTCGATAATGCGCGATAGCCAAGCTTTATCTACCACCGCCAACGGGGTGCGGCCATCTTGCATCTTCGTGCCGGGTACGACGTGATTATTTTCGGGCTCCGACCAAGTATGCTCTTCTGCGATAAAAGGTAAGGCCGCTTGCCAGCGTCGCTTAGAGCCAGGTGGGAGCGTGCCGCTAACGCTTAGCACGCGATCTGGCGCCAGTATGCCGATGCATTCGTGGCCTTTAGGCAACGTGGCGAGCGGGTCGTTGCCCGACTGCAACAGCGCGCCGGTTTCGTCACACAACGCCCATTCGCAGGGCGAGGTGCTGTCGCGCCAGTGGCTGGTGAAATAGATGCGTAGTGAATTCATAATTTAACTATGTGGGTGCCTCTAAAAATTCAAATTCTTAAGCCAGACAAGGCGCGAACAAAAAATTTCGACGACGCATACGTTTGATATGTTAGGAGTCATTTTTTGCGAGTAACACAGTATGGCGACAGAAGTTGGATTTTTAGAGATGCCCTATTGTACATTTTGCCAAACAACTCTTGGCCAGCTGTTACCCGTTCGATGCAGTAAAGCGTGGGTCATCATTTGTGCGCGGCCAATGCTAGCGCGCCCAGTTACCCAAAAAAAATGACTTTTAACTGTAATATCTTGGTCTGCGATTATTGCACCGCTCGATAACAAACGTCCGCGAAAATCGGCCACGCTCTCGAAAGGCTTGCCAGTACGTTGTTGTACGACGATGCGTGCGTTAGTTAAGCTCATGTTTTTGAGTACGGCTGCTAACACTTCGGGTGGCGCAAAATTGACATTAATCGGTGTGAGGGACTGTGGCAATACCGTCACAAAATCTTGTAAAGTGGCAATTGTTTTTTTATCAAACCCTTTTATTAAGATGAGTTCGCCGATTTCAGTGAGCTTGGTTTTCGAGGCGCGATAGGGCTGCGCCAAGCCCAGATAATACACATTCTCAGTCTCGTTTTGTTGTTGGGTAAAATCGGCCACCGCCGTGGCAAGGCTTTCTGACAGCCCCAAAATGCTTAACAGTCGTTGAAATTTTTCAATCTCAGCTTGGTTGCGAGTTGCGCCGCTCACCAGATTATTCAGATTAAATAAACCTTGCCGATCTTTAATGATGCCGACCACTTCGCCGCCCTCTACAGGCAACGCGGGCAGTTGCATCGCCCATAATTCTTTGTCGTGATCGATGTCATTGCCCCGCTCATCTTCACTCAGCACAGCGCGTGACCAATCAATACTGGCAATGCCCAGTCGCCGCACTTGCGCGTGATCAAACTGGCTTTCCACCTGACGTTGCCACAGGCTCTGCTGCTCGGTCATAAATGCCGCCAGCGAGGTCGCCAGCGCGACGATAAGCAGCACCATGATGATAGCTGCGCCAGATTGTTTAACAGGATATTGCAAAACTACTGCGCTTGACATAACTGCGTTGCCCAAGGGCTTAAAATGCTCGTTACTTAAGCTCGTCATTCCCGCGCAGGCGGGAATCCAGTTAATTAATAAATTCCCGCGAAGCGGGTCAATATTAAGCTGTTGTCCGCTTCGCGGAGTGTTTTCATCACTGGATTCCCGCCTGCGCGGGAATGACGGTTCGAGTGGATTATCGGGTTTCATTGTAGCGCGAACACGCGGGTAATTTTTTCGCCGCTGACCAAGGTGAGTTGAACTTCTAATGCTGCGGGAATTTTGTCCACCGTACTGGGTGCGGGCAGCCATTGTTCGTGCCAAATTCGGTTGCCATCTAAATGGCGCAGGCGAAAATCTTGCACGCCTTCGAGCAGCGGATAAATGATGGGCAGAGTGTTGGGAGCTTGGTCGGGAAACGGCCAGCGGAATAATGAAATGGTATTGTTTTGTAGGCGATAGCCGATGCGCTGCGGGGCGGCCAGTGCGGCATCGGCCATGCTGGAGCGGGTGAAAGTCAGGTGCGCTTCATGTTCCAACGCCACGGTGCGGCCTAGCCATTCCGCTTGGGAAAAGCCATCTGTGCCGCGCACGGGACGGCTCACCACTTGTGCTAGATCTTGCTCTAGCCGCGAAAAAAAATAGGATAAATGTTGCCACTTGCGCGTTTCTTGTGCGATGCGATCCCGCGTGTGCAGCACCGTGTTTAGCCCGCTGTAACCCGCGATGGCAATGAGTACCAGCACGACTAGCGCGACCAGTAGTTCGATGAGCGTGAATCCTCGCAGGAAACGCTGATTCAGATGATGATGCCGCTTGCCGTTCGTCCTGAGCTTGTCGAAGGGTTGGCTCAGTGCTGTCTTAATTAAGGCAATATTGGACAAGTTGTCATTCCCGCGCAGGCGGGAATCCAGATGCTTAATTTGACTGGATTCCCGCCTGATGGAACAACTAGCCATTCGACTAAGCTGGCAAAGAACGCCAGCAAAGTCGCTGGTTATGCGCGGGAATGACAAAGCCTGTTTCCTTAACATTTTACCAATGCGCTGTTTCATCATTAACGTCGCTTCTGCGCCACCAAAAACCCCGTTAATTTGCGTAGCACATGCTCTGGGTCTTCTGCTGTAAACACGCTGACTTCTATGCGGCGAAAAGCTGGGTTGGGGGTGACGGTAATTTCCTCGCGCCACTGCAAGACGATGCCTGCTTGCGTGTCCTCACCTTTTTGCGTGCCTACGGCCAGCCAATCGCCTTGTGCGGTGTGTAGTGCCAGACGATTTTGCGCGACCCAATCAGCCAATAAACGGATGCGTAAATCTTCGGTGTGGCGGGTCTCTGCCCCGGCCACGCGCAACACGGCAGACAGGGCAATCGCGAGAATGGCCAGCGCGACCAAACTCTCTAGCAAAGTAAAGCCGTGCTGCAATATGTCGCGTTGATTTTTGCGCCGAGGCGGGCAAAATTTTGCGAGATGATGTGTGTGTGCGGTGGGCATAAATTTATGGAGCGTCACTCATCTGCACCGACACCGTCCCCGTGCTATGGCCGATTACATTGGCTTTGGCGTGACCGCTGACGAGCTGAATCTGAAAAGGCAGGGTAAAGGCATGTGCGCTCAACACCAAGTATTCGCCTGCAGGTAGCGGCTGATCTTCCACGCGAACTTCAGCCACACGCACTCCTTCAGTCAACGTGCGGGCGCGAAAAACGCGGTCATCTTCAATGCGTGTCCATTCGGAATATTCATTTTTTTGCCAGAAGCGGTAGCCGTTTTTTATATCAGCATTATTGTTGCCATCAGCGTTATTCGCGGCAGAATTATTTCCCACCGTCCATGCTAATGATCGCCCGTTCGCCCGCGCTTCTAGCCCCGCATTTTCCAGCAACAGCGCCAGCCGTTGGGCTTCTTCACGCAGCACGGCGCGCTCATCCGGCAGCAGTTGCACCACCACCATGCTCAACGCAATGCCCATTACCACTAGCACGACCAACAGCTCAATCAGCGTGAATCCGTTTTTTTTGTTATGGGTTAGGGGCGGGGAGGGCATGTTAATTGTCCTGAAAAGGCGATAACTTTCGGGGGCATTCCTCAGTCTTTTTTACTGTGTCCTTAAAATCGCTCTAGGGCACAGAAAAATTAGAGTTCCCACGAGCCAATGTCTGCATCATTCCCCTCACCGCCCGGCGCACCATCTGCGCCCAAACTCATCACATCAATTTCGCCATGCAACCCCGGTTGCAGATATTGGTACGGTTGCCCCCACGGGTCATTCGGCAAACGCTCCAGATATCCATTCCCCTTCCAATTAGGTGGCGTGGGCGCGATAGTGGGACGCTGCACCAATGCCTGCAAACCCTGCTCGGCAGTGGGATAGCGCAGATTATCCAAGCGATACATTTTCAACGCCTGCGTGATGGAAGCGATGCCTTGCTTGGCCGCCACAATGCGCGCCTCATCCGGTCGCCCCATTATTTTGGGTACGATATATGCAGCTAACACGCCGAGAATAACCACCACGATCATCACCTCAATCAGGGTAAAGCCGCGTTGTTTGTTGGTCGGCAGGGTGGGGGTCAATGCAGGGATAGAAGACATATTGATATTTATAAACCAAGAATATTAAAAAAATCAAACTCAAAAAATCGTAAGGTGTGGGGTTGAAGCGTGCTTCCGTGCGAGGCACAGATTATCATGGGGAGGGTTAAAGCGAAACTCAGTATTTTCAGCGTTACTGGATTTAGAGAGAGTCAAGATTAAGAGTTATCTGGTTTTGTGAATGGAGGTCGTTTTTGTGACACATAGTCTCGCGAAAAAAAGGGGCAGATGCAGCGCGTCTCCCCCTTAATGTTGCGGCTCGTTGGAGGCATTAAAACATTGCGCCTCGCACGAGTGAATCAAATTAGGTCAAACTAACGGCGCGGCTGCCAAGACGGATGATAGTCGCGGCCATGAGTGCCGCCATTTGTTACCTGCAGCAAGCCAGTTCCATTTGAATTCATTGACCATATTTGTGTGGCCGCGGCTGACGCGCCACTGGTAAACGCGATTTTTGTGCCATCGGGAGACCAGGTAGGATCTCTGTCTAGTGTAGCGGTACGTGTTGTTAATCTGGTTTGATTCGTGCCATCGGCATTCATCACATAGATTTCGTAGTTGCCATCACGGGTGCTTGAAAAGGCGATTTTTGTTCCATCGGGTGACCAGTCTGGGCTAGTCCCAGCAACGCCCAGATTAACTGCGTTTGTGCCGTTTGCGTTCATAACCCAAATATTGCCGACCGTATCTGATCCCCACCCAGTGATGGCTACATAAGCGATTTTTGTTCCATCGGGAGAAAAGGCCGGAGAGTTCGGCGCAATGTTTACCAGCGAGGTTAACTTGACCTGTCCAGTTCCATCTGCATTAATTCTATAGAGTTGTATTGCGCCAGCACCTTGATCGCTAGGAAACACGATGGTCTTCCCGTCAGGCGACCAAGCCGGTTGATCTGCCGAGTACGGGTAAGGGATCGTCGATAATTGCCGTCTTCCGGTACCGTCCGCATTAATCACAAAGAGGAATTGCTGATCGCCCACAGTCGACCGATATACCACTTTGCTGCCGTCCGGCGACCAATGCGCATGACCATCAACAGCCCAAGTGTAATTGGGATACAACGCGGTGCGGCTCGATCCGTCCGCATTAACGGTAAAGATGCGGTGATAGTAAGAAGAGACTTTCGATGTGATGGCGATTTTCCCGTTGATGCCGGGAACAGCTGACCAAGACGGTGTGCTCATACTTGCCAATAAGGCGGTTAAAGTAACACCTGCAATACGGAAAACAGATTTTTTAATCATGATAAATTCCTTGTAGTAGCAAAAATATCCGCAAGAATTAACCCCCTATAACTTTGGGTGTACATCGTTACGGCGGAGTAACGTAACGAAATTAATGTTCTCTAAATTTTAAAGCTTGTATCCTGCAATTTTTAAGGTAATGCCCCATATGTAAAGTGCTGCAGCATGTGGTTTGCTTTTGCTTTGCCAATTTATTTTTGTTTGCGCTTGGTTGAACGAAAATGATGTATTGCTTTACTTAAAGCTGCGATTCTACACTTAATAAAAGAGGGGCAGTTGTTGTTAACGCTTATTGCACAGAAGGTGGGTTGTGTATACTTCGGCTATGGAAAACAAGGGAGTGGCTATGCGTTGGGGGCGAGCGACACATTTTTTGGCGACGAGCGCTAATTCGCAAGCGCAGGGGAAGGTATCGCCAGTCACGGTGGTGATATATGGCGTGGGCATTTTGCTGGTGGGGATGTTGTTGGCGCGTTGGATTTGGATTTTGTTCGCGCCGCAAAGTGCCGCGCTGAATCTGCCTGCTGAGCCTGCGCCTGTAGCAGAGACGGCGCGTTTGTTTGGTGTGGCGGCGGCAACCGTGGCGGTGGGGGAGGGTACAACGCTGCCGGATGTGCAGTTAGTGGGCGTGTTTGCGGCCAGCCACGGCAAGCCGGGCTTCGCGATTTTGAAGCTGGATAATAAACGTCAACTGGGTGTGGCGGTGGGGGAGAGTGTGGTGGCG
>Ga0209824_10002036_pt1 | contig 10770 bp, 9 predicted proteins | sample VDWuncwatermetaG_FD_184124 | JGI IMG/M metagenome (GOLD analysis project Ga0209824, IMG submission 184124) | Wastewater microbial communities from Netherlands to study Microbial Dark Matter (Phase II) - VDW unchlorinated drinking water (SPAdes)... ...
GTTCGCGACGTCCGTGAACAGGGCACCGCGGATAGCGCAGAGAGGGCAGCTTGGGGAGGAGGGGCAACTGGTCTTAGACCTTAAGCTGCTCGCTGATGTGGGCCTGGTCGGCCTGCCGAATGCAGGGAAGTCGACCCTCTTGCGGGCGATCTCGGCGGCACGGCCGAAGGTGGCTGACTATCCGTTCACGACGCTGGAGCCGGCGCTGGGCGTGGTCGAGTATCAGAACGAGAGGTTTGTGGTGGCCGACATTCCGGGGCTCATCGAGGGCGCACATGAGGGCGCCGGCCTGGGTCTCGACTTCTTGCGACATGCAGAGCGGACGAGAGTGGTGGTGCACGTGCTCGATGGCTCAAGGCCGGACCTGGTATCCGACCTCGAGGTCGTTAATGAGGAGCTCAGGCGGTATGGGCACGGATTAGCGGAGAGGGAGCAGGTTGTCGTGATCAATAAAATGGACCTGAGAGAGGTGCGGCGCAGGAGGGTCAAGCTGGAGTCGGAACTGGGGGCCAGGGGAGTTGAGCCGGCCTGCATCTCGGCAGCCACAGGGGATGGCGTGGATGGTGTGGTAGCGCGTCTAGCGCAGGCGCTGCAGCGGCACCGGGAGCTAGCCGTGGCTGATCCAGCTGTGGCTGCCGTGCGACCGCGGCCTCTCGGCGGCAATGTGCGGGTGCGGCGGGAGGATGGGGCATTCCGTGTGCAGGGCGAGAGGGTGGTGACGTTTGCGGAGATGATGCCGCTGGAGCGGGAAGAAGGCCGCAGCGAGCTGTGGCGCCGCCTGGGCCGGTGGGGGGTCGTGGCTGCCCTGCGGAGGGCCGGAGCGAAGCAGGGTGACCATGTGCGGCTCGGCCGGGTGGAGCTGGAGTGGCAGGGCTAAGGCTCGGGGTTCTGGGCGGCACCTTCGACCCCGTCCACCTGGGCCACCTCATCCTGGGCGAGACGGCCCGTGAGCAACTGCGGCTGAACCGGGTGCTGTTCGTGCCTGTGGGGCAGCCGTGGCGCAAGGCTGGGCGCTCCGTGGCGCCTGCGGAGCACCGCCTGGCCATGCTGGGGCTGGCGATCGCTGAGAATCCCGCTTTCGAGGCGTCGACGCTGGAGGTGTTGCGTCGCGGGCCAACCTACACCGCTGATACCCTGGAGGCGCTGCGGGCTGAGTACGCGAAGGTGGAGCTGGTCCTCATCTTGGGGGCGGATGCGCTGGCAGACCTCCCAAACTGGCATGAGCCGGAGCGGATCGCGGAGCTGGCGACGCTAGCGGTGGCTCGGCGCTGGGAGGAAGGGCCGCGTCGGCGTAAGGCAGTGCCCTTGAAGGGACTCGAGCAGATGGTGGCTCTGGTCCCGGGGTTGCGGCGGGAGCTGGGCGCCCTTGAGGCACGGATGCCGGGCCTGGCGCGCCAGGTCGTCTGGCTGGAGATGCCGCGCATTGAGATCAGCGCGTCGGCGATACGGGAGCGGGCACGGAGGGGGCTGTCGGTCCGGTATCTGGTACCTGAGAAAGTGGAGGCCTACATCCGGGAGCACGGCTTGTATTGTGCCTAGACAGGTCGGCCCGGGCGCGGTGGGTTCAGATGCTCAGATCACGTAGGTGAGGCGGACCCTGGCGCTGCGTTCAGCGGCCCAGGCGGCCATGGCGGCCAGCTCCCTGAGCCGCTCCGGCAGCTCGGGGAAGTCGGTGGTTAGTTCGCGGAGTTCGGGGGTGCCCTCGATGGCCTGGGCCACCTGACGGGCGCACTCGGCCAGGGGGGCAGCGTCCTGCCACATCGCCTCCAGCGCTAGCTCCTCCTCCGCGTTCTCGCTGCGGGCGTCGGCGAAGGTCAGAAGCGGGGAGAGGTTGATGCGGAGCTGGCGCTTGAGGATGGCGGCGGCCTTGGCCAGGGGGTGGTCCGCTCCGTAGCGCTCGGAGTGAGCGAAGGAGATGAAGTAGACTACGTCCGCGCTGTCCCCCAGGAAGTCGATGGGGCACTCCTCGCCGGCGGTGGTCTCGACGATGAGTGTGGTGGCGGGGGGCTGCGTCATGGCTCCATCGCCGGTCCTCGCTTGCGGGGGCAGCTACGCGGACACCACGTAGGCGGCCAGCAGCGAGTAGTGCACGGCACTGCCGCCGACGACCAGCGTGTGGAACACCTCGTGGTACCCGAAAACGCGGGGCCAGGGGTCAGGCCTGCGGGCCGCGTAGACCAGGCCGCCCGCCGTATAGAGTATGCCGCCCAGCAGCAGGAGCGCCAGAGGCGGCGCCGCAAGCCAGGTGAGCAATGGAGCGGCCGCCACGACGCCCGTCCAGCCCAAGGCGACGTAAGCGGTCACGCTGACCCACCTAGGCGCGCCGGGCCAGAGCACATTCATGAGGATACCGGCACCCGCTACTCCCCAGACGACGCTGAGGATGCTGATCCCCCAGGCCTCGCTGGGGACGAGCAGGCAGAGCGGTGTGTAGGTGCCGCCGATGAGTACGAAGATCATGGCGTGGTCCAGCCGGCGGGCGACTGCCCGCAGGCGGGGGGTCCAGGTGATGCGGTGGTAGCCGGCGCTGGTGCTGTAGAGGAGCACCAGGCTGCTGGCGAAGATGGCTGCTCCCACGTAGCCGCGGGCCGACCCGGCCAGGAGGATGAGGGGAGCCGTCCCCGCGGCGGCTAGGAGCGCCGCGATCAGGTGAGAGACGCCGCGCAGGGCGGGCCGCCCGGGGTCGGCGAGGGCGGCGGCCGGTGTGGCCGGAGACATAGAGGATTAGACGTCCAGGTTGCGGACCTGGTTGTAGTGGCTCTGGATGAAGCTCTTACGCGGGGCCACTTCTTCGCCCATGAGCTGGGTGAAGACGCGGTCCGCCGCCATGGCGTCCTCCACGATGACCTGGAGCAGGGTCCGGCGCTCGGGGTCCATGGTGGTCTCCCACAGCTGTTCGGCGTTCATCTCGCCCAGACCCTTGTAGCGCTGGATGGTGATGTTCTTGCCGTCCTTGAGGCGGGTCAGGTAGGAGTCCTTCTCTTTCTCCGAGTAGAACCAGCGGACCTCCTTACGGTGCTGGAGCCGGAACAGCGGCGGTTGGGCGATGAACAGGTGGCCGTGCTCGATGAGCTCGCGCATGTAGCGGAAGAAGAAGGTGAGGTGCAGCGTCCGGATGTGGGAGCCGTCTACGTCGGCGTCGGTCATGATGATGACGCGGTGGTAGCGGAGCCTGGCAGCGTCGAACTCCTCGCCGAAGCTGGCGCCCAGGGCCGTGATGATGGCCCTGATCGCCTCGTGGGCCAGCATCTTCTCCGGCCGGGCTTTCTCTACGTTGAGGATCTTGCCGAAGAGGGGGAGTATAGCCTGGAAGCGGCGGTCACGGCCGGCTTTGGCGGAGCCGCCGGCGGAGTCACCCTCCACGATGTACAGCTCGCGCAGCTCGGGGTTGCGCTCGGAGCAGTCGGCCAGCTTGCCGGGTAGGATGCTGTCGTCCAGGACGCCCTTCTTGATGACGAGGTCGCGGGCCTTGCGGGCCGCCTCGCGGGCGCGGGCAGAGGTGAGGCACTTCTCGACGATGCGGCGGCCCTCGGAAGGGTGCTCCTCCAGGTAGCGCGAGAGCTCCTCGCCCAGGGAGGACTCCACCAGCCCCTTGACCTCGGCGTTGCCCAGGCGGGTCTTGGTCTGCCCCTCGAACTGGGGCTCCGGCAGCTTCACGCTGACCACCGCCACCAGCCCCTCGCGCACGTCCTCGCCGGCAAGGTTGGCGTCGTTCTCCTTGAGGATCTTCTGCTTGCGGGCGTAGTCGTTGAGGACGCGGGTGAGGGCGGAGCGGAAGCCGGTCAGGTGGGTGCCGCCGTCGATGGTGTGGATGCAGTTGGCGAAGGAGAAAGTGGACTCGGTGAAGCTGTCGTTGTACTGGATGGCGATCTCGACGACGCTGCCTTCGGCCTGGCGCTCCATGTAGAAGGGGTCGTGCAGGGTGCCGCGGTCCTTGTTGAGCCGTTGCACGAAGGACTTGATCCCGCCTTCGAAGTGGTAGCTTAGCTGCCGGCCAGAGCCTGTCCTGTCGCCAGACCCGCCCAGCCCGGCTCCGCCGGGCGACCCTGGCGGGAGCTCAGTCGAAGGGCGCTCGTCGCGGAAGTGGACCCAGACGCCCTTGGTCAGGAAAGCCATCTCGCGGAAGCGCTGGGCCAGGGTGCCGAAGTCTAACTCGGTGTCGTGGAAGATGTCGCGGTCCGCCAGGAAGCCGGTGGTGGTGCCCGTGCCGACCGCGCCGTTGCCCACGACCACCAGCGAGGTCTTGGGCTTCCCACGCTCGTACTCCTGCCGGTAGACCTTGCCGTCGCGTTTGACCTCCACCCACATGTGGGAGGAGAGGGCGTTGACCACGGCGGCGCCCACGCCGTGGAGGCCGCCGCTGACCTTGTAGGCCTGGTGGTCGAACTTGCCACCGGCGTGGAGGTAGGTCATGGCCGTCTCCAGGCCGGACTTCCCGGTCCGGGCGTGGGTGTCTATGGGGATGCCGCGGCCGTTGTCGGCGACCACCACGCTGCCGTCGGCCTGGATGGCCACGTCGATGCGGTCGCAGAAGCCGGCCATGGCCTCGTCGATGGAGTTATCGACGATCTCGTAGACGAGGTGGTGGAGGCCACGCTCGTCGGTGGAGCCGATGTACATGCTGGGGCGGCGGCGGACAGCCTCCAGCCCCTCTAGGACCTGGATGTCGGCGGCGGTGTATTTACTGGCGGCGGTCTTAGGCATACGGGGGAGTCACGTACTTCGTGACGCTAAGCACATTCTATCATATCTGAACGTATTTTAGGAACGCCGGTTAGCGGCCAGAAACGGGAAACCAGGAGGACGGGGATTTGGCCACGGATTGGCGCGGATGGGACGCGGATTGGCCCCGCCGCCCCACCCGGGATTTGGCCACGGATTGGCGCGGATGGGGCGCTGATGGATGGGAGAACAGGAGGCGAGTGTGAGGGCGGACACGGGGGTCCGCCCCTACGGCGCAGGGCAGTCAGCCTCGCTTTCGAGGCCGGGCATGGCGGGGGCGAGGGACAAGAAGCGGTGTCTGACCGCGTTGATCCATAGCCTAATCGACGCTGATTGATTGTAGAACCCCGACGCCCAAGAGATCATGACCGACCGGTCGGTATTCATCTGTGGGGCGTCGCCCGGCTATAATGGGTGGCGTTAGTCAGAGGTTTGCCCTGACGCAACGAGGAGGCGGGCCATGGTCACCGTTCAGTTCAACCCATTCGCGCCGGAGGCGCATGCCAACCCTTATCCCCTGTACCGCCGCATGCGCGAGGAAGACCCCGTCCACTGGAGCGATCTCATGGAGTCCTGGATCCTCAGTCGCTACCAGGACGTAGTGTTCGTCTTGACCGACCCCCGCTTTTCGGCCGACCGCAGGCAGGCTCGCAACCGCTTCGCCCAGATGGCCCAGCAGCGCGAGCAGGAGTTCGGTCCTTTGGGGCGGACTCAGACGATGCTCTCCTCCGATCCGCCGCTGCACACTCGCCTTCGCCGGCTGGTGAGCAAGGCGTTCACGCCCCGCGCCGTGGAGAACCTGAGGCCGCGCATCCAGGAGATCGTGGACGAACTGTTGGAGCCATTCCAGCGTTCCGGCCACATCGAACTCATCCATGATCTGGCCTATCCGCTGCCGGTCATCGTCATCGCCGAGATGCTGGGGGTGGCGGCCAAGGACCGGGCCGAGTTCAAGCGCTGGTCCGATGACCTGGTGGCGACCCTGGGCGGCCCCTTCACGCCGCCGGAGGTGCTGGCGCGCGCCCGCCAGAGCGTTGACGAGCTGGCCGAATACCTCCGGCGCGTGATCGGCGAGCGCCGCCGCCAGCCCAGGGAGGACCTCATCAGCGGCCTCATCGCCGCCGAGGAGCAGGGCCAGGTGCTGAGCGAGGACGAGATCCTGGCCTCGGCGATGCTGCTCCTGGTCGCCGGCAACGAGACCACCACCAACCTGATCGGCACCAGCATGCTGGCCCTCCTGCGTAACCCAGACCAACTCCGGCGGCTGGAGGATGATCCCACCCTGATCCAGCCGGCGGTCGAGGAGCTACTTCGCTACGTCGGCCCCGTGCACGGGACGGGCAGAGTGGCCAAGGAGGACGTAGAGATCGGCGGCCGGCCCGTCAAGCAGGGCCAGGTGGTGTTCACCCTGCTGGGCGCCGCCAACCGCGACCCCGCCCAGTTCCCGGACCCCGATGCCCTGGACATCGCCCGCAGTCCCAACGAGCACGTGGCCTTCGGCGATGGGATCCACTTCTGTCTGGGGGCGCCTCTGGCCCGCGCCGAGGCCCAGATCGCCATCGGCACCCTGCTGCGGCGCTTCCCCGACCCGCACCTGGAGTTGGAGGAGCCGGAGTGGGGCGGCACCTTCATCATCCGGGGCCTGAAGAGCCTACCGATTAGCTTCTAGCCGGGTAATGAAAAACCCGTCTTGTCATTGCGAGGAGCGAAGCGACGCGGCAATCTCGAATCTGCAGAGATCGCCACGGCCCGCTCTGGCGGGCCTCGCGATGACTGTTTTAGCACCCTGCTAGTCCGCAATCGCCGGATCGAAAAGGCAATGCCGCCCGAGAGCTTCCCGGGCGGCATTGCCTGGCCCTAAAAAGCATCACAGGAAAGCCTGCCGGGGGCCTTCCTGTGACGAGCCCAAAAGGGAGGGTTTGGGACCAAAAGTATAGACGCGTTTCAGCGTGTGTCGTTACAACCCGCTACAACTTCCTCCACCGATATTCCTCATCTCGAATATATAGACGCCCCAAACGGTCGATCTGTTTCATGACCGCCATCAAGCGCCCGGCTCACACTTCGGCCAGCGCTTCTAGCAGCGAGCGGCCCGTCGGGCAAATCGACAGCAGCGGACACGTCCCGCACAGCGGAACCCGTCGGCACACCTCCTTGCCGTGCTGCACGATCAGGGCATGGTACTCGTTGAATAGGGGGGCGTCCAGGGGCAGGACGTCCATGAACAGCCGCTGCCAGGCCTCATACGTATCTGGGTCCGGCGCCAGCCCCAGGCGGGCGAACAGGCGCCGCGTATAGGCGTCGATGACGAACACGGGGTGCCCGGCCGCGTACAGCAGGATCGAGTCCGCCGTCTCGGGGCCGATGCCGTGGGTGGCCAGCAACAGTGGCCGCAGCACGCCCGCAGGCGTCGCCAGCAGAGCCTCGAGGTCCCCATCGAAGCGCTCGAACAGGAGCGCCGCGAACGCCTTGAGCTTGCGCGCCTTGGCGTTGAAGTAGCCGCTGGGGTAGATGAGACGCGCCAGCTCATCTTCGTCCAGCCGGCGGAGCCCCTGCGGCGACAGGGCACCCGCCGCCTTCAGGTTCCCGATGGCCTTCTCCACGTTGGGCCAGGCGGCCGATTGGGTCAGGATCGCCCCCACGATCACCTCGAAAGGCGAATCGCCGGGCCACCAGTGCTGGGGCCCATGGGCGGCGTACAGCAGGTCGTATATGTCCAGAAGGCGCCGTCGCCGGGGCTTCACGACCCTTCTCTGGCCTGCCGCAGCCGTTCCGCCCGCTCCGTCACCCAGCCGGGCGCCCGCGCGTCGGGCACGCAGTCGTAGTAGGGGATGTACGGCTTCACATCCAGCACCGGCGTCCCATCGATCGCGTCCAGGCCGCGCACCCGCAGCACGTTGTCTTTGACCGCCAGCAGCGGCGCCACGCTCACCAGGATGGGGTTGAACCGGATCTGGCTGCGGGTGGCCAGCATGCCCTGTAGCGGGTACTGGGGATCGTCCAGGGGATGCAGCCGGTGCTTGGAGCCGCGGACGTCTTCGGGCACCAGATGGGGCCAGAACAGCACCAGGATGTGCGAGTACCCGTCCAGCCCCAGGAGGGCGTCGGCGAGCTCCGGCCTCAGCACGATGCGACAGGTCACTTCGCTCCAGTCCCGCCAGTCCCCAGTCTCCTTGACTCGACTGCGGACAACGCCAATGGGCCGGAGGGTGATCTCCGGTAGTTCCTGTAGGGGCGGTTCGCGAACCGCCCCTGCGAGCGGGCGGAAGAGGATGCGGCGGATACGCTTCAGCATGGCTCAACTGCCCGTGGCCGCGCCCACCGCCCAGACGTATCCGTCGGGGTCCTGCACCCACGCTTCGCGCCATCCGTGAGGCTTATCGGTGGCGGTCAGCAGGACTGCCTCGCCAGCCGTCCGCGCTCGTTCCACTACTCGGTCAGGGTCCACCCCAAACAGACGCAGCTCCGCGCCCAGGCCACGCCCGTCCCCAGCCACCAGAGATCGGTGCCAGGGATGCCCTTCATACGTGTGATCTGCGTGCAACATGAACTCCAGACTGCCCAGTCTCAGAGCAGCGAAATCCGGGTCGGAGTGGCGTACCTCAGCCTGGAGCACCTCTCGATAGAAGGCGACGGCGCGGGCCACATCGGCGACCAGCAGGTTGACCGTGAAGACGGGCAGCGAACGCCCGTATTCGTCGGCCGGCATCCAGGGGTCGCCAACACGTTTCTTCGCCATGCGGCAATTATAGTAGCACCAGCACCGGCACGCCTGCCTACGCGGCTTCCCGCTAACGCGCCGCCGGGCCGTCGGGGCCCCCTCGCGGCAAGAGGGCGATGAGCCCGATCAGCGCCGCCAGGGCGGTCGCGCCCCCCAGGAAGAAGGGCGCCGACGGGTCGATTTCGTCCCACATGAGCCCCGCTATGACGCTGGAGACGAGGACCATGCCCCCCACGGCGCCCTGGTAGACCCCCAGGGCTGTGGCCCGGTCACGGGCCGGGACGAAGTCGGCCACGAGGGCCCGGCCGACGCCCTCGGTCAGGGCCATGTAGAAGCCGTAGACGGCGAACAGAGGCCAGGCCAGGGCGCCACCCCCGGCCAGCGCGAACCCCAGATAGACCAGGGCAAACACCAGGAACCCCAGGCCGATGACGTTGCGCCGGCCCAACCGGTCGGAGGCGATGCCGGCGGGCATGGCCAGCACGGCGTACACAGCGTTGAAGCCGATGTAGGCGGAGACGACCTCTGTATTGGACAGCCCGAGGTCCTTGGAGCGCAGGATAAGGAAGACGTCGCTGGAGTTGCCCAGCGCGAACAGCAGGCTCACGCCCAGAAAAGCGTAGAAGCCGGGGCCCAGCTCGCGAAGCGGCACTTTTCGCTCCTGGCCGTCATCCGGGGCCGGCTTGTGTTCCCGCACCAGGGCCAGCAAGGCGACGCCCGCCACGGCGGGGATGAGGGCCAGCAAGAAGACCAGACGGAAGTTGTCGTTGAAGGCGGCCAGGAGGCCCAGGCCGGCAGCCGGGCCCACGACGGCCCCCAGGGTGTCGGCGGCGCGGTGGAACCCGAAGGCCCGGCCGCGCCGGTGGGTCGGCGTGACGTCCGCTATCAGGGCGTCGCGGGGGGCCGTGCGCACTCCCTTGCCCGCCCGGTCCAGAAAGCGCACGCCCAGGGCGGCCGGCCAGACGTGGGCTGCCGCCAGCAGCGGCTTGGCCGCCGCCGAAAGCGCATAGCCCAGGACCACCAGGGGCTTTCGCACCCGCCAGCGGTCAGACAGCCAGCCGGAGGCCGTCTTGAGGACCGAGCTGCTGCTCTCGGCGAACCCCTCGATGAGCCCCACGGCGGCCAGGGGCGCCCCCAGCACCGACGTCAGGAACAGCGGCACCAGCGGGTAGATCGCCTCGCTGGAGATATCAGTCAGGAAAGAGACAATGGAGAGGATGAAGACGGGGCGGGTTACGCCCGGGATGGGGGAGTTCGGTACGGGCTCGCCGGGCTCTAGTTCGAGGGCCCTTTCGCCTGCCATACCGCCATTCTATAGCGACAGGTCGAGCCGCTACACGGGCCGTCCCAACAGATGGCGCAGTGTGACAAAGGCACGCACAAAGGCCGGCGAGTCGGGATAGTCATACTTCAGGGTGACCTTGTCCACCTCTTCCTCGGCGGGCAGAAACAGGTCGAAGCGACAGCCCAGCAGCGACCGCAGGCGCCGCCAACCAGGAACCACTCCAAGCCCGCGCCCGACCACCCGTGGCGTAGACCAGGCCCTGCATTGGTGACAAAATCACTGGCCAGTTAACATGACAGAATCACTGACCTACGACACGCCAGCGCTGACCCGCCTCAACTGTATCCACACTGAAGAGTGTAGAGCCAACGTCGTCCTGTCCTTGACCGCCGGCGCTGGCGCTCTTACTCTGGGGCTGCCAGCGAACCTCCTCGCCGGCAGATGAGGCACCTGTCTTGAACTTGGCCATCGTCGGTCTATCCCTCAGTGGTAAGACCAGCGTGTTCACCGCCCTCACCGCCGGCCACGGCCAGGCGGCGGCGCGCGGCGAACGCCTTGGGGTAGTGAAGGTCCCCGACGAGCGGCTGGAGAAGCTGGCGGCGCTGGTGGGTGCCAAGAAGGTCACCCCCGTCGAGCTGCGGCTGCACGACCTGCCGCCGCTGTTCGAGCAAGGCGCCGCCCCCTCCGGCGAAGCCGCCGAGTCGCTGGCCCGCGCCGACGCCCTCATCCACGTGGTGCGCGCTTTCCACCGCGATGACGTCCCGCACCCCCAGGGGAGCGTCGACCCACAGCGCGACATCGCTGCCTTCGAGGCCGAGCTTCTCCTGCACGACCTGGGCATCGTGGGACGGCGCCTGGAGAAGCTGGACATCACCGTCCGTTCGGCCCGGCCCGGGGAGCGCGAGGCGGGAGAACGGGAACAGCACCTGCTCCAGCGCGTGCGGCAGCATTTGGAGTCGGACCAGCCGCTGCGCAACCACGCCGATCAGGCTCGAAGAGAGCAGGAAGGGCTCGATGCCCATGTCACGCAGGCGCGTGACCG
>Ga0209824_10002037_pt1 | contig 10770 bp, 6 predicted proteins | sample VDWuncwatermetaG_FD_184124 | JGI IMG/M metagenome (GOLD analysis project Ga0209824, IMG submission 184124) | Wastewater microbial communities from Netherlands to study Microbial Dark Matter (Phase II) - VDW unchlorinated drinking water (SPAdes)... ...
TTTTCGGCGGTCGCGATCAATATTTGATAGCGGTCCAGATATTTGCCGGGTGAATCAAGGTCCCCCGTGGCAATACCGATCTTGATGCCCAAAGGTTCATATTTTTTTTTGAAGTCGTGGTATTTTTCGCTGGCCAAGGCTTTTAAAGGGGCGATGTACAAAGCTTTGCCGCCGTCTTGCAGGATGGATTTGAGCATGCACAGCTCGGCGATCAGGGTTTTACCAGCGGCTGTAGGCACGGCCATGACTAAGTTTTTTTTATCCAAAACCCCTTTGCGGATGGCTTCAGCCTGGGGTGGATACAAGGTGGTAATGCCGGAGGCTGTCAAAACATCGATGACTGCCTGAGGGAAAGCGTGCTTGTTAAGAAGTTCTTTGAGATCCATGCTTGATTTTGTAACATAAAGGCAGACCCTTGTCAAATTTGACAAAAGCTATTTAATATGGCACACTTTCTGTAACGCCAAGTCATTCCCGATTCTTCTAATGTCATTCCCGCCCCTGCCGCTTTGCTTCGCAAAGCGAAGCTGCAGGGGGGAATCCATAACAGAATTAATAAGACTATGACCAAACAAATACGTAAAGCTATTTCCATAGCCATTTTAGTGGCTTTTATCAGCACTTCTGTGAAATCTCCAGCCTATGCACAAGTGGCGTCTGTAGATCAGATGCCCTTTATGCCCAAGCCGGGCGTAATGGTTCATCTAAGCCCTGAATATACGCCTGCCTATTTAAAAGGAATAGTGATCCATCCCGAGAACGCCCTTAAATTCGACTTTATCATCTATAAAGGCGACAAAGAGCTGACTGATTCCCAAAAGAGAGAAGAATATACCAAACTAACCAAATATTTCTTAGCTTCGCTGGCCATTCCCGATGATGATCAATGGGTGAATCTATCCCCTTATGAGAAAGACCGTATCATCAAAGATGACTTTGGCAAGACAGAGATGGGCCGTGATCTGTTAGCCCAAGATTATTTGCTTAAACAAATCACAGCTTCTTTGATTTATCCGGAAGACAATTTGGGTAAGAAATTCTGGGATAGGGTCTACACCCAAGCCCAAAAGCAATACGGGACAACCAATATACCGGTGAATACCTTTAATAAAGTATGGATCCTTCCTGATGATGCGCTCATTTATGAGAAGGGCAATACGGCCTATGTGTTAAAGAACCATTTAAGAGTAATGCTGGAAGAAGATTATTTGTCCTTGCAAAAGCATTCCGGAATCACCTCCACTGTCATTCCTGGCACTTCTACTGTCATTCCCGCCCCTGCCGCTTTGCTTCGCAAAGCGAAGCTGCAGGGGGGAATCCATAACAAGAACAACATTAATACCATCGCCTCCAAAATCATCAAAGAAATCGTCCTTCCTGAATTGCAACGCGAAGTCAATGAAGACAAGAATTTCGCACCCCTTAGGCAGGTTTACAGCGGCATGCTCTTGGCCACCTGGTTTAAACGTACGCTTAAACAATCTCTGTTAGGCCAAATTTACGCTAATAAAGCCAAGGTCAAGGGTGTTGACCAGGACCCAAAAACCAATGAAGAGATTTATCGGCAGTATTTAGCGGCATACAAGAAGGGTGTGTTTAACTTTATCAAAGAAGATACAAACAAATTAACCAATGAGACGATTCCAAGGAAGTATTTTTCGGGGGGGATTATCGAAGGCTATGATGGAAGAAACAAATTTTTTCCTAATGGAATACCGATAACACGAGAACTTGATACTGCACAAAGCGCAACTCTAGGAAAAGAGGAACCGGAAGAGGACGTTGCGGACTTTGCCATGATAGAAGCAAATGCAGGCAAGAAAAAAAGCGATGCGGCGATGAGATCTCAGAGTGCTATCCAGAGGAATATAGATGAAATCGACAAGCTTCTATATGGTACTGACGTTGCTAAAACCGATGGGGATACAGAAGCTAAACTGAAAGCAAGGCGTGTGGAATTACAAAAGGAACTTGAAGAAGCCAAATGGAAAGAAGGCGAACGATTAATAGATGAATTGGTTGTTGCTTACTCTGCTGATTTTAAGGAATATATTTGGGGTCCACATTTGAGTTTAGCAGGGTTTAGCCATATAGTCGGAAATTGGCTTAATGCAATTCAGAATCAGTACCAGATTGCCAAGATGGATGATCAGATGCTCGAATTTAATCACGACCAATTAAATCTTTTTTTACCATCTGTAAAACAAATTTTAGAAAGATTTTCGGATTATTCAAAAGCGGATCAGCTTCAAGCGTGGGCCGATGGGTTTTTGGCAAATTATATTCCAAACCAAAGCGATAAAAGTTTAGGTAATCAACACACCCTGGCGCTTTTTATTAAAGGGGGTGGATTTTCACAGCAATTTGCGGATGCTGTCAACAAATTTAAGCATACATTTGAATCAACATATCCAAGATTACAAGAAATTATAGATTATTTTGCCAAACGGGATAAGGCGATGACAGCGAATGAAGCCCTTAGTAATATTACATCGGCGGTTGAAGTAATCAAGCAGGACTATGATAAGGAACGCCGTCAGAACGAGCAGGAAAGTAAGGATCGTTTGGCGCGGGGATATTCCGTACCGTTGACACCGGTCGAAACACCCATAATCAAAGTGACCTATAACAAAAAACTGATTCTTAATATCCCTGTGGACGAATTATCTGCTGATGAATTGAATAACGCTTTTCGGCAAGAGCATTTCAGTGATGACCATCGGGTGAGAATGACGAAGAGCGGGAATTCTTTTTCGATTACTGATGCGGCGATGATTAGTTTAGAAGAAATAAAAAGAGCGTTAACGGCAGCTGGGTTATGGGGGAGAGATTGGAATGACTTAAGGAGTAATAGAGGTCGCTTTGAGGAGCTGATTCTTGAGAAGAAAGAGGCCAATTTTAGCAAAATTAGGGCCTGGATTAATGATCAAAAGCAAAATTTGGAGCAGATGAAATATTTGGTTGAGGGGGATTTAGCCATCGATTATGTGGAACATTTTCGCTCAGACGAACGTATCCAGCGGCAATGGGAGTCCGATCCAGGAAAATTACCCAAGGTTGTTAAGGCGGTATTCTTCAGCCTTATCAGGGAACTTTTATCTCAGAGTGCAGATTACCTTAGAGGAGAAAAGGTGGTTTTGTATAAATTAATGCGAGCCGATGAACACACGATCACGATGCGGGGCCGGAACGCCCGTAATGAAGACATCGTGGTTATTTATAACAAGCAAGACCGGACAAGGCTCATTTATTCATTGTCCGAATATGAACAAGAACAATCCCAAAAGCCCGTAGCTGAGCCCGAGTCTGCCAAAACGGCAGAACCGCAGCAAGAGCAACCCATCGGGCCGGAAACCGGTCCGGTTAAGATCGCGGAGGCAGAAGATAGCATCAAAACCATAGTTGAAGATGAATTAAAGGGAAAAAATCTTGAGACATTGTCTGGATCGCAATGGCAGCATATTGCCGAGCAGATATATGAAGATATGCTGATTTTGCATGGCGAAGGCATGGCCACTGGGCTGTTTTTAGGAGTATTGAAATTGTATCTCAACACAGAAGGATTAAGGTCGTATGTTGAAAGATTTTTAACCAATGAAGGCAGTCAACAGCGTCCATTGACTGTCAATGATTTGGTGTTCATCGTTGAAAATTTGCACACCTTTTCTTTAAGCCTTCAAGATTTCGATGTAAGGCCGGAAGTGTTGCATTTTCTTCCATTGGATTGGGTGTTATTGAGAGTTGGAGGTTCCTATAAATTTTACAGGGATATCCTCCTGGAAAACAAATGGATAGGTGCCGCGTGGGAAACAGCCGAGGTCGACCAGCCGGCAGTCACAGAGCTCAAAAGTAAAGCACCAAAATTGCTGTATTTGCAATCCGTCGGTCAACTCAAGGCGTTTACGAAAGTATATGGAATCAATGATGTGCCTGATTTTTATATCGGAATGTACAGGAGAATAATGAATTTTTATCACAATGAAATCAAGCAAAGCATTATCGAGAATGGTCAAATATCAAATGACCTGCGCCGGAAAATCACCGAACATTTTTATGCATATTCCGTCAATAATTTCAATGTAGTCACCTTTTTAAGAACATTAAGGGATGATTATCTTTTCGAAGGATTTAAAACTGGAACAACGTTCGGCGGTATTTTAACGGGAGTGTATGATCCACTGAACTCCCAGAGAAATGTCCAATGGCGCGCTGCTTTGGAAAAAAAAGAGCCAGGAGAAGTTTCTTCTGTCGCATTTCAGACGGCCCTTGGCGGACCTACCCTTGTTCAAGACCGGAGGGAACCCAGTCCAAGAATTATCAGTTATGATGATGTGTCTGCAGATTTTGCCAAATATACGGAAGAAGTATCAAAAGCCCTAATGGCTATTCAGACAGAACAGTCCAAACGAAAAGATGTTGAGTCTCCATTGCCCTTGGCGGTGATTTCCGCTTATTATGCTTTACCGGAGAGAATAAAAATCCAACAGGAGGAGATAGATAAGATAAAGCCGGGGTTATACGCCCGGCTTTCCGGATTAAGATCTTTTCGGCCAGTCAAAGGAGAAGCATTTGGCCGCATCGATAACATCGATCAATTTATCAACAATGTCAGACAAGACTTTAGAAAAGATCCGGGAACCAGAGATGCCATATTGGAATTTGTAAATCCCCATATTGAAGCGCAAAAGACCATGGTGTTTACAGCGACTCCCAATATAGAGGACGGGCAACGTTTGGTTAATATGATTTCCCAAGCTGCTCTGCCTGATTACCGCCGGTCTTTACAATGGGTGGCTGATTTTATGAAAATGGTCGGTTTATTTTATAAAAACAGGTTTGCTCTGACCGACACAAATCCTTTCAATTTTTATTACGACGGCCCCCAGATGAAACTGAGCAGGGTTTTAAGCTTGCATAAATTAACACCGACAGTCGACAAAGACCTTACTTACAAGAGATTCGCCATCATCGATGCTTTATATATGTTTTTTAAGGTCTCATTCAATTTTCGTCAGCTGGATGTGAACTGGGGGGCGGTTCGAGCGCTTGCCGAAAATGATTTTCAAGGGGCAGATTTAACATTGGTCAATGATTTGATTGATTTTCTTGAAAAGGAATATAAATCCGAAGGGACTTTAGGTGAGTTCATTGAACATTGGAATGATAAAATCAAATCAATAAATTTTGCAATGGCCAGCCGGAGTAATTTTAATTCAGTTCATGGACAATATTCAGATATCCTTAGCAGGGATATACGATTAAACGCGGGTCAATTTACCAGCATTGTTGGCTTTTATAATAATAATTTTGCCCAATTTCAATTATTGCCTGAAGGTGTTCGCGATACGATCGTTCGTAACTTGATTAATAAAGCCAAGAATGGATTTTTAGGAACATTAAGGACAGAAGATGGGGGGTTCTCGGCTTTAATTATAGATAATGGCACTGCGGGGAATAGGGCAATGATTACTAAACAGATAGGCTTACAGTCAGGAAATGGTCGAGATGCGGCGATGAATGGCCGAAAGGAAAAAGAATTAGTATTTTATTCATATAGAACGCCACATGACATAGACAAATTAAAAGAATTGCCAAAGAGAACGCTAATACGCATTCAATGGTTAAAAGGAATTACTTTTGGGGCTTTAGAGATATCAAAAGGCAGATTACCAGGTCTCGATTTTGTAAATACACCAGAAGATCGGGCGGTAAGGTTAGCTTGGACAGGTGTTGTGGAAACATCATCTGTATTGCCCAATAGGCATCGATTTGCTATAAAAGTAAAATCGATGGATGGAAGGATAGAAGAAACTCTCCTTAATTTGGGGTTGATATCAAATATAAGTCCTGTTAAGACATTTACTTTGACTTCTAATCTGGGTTCTGAACAGAGAGAACAAATTGATTTAGAATTAGCAAAAACAAGAAATTTTAAAGAACAGCTTAATTCTAAGATTGATCAAATAGAAAATGGTATGGGCTTTTTGGATCGTGTATCAGTTCCTGAGAAATTAACAAATAAACAGATTGCTCAAATTAATCAGTTACATAGAGGTACGAAAAGTAAAAGCATTACAATAATAGTTGTAGGAGGCAGTTTAAATATCTATAGCCACGACGCGGCGATGGATGCTGTAGTATTAAAAAAGGATGATATTGATGCCATAATTGCCGCACTTGAGAAGGATACGGAAATTTCACAGTATTTCAGTCGTCTTTCTAAAGAAATTAATAAGTCGAACGCTTGGGAAAATATCAGGGCTTTTTTGGAAGAGAGGAAGATTGGGAATCAACTTGTACAGGATGAAGATGGTTTGATTGCGTTTCTCGAAGGTTTAGAGTATGCCCAACTTAGGCAGAAGAGAGGCGGAATAAGCTATGCTCAAAAAATTGTAAATAAGACAGTCCAATTAAGAGATGAACAAAAACAAAAAACTTTTTCCCAAGGGAAGACAGCCTTGGATAAAATTATTTTAAATATTTACTATAGAATTGTATGGCAGGATGATCAGGGTGTAGGACACACCTCCGAGGGTATAGCTCTTCAAAAGACAGAAACGGAAGTTGAAATTCAATACATAGGTCAAGGAAGAGTGCGAGGTCAGCCTGAACGCATTAAAGGCAGTAATATTAAATCAATTGATGAAAGAATTATAGGAAGTTTAGGTGTTCCAAGAAATTCATGGAAAAATATATTTAGGAGAGATTTTGCGATGAATACAACGATGGCGCCTGAAAATGAGGAATTTAAAATAGTTAAAGATGGTTGGAGAGAATTATTAAAGATATCAAAGCATGAAGATTCTTCAAGTGCTATCAGTGATTTAAATAAATTAAGAATGCCTCGCAATCCTGCTGACTGGATATTACCACTAGATGAATTTGCAAGAAAGTATGAGGGTATTGATGGTATATCTCAAATTTTGAGTTATGCAGTTCAAGGACATTTCATGGGCAGAGGTTTTGATCTGAAAGGATTTCTTGATAGAATTGAAAAACCTGAAGATAAGGCAATGACACGCGGTGGTATTGACTTAAACTCAGCCAATCTTGCCATGGTTATCAAGCGCGATGGACATGGTATACCGTTGCCATTGGCCCAGCAAGACTTGGTCCAATTAAGCAATATTGAAGGCTTAGACCCCGTTATTCTCTCTATCAAACCCGCAAGTCAAACAGCTTTATTTTCTCAAGTTGTAGGCCAGCCTTAATTTATCTTGTACGTTTTTAGTGGTAAGGTCACGATCACATATTTTTAAAATTGACAATAGGCATACATTCGGCTATACTTTCTTTTAAGGTGAATATGAAAAAATACGTTTGGGATGATGGAAAAAGTAAAAAGTTAAAAAAAGAAAGAGGTGTTGATTTTGAAGATATCGTTATTCTTATCGAAGGAGGGTTTGTAATGGCTATGATTGATCATCCTAACAAAGGGAAGTATCCAAATCAAAAGATTTATGTGATTAACGTCAAAAGTTATGCCTATTGTGTTCCATGTATAGAAAACGAAGAATCAGTACGCCTGATAACGATTTTTCCAAGTAGAGAATATACCAAAATTTATTTAAGGAGTCATTGATGAAAACAACGATAACTAAAAAAGAAGAACAAGAACTCATCGCATCCGTTGAACGGGGCGAATGGAAACCGGTTAAAGATATGGAAAAAGAAATAGCCCGGCATCGATTGATTGCGCGCGAAACCATGAAAAAAGACCAACGTATTAATGTGAGGCTTACCCAGCACGACTTAATCAGTTTAAAAGCTAAGGCCGCTCATGAAGGGATTCCTTATCAGACATTAGTTGCTAGTATTATTCATAAATTTGTTAGTGGGCAGATGGCGTAGGGAACGCGGTTAGTGTTATGCAAGGATATCACGAGAAGAATAATTTTATGAAAACCAAAAAAATAGTACCGATTCACCCGGGCGAAATCCTTTTAGAGGAATACTTAAAGCCCATGGGCAATAAGTCAGTACCGGCTGGCCCAGGACATTAGTGTGCCGCCAAGACGTATTAATGAAATCATCCATTGTGCCCGGGCAATAACCGCGGATACGGCATTGCGACTGGGAAAGTATTTTGGGATTTCAGCCCAATTTTGGGTTAATTTGCAAGCGCATTATGATCTGGCCGTGGAAGAGGATCACTTAGGAAAGAGGCTTGAGCGTGAAGTGCATATTTATGCAGCTGCATAGTCCCGCAGGGCCAACCATGATATTGAAGGTTTATATCCGGTTATTCTTTCCATCAAACCCGCCAGTCAAACGTCGTTGTTTTCTCAAGTTGTAGCCCAGCCTTAATTTTATCTTGTCCATATTTTAGAGGGGGAGTATCAAATACCATTTGACATATTAATCGTCATATGTCATACTTAATGACGAAAGAGGTGTCTTATGAAAGATAATAAGCCGAAGTACATTGAACGGTTGATTGATTTAAGAGTGTTACTTAAAAACAAATCTTATTTTTTATTTGGTCCGCGTCAGACCGGGAAAAGTTCATTAATCCATCACAGTTTATCTTCCGCAAAAATATATAATTTGCTTGATGACAGGGTATTCCTTGAATTTAATTCCCGACCTGGGAGACTTAAAGAAGAGATCACAAGCAAAGATGAATTAGTGGTCATTGATGAGATTCAACGAATACCTCAACTTTTAAATGAAGTGCATTTGCTTATTGAAGAGAGGGGGACTCGATTTCTTCTGACGGGGTCAAGTGCAAGGAAGCTGCGTTCCGGTGGTGTTAATTTACTGGGAGGCCGTGCCAGGGAAGCACATTTACATCCATTCGTTACAGCGGAACTGGGACCACACTTTGAGCTTAACCGTGCGCTGAATGCAGGACTGATTCCTTCAATATATTTTTCGGATGATCTAAAGGCTGATTTAAGTACCTATGTTGGCAATTATCTAACCTTGGAAATAGCAGCTGAAGCGTTGACGCGCAACATACCTGCTTTCACCAGATTTTTGACTGTTGCGGCCCTATGTAACGCGACAATCATAAATTTTACGAATGTCGCCAACGATGCCCAGGTTAAAAGAACAACGGTCTATGAGTATTTCGAAATTCTTAAAGATACTTATATAATAAAGGAACTTCCGGCTTATCTTAATGGGAAAAAAAGGAAACCTATCTCTTCATCGAAATATTATTTTTTTGATATGGGGGTTGTGCGTCAGCTGCAAGGACGCGAAGCCTATACTCCGGGGACGGTTGAATATGGAGACGCATTTGAAACATTCATCATCAATGAGGTCTTTGCCTTCAGTGATTATGTTCATCCTTTGAAATTAAGTTTTTGGCGTTCCACATCAAATTTGGAAGTTGATTTGATTATAGATAATCACATTGCTGTGGAGATAAAAGGTAAACAGCACGTGGGTTCTGAGGATATAAAAACATTGAAAGCCATTTCAGAAGAGCATTCTTTTAAGCGTCTGATTTGTGTCTGTTTGGAAACACGGCCAAGAAGAGTAGGGGACATAGAGATAGTGCCGTACCAAGATTTCTTGAAGATGCTTTGGGCGAGAAGGTTATTTCGTTGACGGTTACGGGGTGTGAACCTATAATTGAAAATAAATAATGTGTATTTAAATATGCGCGCGGTCATTCAAAGGGTCAAAGAAGCACAAGTTAAGGTGGATGGGCAAATAAAGGGTCAAATTGCCCAAGGCCTTTTGATTTTTTTAGGGGTTGCCCGCGATGACAACAAAGCTTGCGCGGATTACCTGATTAAGAAAATTACGGAATTACGCATTTTTGAAGATGCGCAAGGTAAGATGAATCTATCAGCCGGGGAAGTGGGTGGGCAATTTTTGGTTGTTCCTCAATTCACCTTGTACGGCAATTGCGATAAGGGCCGCAGGCCATCTTTTGATGAAGCGGCTGACCCGGCCAAAGGCGAAGAGTTGTATAATTATTTTGTGACGCGATTAAAGGCCACTAAGGCGAAGGTTGAGACCGGACAATTCAAGAAAATGATGGAAGTTTCCTTAATCAATGATGGCCCGGTGACATTGATCATTGACAGCAAATGATGACCATCATTGATACCCACGCGCATATTGATCAGCTTGAAGATTTTTCTGGTGCGATGGCTCGTGCGCATGAGGCCGGTGTCAGTGATATCGTGGCCGTGAGCGTTGATCTGGAATCGATGAAAAAGGTATTGGCTTTCGCGGGCCAAGGCCAGAAGCCTAAAATCCATCCGGCCTTAGGCGTGCACCCGGGCATGGTTAAAGAGAGTGCCCAGCAGCCCGCTCTTGATTTTATGCGCGCGAACATCAAGCGAGCCTGCGCCATTGGTGAAACAGGTTTGGATTATTGGTATAAATGGGTGCGCAAAGACCAACAAGAGCGTCAAAAACAAAAAGACTCCTTTGCCTTTCATTTAGGTTTGGCCCGTGAGTTTGATCTGCCCATTGTCATTCACAGCCGCGGGGCATGGCGGGATTGTTTGAGTATGGCCCTTGAGTCCGGAGTGAAGCGTGCGTTATTTCACTGGTACAGCGGCCCGGTGGATATTCTTGATCAAATTCTCGAGGCTGGTTTTTATGTGTCAACCAGTCCGAGTGTGTCCTATAGTCCCGAATCGCGCCGGGCCATGGCGCATGCACCGTTAAAAAGGATCCTTGTTGAAACGGATTCGCCGGTCAATTATAAAGATGGGGAAACTTCTTTTATGGCCGAACCCAAAGATGTGACAAGGACATGGAAGGCCCTGGCCCAATTAAAAAACTTGGATGAACAGGAGGCCC
>Ga0209824_10002039_pt1 | contig 10766 bp, 13 predicted proteins | sample VDWuncwatermetaG_FD_184124 | JGI IMG/M metagenome (GOLD analysis project Ga0209824, IMG submission 184124) | Wastewater microbial communities from Netherlands to study Microbial Dark Matter (Phase II) - VDW unchlorinated drinking water (SPAdes)... ...
AAGGCTAGTCGAATGGTTTCCTATCGCCTTCCGCCTAACGCCTCACGCCTGTTCGTATTGCCTGTTGCCTTCTTAAAGATTTTGCCTTATTTTACGCGAGACTAACTTCGGCTGGGTTCCTCGATCCGGTCACATCTTTGATCCCACATCATCGCCCGGACTGGCTCTATCGGTCCCGGTTTTGATTAAGCTAGGCGTTACAGAACAGGAGATATGCAAGTTACGCAAGCCTGGCACGAAGACGATACTTAATTGTGTACTTTAGCAAGATGCCTCGCGGCGTCGTTTGAGCAAATATATTTACTCGGTGCTATAATCAAAGAATCGCACGGACGGAAAGGGGTTTGATATGTCAAACGAACACGGACATGGACACGAAAAAGATTTCTTCTTTTTTGTAGACAACGTCAAGTATGAAACAGAAAAGAGCACGCTTACTGGCGCAGAGATTAAGGCAATGATCACGGGTTTTGATCCCAGCTATCAGCTATTCCTTGAGGGTCCCGGTGATGATCCAGATGAACTGATCACCGACTCAAAAAGCGTCTCTCTAGAAAAGGAGAAGGGTCCCAGGCGCTTTTACACTGTCCCGCCAGCCAATTTTGGGAGGGTATGAGCTTACTTGATGATCAGCTGAAGTTTTTCCAAGAGGAGTTTCCCACAGCAAGTCTAACGCCCCTGCAGGACGGTTCTCACGTCGTAACGGTTCCGGGTGTCAAACTTCCGGTCGGCTGGTCTCAACCGCAAACGACGGTCAAGTTTTTGCTCTTAGCTAATTATCCTCACAGCGTTCCCGATTGTTTCTGGGTTGAGCCTCACATTAGATTGGCAAATGGTGCTCTGCCTCAGAATAGTAATACTCAGGCTATACCTGGAACCAACGAAACCTGGCTTTGGTTTTCATGGCACGCAAGCCGTTGGAATCCCAATCGAGACACTCTTTCTACGTATATGAACGTAATAGCAGTTAGACTTAGAGAGGCAAAGTGATCGAACTCGTATTCTCCGAGGGGGACTACTCCTCGTTGCGGGCCAGACTGCACGACTCAAAATTTGAGTCATGTGCCATCTTGTCGACCAATGTCGTTGTTACATCAAGGTCCACGCGACTACTCGTCCAAGATATCCACATTGCCCCACCAGATGCATACCGGAAGCGGAACACCTCCGCTGCAGTTCTAGATCCCGTGTTTCTGGCACCGATTGTAAAGACGGCATTGAAACATAAGCGCGGTTTGGTTTTTGTCCACACTCATCCTTGGGTAACAGGGGTCCCCACGTTTTCGCCTGTTGACGATCAGGGGGAACAGCTTCTCGCAGCATTTATGCAAAAACGCGGGCTGGTTGGTCCACATGGTGCTTTACTTTTTGGCCGAGAACTGTGCCGTGGACGACTTCTAGGGACTGATCAAGAGCTACGCGTTTCTGTTATTGGTTTATCGCGGGTGATTGTCTTTGAAGCAGCAGCGCCGTTCCTTGCAGAGGAATCGCATGATCGTCAGGTCCGTCTATTGGGGCTTAGAGGTCAACGTGTGCTTGCCGAAATACGCGCTGGGATCGTTGGACTAGGCGGCACTGGATCAGTGGTAGCGCAACAACTCGCTCATTTGGGCGTGAAAGAGTTTTTGCTTATTGACCCCGATGTAATTGAACAGACCAACCTAAACAGGCTTGTAGGTGGGCTACTATCAGATGTCGGGAAAACAAAGGTGTCGGCGGTAGCTCGGCAAGTCAAACAAATCAATCCAGACGCTGAAATTAGCGCGGTCGCGCTCAACGTGCTCGATTCGGATACTGCTCGCCTTCTTATAGAAGCAGATGTTATTTTTTGCTGTACAGATTCACAAGCTAGCCGAGTCGTACTGAATCAACTAGCCTACCAATATTACATCCCCTGCATTGATGTGGGTGTCAGCATCACTACCTCCGGGAAAACGGTGACCCGTGTGACGGGAAGAGCGCAGTTGTTGGCACCGGGGCAAGCTTGTCTAACTTGTGAAGAGCTATTGGATTCGAACATTGTTCGACAGGAGTTCATGACGTCTGAGCAACGTGCGCAAGACCCCTATTTTTTGGGGGAAGGCGAACCGCAACCAGCTGTTATCTCGCTCAACAGCACAATGTCCTCTCTTGCTGTCACTATGTTTTTGGCTGTGGTGGCGAAATTCCCTAGTCGTGCGCGTCATCTAGTTTACGACGCACTTCAGGGAAGGGTCAGATCGGCTACGGCGTCCCAATATCCAACCTGCGTGGTCTGCTCCAAGCACGGTGCGTTGGGGCAGGGTGATATGTTGCCGTTACCGGTGCGTCAGGTCGCTAGAAATGGCTTCTCGCAATAAAGTCTTTTGGATCGGTCGCCCACCACAAGAGGCCCTCACAAGAGAGTTTCGTTGCCGGGATATTGAGCTAGACACAGAGACATTTAGTCGTCTTTCTCTAGAGTCTGTCGAGGCGGAGCGCTTGATTAGCCAAGAACTCGGTGCAGTTCTCGTCCATGACCGGGCCAAGTTGTCCAGAACAATTTCATTCTTGCGGCAAGCGATAGACGCTCCTGTGAGACATTCGGGTGCTCGCGTGTGCGTCGTAGCTGAAGAAAGTAGTGAGATCAATAAGATTCTGAGCAAGTTTGTTGGCAAGTCAGGCCAACCTGAATTCCAAAGGGAGCACGATGTTCGCTTTGTGATATTAAATACGCGTGGATATAGCGATTTCGCTCGGTATTTCTCGACACCAGATCCCGGCAGTGCACCAAACTTTGATTTATCCATTAACCCTGCCTCGTTTTTCTCGCGAAGCGAGACAACCCTATTGCAGCGCAGTTTTTCGGACTGCGAGTCTGTCGTAATTCGAAGGCTGGTAGATCAAGGTTTTTCAGCGCGCGTCTATCTTGCTTACCCGCGGTTCGGTTTGGACGTCCAGCGTGCGCGGTCCTTGCCATTCTTGGTGAAGTTCGACAAAACAAAAGATATAGAGAGGGAACTCAATTATTACGAGACATACGTGAACCATTATGTTCCGTTTAACCTGCGACCGAACCTTGATCGGAGTAGATGCTTTCTTTCCGGGGATCTTGGGATTCTTGTCGCAAATTATGTCGATAGAGCAGTACCGTTGTTAGAGGCGGTGGATAAGGGCACGGGTCCTAATGCGATCCATTGTTTATTTGAAGAATCGCTCGACCAATGGTTTCGGAACTCAGAACGTCGAGATGGGTCACCCATTAAGACTCTTCTGACGCTCTTTGATCGAGAGAAATTTGAAAAGAATCCGGAAGTCCTTCAAACGGCAGCCGAGCTTGGTCCTACGGCGAAGCCTACCGAACTTGTCGAATCTCTTCAGGCAATTCGATGTGAGTTCTATTTATATGGTATGTCACATCGGGACCTTCATGCGAGAAATGTGCTTGTTAAAGGTTCTGATGCTATCGTTATCGATTTTTCCAAGTGTGACAGCGGTCCAATTCTCGTTGACTTGGCAACCTTAGATGTGACGATTGCCTTTGGCTCAGTTTTCCTGAATGACAATGCCTCGGCCGGAAAATTCGATTTATGGGTCGAGTTCATAAAGGAAATCTACAATTACAAACGAGTAATGAAGTTGCCAGAGGCACGGGAGGGGTTTGAGCCTTTTGCCCGGCAGTGGTCATGTATCCGCCAGATACGTCGCTTTGCGCTCATGGAACGGACCGACCGATTAGAGTTCGCGATTTGCCTGGCCATTGCACTACTGCGACACTCGGCGTTTGTTGACGACAATACCATCGGAGTGAAGGTAGCGGCGTACGCCTATTATCTTTGTTCGGAGCTGGTTCGCGAAATCCAGGCAGCTGGTTCGAGTTCGTAGGTATGAGAAAAAAGGGTCGCAAGTCGGACCAAATTCATTGGAGGGGGAAGGTCCCTAACCACGGGGAAGCTATAAACCTAATCCGAACTCCGGGTGACGTTGCGTTGGTGGAGAGAGGTCGACCGCGCTCTCTCGTTTGTATGTGCCCGTGCGGATGTGGAACCGCAATAACGTTGAACCTAGATCGTAGGGTTGATAAAGCTTGGATTTGTTATCGGAGGCACAGAGGCCTTTCATTATATCCATCCGTGTGGCGCGAATCGGGATGCGAAAGCCATTTCGTGATCTGGAACAATCGCGTGTTATGGCTCGAAGACGATTGGTGGTTCGAGGAGGCAGATCTCGAAGGCCTTGGCGATCGCATTTTGCCGTTAGTACCGGTAGAGAGATTCATACATTTCCGAGAGCTTGCTGAACATGTCGAGGAGGTGCCTTGGTCAGTCTTGCGTGCATGCAAGAACATGGTTCGGCAGGGCGTTTTGGTCGAGGGGACAGGTGATCTCTGGGGATCTTTCCGAAAGGCGTGACACGCTTGGGGAAGAAAGGGGACAGGCTGGTTTTTTGGGCATCCAAAAACTGCAAAAGTAGCCTGCTTTTATTCTCGACTCGACTCCATATTGACTAACCATCTGACCTTCAATTCTGCTGATATGCCAGACGAAAAAGAGTTCCGGAAGAGTTCCGGGGACATAATACTAATTTCGCCTGGAACTTCAGGGAGAAGAAAAGGGCAGTCTTTATCCCAACGAAGTACGTCAGTACGCCTCCGCTCGGATTTCGTTACTCGTTGACTTGTTTACTCGATCAACTAATAACGACAATAGCGCGCCTTGCATCTGGACCTTTTTGACCGGCCTGAAAACAGGCTATTTAACGCCGTCACTCTCACTTCTTGACCGCCCCGTCCAGAACGATCATCAATTGTTGGCCGACGCGGAGTTCGGACCCGCAAAAACAAAACATGAGTGAGTTCGGTAAACTCTCAGTCCGCCGAAGATTGAGTGTCCTAACGCTTTGTGCTAGCATTTTGATATCACATGATCAAGGGAGGAATCTGTTATGGGACAAGTCCTGGTAAGGAACCTTCATGCGAAGGTCGTCAGCAAATTAAAGCTTCGAGCTCGGCGGCACCGTCGTTCCTTGCAAGAGGAACTGAGGGAGATCCTAGAGCACGCGGCGAAGCAGAATACGGCGGCCGCGCGGGTGAGCGTCGATAAAGTCCGCAAAATGTTTGCCGGCCGCACGTTTCGCGATAGTTCGGAGCTCATTCAGCGAGACAGGGCGCGATGAGCGACTTAGTCGTTGACGCCAGCGTTGCGATCAAGTGGTTTTTACCGGAAATCCACGGTGAAGCGGCGCTCCGGCTCCTGGAAGGGCAGTACACGCTGCGCGCTCCGGATCTTATTTTTTCGGAGTTCGGGAACGTCCTCTGGAAGCGCTTTCGGAAAGGCCAGATATCCAGAAAAGAGGCCATAGTCACAACCGAAGCCTTGCTGGCTCTGCCTCTCCAGGTGGAATCCTCTCAATCGCTGATTCCTGCAGCTCTGGAAATCGCGTGCAGCGCGCATCGCACGGTCTATGACAGTCTCTATCTTGCTGTCGCGATAGCCCACCAATGCCGGGTTGTCACGGCTGACTCTAAGCTTCATAACGCCCTCAAGAAAGGTGCTTTGTCGGCTCATCTGCTTTGGGTAGAGGACATTCCCCGATGAACATCTTAGACTCGGGCGTGCCTCGCCAGTCCGCGGAAGTTAAATTCAAGGAAATGAATCTGCTCAATACATGTTCGCGCCGCCGTCGACGTTGAGCGTCTGGCCGGTGATGAAGTCGCTGTCCGCTGAGGCGAGGAAGATCACGGTGCCGACAAGGTCCTGCGGATGTTGATCCCGCTGGAACGTACGCCTCCGCTCGGCATTGATTTTCGCGCGCCTTGCATCTGGAACCTTCGACTTACCTCAGGTCAAGCCTTTTTGACCGGCCTTGCCCCTACCTGATTTTTATACCTTTTCTTTCCTTTTCTTCCACCACTTTCCATCCTTTCGCTGTATACCACTCGATCTGGCGAAACAAGCCGGTCAAAATGCGCACGTCCCGCTCCTCGAGGCCCGCCCGGCCCAGGATGCGGGCGAGGGAAAGGTGTCAGGAACCGTTTAACACCCTAACAGTCTTCTGGCCGCTCTTGACGGGTGTTCGCAATAATGCGAACATACTGTGGTGGTGTCATGCCCAAGATTGCGGTTGTTTTCTACCAAGAGGACGCGAAGACTGTTCCCGTGCTCGATTGGCTGGACCGTCTCCCAGCCAAAGCGCAAGATAAGTGCCGAGTGCGCATCGAACGGCTGCGAGATCTGGGCCATGAACTACGCCGCCCGGAAGCGGATTACTTGCGGGATGGTATTTACGAGCTGCGTGTCGGATTTCGGGGCATGAATTATCGCATGCTCTATTTCTTTCACGGGCGGGTTGCTGCGGTTCTCGCCCATGCGCTAGTCAAGGAGCGCGAAGTGCCGCCGCGCGAGATCGAAGAAGCGATCCGGAGAAAGCGCAAGTTCGAACTGGACCCCGAACGACATACTTACAAGGAGGGCTGACGATGCCGAAAAAGAAGAGAAGACCGACGACCGATGCAGTGAAAATCCTCCATCGCCGCTATTATGAGGGTAAGCCAGAACGGCTTATCGGCCTGGAGACAGCGCGGTCCAACGATCATGTTGCGCGCAAAATCGCCGCCTTGCGGACCCACGCCGGTCTTAGCCAACGGCAACTGGCACAACTGGTCGGCACCACCGCATCGGTCATTTGCCGTCTCGAAGACGCGGATTATGAGGGTCACTCCCTGGTAATGCTCAACCGCATCGCTGCGGCCCTCAATCGCCGCGTCGAGATTCGTTTCGTCCCGGCGGAACGACGGCTGCGGTCAGCATGATGCCGAACGCGGGTTTGGAAGAGAAAAAACTGAGACCTCTTTGAGAGGACTGAGAACAGCGTTTTTCATTAACACCCTATCCCTACCGGATCTTCAGCCCTTTTCTCTCTTTCTCCTCTACCACCCTCCACCCCTCTTCCGCATACCACTCGATCTGGCGAAACAAGCCGGTCAAAATGCGCACGTCTTTCTCCTCCAAAGCCGCTCGGCCCAAGACGCGGCGCAGGGCCAATAAAATGTGTTCGGGATTTTGCGGATCTAGAAACCCAATCTTTAACAGGGAGCGTCTCATTCTGTCAAAGAGCCGCTCGACGTTTTCCGCAGTCGCGCGCGAGATCATCTCTTGCGCGACCTTTTTCCGCGCGGCGAGGAAAAGCTCGTAGAGACAGATCACCACGGCCTGGGCCACGTTCAAGGAGGGATAGTCCGGGTGGGTGGGAATGGTGATGAGCCCCTGGCAGTGTTTCAGGTCGCGGTTGCTGAGCCCGTGGTCTTCCGGGCCGAAGACCAGGGCGCACTTCGCGCCGCGGGCCGCAGAGACGATTCTCTGCGCTGCTTCGCGGGGCGCACGGCTGTGGCTGCGGTAGAGCCCGCCGCGGCAGGTGGTGCCGACTACCAAGCCGCAGTCGGCCACCGCCTCGCGCAGAGTGGCGCATCGGCGCGCCTGCTGGAGTATCTCTTTCGCGTGCACCGCCATCGCTCTGGCCCAGAAACTCTTCGTCCGCCCGCCGCCGACGATGGCGAGATCCCTGAGTCCCATATTTTTCATCGCCCTGGCGACCGACCCGATATTGCCGGAGCCTTTGGGCTCGACGAGAACGACGCGAACGTTTTCTAGCATAAAGTTCCCTCACGGAGCGCGCCTTCGGCTGCGGCCGATGGGCCTTGTCCTCGCTACGCTCGGAATCTCAGATTGCAGATCTCAAATTTCAAATTGGTTATCTGAGATTTGAAATCTGAAATCCCGAAGGGCTTGTCCGCAGCCTCACTCGCGCTCCCCTCGGTCTCTCCCCGCGGGTCCCTTAGGAGTGAGGGGGCTTGCCGAGCAAGCCGAAAGCACCGAGAGTGAACGGTTCAAAGAACCCACTGACCCATTGCCTTCGGCGCGCGAGGCGAGTCCCCGAACGGAACTTCCGACGAGGAGGCACTATCCCCCTTTTCCAAACGGGCAGAATTTATTTTTTAAAATGATCTCGCGGTTTTTTTTGTCGAATTCCGTCCGATAGTCGAAGTTCTCATGCATCAGGGAGTTTATGTCCTGGGTATGTTCGGCGCCGAAGATGTGGCCCAGCTCGTGGATCAGTGCCACGACGTCCCATTCAGGCTCCGCGTATGGCCCGCCGTAGCGGAAGGGAGCCGACACCGAGCTGACTAGATAGTTGCCCAAACCCTCTCGGCAATTCCCGATGCGGTCGACGCGCGCCCTGCCGCCGAAGTAAACGTTTACCCTCTCTCCGGTGAAGGCAATGACGAGATCGTAACTTCCCTCAGCGTCTCTCAAAGGGATCTCAGTCTTGAGGCGGCTCATGAGCGCGGGCGTCGACGGGATTTTATCTTTAAGAGGCCAGGGAGCGACCCTCTGTGTGACGAAGCGAATACCGAGCTCTCTTTCAAAATAGTCCGATGCCGCCTCGACCAGTCCCCGCACCTCTTCCTCCCATCGAGGATGCTCTTCCCTAAGCCGCGGATCTGCCAGCGCCTTCACGCGCACGATCCTTTGCCGGGTCCCGGAATCCGTGAGCGCGCAGGAAGACAGCAACAGGAGGCTAAGGATGGAGCAGGTTATCCGTCGGCGCGTAGTCATCGGTAAGGACAGGCACATCGTCGGCCAGTTTGGCGTCGTGGTAGGAAGCCTGGATGTCTCTCATGGGGTTGGGAAAGAGGTCGCGGCCCAGGGAAGCGGCGCGCTTCATGATCTCGCGGATGTCGAGCCGCGGTTTTTCCCTGGTGGCTATGATGATGACGTTCTGGATGGTGTCGAGGCTCACGCCGCTGGTCCCCCGCGTGGGGAAGAGGTAGATCTGGGGAAAGATCTCGTGTAGCGTCTTGACCACCGAGCGGGTGATTCTCCCTCCGGGCCCGTTTACGGCCCCTATGATGTTCACTACCACGATGCCGTTCGGAGTGAGTTTTTGGTCTGCGATCTGGAAGAATTCCCGCGTGGTCAGGTGGAAGGGGATGGCGTCGGTATAATAGGCGTCCAGCAGGACCAGGTCATAGCGCTGCGGCGCGCGCGTGAGAAAAAGCCTGCCGTCCTGGGCGTGGACGCGCAGGTTATTCCCTTCCTTCAAAAAGAAATACTTTTTGGCGACCTGGATGACCTCGGGGTCGATTTCAGCGACGTCGATCTCCAGGGAGGGAAACTCCTTATTGTATTTCTTCGGGATCGAGCCGCCGCCCAAGCCGATGATCAGGACCTTTTTGGCGTCCGGCCTGAAGGCCAGGCCGAGCGAGGCATAACGCGAATAGAGCAGGCGCAGCGCCGTAGGGTCGTCCAGATTCGTGGCGCTTTGCAACGTCCGGTCGAAGTAGAGGTAGCGGGCCTCTTCGTCCTCTTCGACGCGGATGTGATGATAGAAGGAGTCCTTTTCAAAAAGAGTCTTTACTCTTGCCCAGACGGCAGGGGCAACGATCGCGGAGAACGCCGCCAGCAGAAAAAGCGTCGCGGCCGTCTTGGCGACTGTGGCGCTCTTTGCCCTCTTATCGAGAGAGAGGCGGGTTGTGGGCCACAGGATGAGCGCAAGGAGCACGAGCGTCATGCCGAGCGAGTGAATGATGTTGATTACCCCGATGGCGGGAATGAGATAGAACGCGGTGAGCAAGGTGCCGAAGATGCTGCCGCAGGTGGATAGGGCGTAGAGGCTTCCGGCGGTGCTTCCGACTGTGGAGAGGGTGGTCACCGCCAGACGGATGGCATAAGGAGAAATGGTTCCCAGAAAGATTCCCGGCAGGAGGAAAAAGATCGTGCTCGCAATCAGGGGGTTGAGCCGGCTGCCGAAATCCACTTCGGCGATGGAGGTGTTGATCGGGGGATAGATGAAGGGGAGAAAAAAGATCAGCACGCCCGGAATGAGCAGCAGCACGAGCAGCCGCGCGAACGAGGGGCTGCGCTCGGAGAGCCATCCGCCCCAGTAGTAGCCGAGGCTCAAGGCGGCCAGGACCACGGAGATCAGGCTTCCCCAGACAAAGATGGAGTTGCCGAAGTAAGGGGCGAGCACCCGGCTGCCGACGATTTCCAGCGCCATGAGGACCGCGCCGCTGATGAACACAACTATGTTTAATAAGATCCGAACCATCGTTAACTCTCCCAGCCCCGGTCCTCTTCTTCATCCACCAAAGTCATCGGCTCCAGCATCTCTTCAGGGATGTCCTCGATGAACTGCGACGGGCGGGAGAGAACGGTGCGCAGCCCGCGGTCGAAGATCTTGACCGGATAGGAGATAAAGAGGTTTTCCTTGGCCCGCGTGGCCGCCACGTAGAGGAGCCTTCTCTCTTCCTCCAGCTCTTCCTCGGTGTTGATGTTATAATAGGATGGGAATCTTCCCTCCAGCGCCCAGATGATGAAGACCGAGTGCCACTCCAGCCCCTTGGCCGAATGGATCGTCGAGAGGACCAAAGGACCTTCGTCCGGGTCCACCGCCAGAACGCCGTCGACACTGTCCGTCGGCGGCTCCAGGGCCATATCGCTCAGCAAGCGTTCGAGGTTCCGATAGCGCTCCGTCATCCCTTGAAAGTGTTCCATGTCTTTGAGCCGCTTGGGATAGTCGTCCGCATATTTCCGCTTGAGAATGGGAACGTAATACTGCATGAGATATTGGGCCTTTTCCGCGGGGCGCTCTCCCTCCGCGCAGGCATCCAGGACCTGGGCCAGAGTTCTCAACCCATGCGCGACCTTACCCTTGGCCTCGAACGAGCGCAACCTCTCCACGGGATTTGTCCCTTCGAGGAGCCAGTGAATGATCTTTTGGCTTTGCTGCGTCCCCACGCCCTCGAGGAG
>Ga0209824_10002040_pt1 | contig 10760 bp, 10 predicted proteins | sample VDWuncwatermetaG_FD_184124 | JGI IMG/M metagenome (GOLD analysis project Ga0209824, IMG submission 184124) | Wastewater microbial communities from Netherlands to study Microbial Dark Matter (Phase II) - VDW unchlorinated drinking water (SPAdes)... ...
GCTTGTTTGGGAGCGGATTTTGTAAAGGTAAACTACCCAAAGCCAAAAGAAGGCAAGGCTGCAGAAGCCTTCAAGGAGGCAATCCTCGCTGCAGGCAAAAGAACAGGCGTAATAACAGCTGGCGGGGGCTCAAAAGGAGTTAAAGACTTTTTGCAGGAAACATGGGACCAAATCAATATCAGCGGCTGCAGGGGCAATGCAACCGGCAGGAACATTCATCAAAAGCCATTACAGGAAGCAATAAGATTTGCGAATGCAATATCGGCAATTACGCTGGATGGCAAAAGCGTTGGAGCCTGATGGAGAGAAAAAGCCGGAGATCGTTGAAGTGGCTCCTTACCCTAACCCCGCGCAAATGTCCACGTCCGGCCACAGATCGAGTCTACGTTGACATAATACGTCCTATCGGATACTCCGCAAAAGGGAGATAGTGGACTGAAATTCACGAGGCAAGGAGGGATACGAAATGAGTAGAGACTTTGCGACTGTAATTCTGGAGAAGTTCACCGAGAAGAGGGTGGCCAGAATCAACCTGAACCGCCCGGAAAAGCGCAACGCAATCAACCAACAAATGATTGACGACGTCGTGGCCGCGCTGGAAGAAATCAGAGCGGACCAGGAAATCCGCGTCGTCATCATCAAGGGTAACGGAACCTCGTTTTGTTCGGGTCTGGATCTCTACTATTTGCGTTCCTTGCACCAGGGGCCTCCGGGCGACTGGGACCGGTCCAGTCCTCCACGGGCTCTCTTTGACGCTATCAGGAACTTCCCGAAAGTTACGATCGCTCAGATTCATGGTTACTGTTTAGGCGGCGGCCTGGCGCTGATGAATTCTCACGACCTCGTGATCGCAGCCACGAACGCTCAGATCGGAATGCCGGAGATCCTGCGCGGAAGTTTTGGTCAGATGGCCACCAGCACTCTGTTTCACTCTGGAGTTTCGATGAAGAAAGCGGCGTTGATTCAGCTGACCGGTAAAAACGTATCCGGCGCAGAAGCCGATCGAATCGGGCTCGTGTCAACGGTGGTAGAAGAGTCCCAACTGGAAGCCGTCACACTAAGGCTTGCGGAGGAGATCGCGACGCGCCACCCTGCGGCGCTTACATCCGCCAAAATCGCAGTTCAGATGGGAGTAAATCTCGCGCTTCCGGAAGCGATGAAGATGGATCAACTTGTCGGCGCTTGGCAGCATCTTATGGTGGACCCGTTGGCCCATGTGGAGGAGTATCTCGCGTCGCAGGAAGGGGGCACCAAGGGGGGCTACCGGCGGTCGGATGTGTAGATCGTTACTCGAGCACGCCCTGACGCTCGAGCTCGGCGACGCGCTCGGGGGTCATACCTAGAAGCCCTTCGAGCACTGCGGAGTTGTCTCGGCCGAGAGTGGGAAACTCCCAGCTTGGTTCGATCCTGGAATTGGCAAACCGGATGGGAAACCCGGGCAGGATGATGCGCCCTAGCCTGGGATTCTTGTTGTCGACGATAAAATTTCTCGCTCGAAGCTGCTCGTCCGCGACCAGATCCGCTCCATTCTGGACCACACCGCATGGGACGCCGCTTTGCTGCATGACGGTCATCACTTCGTAGCAGTCTCGTTCTTGGGTCCAGGTGCCAATCAGGGCATCCAGCTCCTCGGGGTGATCTGCCCAAACTTCAAGAAGCTTTTTCCAGTGGCGTCGGCTGATGTAGAGGTATATGTAGCCATCCCGGCAGGGAAACATTTTCGCCGGCGCAACGTGGGCGTGCTGGCTTTCCTGCCGCTGAAGGATCTCTCCCTCGCCAGCGTAAAGGCGGATCAGATGTTCTTGAGTTGCCAAAGCCTCCTGCATGGAAACATCGACCCAGTCACCCTTCCCGGTCGCCTCGCGCTTGTAGAGCCTGCGACGACTCCAAGCGCCGCCATGAGACTGCCAAAGTAGTACGCTTGCGTCTCCGGAGGTTTGCAGGGCGGTAAGGCGGGATCCCCAGCGATATACATGAGCCCGCTCATCGCGTAGGCGACGATATCCGTGCATGCAAAATGTCGCCTGGGCCCGGTCTGGCCGAAACCCGTAATGGAAGCCACGACCAAGCCGGGATTCACTTTACACAGATCGTGGTACCCCAAGCCAAGGGAATCCAGATATCCTGGCACAAGACTTTCGAGCACGACATCCGCTCGCTCGACGAGAGAGAAGAGACGGTCGCGGTTCTCTCCCGTGCGATAGTCGAGCACGACGCTTTTCTTGCCGGCGTTAAGATGGGCGAAGCGGAGGCTCGATCGCTTTTTCCCGGGGCCTTCCCGGAAAGGCTCGAGGCGCCGCACGGGGTCTCCTTCGGGCGGTTCAATCTTTATGACCTCCATGCCGAGGTCAGCAAGGAATCGGCCACAGAGCTGACCTTTGAGGTCTGTGAGGTCAAGCGCGGCGTAGCCCGCCAAGACGGAAGGATGTGATTCCGAATCCTGTTCCACGCTACGCACTTATTGAGGCTTCCCTAGCTGCGAAAATGGCGGCTTCGCTTGCCAGTCGGGTAACGATAAGCCGCCTCATCATGGGCCAGTTCTTTTCACGTGCGCTTCGACCACGGGCTTTACCTTCTCAAACGCATCGTAGATGTTGTTCACCCACTGCTGCACTTTCTCCGGGGGGATATAGGAAAGCGTGAAGCCGACTTTTTCAAGCTGGGCCCGGTACATGAGATCATCAATGGCCTTCTTGTGCGCCGCAGCCAGGATGTCGCGAATCTCTTTACTTAGGCCCGGCGGTGCCACGAGCGCGAAGACCACCGGTCCGAGATAGCCTGAGGAGGGTGACAGTCCTACCTGGTCGACAGTGGGCGCATCAGGGACCTGGGGGTCGGGCTCGGATTGAATCAGAAGAACGACCTTTGCGTCTCCGCTCTTGTAAAAAGCCGACCCGGAGCCAAGGGTGGTGCCGACGATGTCGATCTCGCCGCGGATTAACGAGGTCATTGCGGGCGCTGCCCCTTTGAAGCCGGTCACAAAAGCGTACGGGATTTTCTTTTCCTCGAGGGCCACGATCGTGGCGACGGTTGTGGATGAGTAAATGCTAAAAGCGCCGATCTTTATGGGACGCTGCGCAGCAACCTTGGCAAGGTCTTCAAATTTTTGAATCGGCCCTTTGGCATTGGCAAAGAACACCCCGGGTGTGGCCGCGTTCGTGGCGATCCACGCGAACTCTCTTCCCCGGTAGCGGACCTTAAAGAACGTTTCATTGCTGCCGACGGAGGCGGCAGCGAGAACCCCGATCGTGTAGCCGTCCGGCTTGCTCCGGCTGAAGATGTCTTCGCCCGTGCGTGGCGGCGGTACGTTCTTGACCACAACCGGGATGCCTAAATATTTGGACAGATATGGGGCCAAAGATCTGCCCGCAGAATCTGCCGCACCACCCGGTGCATAAGTTACGACCAGCTCAATCGGGCCCGTGGGATACTTGACCTGCGCGATAGCGGGCGCGTGCGCTATGAGAACTGGCGCAAGGGCGATTGCCAAAGAGCGGGCGAAAGCAGGGAAGATTCCGACGGGAAAGTTTTTCATTGAGACGCACCTCCTCTTTTGGTTCGTTGTCTGTTACGGTGAGCAGATGGCTTAGCCTCAGCGCCGGAACTATCACTGGGTAGGTTGGTTGTCAAGCCGCTTTTCTTTCGCTTGACAGATAACGCTTCATTGGGCAATGATCCACCCGACCGCTCGTTGTGTTAACCGGCTCCCTTTAGCTTTTTAGAATCCGGAGGACGACAAGAATGTTTGAGGGGCTTCTTGCAGGTCTCGAGCCCCTGGCAAGGGTCGATGTCATTGGGTACATGATCCTGGGAAATCTCCTTGGGGTTATCTTCGGCATCATCCCGGGCCTCGGAGGAGTGCAGGCCCTAACCGTTGTGCTCCCGTTCACCTTCATGCTCCCCCCTGCTCACGCTATGTACCTCTACGCTGGTATCATGGGCTCGGTCGGGGGAGCGGGAGCGGTCACAGCGATTCTCATCAATACTCCAGGCACGGCTCCCAATGTTACCGCCACACTGGATGGCTACCCCATGAGTCTGCGAGGCGAGGCGGTGCGCGCCATTAGTATGTCAACGATCGCTGGAATTGCTGGCGTGTGCTTTGGGCTTGTGGTTCTCATCCTTCTGCTTCCGTTGGTTCGCGCCATCGTTCTCGCCTTTGGTCCACCGGAGGTCTTCTGGACGATCATGTTTGGTATCTTTTGCCTCGCTCTCGCAAGTCGGGGTAACGTTCTCAAAGGATTCGCTGCGGCTGGGCTTGCCTTTATGCTGGCGTTCATTGGTTACTCGGATCTCTTCGACCTCCCCCGTTTCACGATGGGCATTGGATATCTATGGGACGGGATCCCTCTGATCCCTTTTTTTCTTGGCGTCTTTGCAGTCCCCCAAGTATTTGAGTACATGTCGCGGCGGGATACCATCGCCAGAGGCGGGGAAAAAATCTATCTTGGCGGCTGGGACCAAATGGTTCAGGGAGCCAAAGACGTCGCCTTGCACTGGAAAACCGTAATCCGCAGCTCAACAATTGGAATGATCGTAGGAATCATTCCGGGGGTGGGCGGCGTAACCGCAGCCTTTGGGGCCTACATGGCGGAGGTACGAGCATCCAAGGATCCGAGCAAATTCGGAAAGGGCGAGCCGGCGGGTCTGATTGCCAGCGATGCCACTATTCACGCAGACGTCGTCGGAGACCTGCTCCCTACCGTCGCGTTTGGCGTTCCCGGTAGTGTCCAAATGGCTGTCCTACTCGGTGCCCTCATAATGCATGGCCTAGAGCCGGGACCGCTCCTCCTCACCAGGCATCCTGAGATTGTCTGGGCGCTGATTTTCGGCCTGGCGCTTTCCCAGGTGGTTTCAACGGCGATGTTATTCGGAAGCGCCCGGTGGCTGGGGAAGATCACAGTGGTCCGGGTGCCTTACGTAGGCCCGGCGCTTGCAGTGCTAACCTCTGTTGGCGCTTTTGCTGTCCGGGGCAACGTTTGGGACATCATGATCATGCTGTTAGGTGGAGTCCTTGCGTGGGGACTCAGAAGGTACGGGTTTCCTCTTGCCAGCTTTGGGATTGGATTTGTTCTCGCGGAGATCCTTGAGGAGGCTTTCCACCAGTCGCTCATGATCTCCTACGGCAGTTATGCAATCTTTTTTAACCGCCCGATTGCCCTGATCCTTTTTCTCCTCCTTGTGATTACGGTGCTGATGCCAATCCTGCGCAAGCCGTTCCGGGCGGTTTTAGGAAAGATGTAGTGTGGAGGCGAGGTGAAAGACGTGAAACCCGTAGGCTTCTCTAAGTCTGGAACTTTAATATTTCACTTCTTCCTCTTGGTGGTTGTTTTCGGGATGATTTCGGTTTCCCTCATGTTTCCCTTTAGGGCCAGGCAGCTCCCCTTACTGATTGGGCTGCCGACGGCTCTTCTGCTTCTTCTTAGTGTCCTAGGTGAACTCAAGCCAGGGCTCGTTCGGCGCTTTCAGGGTGAGATTGGTGCGTTGTTCGACGAAGGGATAGGCGGCAGAACCGGGGCTGTGGTTTCTTCGTTCGTCGAACCGGAGCCTCCGCCGTTTCGTTGCTTTCTTATTGGCGGGGCCTGGTTTTGTTTGCTGCTCGTCCTTGTTCTATTCCTGGGTTTCTTGGCTGCTACTCTTCTTTTTGTCCCGTGTTTTCTCCTTGTGTTCGCGCGCTATCCATGGTGGCAAGTTTTCGTATACACCGCGGTTCTTTTCCTCGTCGAATGGTATGGTTTTGACGTGCTCTTAGGTCTTACGCTGTGGAAAGGGGCGGCGCCGGAGATATTGCATAATTTTGTTGGGGGCGGCATCTTGTCGCCGTTCTTTTAATGATTTTCTTCCTTTAGGTCCAATTAAACGGAAGACACTACAGATGCTATGAGATTTGCCCTTGATTGCTGCGACGAATCCTGTTTGACCTGGAGAGGAATAACTCTTACTAGCGCAAATACTGGACAGCACGCACTAGGCCGCCTCCGGTTTTTCTTCAAGCTCTTAGGGGTGGAAAAGTTGAAGGGAATAAGTGACAAAAAAATTGGATTCGGGAGAGCCGTATGAGTGAGGGGACATTTGCCCAGCCGAAGGATCGCTACTTCCTCAACGATGGCGTGACTCTGCATTATGCGGAGTGGGGAGATCCGGCGCAGGAGACTTTGGTTCTTGTCCATGGCAATAGGGACCAATGTCGCAGTTGGGATTTTTTTGTCGCAGCGTTAATGGCCCAGGGGTGCCCTTTTTCGCATGTAGTCGCTCTGGATTTGCGCGGCCATGGTGATTCAAAAGAGATTCCCTCTCATTCCTGATGGAGTGGCCGCTCATATGGCCCAATTCGGAACGAAGAGAACGGATGGTGGGTTTGTTTGGAAGCACGATCCTCGAATGCGATTACATTCGTATTCGAATTTTTCAGAGAGTCAGATCCGATCTTTCATTGAGCGGATCGAATGTCCTACACTACTCATCTACGGCGAGGAAGGGGACTTTATGAAATCCCCGCGCGTCTCCCGTATTAGCCTGTTTAAAAGCTGCAGCCTTATAGGGGTTCCTGATGCGGGCCACCATGTCGCTCACGAAAGGCCGAACGAACTGGCCCAAGTTGTTCGCTCCTTTCTCGGGGGAGAATGAAGTTGGATTGGTGTTATCTGCCATTGAAGAAGCGAGATGCGTATGTTCTGTGGGGAGAAGCCTTGCTGATAGAGCTGGACGCTTACTTGAAATGATAGCAACCGTTTCTAAAGGAGGACTGTTATGAAGCTTAGAACTAAACTGTGCGATATCCTTGGGATCGAATATCCGATTATTCAAGCCGGGATGGGTTGGGACAAACTCGGCTCGTGTACGCCGCCAGAGCTTGTAGCGGCGGTTTCTAACGCGGGTGGACTGGGCGTTATTGGAGGCAGCCCGATGCAACCCGAACTCATTCGCGAGCGCATTCGCCAGACCCGAGCGCTGACCGATCGGCCATTCGGCGTTGATATTACACTGCCAAGGCTCAGGGAGGTGCCGACGACGGACGTTGTGAGTGTGCGGCGGACCATCGAAGAGTCTCACCCAGAACACGTTAAGTTCGTAATAAAATTGATTCAAGACTTAGGACTTAAGCCGCGGGAACCCGACACGCGGACCTGGATCAAAACGCCTGAAGTAATACAACGTCAATTGGAGGTGATTCTCGAAGAGCGGGTGCCGGTGCTCGCGATCGGACTCGGGGATACGGCAGAAGTCGTCCCGCTTGCACACAGTCTGGGTGTTAAGGTGCTGGCTCTTGCCGGCAACGTCCGCCATGCCGTTAGACACGCGCGCAATGGAGCAGATGTCATTATGGCCCAGGGTTATGAATCCGGAGGCCACACAGGCAAAATTGCTAACTTTGCTCTTCTTCCCCAGGTGGTTGACGCAGTGCGGCCGACCCCCGTGGTGGCAGCCGGAGCAATTGCTGATGGCCGCGGCGTCGCAGCGGCGCTGTCCTTGGGGGCGGTGGGCGTTTGGTGTGGAACGGTCTTTTTGCTCAGCAAGGAGAGCGCGATTCGTTCCGAATACAGGAATCAGGTCGTGAGCGGCAGTTCCGAAGAGTTCGTCATTGATCGGTTTAGTAGTGGCTCGCCGGCCCGCCACTATCGCAGTGAGGTAATCCAGGCTTGGGAAAAGTCCGGGTTACCGGCGCTCGATATGCCGTACCAGGGTGTCCTCATGGATGAGATTAGACGAGCAGCTGAGGCAGCAAACCGGGTGGATGTGATGACCATTCCCGGTGGACAGATTGCCGGACTCTTGGGTGAGAAGGATGTAAGGCCGGCCAGGGAGATCCTTGAAGGGATGATGCATCAGGCGGCTGAAATCTTAAAGGAAATGGCAACCGGCTATGTCATCTAGGTCCATGATGCCTGATTCTGAGCGGGACGCGGAAACCTCCGTTTCACTTTTGGATGGATACACGGCTCTTGATCTCACAGATCTTAAGGGGCAGCTCTGCGGGCGCCTTCTGGCTGACTTGGGAATGGAGGTTGTCAAAGTCGAGCCGCCCGGCGGCGATCCTGTCAGGCGGTTAGGGCCTTTCAAAACTTTTCCTGATGGTACGCGGCTCAGTCTCCTCTTTGCCCATCTTAACGCAAACAAGAAGAGCGTCGTTCTCGACCTTCAGGCGCCTGAAGGTCGAAAAGGTTTTCACCGCCTTTTAGAGCGGGCGGATGTCGTGTTGGAGAGCTTCTCGCCCGGATTTCTTGACTCGATTGGGCTGGGGTATCAGGGCCTGTCGAAGGTTAACCCGCGAGTGGTCATGGCTTCTATCAGCGGGTTTGGCCAGACCGGCCCAAGGAGCGGGATTGCTTACACCGATATTGTCGCGTTCGCCATGAGCGGCCTGATGTACATCTCAGGCGATCCGGCCCTGCCTCCCTGCAAACCGCCTGAGACTCAAGCCTATTATTTCGGCAGCTTGTTCGGCGCCCTCGGAGTGCTGGCCGCGCTCTACCGCCGTGATCGCGTCGGGCAAGGGGACCATGTGGATGTGTCAATGCAGGAGGCGCTGGCGACGCAGGAGCATTCAATACGCCTGTATGCAAATGATGGCGAAATCGTTAAACGACGGGGCAGCCAGCACGGACAGGTTGCTCCAGCCAGGATTTTTCCCTGTCGCGACGGTTATGTTTATCTCTACGTGACGCGCCAGCACTGGAAGATCTTTCTCCAGGTCTGGGCCGATCATCCTGCTGAGTTAGACGCTCCGGAGTGGCAGAACAACCTGTTTCGTCGCGACCGTTTCGAGCACATTAATCAACTTGTGGAAGCATTTACGACGAAGCGCACCAAGGAGGAGTTGACGGCGCTGTTCCAATCACGCGGGATTCCCTGCCTTCCGGTGAACAGTCCGAGGGATTTTACCGGTGACGAGCATATTCGGGCGCGCCGTTTCGTTGTGCCGGTTCAATATCCTGATTGCGGGCAGGTCGAGCAACTTGCTGCTCCGTTTCTTATAGACGACTCCCGACCGGCGCTCCGCCCCGCACCCGGTCTTGGCAACCGGCATGAGGACAACCGGGATCAGGCTGTCACGACGGAAAAGAGGGCAAGTGTGTTCAGCGGTGGGGACAAAGCCGGAGGCCCCCCGCTGGAGGGGATGCGGGTTCTGAGTTTCGACCATGTTCTCGCTGGTCCTTATGGAACGACGATATTGGCGGAGCTTGGAGCGGACGTTATCAAAGTGGAATCCCGTCGAGGAGGACTGGACCCATTCCGGTTCTTTGGCACGGGCGAGGATCCGAACCGATCTCCCCGCTTTCTGGAATTCAACCGCAACAAGCGCTCAATCACGGTCAATCTCAAGCATCCCAAGGGGCCCGGTCTCATCAAGGACTTGGCGCGCCTTTCAGACGCGGTTATCGATAATTTCAGCGTGGATGTCATGTCCAAACTCGGCTTGGATTACCGCGATCTCTGTGAAGTGAAGCCGGATATCATCGCTTTGAGGATGCCGGGTCTCGGCTGTACCGGAGCGAAGAGATATTACTCCACCGTCGGGAACAACATTACCGCGTTTACCGGGCTCACCTACCTCTGGAACCATCCGGGCAACACCAACCCGCCGGTCGGCTCTCAAACTGTGTATCCCGACTACGTGTCCGGAGTCCTGTCCGCGATCCTCATCATTGCGGGCGCGCTGTATCGTAATCGCAATAAACGAGGCGCCTTTATCGATCTATCGCAGGCCGAGGCCACGGCCTATATGATCGGCGCCAGTTTGACCGAAGCTCAAGCGCTCGGGCGTGACCCCGACCCGATTGGAAACGATTGTTTGTTTGCCGTGCCTCATGGCTGCTATCGATGCAAGGGAGAGGACCGATGGTGCGTCATCGCGGTCGAGACCGACGAGCAGTGGCGGGCGCTCGGAAGGGTACTTGGGCCGGAGCTTGCTGAGGACCGCTACTTCAAGACTTTCGAAGGGCGCCTGCGGCATCGAGACGAGCTTGGCGTCTTGATCGAGCAATGGACCCGGGAAAGAGATTGCTGCGAGGTCATGAAGGCGTTGCAGCAGGTTGGCGTTCCGTGTGGGGTGGTGCAAAACGGCGCCGATTTGGTTGCCGACCCTCACATCAGAGAGCGAGGTTTCCTGGTAGAAGTGCAGAACCAGAGATTGGGACGTGTGGTCCTTCCAGGTTTTCCGCTTCGGTTTGCCCGCTGTACGATCAAGCCGAGATGGGAGTTTCCGGAGCTAGGGCGCGACAACGAGGAGGTTCTGGGAAGCTTGTTGGGGTACAGTGCGGAACAGGTTGCGCGGATGGCCGGGGAGGGTCTTTTGGAGTAGTTTGCAGGAAATCTCCGGACCGTGTGGGAGTTTTCTTAACCCTGGGATTGTCAGAGAGGGGGCAAGGAAATGAAAGTACTGGGCGCGATCGTATTGTTTTTCGCAACGACGGTTGCATCTGTATGGGGTCAGACCTCCAAGTCCGCGTCCCTGGCCGATCTGGCGAGGTATATGGGGGCGGATCGGGAGCAGTTGCTTCTGGCGGGCGCCAAAAAGGAAGGCAAAGTCGTTTGGTACACCTCGTTGACTGCCTACAAAGATATCACCAGAGTCTTTGAGGCGAAGTATCCGGGAGTCAAAGTTGAAGGCTATCGGGCGGACCCGGAAGAACTTATCAAGAGGGTTCTCACAGAGGCGCAGGCCCGGCGTTATCTGGTAGATGCCATCGAGACCACTCCCCCCGCCCTCATGGTATTCCGCGACAATCGACTTCTCCTGCCTTACGCTTCGCCGCATA
>Ga0209824_10002042_pt1 | contig 10755 bp, 13 predicted proteins | sample VDWuncwatermetaG_FD_184124 | JGI IMG/M metagenome (GOLD analysis project Ga0209824, IMG submission 184124) | Wastewater microbial communities from Netherlands to study Microbial Dark Matter (Phase II) - VDW unchlorinated drinking water (SPAdes)... ...
AACTTGTCACACACAGTCCGTATTTGTAAAAAGTCGTCCCAGAAAATAAGACGCAGAAGGAGTTCTTATTAGCGCCGCACTTGAAAAAAAGACCGTTATCTCTCTGGCTGGGGAATCCGTAAAAAAGTTTGCCAAAGATCTGGTTGGCGAAGGCTTTCTCACGAATGATCAGCTCACCCTGGCACAAGCCTCTGAAGAAAACCTTGGCATCGATCTGGGCCACATCCTCATTGCACGCGGGTTAATCGACGAACCCACGCTGCTCAAATTCCTGGCGAACAAACTGAGCGTGCCCTTCCACGAACCCACAGCCGAAGAAATCGATCCAGACGTCACGCGAATTTTTCCCTTTCATTTGGCCAAAAAACACGTCCTGCTCCCCCTCCACAAAAATGAGGCGGGGCACACCGTCGTGGCCATGTCGGATCCAACCAATGGCACCTCCCTGGAAGACTTGCGCGCCTATTATCCTGATGGCGTCAAAGTTTTACTTTCTTCACCTGAAGAAATTCTCAAACTTTTGGAGAGGCACCATAAGCAAAATACCAACGTCGAATCGACCCGCATTGTGCTGGAGTTCACCAACAATGAGGAGATGGAAACCGAAGTTGAAGCCAAAAAAATTCACGAAATCGCTTTTGGCCCCAAAGTCATTGCCGCCGTGAATAATATCATTGCCGGTGCCAAAAAAGAAAACTCGAGTGATATTCACATTGAGCCTTACCGCGACAATCTGCGCATTCGTTACCGTATCGATGGTGTTTTACGCGAGCGCGGCATTCTTAACAAAAGTATGCACATGCCCATTGTGAGCCGCGTCAAAATCATGGGCCAACTCGACATTGCCGAGCGCCGCATTCCGCAAGATGGCCGCGCCAGAGTCAAGCTCATGGGTCAGCCTTTGGATCTGCGTATTTCTACCTGCCCCACACAATTTGGCGAAAAAGTCGTGATGCGTCTTTTTGCCAAAGACAATATCAAAACCATTGAGTCGCTGGGATTTTCCGATCGCGATCGCAAACTTTTTATCGATATCATTTCCAAACCGCACGGTATGTTTCTCGTCACGGGCCCAACGGGTTCGGGAAAATCCTCCACACTTTATGCCGGCCTCTTGCGCATCAATTCGCCCGAAGTCAACATCATCACCATTGAAGACCCAATCGAAAACGAACTCGATGGCATCAATCAGGTCGCCATCAACCACAAAGCCAATCTCACCTTTGCTTCCGTTTTGCGCTCCGTTTTGCGCCAGGATCCAGATATTTGCATGATCGGTGAAATTCGCGACCGGGAAACCGCCGACATTGGCGTGCGTGCCGCCATCACGGGCCACATGGTGCTCTCGACCTTGCACACCAATTCGGCTGCGGGTGCCATCGACCGCCTCAAAGATCTGGGGTTGGAACCCTTCATGCTAGCCACCTCACTCAAAGGGGTACTCGCTCAGCGGTTGGTCCGCCGTATTTGCACGTCTTGCCGGGCCGAAGTCGCCACCGAAAATCTCTACAACATCAAATTGTCCCGTAATTTCGTCGGTTCAGGCTGCAAAGATTGTAATTTTAGCGGGTTTGCCGGCGGACGCTTGGGTATTTTTGAGCTCGTCGACATAACCGCCGATATTCGCAAACTCATCAATCAAGGCGCGGGCGAAGACCAGATTCAAAAGTATCTGCGCGAGCAAAACCTACCCAGCATGATCGATGATGGCGTTAGCAAAGTTGAACAAGGCATCACCACACTAGATGAAGTCATGTCCGCAGCGACAGAGGATTAACCATGGCCACGTTTGCGTACAAAGCCTACAATGCAAAAGGTGGTCTCATCACGGGTGCACTCGATGGTGAAGATGCAGATGGCATCAAAAGACAATTGGCCCAGCAAAACCTAATTCCTGTCTCTGTCGTTAAAAATGCCAAAAACTTCGAATTTGATTTCTTTAAACAAAAACTCAAAACCGCCGAGCTCGTGCTCTTCACCAAGCAATTTTATACGCTCTTTAAAGCCGGCATGGGCATGGACACCATCCTCAGCACACTCGGCAAACAAGCCACTAATAAAAGTTTTTGCAAAGCTCTGGAAACCATACGCGCCGATATTGCCCAAGGCTCCAGTCTCGTCATGGCCTTTAAAAAGCATCCACTTTTTTTTAATGAACTCTATGTCAACATGCTGGCTAGCGGTGAAGAAGCCGGTATTTTAGAAGATGTCCTCGGCCAATTGGGCAACTTGTTAGAAAAAGACTCAGCTGTGCAACAGGGTGTTAAGGGGGCACTGCTTTACCCAAAAATCGTCGTAGGAGCGCTCTGCCTAGCCACCGTCGTACTCATGACAGTCGTCATGCCGGAATTCGTCAAATTTTTTGCCAATTTCAATGCAAAACTCCCTCTGCCTACACGCATCATGATCGCCACTAGCGATTTTATGGTTAACTATTGGTATGTTCTCATTATCGCCAGCGTTGGCTCTTATCAGCTGTACAATCGCTATTACGCCACACCAAAAGGGCATTACTTGATCGATAAGCTCTCTTACAAAATCCCTATTTTTGGTGAATTGTCCTTAAAGGTGGCCAATGCGCGCTTTGCCAACATCCTCGCCAGCCTTTACCGCAGCGGCGTGCCCGTCACCAAAGCTCTCAACATCACAGGCCGCACCATTGGCAACGAAGCCTTTATGCGCGATGTACGCCTCCTCCAGGCCGAAGTCGAGCGCGGCAGAAGCATTGCCGATGCCATGCGTGAGCTGACTTATTTTTCTATCATCATTGTTGAAGCGACAGCCATTGGTGAGCGCTCAGGCGCCTTAGACAACATGCTCAAGAGCATTGGTGAGCATTACGACATGGAAATTGGCCACATGGTCAAAAATCTCTCCACTCTCATTGAACCCATCATGTTGACCCTCGTTGGCGCGATGGTTGCTCTGTTCGCTCTCGCCATTTTCTTGCCAATATTTGGCTTGTCCAATGCCATGATAGATCATCAAACAGGACAATAACAAAAAATGGAAAATGGCGATACAGAATTAAAGGGGTCAGGGCTTGGACAATCGCTATCTTTCCCTGGCTTCCTGCAAAGCCACTTGAGCCCAGATTAAAGGGGTCAATTAAAGGGGTCAGGACTGGACATAGGACAACAAAAATCAAACATCGAAGCGAAGATTTTATTTGCCTGCCGCCGTGTTTGCCAGCCGTGGACATTCTAAAAAATTAAGCCGCTTTCTTGCTAGGACGGATGCGAATTTCAATCTCACCGTGCAAAGCATCCACAATTCTAAATAATGTCTCCAAACTCAAATTGGAAGTCTCATCGTTCTCAATTCGAGCAATAAAAGGTTGGGACACACCAATCCGTTTGGCCAATTCAGCTTGAGTCAGGTGTAGCTTTTCTCTCAATTCAACAATCTGGCAGATTACCTTCAAGCGCCCAACTCCTGACTCAATTTTTTCTTTGAGTTTTTTATCTTTCAAATATTTTTTCATCAATTCTTGATGAACTGGGGCTTTTAATCGTTTCATATTATTTGCCTCCTAATTGAATATGACCATTTTTGTATCGAAGAATGAAGTCATTCATTCTCTTGAGGGCGGTTTTCATTTCCTTCTCAGGAATCTCTCTCGTTTTCTTTCGAAAGGCATGAACGATAACGGCGTAATCATTTAGCATGAAAAAATAAATGATTCTCGTCTGCTTAGGTCGCAATTCATACAGCTTACTTCCAAGATAATCGCCCACAGGACGCCTCACTTGTTCACCCATCTCTGCTAGATAAGCAATGAACTCAAAACATTTGTCTCGCTCATCTATTGGCAAAGAATCAATGAAATCCCATGCTGGATTGCCTGCTCGATCATCAATGTAATAAACTACGTTTTTTGCCACACTCAACCTTTTTAGGATATAACATAAAAGTTATAATGTCAAAACATGATCATTCTGACCTACCCTCTACATGCCGCTTAAGACTTTGTCCATAATCCCACCTGCAACATCCCTTGACAAACATTAACAGGCAGGGAATCAGGACTGGACATAGGACAACAAAAATCAAACATCAAAACGAAGATTTTATTTGCCTGCCGCCGTCTTTGTCACCGTGGGCTGAAGGCCACGGCTAAATGCTTGCGCACCTACGGCGCTGCGTAGGGACAGGGTCAGGGCTTGGACAATCGCTATCTTTCCCTGGCTTCCTGCAAAGCGAGCTGAGCCCATTTTTTAAGATCGCTCAAATGATGAGTTAAAATTGAGGCCACTACATCCAGATTGACGGCTTGATAATCGTGGACAGCCACATTCCGAAATCCAACCATCGATTTAAGATTATGGCCAAGTGCCTCATCAATCTTGCCTGCTTTAAAAAGAAGATCAAAAGCTTCGCGGCTTTCCTGAGGAATTCCTAAGTTGTATTTTCTCACTAGCCTCATGGCTATATCAATGGAGGCCTCACAGGCTCGTTCCAGATTTAAGATGATAGAATCTTGCTTGGTAAAATTGATTTTAAGATTATTGATGTCCCCCGCATACTCTTCATCAATACGCATGAGGCATCTTTCAACAATAGCGACTTTATTAATCAAAACATCATCTGCCATATACCGAGCCTCGTTCGAATATATCTTTCATAAGCTCTTGACGACTTTCATTAAACCGTGCGTAAGACGACAAAACATAAGTCTCAAAAAAATTGCATCGTGTCTCATCTTGGCAAAAAAGCCTCTGACTCGACCCAATAATTTGCGCTTTCATAACAGTTGAGGCACTCATCAAATCAACAAGATCAACAGAATGATACAAAATATTGGCGAACTCGTTTTGCCATGCCCAACGAACCAGTGGAACAATTTTTTCTGTCGTGAGAATCGCCAAATCAATATCACTCTCTGCATTAAACTCGCCGCTAAAAAAAGACCCAAAGCCGTACAAAGCCACAATTTTATCTTTTTCTCGTTCGAGCCAAGGCTTCAATATCAGCAAAATATTTTGGGAAGTGACCGCTGAAGACAACATAAAACATGGTAACAAAAGAGAGCCTGGCAAGCAAATTTTTAGGTTGCCCCCACCGCTGCCATTCCCGCGCGAAACTCATTCGCCCCGCCAAAGGCTGGATGCCGCACGCACGCGTAGGACGTCAGCCCCACACTCGTCAATAAGGCCTGCGCCTTTTTCCCAACAGCAATCACTTTTGGGGCGAGCGCATAAAGAGATAAAAGCAGCTCCAGATATTTTCCGCCATCAGCTATCTCTTTCGCCGTAGGCGTCCGGTTGGTATGGATTTGTGCTTCTCTCATGGGATGAAAAGGAAACGTGTTCCACAAAAGCGTTTGCTCAGCAAGCCCATGCTTTCTCAGAGCCCCCCAAACAATGGTCGCTGACGGCTCACAAAAAGGCAGCTCTCTTTTTGTGAGTCGCTCAGTCAAACGTGGGATTCTGGGAATGCCCTCCTGCAGCAGCATTTTCTCGCTCGTAAACGTGACGCCCGAATAGCGGCAGCCTTGATAGCCAGCAGCTTCTCCAACTAAAATATATTTTGGCTGTACTATCGACAGATGCTTGAACAATCTGTCTTGTCGCCTTTGTGGCGCTTTTTTATCGATATCAAACTCACACGTATCCGCCCAAGGATTGAAGACAGAAGCCGTCCTTTTACGGTAAGCCATGAGTGAATCAATAAGTGGCCCTGGATGCTTCATGGCGCCAAGCGTCTCTGCGCCACTTACGCTGCTGGAATTCTCGTTTTTTCCAAAACGGCTGATGCCGACGCAATCATTCCCGCAATATCAGAAACATTAGCCGGAACAATCATTGTGGTGGAGCTGCGGGCTAATTGGCCAAACTGCTTAACCCATTCCTCGGCCACACGCAATTTAACGGCATCTGTGCCACCAGGCATATTAATGATATCCGCGACTTTTTTAAGCCCCACAGCCGTAGCATCCGCAATTGAAATAATGGCCGCTGCCTGCCCTTCAGCTTCGTTGATATTTTTTTGTCTTTGCGCTTCAGAATTCTTGATCATTTCCTGCTTCACCCCTTCAGCGCGATTGATTCTGGAATCACGATCGCCTTCGGACTCAAGGATTTTGGCCAATTTTTCCATGTCCGCACTTTTTTGTTTTTCCATCGCCGTTGAAATATGGGCTGGCGGCGTGATGGTTTTGATTTCGTAACGCATGACTTTGACGCCCCATTCATCGGTTGCGTGATCCAGCGCCGCAATAACGGCAACATTGATATGGGTCCGCTCTTCAAACGTCTTGGCCAAATCTATCTTGCCGATTTCTGAACGCAGCGTTGTTTGGGCCAGCTGAATGATCGCCGTCACATAGTTATTGATGCCATAACTGGCTTTGGCAGCATCCGTCACGCGAAAGAAAAGTACGCCGTCCATGCCGACCTGCACATTGTCTTTGGTAATACAAATCTGCTCGGCAATATCGAGCACGGTTTCTTTGAGGCTATGTTTGTAAGCCACACGGTCAACAAACGGGATGATGATATTAAGCCCCGCTGTCAGCGTCTTGCTGTATTTGCCAAGCGTTTCGATCACGTACCCTTGTTGCTGAGGCACAATTTTGACCGTGGAAAAAACAAAAATGATCGCGAAAATCACCAGAAAGAAAACCACAACAGAAAAACCACCCATAAACATCTCCTTTGTATTTATCTAAATTTAGACTGGCTTTGCGACCACCAGCTTAACACCTTCAAGCCGAACAATTTGCACCAGATTCTCCAACCAGAAGTGGCACCGAACTCTCGTTAATGGCTGTCCAGGTTGTCCCCATGTGCATGATAGCGGCACGCCCGTTGGCCGGTATGGCCGAATCCAACACAATCACTTTACTGACCAAGCTGCTGTAATCGGTGGCGCCACCTTTATGCGCGGCCGCGCTCAATTTGCCACGAAATAAAACGAGACCACCGATACCCACAACAGCAAAAATCAGCATTTGCAGGGTTACACTGCTCACACCTAAAAAAGACACGAGCGCTGTGATGAGGCCAGCTATCCCAAAAAACAAAACCACAAACGTCGTAGAAACAATTTCCAAAATGGTGAGCACAATCCCAATGATAAGCCAAATCTGCGTTGATGATAGATTCATAAAGCCTCCAAGTCCGCCGCCATTGTAATGAAATAGCCACACATGACAATCATTAATTTGCCACACTCTACAAGCGATATTTCCGCAAAAGTGGGTCTATTTTTTTGACCACGACCGGATCACTCTCCAGTACTTTTGGATACCACGACTTGAGACGGCAATCAAAAATCAAAGGCGGCGTCAAGGCTGTGTGATAGCGAATAGCTGCCATCTTTGCCGCCACCAAATCAGCAGCCGGTTCAAAGCGGGTAAAGGCATGCCAGATAAAAGCCTCTGGACTTTGCGTAGCCGCCACTGCGTCATCAAATAAAAAAACCACGGGCCAATTAACAAGTGCTGAATGGGTGGCCAACACCTCTGCCAAACTATCCCCTGTCTTGAAGGCGGCTCCACTCACGGCCAAAGCACCTGGACACGCCACGCGCACAGCGCCAAAACGTGAATCGTTCAGAGATCCTGTGAAGGCCTCTGGCAAAGACCGCCTGGTTTCGCCCAGCCCCAGCCAGATCATTTTTGAGCCCTCATTAACGGCGGGCCCCGTGTAATCGAGTGTGTCTTGGGAAATATTGGAAAGCACAAAAATATCTTTGGCAAAATCACAACGGGCCAGCACAGCAGAAAAATGCTCATAAAAATTTTTGGCTTCGTGTTCGTGATCACTCACAAGCAAAACTTTGGTCAGCGAGAGTTGCCCTTCCCCCAAAATGCGCAGGGCCGTGGTGAGCGCCTCACGCGGATAACGATCCTTCACGATGGCCGCCGCTAGCGCGTGTACGCCCGATTCTTCATAAGCCCAGATTTGACGCACTTGCGGCATGACTAAGTGAATGAGCGGCTTGAGCAAATCTTGCAGGTAACAAGCAATGAAGTGGTCCTCTTGCGGAGGACGGCCAACCACAGTGAGCGGATAAATGGCGTCTTTGCGGTGAAAAATGTGCTGCACTTTTAAAAAAGGATAGTCATGCTTTAACGAATAGTAGCCGTAGTGATCGCCAAATGGACCCTCGGGTCGACGCTCATGTGGCGGCACGTGTCCCACCACACAAAAATCGGCATCCGTTAAAAATGGCAACGGCGACAAATCCGGACGGCGCGCCATACCCAAGCGTCCACCCATGAGCAGCGAGGCCAGCAAGATTTCCGGAACATCTTCAGGCAGCGGCGCCACAGCCGCAAGCGTCAGGGCCGGCGGCCCACCCACATATATATGTGCCGGCAAAGCCTGCCCTTGTTTTTGTGCTTCATGGTAATGAAAGCCCCCACCACGGTGAATCTGAATGTGCATACCCACCGTATTTGGTGCAAAAATCTGAATCCGATACATGCCTAAATTGCTTTTGTGCGTCTGCGGATGTTCCGTGTAAACCAGAGGCAGCGTGATAAACGGGCCGCCGTCTTCTGGCCAAGAAACAAGCCCAGGCAACTTTGTCGCATCAGCCCCAGGAATTTCAGCTTCCAGCAAAGACCCACCCGACACCGATTTTGTTCCTGTGCGCAAAGCCTCACGCACTAAGCCTTTAGCACCCCAAATTTTACTTAATGTCGGCGGGAAAAGTGTTTGCGCCAGATGGGCCGCCTGGGCAATGAGCGCCTCAGGACGGGGCCCAAAAGCCAGTGCCATGCGTTTTTGTGAGCCATACAAATTGCTGGCGACAGAAAAAGGCGTCCCCAAAACATTGGTAAAAAGTAAAGCAGGGCCTTTTTGCGCGACCACATGTCGCTGAATTTCTGCCAATTCCAAATGGGGATTAACCGGCTCATCGATGACGAGCAGCTCCCCTTCTTTTTTAAGCATCTGGACAAATTCACGCGTCGAACGAAGCATGTTTTAGGGAAAACACAGATTGAAGGAGGCGGCAAGGAAATCAGGGAAGGCGTGCAGGAAGACGGGTGTCCGCTTGGGCTTCCTGTTGTTTAAGAAAAGCTTCCGATCTCGCAAAAAGATGCAGCAGGCCCTCACGTAAAAGAGCGGGCCTGGTCAGCCTCACATCTTCGGATAACCAAATGACTAATTCAGGATCGCGATCATCCTGCAAATTTGTAAACAGAATACGGGCTAAACAAGCCTCTTTGCGATTAGGCACAAACATTAAGTCAAAACCATCTGCACGGGCCCCCAGCGTTGGAACCAGCTGTTTGAAGCCATTTTCCTGCTCGGCCAACAGCTCCGATTTAAGCACAACGAATTGCCCCGCTCTTTTCTCATTGGCCAACAAAACCACACTCGTCGATTCTGGCGCTTCATAAAGTGTCATTAAAAATCGTGCGGCCACATAAGCCCGCGAAGCTAACGTGTGTTCAGAAACCTGGCCCATCGCCTCGAACAAACCCTTTAGCAAAACATCTGTCGCGGTTACCTTGAGAAAAAATTCATCCAAGCCATTTTGTCCAGGTCTGACACGCTGACCTTCGCCATTCAGAATCACCCGGCGCTCGCGGGTCATGTGGAAGTAGGGAAAAGAATCCGTTTCAAAATCATCTGTCAACGTCACCTGATAATGATCATTTCCCTCAGCCAAAACATGCACGCGCTGCCCAGACTGATGAGGAAGAGCAAGCGTCAGATGTTGACGACCAGGATCAAACTCTAAAGGAATGCCGGGATTATCCTTGCGCAACTGACCATCCATTGGCTTGGCACGGGCCATATAAGAAGAAACAGGCTCACCCACCCCACTGTCATAACGGGGACCTTGAAAATTTTTCGCCACACGGCATAAACCATTGGCGATGGCACCAACAGGAACAGCACTTCTGGCCCGAAAGGGCAAAACAGATCTGGCAGTAAAAGGAATAACAGCCCCCATAAAAACAACCACCTCATCAATAAAAAACCAGCGGCGCAGGCTTATCGAAGAGTCGAAGCGGAGGTTTCGTTCACAAAGGGAATTAACTGACGAGCTGCGTCATAAGCTTGTTATTTTTGGCATTTTTTGCAAAGTCCGTAGAGCTCCATTTTGTGCCCCGTCAGTTTGAAGCCAAGTGTTTTGGCTGTCTGATTCTGAATGGTTTCAATGGTTTCGTTCTCGAATTCCACAATCACACCGCACTCAGTACAAATGATGTGATCATGGTGGTGGTCATCGACGGCTTCAAAGCGCGACTGCCCATCATTAAAATGGCTTTGTTCAGCCAGACCCGCCTGCACCAAAAGCAAAAGTGTCCGGTACACGGTCGCATAACCGATTTTTGCATCGACTTGCCGCACGACTTGGAGCAGTTCTTCAATGCGCAGATGCTTCTGCTTCTGCTTGAAAAACACATCAACAATCGTGTTGCGCTGGTGCGTATTTTTGAGACGGTTTCGCGTCAAATAGTGCGTGAGCTTGTCGAGGCGGGCAGCGTTATCCATCTTCGTGATATAAAAGCCGGTTTGCCCTTTGGTCAATGGGGAAAAGGCTTGCACGAACCGTATTTTGCCGCATACTGTTAGGTTAGGAGTTTAATAACACTTTTTTAAACTCCTAAAAAACCCCGCAGGCAAGGCGGACAGAAAATTGAATCGCGAGTCGTCCTAAAACGGACGTCGAGTGAGGCGGTTTTCTGTCCAACGCAGCATCCGGGGGAATTTTAGGAGTTTCCTCTTATGATTAAGGGAATGGGCGATTACATGAAGGAGGCCGGCGCCAAGAAGCAATTGGTCGGCG